>Ga0067045_1027480_pt1 | contig 115336 bp, 106 predicted proteins | sample TerdegcTABiofilm_FD_59184 | JGI IMG/M metagenome (GOLD analysis project Ga0067045, IMG submission 59184) | Combined Assembly of (Gp0054472, Gp0054536) Wastewater bioreactor microbial communities from Singapore -Terephthalate degrading...
TAGAAGGAAGAAAAGTCATTTGTTCTCTACTGTTATATTTATATGCCATAAAATCTCCTTTTGTTATTAAGAAGATTTTATCACATTGCTATCATTTTAAGTAGAACATACTTAATTATGACACAGCCTCTGCGAGTTATCCACATACCCACAGCTTCTACTATTTTAAATTTCTAATCTGCTAAAAGAAAGGAGGATACAAACAGCAGTATAGCCATTTTTTAACGCCTCAGCTTTACCCCCCACTCTCAACTTCTCTTTTACAACCCATTTCTTTCAGTTACTCGGCTCGACAGGCGCAGTGTGCCCAGTCGAGCCTCGCTCGAACGGATTTCAAAATCAAAGGAGGAATCAAAATGAAAAATTTCCATGTAATACCAAAGCAACCAGTAAAACTTATTACCGTCGCAACAGCAAACGTAGCAGGGACATTATCGAAATTGGAAATCGCACAGGCATTCAAACAACTGTTTGAGAAGATGAAAGTCAATGATCCGCTAAACCCGAATCTCTGGACCGTAAAAATCGGAGACCACAAACTTTGGGGAATTCTTGACGAAGGAGCTGGTCCAAACCGTGAAAATGTAATTACCCTTCTTTTCCCGGAAGATTACTAAAATCAGAATTTTCCATCAATATCCTCTTATTCTATCTGCTTAACAAAATGGATGGAAAATTCTGAACAGCCAAAACAACCAAGCAAAAAAGGGATACAGCAATGTATCCCTTTTTTGTTTTATGGAGGATTTAATCATGCAGTTATTAGGAGTAAGCTTCGGTGAAGGCAACGAGAAATTAGGAGAAATCTTTACCTTCAGCCTTCCAAGTAAAATAACCTGCCCGGGCTCAAGCAAATGGTGCAGGGAAAAATGTTACGGCAAGCGTTATGAAAGGCGCAGATTGAAATGCCGCAAAGCCTATGACAGGAATCTTGCATTATCGAAAACGCCGGAAAAGTTCTCAGGGCTGATGATAGGAGTCATTCCGAGAATCATAACCTCATTCCGTATCCATGTAAGCGGAGATTTTTACAGTATCGAATACATCGAAAGCTGGATAAAAATCTGCTCGTCATTTTCGAATATACAATTTTGGGCATACACACGCTCATGGAACGTCAGGACTCTTATAGCATCTCTGGAAAAGCTCAGGAACCTGTCAAATGTCCAGCTTTTCGCTTCAACAGACCCAACAATGCCTCTTCCATCAAAAGGCTGGCGTATTGCCTTTATAGAAGAGGATTCCCGCGCTGAAGGCATACTTTGCCCTGCACAATTCAATGAATCAATAACCTGCCTCAAATGCGGTTATTGCTTCAACCAGACAAAAGGCAATGTAGTATTCAAAGTACATTAAGGAGGTATTAAAATGAAAATCAATCTCGAAATTGTAAGAACAGTCTTAAAACAATCTCTTGGATTTGACAGCTTTGTTGCATCATTCATAACCGAAGTCCGGGAAGACAGCAATCATCCGACTGCCGGAATAACAAAAGACGGCCTGTTGATTTACAATCCCGAATTTGTGGATAAATATGTATCATGCATGGAAGACCTTTTTTGCCTTATCTTTCACGAGCTTCTGCATCCGATGTTCGGGCACTTCATTTACGACAACGGTGAAATCGAGAATATCGCCGCAGACGCAATCATCAATGCCGTAATAAGCAGTGTCTTTGCAAGGTACTCAGCATACGGCAACCTGTTCAGGAAAACGCATGACGAAAGAGGATTGGAAGGATTAATGCGGCCCGGCAGCGCTATGCACAACAACCGGTATAATAAGATTTACTGCATGTTATACCACAACTATAACGTCAAGGATGCAATGACAACAGGCGAGCTTATCCAAAGCCTGAAAATTCTTGCGCAGGGTGAGAACCTGTCAATGATTCTGCTAATCGGGACACATGGCTCACCGGATAACAGATTTTCACAGGAAAACCTTGTGAAATTCGCTGAAGAATTAAGAGAAATTGCAAAGGCAGGCATGAGCAGAAGTAGCGGGACTTACAAAAGCATCATAGAAATTTTTATGGAAGCTCTAAAGACACATCTCTCCATAAAAAAATTGCTTTTGCAGAAGTTCTCCACAAAGCGGAAAATCGACAAATTCAAAGAGCTGTTTCAGAAAAAGAAAATCGGTGTAACTCCAATCCCTCTTAGCCCGTCTAAACGTGACCTTGTATTGCTTTCTGCCGGAATATATCCATGCTACTTCCATAACAACTTAACAAAGACTGCAAAACAGGACAGAGGGCTTGCCATTTACCTTGACGTATCAGGAAGCGTGAATGATTATCTGCCGAAGATTTTAGGCATCTTAAAAAATCTGCGCAGGGAAATAACCTCAATTTTTCAGTTCAGCAATCAGGTTGTCGAGACATCATTTGAATCATTGCTTAAAGGCAACATAAAAACAACTTATGGAACAGATTTTAACTGCATAGCAAAATCAATTCTTGAGAAAGGTTTTGACAAAGCAGTAATCATCACTGACGGATGTGCATCAATGAGCTATGACTTAAGAGAACAGCTTAAAAACGCCGGACTTGTCACAATTACCATTCTTTTTGACAGGGCAAACTCATGCTACGACTTTTCCCTGTTCGGCGATGTAATCACTCTCGAAGACGCCTGCGCTTAACCAATTCTAAAAAAACAAATCTAAACAATTCTGCCTGTTGAAGTTAAGAGGACTAATAATCCTCTTTTCGTTTTTTACAGGTAGAAAACGAAAAGGAGGAATCAAAATGATATTAGACAAATTAGGAATTTTCGGATGGAAAGAAAAGGATGAAAACCTTGTAATGGCATCGCTATTAACCGGCGACCCATTATTACTGATTGGAAACCACGGATGCGCAAAAACACTGATAGGAACTAAGGTTGCAGAGGCAATTGGAAAAAAGTTTCTTGTCTATGACGCATCAAAGGCAATGTTTGAGGATGTGCTTGGTTATCCGAATGTTGAAAAATTAAAGCACGGCATAGTCGAATATGTACCAAGCAAAGTTACTGTCTGGGACAAAGAGCTTATCATGATTGACGAGCTGAACCGTGCTATCCCTGAACTGCAAAGCAAATGGCTTGAGATTATCAGATCAAGAAAGATAATGGGCTTTGAAACAAAAGTAAAATGGGTATGGGCTGCAATGAATCCAATGAGCTATTCAGCCACAAACGCACTTGATGAAGCATTGATTGGCAGGTTTGCCTTCTTCCTATATCCCCCTGATGTCCTCCAGATGAGCGAGCAGGACAGGATTAAGGTTACAACCCATATCAACGGAGATGATGCCCCAAGCATAAGCGAATGGTTTGGCGGCGAAAACGGAAAAACCATTTCCAAAAATACAGTAATTGATACCGGCGACAAGATTGCAGGTATGCTGAAAAAATCAGCCATTCATTTCATGAAGCTGAAAGACAGCCTTACAACCTTATCAGAGTTTCTGGCAAAATTCGCTGACCTGCTCATGCGTGAAACCAACGGAGAGATAAGCCTTGACGGCAGGAGATTAGGGTTTATCTACAGAAACATTCTTGCCAACCGCTCAATAGAGCTTGCAAAAGCTGAACTTCTCGGGGATGACCCTGGCTCTTTTGTCGAATCTGCAAGATATGTTGTCCAGTCAAGCATCCCTATCGGCTTGAATGACGAATCGGTGAAAAGAGAAGAGGCTGTCCACAAGATGGAAATCTGTTTTAATCTTTTGAGCAGTTATTTCGAGAAAGATTCAGAGATAGCAAAGGTCAACCTCATCTATGAGCTTTTCACAACCGACGACCTTATGCGAAAAGCCCAAATCCTCATAAAAGAAAAACTCGGCGATTTTGTCAATTCAAAGGCATGGACTGACTTAATCAACAGCGACAATGACATATCCCTTCTCGCCTATGTAGCATTGCAGGTTGAATCAAAAAAGCCCGGGATTATTCCAAAGGAACTTCTTGAAAGCCTGAGCAAAAAGATTTCAGGAAATAAACTCTCAACCGAATGCATCCCGAGTATTAAAGATGAATCCATCGAATACATTGATGAGATAGAGGCATTGCTAAAACGGCAGTCAGACCTTGAATTGCTTGTGGCTTATAACAGGGTAAGGCAAATCGCCAAACAGGATAAAATTACAACAGCGGATATTCATCTTGCAGGAATGCAAATAGACCAGGATATACAAGCATTCAGCAGTTTATTCAGTGCGGAGGTATAAAATGAGAACTTTCAGATTATGGTTTGAGCCTGCTGACATCCCTGATTTCAAAAAACTCTGCTGGGAAATAATTGATGTCCCGCTTGTGGATGTCTTAAAAAACGGAATCCATCCATGGCAGGGAAATAAGAGCCATCATTCACTTGTGGAAAAATTCACAGGGATACTCAATCAGGAAGAATGCAAGCCTGCCGGGCTTATCGAGTTTAAGTATTGTTCGGATGTGTCTTCCGGTACGCACAAGCATTATTACTCTGACAAATCGCAGTTTGAAGAAATTCTCGAGCGTATTTCAGGGCATGTCTATTTTGTGGATAATCTTTCATATATGGAGCTTCTGGAGATTACAAAGAGGATTTTAAAGGAAAAATGGTCGCATCAGATAGCTTATCACCTGCTTAGAAACCTTTCTGACAGTTTCGATTCAATGAGGAGTTTTCTCAAGAAGAAAGACCCTGACATCAAATTGTCCGGTTACAATGACATTGATAGCTACAATCTTGCCAGAATACTTTCCCCTGATGATTTTTATGGCGAAGACGCTATTATCATCTCTGAAATCATGGGAACATACAGTTTTCGCTCGATTGAGTTTCTGAAACAGGTAACAGATAATGAAGGCAGGTTGAAATTAGCTGAGAACATAAGCCATTTCCAGATGACTGTCTATGGCAATTCAGAGCTTGGCTCAGGCTCTGTCCTGTATAACTGCACACGAAACTGCGAGAGAATCCGCTTTGTGCCGGAAATCCCGGCAGAGAAAAGCATCAGGGAATTAGCCAGAAACATCGCTGAAAAATACAGGCTTGACAAAGGCAGTTATTGCTTTGATGCAGATATTAATCAGGTCGAAAATCTCTTTGATAGCAAATATGCCATAGATTTTTCATCCCTCAATTATCTTGGCAAAGTCAATGAAAAAAGCTCATTTGCCAAGGTTAATCCCTCAAAAATTGAAGGATACGCAGTCGGAAAGATGGTATCGTACAGAAGCTGTAATGAGACAATCAAGGAAATCCTCAAGAACCACGGGATGAGCATGACAGGGAGAAAAGAAGAGCTTTTCGACAAGCTTGTGACACTTTCGGCTGAGGTATACAAGGAGCATGTTTCAAAGCTGGACGAATATTTTAGTACACGGAAATTTATCAAAGTTGACAGCTTGTCTGACAAAACCTGCAAGGAATTCCCCTTGCTCAATGATTTGGATATCAGGAACATGATTCTCTCGATGTACATAATCAAGCATCTAAGGGGCAATGTGATTCTTGAGGCAAGCCACAACAACGATACCTTTGATCTGCTTTCACTTGCTCAGGCATTGATTAAAGAGGAGGTGGATCTAATGGGGTATTTTTTGCGGGTGGAGTGATTGTTGATTTAAGAGAGCTTTTATTCTTTCTCAGGATAAAAGCTCTCTCATTATCTTGTTCATATTGTGTAAACTATATGTTCACATACCATGAACATACAACTACTGAAAAATTTTTTATTTCCCCTGCAAGCATTCCACAAACGACACGCCTTTTTCTGTTAATTTCCACACACTTCGTTTGCCGGTTTTCTCATAATAGCCAAGTTCCTTGTTATTATACATGACCTGCCCGATATGCTGTGGAGGAGTTATTTCGATAGCCTTATAGGCGGCTTCCATATCCTTCACGCTGAAGGTTTTTGCCTTCTGGTATTGCTTCAGGTAATATGCAATGACCGCTATCCCTTCGCCATGGTTCTTCGGCTTTTTCTCTTCATACAACGATTTCAAATCCGGCTTTGTATCAGTCTTTGTATAGTCAAATTGAGCTGATGAAACTTTTTTCCCCGTCTTCTTTTCTGTTTCGGCTTTTGCTTTGCCGGGTTTCCTGCCCCGCTTTTTAGGCTCGGGTTTTGGGATTTCTTTTTCTTCTGTTTGCTTTGGAGTTGCTTTTACTTCCGGCAGATTCTCTTTAGGGGATGTTGCAGTTACCAGATTCTTAAATTCTTCCAGATACTTTGTAACAAAAACCTCGCTTCCTTCCAGCTCGATTATGCCTGATTTGATGTCTATTCTCGCCTTGGCAGTCATACGTAAAACTCCTTACGAACTTGAATTATGGATTTATATTTATATAGAAGATATTCAATAATGAGGAAACAAATTTAACATTATTCTACAATATTGAAAATAGAAAAGAATAGTAAATCGATTTTGCATTATTATAAAAAAAGTGATATATTTTAAGTAGAAAGTTCACTTTTTGGAAGAAAGGTGAACTTATTTTTTTGTTTCTCCTCATTTCCCGCTTTTCTTTGTAAATCAGCCTATATTTTATTTTCTAATTACTCTCAGCAATAAAATCCAAAATTCCTCTAACTCCCGATATTTAAGAACATAAAAGTTAAAAATCCTTTGCCACTTCCATTGCATGAGAAGTTCGCATATCTTCCATTTCACGAACTTCTTATGTCTATCGGGGGTGTTTATTTTGGGCAAAGACTGGATATTGGATGAAAACAAATATTACAACGAAGAAGAGCTTAGACTTCTTCTAAAAACCATCAGGCAGATTCGGGATCTAGGCAAATTCGAAGGCATCAGAAACTGGTTTATGACCGAGTTCGACCTTAATACCGGACTGCGTGTAGAAGAGCTTGAAAGGCTCACTCACGGCGACATCTTTATTGAGCAAGGACAGTCATCAGTCCTTGTAAGGCAGGGCAAAGGCGACAAAAAGCGGATGGTTATGATTTCAGCAGACTGCCGCCATTTATGCAATCATTTCCAGAAATGGAAACTTGCCTGGAATTTAAGCATCTCAAAAGATTCCCCTGTTTTCACAAAACGAAACGGCAAATCCATCACAAAACGGGCATTACAGAAGGCTTTTTCCCAATGTGCCTTAAAGGCAGGATTAAGCAAGAAAAACATCCACTGCCTAAGGCATACCTATGCAACCTTCCTTCTCAGCGCAACCGGAAAAATCCGGTTTGTACAAAAACAGCTCGGGCATTCAAAGATAACCACAACCCAGACTTATGCAGGTCTGCTTGCTTCAAGCTTTAAAGACGATCTGGACAAATTAGACAAAGTTTACAGGAGGCTATGAACAGGAAATTTATTCAGTAATTCGCTTCACAACAACAAAAATCAACAAGCAAAGGAGAAACAAAATGACAAACAGAACTCTAAAAAAATCACTTATTACTGCTCTTATTATCATCGGATTCGGAATCTCAGGAAACGCCTATTCGAATAATCTTGGCAATCCCCTTGATGCACTGCCTGACCAGTCTATCCCGATTTCAAGCTATGCTGTCCCAGATGGGGTTGGCAGGTTTTCAGGAGCAGATGGAGATGTATCAAACGAAAAATGGTTTGCAGTAACAAACAACGGATTTATACTTGGATACAACGGCGGCAACAGCGCAGTCGCTGACCTGATTGACTCAGGAATATCCGGCGCAAGCGGAATCACTTACAAAGGCGGAAACGACTGGGCAATATCCGCAGGAAAAACAATTTACGAGGGAACACTAACCACAGGCGGATGGACTCAGACAGGAAGTATTGACTTGACTGATTTAAGCTCTGATATCTCGGATTTGGATTATGGATTAAACGCTTACTTTATCCTTACTGGAAGTAATGGAGTCAGGAAAGTGAATAGCGATTATACGACTTCCTTAATCGGTGGAGTGAGCGCAAATATCGGCGGAATAAAAGTTATTGAGTTTCAGCCAGATACTTATGATAACCCTTTATTCCAATGGGCATCTGGTAATAATGTTTTCTATAATATGACTGAATTGGGCAATCTTATCGGAAATTCAGAACCGGTAAATTTGAATAACGGGTTAGATATTCAGGGAATAGCCTATTTCAATGGCGGATTTTCTGTAGTGCAGTCATTAGGGAACCAAATACATTCCCCATTAATTATCCAGGAGAATATGGCATCCACCAATCCAGTTCCGGAACCGGCAGCCGGATTTTTACTTTTATCAGGGTTGCCTTTATTGCTGAGAAAGAATAAGAAATAAGTTCTATTCTACTTTCCCGCTTACAGTACCTTTTTCAACGTGAGTGAGACCGGTAGCGGTGTTTGTATGCGTTAATTTGAATTCAATGGAATATTTATCTCCGGAATTCATTTTTTCACCCCCGTTACCAATATTTGTCAAATCCATGACAACGATATTATTGGGAGAACTTGTTTTTTCTCCGTTGGCAAGTTTGACATCTAAAATTTGATGCTTATTATTGAACACTTCTGTATCAAATGCAGTCACTTGGATTTCCTGCCCCAAATTGTTTTTCAGGTTTATTTCAAGCCCGTTATATTTTGTCCCGAATAAATCATAGGTATAAACCCGATGATCCAAACAACTTAACCCGACTGGCAAAGTGCAGGAATTTCTTGTCAGGAATTTCATATCCAATACGCCGAAATAAGCAAGAGCAGATATGGCGACAAGAACAACCAGTATCGCCCAGCCGTATGTCATTAGAAATTCCATTGCGGCTTGTGCTTTCTTAGTAGAAGCAGAAGACGGCTTCAAAATTAACATGGAGCCGTCTTCTATATTCTTTGTCGAGGACTTGGAAATGTCAGAAATCCATAACTCGCAATCTCTTGACTTCAGTTGGGAGGAAGAGTAAGGATTTCTGAGTATGCTCAAGAACACGCCCCGGGTTTTGTTTGAAATGCAACGCATTTCTAACATGCTCAGAAAACATATGTTTTCTGACATAACCCGGTCGGTTCTTGACAGAACGCCAAAAGGCTTCTTTCCATTTTCTTTGATTTTATCTGATTCACTCATCTAAGCTGTTATTGCCTATACAGTTATTTAAAATTATCTAAGCTAAAACCATCCTGTATCTTAAGTCTTTTCCCCGTTTACATCCTTGATAATGCTTCAAAACCCTGCTGGTTTATAGTTATGACATAGTAAGGTTTGTTGTTTTTTGAATGGTTTTTCTTATATTCGATTTTTACACAGCGAAAGATTTCTAATTCCCTGCAATGGCTCCTGATGGTTTGCCAGTTGCTGTTCACTTTCCTCTCGAGTTCTGCAAAAGTATGCTCTTTCCCGTCGCTTAATATAAAAAGAATTTTTTTCTTTAGCTCTAAGGAATTTCTTGCGTGCATACCACATATAAATCGTAAGGTTTATATATTGGCAACCCACATATGCGTAGTAAGTTAAAAAAAAGAGGCAAATATAATATGAAGGAATCGGATAAACCTAAAGATATTTTCTTGCGCGCAATCTCCCTTCTTAACTCCAAAAATAAGGATTTGAGAAAAACGATAGGAGCAAATAAAACCGACCCTTTCGGCGACATCGAGGTTTTTTGCCCTATGTGTAAAGGAGAAAGCCTCATCCCTGTTTCTCAGGATTATAGCGCATTAAAATGCCTTGATTGCAAAATAGTATTCAATATTCCTTATTATCTGGATCAAAGAACCATGAGATTTTCCAGAATAGAGAACAAAAAAGAAAATATCGTTAGCCAATATTAACACTGTCACAGTTATACTCCCCAAAGGAGCTATAATAAGAATAAGAAACTAAGTGGAATTAAGCCGCCTCTTTTTTCTTATTCTTTTTATCATTTAGTTAAAAGAGAGGTTGATAAATATGGGTTTAAAAAATGTAAGCATAAAGTGGCAACTAATGCTTGTTTGTATAATGCTTGTTTCTATACCAACAATAAGCTTAGGCGTTATAAGTTATAATTCAGTCAAGAATGAGCTTTATAGCCAAACCGAGATAAGCCTGAATCAGCAGGCTATGTTGGTCTATGATCAGATAGAGACTGCCTATAAGTATTCCTTAAGGGAGCTAAATCAAGGATTGAAATCAGCCCAGATGGTTATCACTAAAGGCGCTCTTACTGATAGAGAAATAATAATTGATGAGAATGAAAAAATTCAGGTTACCGCGATAAACCAGGTTACTAATATGCCGGTAAATTTAGAGATTTCTGCATTAAAGATAAACAAAGAAAAAATTTATGGGAATTATGTTCTTGTAGATAAAGTTAAAGAAGCAACAGATATGAGCTGTACTATTTTTCAGCTGATTCCGGGAGGGATGCTCAGAATATCCACAAACGTGCTCAAGCAAGATGCTACAAGGGCAATAGGAACATTTATACCATCGGATTCCCCAGTTTACCAATCAATAATAAGCGGGCAAAACTATGTCGGAAAGGCAATAGTAGTCGATAAGATGTTTATGACAGCATATGCCCCTCTAAAGGATAAAAACGGGAAGATAATCGGCGCTATTTTTGTCGGATTGCCTGAAAAAAATCAGCAAGAAGTTGTCTTGAGTTCTTTATCGGATATGAAAGTCGGAAAATCCGGTTATATCTTTGTGCTGAACCAAAAAGGAGATTATGTCCTTTCATTAGATAGGAAAAGGGATGGGGAAAACATCTGGGAGGCAAAAGATAGCAATGGCGATTTATTTATACAGGACATAGTCAATAACGCCCTCAAATTGAAAGAAGGAGAAACAAAAATAAAGCTTTATCCATGGAAAAATTCAGGAGAGACAAAATCGCGGGATAAGATAGCCTCGTATGTCTATTTCAAAGAATGGGACTGGGTTGCCGCCCCGAGTGCATATTACGATGATTTCACTGATTCTTTGAGGCATTTAAGAAACAGCACAATTATCGTTGTATTAGTATCAATAATATTAGGATCTATTTTTGGCTATATTTTCTCAATCTTTATGACAAAAACATTTAACGAGCTTGTAAATAAAATGCAAAGCGTAGCATCTGGCGACTTATCTATATCTGTAAAATCACAAAACTTAGGGAATAATGAGATCGGAAAGCTTGGGCAGGCATTTGCAAGTATGCTCGACAACCTGAGGAATTTAGTTTCAAATATTGCATCAAACGCAAGCTCGTCCGCATCAACAGCGGAAGAATTATCTGCATCAGCCGAAGAGGTAAATGCTTCAACCGAGCAGGTATCGTCGACAATTCAGGAGATAGCAAAAGGCGGACAGACTTTAAGCAAGTCAGCAAGCGATACAAAGCAGGAAACAGAGCATTTGATTAACTCCGTAAAAGCTGTAGCTAAATTCGCTCAGGAATCTGCAAAAAATGCATCAGAAGCAAATGACGCTACTGGAAAAGGTGGAGAATCTGCAAAAAAAGCAGGGCAGAAAATGAAATCAATTAGTGAGGCAGTGAATTCTTCAGCGATTGTTGTTCAGGACTTAGGGCAGAAGAGCCAGCAGATCAATAAGGTTATCGAAGTCATTAATAGCATTTCAGAACAGACTAACCTTCTTGCATTGAACGCAGCGATTGAAGCTGCAAGAGCCGGTGAAGCAGGACGTGGCTTTGCTGTTGTAGCTGATGAGGTAAGGAAATTAGCTGAAGAATCACAGAAGGCAACAAAACAGATCGAAACGATGATTGAAGAAATTACCCAATCAACAAAGAATGCAGTAGAATCAATGAGCAAAGGCTCAAAAGAGGTTGAGGAAGGAAGCAAGGTTGTAAATGATGCGCTTGGTTCTCTGGATATTATTGCAAAGAAGGTTTCTGATCTTGCAGCAGCTGTAGAGCAAATAAATGCGGCAACCCAACAACAGCTTGCATCATCAGAGAAAGTACAAAAGACTGTACAGGATGTAAGCGCGATCGCTGAAGAGTCAGCTGCTTCAACTGAAGAAGTTTCTGCAAGCATTGAAGAGACAACAGCATCAATGCAGCAGGTTGCAACATCAGCTCAAAGTTTAGCAAAAGGAGCTGATGAGTTAAGGCAGATGATTGCTCAGTTTAAGCTGGATAATTCCGAAGCTACTGTCAAATCAGAATTTCATGAAGCAAAGAAGGAAACAATAGTTAAAAAACCAGAGGTAAAGAAGTTTGTGCAAAAAAGGGTAATTTAAAATGCCAGAAAAAGAAATTAAAAAAAGTTATGCCGAAAGGCAACTTGTCATCTTTAAACTTGGCTCAGAAGAGTTTGGTGTTGACATTAATGAGGTAAGGGAAATCATAAAGATGGAAGACATCACTAGGATTCCGAACACGGAATCCTATATTGATGGTGTTATCAATCTCAGAGGCAAGATAATTGTTGTGATTGACCTTGCAAAAAAGCTTAGCCTTACTGCAAAAGAGCACAATAAAGATACAAGAGTAATAGTGATTGAAGTGGGCAAAAGCACTATCGGCATGATTGTTGATGGATGTAATGAAGTTTTGAGGCTTTCCGGAGACCAGATTGAAGTAGCTCCAGACATAATTAAAAGTAAGATACAGGAAGATTATCTTGAGGGTGTAGGCATTTTAAAAGACAGGCTGATAATCTTGCTTGATCTTGGAAAAGTACTTGCTAGTTCTGAGATGGAAAAAGTTGCAAATATCGGCAAACAATCTGGAACAGGAAGCGCTGAGGCAAGCGCTTAGGATTTTTTATTTTTAATTATATCGGATCATTAAAAAGGTGAAAAAAGATGACAAAATGGATAAATAGTCTCCAGACAAAACTAATAGTAAGCTTTATTCTATTGATCCTAATAATAGCCGGGACAACTTTCTTATACACATTTAATGAGACAAAAAAAGCACTCTTGGATTCTACAAGGGAAGACATGTTGCAGATCGTAGGGATGGCATCCACCCAGCTTTCTGCTCAGGAAATTGAAGCAATGTCTCAATTAAAAGAAGGGCAAGATAATACTCCCGAATTTATCGCATTTAAGGATAATTTGCAAAAGATAAGATATTTAAGCCCGAATATAATTAATTTTTACGTAATGAATGTAGAGGATAAAAAGGTCACTTTTTTAGTCGATGACCTTGAGGAAGATGCGGCATCTATTGGACAGTTATATGAAGAACCTGAAGATAGATTATTTGAAGCTGTAAACAAACCACAGGTTTCAGATGATATATACACTGATGAATGGGGAACCTTCTTGTCGGGATATGCTCCACTGAAAGGTTCTGATGGCAAAACACTAGCAATTCTGGGTGCTGATATGTCCGCAGCAAAAGTCATTGAAAGACAAAACTTTATCGGAAATACCATCTACTTCATAATCGGAATAGCTGTTTTGATAGCTGCCATAATAATCGGGATATTTTCCCTGACAATCATTCGTGACATAAAAAAACTCAATGCTACAGCAACGGAAATAAGTAAAGGCAATACTAATGTCTCTGTAGATGTAAAACGAAAAGATGAGATCGGTGATTTAGCTGAGTCATTCAGCAGGATGGCTGCAAGCCTGAAATTTATGATGATGGATCAGAATTCAGAAAAAGGAAAGAAAAAGTAGGTGTTTACCGTGAGCGAACTATCAGAAAAGGTATTGAAACTGACTTTTGATTATATCGGACCTGCTTCGCCTGCTTTTCTTGAAAGACAGACAACTACCCACATGACTAACTTGAAATTTGTCGATTTGGAAAAAAAGCACTTACCAGAGCTTTCAAAATGGGTAAATATATCTGGAAGTCTTTTGATCGATAAAGCAAGAGCAAAGGAACTGGCTGATAAAATTGCAATGTTGTAAGGTGAAAATATGGCTTTAATCGAATGGAACCAAAGTTATAGTGTCAATGTAGCTGAAATAGACGAACAGCATAAAAAATTAATTGCGTTGCTAAATGAGCTATATGATGCAATGAAGGCTGGAAAAAGCAAGGATGTGCTTACAAAAACCTTAAAGGGACTTATAGATTATACTGCCTACCATTTCGGTGCTGAAGAAAAATACATGCATAAATTCAATTACCCGGGCTATCTAAGCCACAAAGGAGAACACGAAAAACTGGTCAGGAAAGTCGTTGATTTCCAGAAAGAGTTTGAAAAAGGAAATGCCTCTATTTCAATAGACTTGATGAACTTCCTAAAGGACTGGGTATCGGGACATATTCAGGGAACGGATAAGAAGTATAGCTCATTTTTTAACCAGAATGGTTTGAAATAAAGAACTATAAATAGTTTTATTTTACATTTTTCTCACAGGAGTGATGATATGCCTCAAGATATCAAGATTACGACCACAATGACTTATTAGAAGTGATTAAAGACAAGCTATTGCGGAAAAACGAAATTGGCAAAGCAACCAGGCTTATTAAAGAATATACCGAATTCTACCCGAAAATTCTCGGCAAGGTTTCCAGTGATGAATTTGATAGGGATAGCATTTAATCTTACCTTATCTGATTAGAGTATACCAAAATTCACCATAGTAAACCAAATATCTATAAGCTAAACAAAAAAGATTCTTTCTTTTTCAGTTCTCATTCAGTGGAAACTATAAATATTTCCCTTGTACTACTATGGAATGGATTCAAAAAAATAAATCCGGGGGAAAAAGAATGAAACAGCCTAAAGAAAATAAGGAAAGCAAAGAGAGCAAAAAAAGCGAAACTCAAAGCAGAACCCGATTCGAGGAAAAGCCGCCAATACTGAGCAGGTCAATCTCGCTCAGCAAAGACAGAAAATGGCTCATCGTTAAGACAATCCGCACAGACATAATCCACATGAACTATATGGACAAGATTTTTCAGGAGAACAAAAATGAGCCAAGATGATCTCGAAAAAAAATGCAGAAAAACTCTTCTGAAAATTGCGGATGACGTGAGAGATATCAACTATAAGCTCACACATTTTCTGGAAAATTACAGGGAAGACTATTACAAGGCTCTTGAGGACAAGAAATACCGTAACCTATACTAAAACTCTGCTGATAGAACCCTGTTACCATCAGTGTAAATAATTTATATTTCTTTTTTCTTATTTTATCCATGCCGCACGACAAAAATGAATTCGCTGAAATAACCGATATCTTCAATCGTGAAATAGACAACATCAATCAGATTTATCGCATATCTGCGAGTACAATAACTGAAATCCACAAAATCAACTCATATATTGACCAGTTAAGGGTAATTATCGCAAGGATAAATGAGCTTCTTAAGATTTATGAAAAGATTAAAGGAACAAAATTCTTCCATATTCAGGATAAAAAATACATAAAGCTCGTCAACAGGATTTCCACTGAATACCGTTATCTGATTTCAGTCAATGAAACCTTAAGCAGAACTCTTGAAGAAGTATATAGAACCGAAGGACTTCATTGCCAGATAAGCGGTGAAATGATTGAAATGAAAAATCAGATAAGCCGGATTATCCAGACAATCGATAGAATTCTTTCATCCTGATCTATATTTTCTACTACACAAAAATATTTATACTTAAGCATATTTTTTTCATTTTAGACGCGTGAGCATTCTACTGAATATAGTCTGTCCGTTGGGGGCACTCCTATTCTAGTTGAATGCGCCATGCAAAGTATTAAAAAGGAAACTACCCACAGGTGAATAAAAATGGCGGAAAACGACATCTATGAAAGTAAAGGCAAATATGAAGATTTTAAGCAAAATCTGGACTCTTTGCTTGTCCCAAAGCAAAACAATTCCCAGATAAAAGGCAAGCCGAAATACTTCTGCAAAAACCCGGATAATCTTGAATACTACAAACGACTATTTATCCATTTTGAGGCAAAAGACCTGTCATACATCAGGAGAATCAGGCTTCTACAGACAATGAAATTCATAACTCATTTCACGGCAAAAAAACTCATTGATTGCAATAGAGACGATATCAATCAGATGATGGCTAATATGCACAATACCTACAACACTCCCGATAGCAAGGAAACCTTTATCAAAGACTTAAAAGTAATCTGGAAAACATTATTCCCTGAATTAGATGAGAAAGGCAGACCAGACGAAACCATTGTCCCCTATGCTGTCAGGCATCTTTCTGCTAAAGCTGATAAAAGCAGGGAAAAACTCCGAAAGGACAAGTTCACATGGGAAGAATTTGAAAACATAGTGTGTTATTTTAGCAATGACCCGAGAATGCAATGCTATCTAACATTATCGCTTGAAAGCCTTGCCCGGCCGCAGGAACTGCTCTACCTGAAAATCGGCGATATAGAGTTACATCAGCATTACGCGAGAATCTTCATCAGCGAACACGGAAAAGAGGGAGTAGGCCTTCTGCAATGCATCGACAGCTATCCGTATCTTCTCAAATGTCTCGAATCCCATCCTTTAAAACAGAACAAGCAGGCTTTCTTATTTATCAATACAGGCACGACAAATCGATGCAAACAGCTAAAGCCAAGTAATATCAACAAAATGATGCGAATAGCATGTAACGACCTTCAAATCAATAAGCCTATAACCTGCTACAGCCTGAAACGAAATGGCGTAACCATACGGCGACTACGAGGAGAAAGCGATGTTGAAATTCAGCACGCCGCAAGATGGAGTGATCCCGGCAGGCTGAAAACTTATGATTTAAGCAGTCAGGATGAAGCATTCAAAATAGCCCTTCAAAAAAGAGGAATAATAAAGGCAGACAAAAATATCAGTGAAATCCTAAAAACAAAAACCTGTCCTTTCTGCAACGAAACAGTAGGCTTCGGGGAAATAATTTGCCCGAAATGCAAGCATCCGCTTGACCGTGAAGTTGCGGTAAATGAAATCAAGAAAGACGATGAAATCCATCGGCTGAAACAATCTGTCTCTAATATGCAGACAAAATTCGATAATATCAAAGATGAGTTGATGCAGGAACTGACCAGGGAAATCATAAAAGCGAAATCAGGATGATTTCTCTTTCTTATTCTTATTCTTTCTCTTTCATATTTGATTTAGAACTCACCGGATACCTATTATTCAGCATATCTTCAAACAGAGCAGTAAGGCTGTTCCCTCTCGCAATCTCCTCTTTAATTGCCTTATAGTGCCAGGGATGTACACGGAAAGCGATATTAACCTTTGCCATAATAATCCTTTCTCGAATAGTCAGCCTGTTTCGATTTACCATGATAAGGATTAATTTTACTTATATCCTGAATTGAGATAAACAGCTGTTGCCTGTTCTCCGGCAGATAATGCAGATTTGCTTTGATAAAATCGGCAATATTATCAAAACCTTCTTTCTTTATTTTATCGATAAGATAATTCTCTTTCATTTCAATCCCTTATCAGAAAGTAGTAACAACTTTCTTTATAAAATCTGCACTGAATGACCACTATCCCAAGCTTGGTTATACTGTTTTTTTTAGTGCAAATCTTATGAATATGTATACTCAAAGTCTCATCGAGAAAGATGGTGAATCTGAAACTTTATTCATGGGTAGAAAGAGGCAGGCAAAGGACAGCTGTTTTGAAATCAATGAGCAAGCCTCAAACCCCAACAGAAACACGCCACAAGAGCAAGCATTACAATCCCAAAATAAGCCTGAATAATACCAGCGATGTTCTGAGAAGTTTCGTAAGACACGGTATTGCGGTCTGTCTCAATAAAGAAGCCAAAACCGGCAGGCTGTATCAGCTTACTCCAGAAGGAGAAAAAATAAGGATTGAGTTGTTGAAAGAATAAATTAAATACAGCCTTTTAATTAATCATCAGATAATGTCATACCTTCTAACCAGCATATCAAAGCTCATGTTGTGCATTACTGCATTATGAGGGATAAGAATATATTTCCATGGTTTTCCGCCATTTTCTAAATTAAAATCTGTCGCATATTTGCAGTACTCAAGAGCAGCACGAGCTTTTTCTTTTACCTCAGCAGAATCGAGATCATCTGCCTTTTTTGTTTCAATCAGATATATTGTAGAAGTAGTTTCAGAAACAAAATCAGGATAATATCGTTTTGAATTATGCTCCCAGTATATATTAAACTGATTAGGAGCCGGTCTCATCCACTTTATGACATCATTATTCTCTTGCTCAAGAATGATAGCAAAATCTTTCTCAGTCTTACTGTCAAACTTATATAAACGATGACAGGCTTTCCCAAAACCACTGAATATTTTGCTGGGAATACTGTTAGTCGGTGTTATCGTATCTTTGAAATGATGAATGACATCGGTTTTATCTTTAGAAAAGTTGTGTTCTTCTATTCTGACAAAAGGATAAACTTTAGGTTTTTCGAATTTTGGCGCTTCACAATAAAATTGAGGTTTCATTTGCGCATAAATAAACGAGGCTATCTCTCTTTTATGGAATTGAACGACATTATATACTTCATCCTTATTAAGATATGATTTAAACTTAGCAACAGATTGCCCGGCAAGTTTAAACAACAAATCAGCCTGATCATCATAATCAATTTCTGGGCAATTTATGAGTTCATTCACAATTATGTTCTCCAGAGAATCATTGATAATCCTGCCTTTACCAATAACATAATCAATATCGTTTTCCTGTGCTCGTAATGTTTTCACAAGAATTTCCTCGGATACAGGCTGAAAATTCAGATTCTTGGTATCCAGATCAAAATCATGGAATCCATGTACAATCTTTTCACATTGCTGAATGATGATGCGTGGTATCTCAATGATATTTTGCCTGAAAGCCTCAACTTCTGTCTCATAAGATTCTTCCGCCTCTTTTATCATTTCTTCAGCAAATAGAATCTGTTGAGGGTCTTTTTGAATCTTATCTTTAATGTTCTGAATAGCTATTTCTTTAATTTCAGTCGAAGTTAATTCTTCAACTGTTTTGACTTTCGTATTAAGCTCATTTAAAGTTGAATGTATCAGCTTTTTGACTTCAAGATTTGTTTTTGCTTTCTGCTTTTCTTCCGGATTTTCGATTTCTTCAATGCGTTTTTGTTCTTCCTTGATTATAGCATCCATGTTCGAAGAAGATGTTACAACCTCTTTTTCCTTTGAAATCTCTGCCGGATCAATTACAATTATATTTTCTCTCTTAATTATTGAATCGGGCTGATTAGCGGCGTCTATGATTTCCTGAAATTTATCATGAGCAATGATGGTTAACTTATCAACCTTGTTCGATCCAGTTCTTATGCCATACGGAAGACGCAATCCACGCCCTATGGTTTGTTCCCGCAAGGTCGTTGATGCCGCTGTTCTTAAGGGAATGATTGTATATAGATTTGTTACATCCCAACCTTCTTTAAGCATATTCACATGAATAACAATTTCAATTTTGTTATCAGGATGTTCTAAAGAAAGAAGTTGAGCGATATTCTCGTCTTTTTCCTCTCCTCTTTGATTAGAATGGATTTCCATTACTTTATCAGCGTATCGGCCTTCAAAAAATCCTGCCGACATTATCATTTCTTTAAGCTGGCTTGCGTGATCAGTATCTTTTGCTACAACAAGAACGAAAGGCTTGACTTGATTCATCTTACTATCACGGGCAAAAATATCAAGAGCAACTTTTGTATCTTCATGGATACGAACACCATCTTCCAATTTAATCCGGTCTAATTCTTCAGCAGAATAATGAGAAGGATCAAAATCTTTTCGGGTTGCTACAGCCGGTTCTTTTACGAATCCGTCCCTGATTGCTTTGGCGAGAGAATATTCATAGACCACGTTCTTGAACTTTATAGCAGTGTTACTCCGCTCGACCTGTGGTGTTGCAGTAAGTTCAAGCCCTAATAACGGTTTCAGCTCATTTATTACCTGCATCCCTCTGTCTGCACGGTAATGATGTGATTCATCCATCAACAATACAAGGTCATCAAGATTGGAAAGATACGAGAAATATGAATCGCCTAGATATTCAGATAGACGTTTTATTCGGGGAACGGCTCCGCTTCGTGTTTCAGCATTGATTTTAGAAATATTAAATACATTGATATTAATTGAATTATTGTTTTTCTTTTCTAAAAGGTCTCCAACATGATGATAAGTCTCTCCCGTAATAACTCGTGGTCTATTATGAACAAACTCGCCAATTCCTTTAAAAACATATTTCGGATGATTTGGGTTGGAAAAATCCTCCATCAATTTGTTGTATATCGTTAAGTTGGGAGCAAGCACAAAAAAGTTTTTACTCTTTTTTGTAAGCGTAAGATAGGTAATAAACGCTCCCATCAAACGGGTTTTTCCTACTCCTGTAGCAAGAGCAAAACATATTGAAGGGAAATCACGCTCAAAATCTGTGCATGTTGGATATAACTTTTTAATTTTCTCAAGCTCTACTTGTAATTTAGGATTCTTTTTCAACTCAAAATTGTTCAGTATATTAACCAGAATATCAAGGCTCTCTCTTTGAGGAGGACGTAAACTGAGTCGGTTTTTTATCTGATTTGCTATGCCGTCCATATTAGAACCCTCCTTTTATATCGGATAATGTAAGTTGAGCGGAATCATCTTTAGCAGATTTAGTATCCGGCGGACCTGCTGGAACAAATTCAGGAGCGTTTGGATCAACTGGCATATTTATTATATTCAAGCTGTAATCATCTTTACCAAACTCGCATTTACCAAGAAGCATATTCGGTATTTTTCGTATTGTGATATTGCTATAACGAGATTTACAAGCATCCTGAAATGACTTACAACATATAAGAAGGCTTTCATCATCCTGAAGTTCTTCATGTATTCTATCCAGAAACTCAATGTTCACAAAATTTGTGGTCGTGAAGATAAAGTCTTTTTCGGTAGAAAAGCCCTGTTTCCAGTAGGTCTCTTGTGAAGGAGAATATTTGAACCCCTCATGCTTTGCCATTGCGGCGGCAAGCATATCGGCATTATACTTTTCTTCGATAACCCAGTTGCCATATTTATCTTTTTTAAGAAGGCTTGGAGCAAGATAATAATATTTAAACCCGCCTCCGCCTTGCCAATTAACCGATTGGGATATTCCGCCTTGATCTTTTCCATCAACAACTGCTTTGAGTCGTGGTATGCAATGAGTATTACAATGTTCTCCAAGTTCTATCCCAACCCATTGTCTGTTCATTTTATGAGCAACGGCAGAAGATGTCCCAGAACCTAAAAAGGAATCTAAAATCCAATCCCCTCTATTTGAACCCAACGTTAAAATACGTTCTAAAAGTCTTTCGGGCTTAGGTGTTGAAAATATTTCCTCAGAATTGAATGCTTTAACTTCGTCTTTAGCCTCATGATTATGACCAACTTCATCAAATCTCCATATTGTCTTTGATGGGGTTCCTTGATTATTTAAATTAAACAAATATGTTTTTCGAGATGGTGTTGCTGTCCCATTTTTGCCAAACCATATTTCATTATTTTCATCTAAAAATTGTAAAGTTTCTCGTGAAAACCTAGGAAAAGTACCCGATGGAGGATTCCAACTTATTCCATTTTTAAAAGTATAAGAGAAATTCTTTTGACTTTCAGAACCGCTTTTGGCATGTAATGGGGTGGATTTCCAAGGACCTTTAGGATCATTATCAGGATTTTTGTATGCTTCATTCATCTTTTCAGAGCGTTGTAACTTGTTAGGTTGCCAAATCTCTTTTTGTTTTGCATACAATAAAATATGATCATGATTGTCTGATAACCATCTTGCATCATTAGCAATGGTATATTTTTTTTCCCAGATTACATTTGCGATAAAATTTTTTCTTCCAAAGATTTCATCACATAATACTTTTAAATAATGGCATTCTTCATCATCTATGGATATCCACAAAGAACCATCATCACGAAGTAATCTATGTAGCATCTGTATCCGAGGTTTTATTAAGTTCAACCATATAGAATGTTCTAAACCATCATCATAATGCTCAAATGCATTTCCAGTATTATAAGGGGGATCAATATATATACATTTGATTTTCCCCGAAAAATCCTGTTCAAGCGCTTTTAGGGCAAGCAGGTTATCTCCATAAATAAGCATATTTTCGGTACTTTTATCACCATAAGATTTATCCGGGTCTTCGATGAGAATGCGAGGTTCAAGTTGAGGCTGATTTTCTTTCCCGATCCATGTGAGTTCAAGTCGCTGAGGTTTACTCATACGATCCTCCATTTTATAGTAAAAATATTTGATATATTTATAGACTGTTTCAATCTTTTCTGGATTTCATCAATTAACTTTTCTTTCTTATCATCCACTTTATCCTGCGCTTCATATAAGTTCATTCTCATTGTATTGCGGCGTTTCTCAAGCTTTTTGATATATTGCTGTGCGTTTACTTTATCCTCAAGTTTGATCATCTTCTTTGCTTCGCTTTTACGAAACTTGATTTCTTTATCCAGTTGTTTAAGTTGTATTTCAAGGCTGTTTTTCACATCTTCAGCCCATTTGTCTAATTTTTCCAGTTCAGTGTCGAAATAGTCAGAATTACGCTCGGATATTCCCTGAATAATATCTTCCTGCTGACTATGAATAATCTGATTTAATCTATTCTTGATATTATCATTCATGAAGTCGGATAAAGCCGTATTTTCAGCAGGCAGAGAAAATAATCTTCTGCACTGGTCTGTTTCAATGATTTTTCCGTCATCGGTTATTCCTGCAAAAAGAACATCATCTTCATTTTCCAGAGAAGAAATTGTAAGATTTGTTGCTAATATCCAGCCTGATTTGCCGATGAGCGGTTCTATTATTGAAATTTTGGGCAATCCATTATACTTAAATACTAACTCGGTTGTAGGCAATTCAATAGATTTACAATTTTCTATAATTCTTTGCGAAAGAGGATGCCCGATTCTATAAATATTAGCGTTATCAATATTCTTGCCGATTTTATATGGCCCGGGATGGATTTTTTCTTTCTCAAAAGGGTTCTTCACGAGATAAAAAGAATGATCTTCTCCATCAAACTGTGCATAATCTTTAAGATAAAATTTTGTAACCTGCCATAACCATTCTTCATATTTTGAAAGATATTCCCGACTTTCGCGAAGATTAACTTTTAGTTTCTCGTGTACTTCCTCATCAAAGTTTTCAAGCAGTTTCTGTCGCGTATTTTTCATTTTATCTTCAATTTGGTCTTCTAATTCTTTTTTGAGCATATCGAAAGTGAGCTGAATTTCATCTTCGGTACGGCAATTCTGATAAATTTCTAAGATACGTTTCTCAAAATCAACACCTGATTCAATTGATTCGATAGTTCCAAGAACTTCATCGCTTGCGCCAAAAACGCCTGAAAACAGCTGGAATTTTTCCTGTAATAACTCATATACACGCTGATCGGCGGCATTTTTCTTGTTGATAAAATTAACTACAACCACATCGAATTTCTGCCCGTATCTATGGCATCTGCCAATTCGTTGTTCAATCCGCTGGGGATTCCATGGCAGATCATAATTGACGACCAGAGAACAGAACTGGAGGTTTATGCCTTCTGCCGCCGCTTCGGTTGCGATCATAATAGTTGCTTCATCTCTGAAATAATCTACTATTGCTGCTCGCATATCCGCGGTTTTGGAACCGCTTATTCGGTCGGTATCTTTGTATCTTTCAAGCCAGTTGGAATAGATGCCTTTAGATTTTAAATCGTTATTTGTTCCGTTAAATAAAACTATTTTATCCCTGAATTCAGTGTTTTCAAGAATAGAAACAAGATATTGCTGGGTACGCTTGGATTCCGTAAAAATTATCGCTTTTTTGTTTCCGCCTAACCGTTCGGTTTCGGAAAATCCGCGTTTAAGGGCTTTTAAGAGGACTTCCCCCTTTGCGTTTTGAGATATTGATTCCGCTAATTGGCTGTATTTTTTCAAGTCCAGAATTTCGTTTTTGATTTCTTCGATTTCTTCGAGAGTCAATTCTTTTTCTTCTTTAGCAAAAAGCGGTTGTTGCTCCTCCTCCTGCCATTCGTCCTGTACTTCATCATAATTTTCCACATCATTGCCTAATTCGAGGTCAAATTCTTCTTGTTTTGCTTTTGAAGAGAGGATGAGTTCAAGTTTTTTGACCAATCTATCAAGTGTAATGGAAATAGCAAACGTTGAAGACGCAAGAAGTTTCCTTAGAATTAATGTCATTAGTTGTCGTTGACCCGCAGGAAGTGCGTATAGTTTTTCTCTCTGCAAATATGAAGACACCAGTTCGTAAAGTGTGTGCTCGCTATCAAACGGAATAAATTCCTGTGTAATTGCAATCCTGTTGGTATATTTGATATATTCCAAAACCTGTCGCCGGAGTGTTCTTTTGCAGATAGGGCGCAGACGATCTTTTAAATCATCGAAAGATTCCTCATTGATGATTCGTGAGAACTGAATTTTGAAGCTTTTTAAATCCCCGAAGATATAATCATCAATGACGCTTACAAGTCCATACAACTCTAAAAGAGTATTCTGTAGAGGTGTAGCGGTTAGAAGTATTTTTGGATAGTTGGCTACCGCGGTTTTTATAGCGTTCGCGATTTTATTTTGTTTCTTATAAACATTCCTTAATCGATGAGCTTCATCGATAATTACCAGATCCCATTCAATCTGTTGGATGTATACATCTTTGGAACGAGCAAAATGATATGAACAGATTACTATTTCTTTCTGATTAAATGGATTGAGGTTTCTATTCTTTATCTCTTTGTTAAATGATGAGGATTCTAAAATAACCGATGGAAGAAAGAACTTATCCTGTAATTCCTGATTCCATTGTTTTCTCAAGTTTGATGGGACAATAATAAGAATTTTCCTTTTTCGTTCCGCCCATTTTTGTGAAATGACAAGTCCTGCTTCAATAGTTTTGCCAAGACCTACTTCATCGGCAAGCACCGCTCCTTTAGATAATGGTGAGTTGAAAGCAAACAATGCGGCTTCCACTTGATGAGGATTAAGATCGACTTGTGCATCAAGCAATGTTGAAGCAAGTTTTTGGAGACTATTAGACGCACTGCGTTTAGTTAATTCATAAGCGAAGTATTTTGCATGATATTCAGTAATCATCATTGATTTATCAGATGTTGCTTCGGGATTTGATAAAGTCATCCAAGTCTTCCTGCTTTATTCTCCAGCGTCCAATTTTGACCGCTTTTATTTCCTTAGCATTAATAAGGTCTCTGACCCATTCTTCAGTTATACCGAGTTGTTCGGATACTTCTTTAACAGTCAGATAATTTTTAATATCGTTCATAAAAGAAAACTTTCTGTTGAAAAATATTTATTCAACTTAATATAATCCATATAGCTCCATATGAATCCATATTTTATTTTGGATTGCAAATATTGTCAATTAGTAGTTTAATAGTTCATATATTAAAATATATGAAATTTTGAAAGTTGCATAAATATTTGAGAAAGTTTGGACTTTTATAATGATTACAATTGAGTGTAAGACTTGTAAAAAAAGGAACCAATATCCAGAATCTCTTTTAGGACAAGAAGTTAAATGTGATTGCAATGCGATAATTCAAATCACAGAGCCAGAAGAACTATTAACAGATGCTCCCATTTCATTTGATAATTTTTTAGGCCTGTTTTACCATGATATCGCAAATTTTAAGCTAATAAACAATAATACATTAGATTTATATACACTTAAAGTTCAAAATAATGACTTTGTATATTCTCATCTGGTTGAAACGTTAAGAAATGTCTTAATCCCATATGTTTTATCTAAAAACACAAGAAATGACTATGCAAATAAAATCGGTACTCTTTCAAAGCGTGCTCGTGAGAAGTTTAGAAACTATTGGTTAGACAATCAGAAAACAGCTGATCGCGAAGGTGAATTAGGAGAATTGTTATTGTATGCTTTTCTTGAATCTCACCTAAAAGCTCCAAAAATTTTATCAAAATACGAAATAAAAACCGCTAACAATGATTATGTTAAAGGTGCCGATGGTGTTCACTTACTTAAATTGGATAATTTGGATTATCAATTGATTTTCGGTGAATCTAAACTGTACGCTACGCTTAAAGAAGGAATTGATGCGGGTTTCGTATCAATTCTTGAGTTTCTTGATAAAAGAAAAGACGGATATGAGATGAATTTGGTAGATACCGAATTGTTCAAAGAAGCTTATAATGATGCACTTTATGCCAAGTTAAAACAAATTCTCCTTCCTACCAACTCAGATATCGAATACAACCTTGATCATGCATTTGGATTATTTGTTGGCTTCAATTATAGTATTGATGATCAAATAAGAACTGCTCCGAATAATGTCGCAAGAGATGCCATCAGGCAGAATGTTCAGGACATAGTCAATAAAAGTATTAAGACAATGAACGATAATTTATCACACACTAAACTAAGCGGTTATTCTTTTTATATATATGCCGTTCCATTTTCTGACTTAACCAACAAGCGACGAGAAATTATTGGGGACATCATTTCATGACTGAAACAATAGTCTCAAAGCTTATAGATGACATTTTTAATGATGAGTATTTTCAGAGACTTTATAAAACTGTATCGTTAAATCACGGGAAACTTGAAATATGTCAAGCACAAAGCGAAGGACTGTTATTAACCCCAAAGGAATTCTTTGATTTATCTCGCTTTGCAGACATTCTTTCTTGTTCAGAAGATTATCGGGCTCGCAATAGAGCCTTCCGAATTATAAGCCATCTTTTCCCTTTTTATAAAAATAATTATGATTATCAGCGACTTGCAAAAGCAATTTTGCTGAAATTAGGAAATTTCCCTTCTATCGAGTTATTGCAAAAAAATGAGAAGCGCTTTATTGATTTGCCTTTTGAAAGACTTCTTGAAAGAAGTTTTAAGGAAGATATTCAGGAAACACCGCACAAAGAGGGATCATATTTTACAGATGCTCAGTTTCAGTTATTTGGAGCGATTAGTGGTTCCAAATGTTTTAGCTTTTCTGGTCCAACTTCAGTCGGTAAGTCTTTTATTATTAGAGCTTTTCTTAGGAAAGTATTGGAAAACAAGCCTCCCGAAAACATTGTGCTTATGGTGCCAACAAGAGCTCTCATTAACCAATTTTCAATAGATATAAAAAATGACTTAAAAAATGTCTTGGATTTATATAACTATAGAATTTCAACAAATTCCAACATAGTTGACTATATTGAAAACAAGGACACTCAATACATCTTTATTTTAACTCCAGAACGACTTCTGAGCTATCTATCTCGAACTAACAATCCGTCATTGGGATTTCTTTTTGTTGATGAAGCACATAAACTTACCATAAAAGATGACTATAGAAGTGTCGTCATATATAATGCCATAGAAAAAGTTTTAAGGCGTCATCCTGATATTAATTTATACTTTTCTTCTCCAAATGTAGCAAATCCCGATATGTTCTTAAAAGTATTTAAAACAGGCACCAATAATTTGGATTTTAAAAAATCTGGTTTTACGGAGGAGAGCCCTGTAACGCAAAATCGTTTCTTTATTGATTTGTCCAAAAACGAAATTTGGCAGTATATTGAGGATATTCCTGAATTAATCAGAAGAGACGATTTTGGGAGCATAAAAAATTGTACTGACTTAATTTTATCAATAGGCAAAGATAAGTGCAATATTGTTTATTGTAATACAAAAAACAATACCTTGGAGTATGCCATTAAAGCTTGTGAAAAAATACCTTCTACCCAAGGTTTATTATCAAAGAATGTTGACAAAGCTATAAGACAGATAAAATCTTATATCCATGAGGAGTTTTACTTGGCCAAATTTTTGGAAAAGAGTGTTGCCTATCATTATGGAAACCTTCCTCAAATCATTAGAAATATTGTTGAAAAGCTCTACCGTGATGGAGATATTAAATATCTGTTTTGCACCTCTACTCTCTTAGAGGGAGTTAATTTACCTGCTAAAAATGTTTTTATTATTAAAAAGGGATATGGGAGAAAGCAAAACTTATTGCCTATTGATTTTAAGAATTTAGCTGGCAGAGCCGGAAGATTAGGTTACGAATTATCGGGCAATGTAATTTGCGTTAGCCACGAAGATAATGATTGGGATAAAAGCGACATTTGTGTTGATAAAGAAAAAATTACGCTTGAATTGACAGTTAGATCACGAATCGATCACAATCTTAATAAAATTACTAAAATATTGGAAAACCAAGACATTTCAGGTTCTGAAACAGAGAAACAAATCTTAAAGTATATCGCTAATATTATTTGCCTTGATACTATGAGTGTTCAGGCTGATTATCAAAGTCCTGTTATAACTCAGCTTGTCGAAAAGAAAAAAGAAATAATCATTGAGCATGCTAGAAAAAAAATAGAAAAAATAGATACTCCAATTGAATTGTTGGAGGCAGGTAGTAGCATTGACTTGGAGCTTCAGGACGTCCTATATAAAGATTTAAGAATGCATGCAGAAAAACTGCCCGCGACAATTGATTATCCAATCTCTTTGCAATGGTTAAAAAAATTGTTTGTTATATACAAATGGGATAAAACAGAACCTAAGCTCAAACATGAAAATTCTCTTAAATATTATGCGACGCTAACTAATATGTGGATCAATGGAACTCCTCTTAATCTGATAATTAAAAATGGGATTGATTTTTACGATGAGGAAAAAAGAGAAATTCAAACTGGCTGGAAAAACAATGCTCCAGTTCGTGTTAAATTTGACAAAACAGACCCTTTTCATATAAATGTTTTGGCAAACCATATTATTGAAGACATAGAGCATATACTGCGATTTCTCTTTGAGAAGTATTTTGATCATTATTATAGAAATCTTGTCAATATATTAGGTGAAGAACAAGCTGGCCCTAATTGGGCACTCTATCTTGAATATGGCACGAAAGATACAACAAACATTGCTTTACAGAATTTAGGTTTGTCAAGACATACAGCTACAAAAATTAGACGTGACTATTCTTCATGTTTAAATATTATTGATGGAAAATTACATAGCATTGACCGAGAAAAACTTATAATGCAGTTTGATCGAGATTCATTGGAATATGATGAGATTTCAACTTTCCTTTAATCCCACTCAATTTTTTACCCTATAATATTTCCTATCTTTATGCTACATTTTACATAAAAATATTACTTGGAATATAAAGGAGAAACTTGCAGATGCTCAAAGGATTATCAATAGCAGAATTAATACAAAATATCATTTCCGCTAATGATAAATCCGCTATCCGTGAATTCCACCAAAACCGTACAATATTCCAGACCAAATCAGGAAAACAAGTTTTATTTACCGAATACGTTGAGTCACTAAGACAAAAGGCATCAACTTGGGCTTCCAGTTGCTCGCCTGACATAATAGACCAAGCATATAACCTTACCATTGATAAGTTTTCCCGCCTGCCGGAATCGAATCAATCGGAGCAGAAACAAAAACAAATAGACTGCCGCAATTACTTTAAAGCTTTCTTGGATATTTTTGATAAAAAATTAACAGAAAAACCAAATATAACTGAGATAGAAAAAGAACTTGTATCAGCTCAAATCATGCAAAAATTAGTCACAAAACATTTTTACCTTTCGTTAAAAGAATCAATGAGAAATTCTAATACATCATCGCGATATGATTGGGAAATAAATGGGAATAAGATTACTCTTTATTTTCCCCGAACAATTACAGGTTCTGAAAGACGAAAATGGCTGGAAGACAACATAGAGAACCCTGATCCAAACAAACCAATTGAGAGAGAAAAGATTCAGGATATCATAAATCAGAAATTAGGGCAGAATTACATGTTATCTCTGGATGATTCTATGGCATATAACATAGCTATTAAACAGCAACTGATTAATGAGCAGATATCTATTGAGGGATTAGCCAGTACCATCGCGGATGAGAAGGCACAGAGTATCGATAAACAACGTCCTGCTATACAAAAACTCGGAAAAAAACAGCTAAAAGAAATGATTATCTGTATCTTTGATGATTTAAGCGATGGGGATTACAAAGATATAGAAATCGTCAGGAAATTTAATATAAGCAAAGCCACTTTAAGCAGATTTGCAGGAAGCAGATGGACTGAGAACGAAAATAATACAATTCCTGATTTATGGAAAAACACAGCGCAGGTTTTATCCGGCAATTCGATATTTATTGAAGTAGCAAAAGATGCTGGTGTGTTGCCTAAAATAAATGATATTTTAGATAATATAAAAAAGGGAAACACAAATGCCAAATGAATTATATTTCATACCAATAATTGCCAAAGCATTACGCCAAAAAGATACTAAAAAAGCGCTTCAAAATGCTTTTATGGAGATAACCAATCTCGGAAAACAGTCAGCCTATAAAGAAGGTTTTTCCCAATTCCAGCGTTTCATGAAAGAAATATATCAGAACTCTTCCCTTAAAAAAATTTCCGGTGATTTGGAAGACAACATAGAACCACTTATTGATTTGATAATGTCCCAGCCAGACTGGGAAAAGCAATATGATGATCTAATCAGTGAATTTCAACTCGAATATAACTTGGAAATCCAATTAGAAAAAAACAATGAATTGCTCTGGAAAACGACAATTACCCCGAATGGTTTTTCAGCGACAATTAAAAATATTGTTCCGGGAGACTATATAGTAAAATTAAATACTGGCAGGATCTTATGGGAAGATACATTGTCTGAAAAAGACTTGCTTTGGGCAAAGGCATATCCAGAAAAGCCCATTGATCTTGCCGCAGATACAGGAATTGAAATAAGAAAACCAACAAAAGAGTTTTCTCTCCTGAACTCGGAGATAGTTATAAGGGTATTTCCCGGGATTGAAAGTGGATATATAAAAATTGAAAAGAAAACAATGGATACAATTTAAGTGGAAACAATAGGACGCGCCAAGACAGTTCTTGTTTTTGATGATACCGCTGTAATCTCATCAATAATCGCCCATGAAAATGATAGCGATTCCACTTCCTTTTTAGGACAAGTTTCATTTAGCGATAACGAAAGAAAGCATATTAATGAAATAATCGTCCCGATAGTTCATAATATACTCCAATATCTTGGCTTACCCGGAAAATCATTTAATATCTCGATAGTTAATCTTAGTGTAGCCTCAATGATGGGTATGGGAATGAATATCTCCGGTTTTTCGGCAGACGTTCCTTTATTTCTTGCATTGTTATCATCAGCGCTTGATCTTCCAATCCCCGATGATATTGTCTCAACCGGCCACATAGCCTCGATTGAAGGAGACATCAAGCCTGTCCAAAAGATACCGGAAAAAATCACTGCGGTTATTGCTGATTCGGATGCCAATAAATTTATTTATCCTGATTTGGACAGCGATATTTCTTTAGATGCACTATCTCCAAGTGCGAAACAGGAAACGGAAGATGCAATCATTAACGCCAAAGCGAAGATAAGGGCGATTCCGGTTAAAAATATAGCTGAATTGCTCGAAACAGCAATCCCTGACGAAGCAATCGTTCTTTCAAGCATGGCTAAAGGATATTTCAATCTTCAAAAACCTCCAAATATCCATGGGAATCAGGCTTTAAAATGCGCAAGAATACTGACTGAAAATAATCAAAACCGTTTCTGGACTGTCGTTGACAGAAATTTATTTGCAGAGGATGACAGGAAAGCAAAACATCTCCTTCTTGAGTTTGTAAGATTTCATATCCAAAAAGAGATGTATCCGGCTCAATTCGGCTATAAGTTAAAGCAAATCATAAGTTCTCTTCCTTCTTCAACAAAAAGATTGAAAATCAGATTCCCTCTTATCCCGATGGAAGACTGCATAAGTCTTACCCAGTTCGCATCAAAATCCGACCATGACGATATAAGCGAACTATATTCTGTTGTGAACGGAAAAAATTTTGATAACAGAAAATCCCTTTCAATGCAAAAGCAGGAGAATGAAACCAACACGCTGAAAAATATCTTATCTGAAATTGATGAAACAGCTTTGGCAGAAATAAGCAAACCCATAGACGAAGCCCGCTCCCGATTTATTCTTGATAAGATTATCGTTGAATCCCATGAGGAGTTTAACGATATAATCTCTTCATTTTATGTCCATCTTCTCTGCAATACAAATACCCTGTCTTCCCCCGTCAATATTAAGGATGCCCTTAGCGATGCCTTAGACCTTCTTGAAAAAGCATTCTCCGATAGAGGCGGGTACAATACAGCCAGAGCTGAGGCAAAAAGCGGCATTCACGGCGGACTTAGATTTGTTATTGATATAATGACAAATCACTATAAAATAGATAAGCAGGAAAAACATATCAATATGGTCATAAAAGAAAGCATAGATTCTCTTGATGCAACTGAAAAAAAGAATTTTATAAAAGAATTTATGGAATATATCGGACCTCATATGCCGGAGGATATCAGGAGCCAGCCGCCTGAAAGGTATATCCGGCATTATGATGAAATTGTCCGGCTCTATGTTCAATCAATGGATAAAGTTAAACAATATTTATCAAGGTTATAGGAGATAAAATTATGTCAATAAATGCTTTATTATCTGCTCTTGATGAAAGGACAATCGCGAGAGAAATAAGCATCCCGCATGATGAAGCCCGCATGAATTTCCCGTTGAAATCAAATACAGTCAGGGATTTTGATGAGTTCAACAACATTATCGGTGATTACTATAAATACCATTATAGTACATGCGTCGCACGTGGCGGTTCAATATCAGCTTTAGAATCACGAAGCGGGGCTAAAGAAATTCTTGAAAGAGAATACAGAAGGCGAAACAACGGGAACATAAATTCAGCATATAACGACGCCCATGATGGAACAAACGGCGGGTTAAGGGCTATCCTTGATATTATCGCTGATGGACTGAAAGCAGTTTCAGTTGAAAGATATATCCGTGATGTGTTTGACCGTTTTGTGCGGCCAACAGAATGGGGTGAGAAAGTGAATATCATCCGCCAGTTTATCGCACATTGCGGTACGCATCTCTCATCATCAATAAGAGCAGACCAGCCTGAAAGATATGCAAGCGACTATGAAGATGTGATAAGGTCATATATAAGTGCATTACAGCAAACCTCATCAATTTTCAGGCGATTATAAGTATGGCAACAAAATTGGATATCCTGCTGGAACAGATTGCCCCATCAAAGATTATTGATGAAGTGCATAGGAAAGTTGATAATGCAGTAAACTCTTTCCCTGCACGAAAAGGAATTATAGAAAATTTTGATGAGTTCAAAAAATGCTTAATTCAATTTGCCTGCCATATTGAAAACAACGTTTTGAATTTATCCATCTCATCATCAACCCATGAAGATATTTGCTGGAATTATTGTTTGCAGATTTTTGATGCTGAGTTCAGGCATGGTAGCGAAAAAACAGCATTTGAGCTTGCCAGAACAGGGAATGAAGGCGGTTTCTATCGGGTCTTAAAAGTAGTTGCCAACGGTTTGGCAGAGAAATATATTACTCAATGGACAGAAAACAAAGTTCATACATATTGGAACAGCCTTAGTGTTGCTGAAAAGCTCGATGTTCCGGCAGAGTATATCAAAAAATATGGGCATCTTCTTCCAGCAGAGTTGGTTGAGGGTAATGCAGAAAGAATCAGGGCTAATTTTACTAAAATCCTTATCGAACATCCGGTTATGATTCAAAAGATTCAAAAAACAGGCAGATTTATTTGAAGGAATAATAATGAAAGAATTATTAATAGAAAGATTCAAAGAGTTTCCAATCAAGCAAGGAACTGTATGGCAAGGAATACGGCTAAGACCGGGCTGGATGAATAATGACGATAATGAACTATTTTGTCCGCACATGATGTTGTGGGGAGAATTACCTGCACACTATATTTTAAGTCAGCCAAAACTATTCAATACACATCCATCGCATCAGGATATTTTGAATGATCTTTTGCAGGCAATTATACAAACTGACAACAAAAGTGCTCATAGGCCTTCTGCTATATGGGTTAAAGACAAAAATTTTGCAGATTTCCTAAGCGCAAAGCTTGAGCCTTTAGACATTCGATGTGAATATAAGAGTTCATTGCCGGAGATAGAGATAATAGCAAAAGATATGATGAAGTCCATGGGGTTGAAAAATGCTGATGCGCATTCGCTGGTGAATGATGATTTTTTTGAGATAACAAAAATTACTGAAGAGCAAATGGCTTCATTTTATGATGCAGGGAAAATTTTGTATCGCGCTGAGCCATGGCAGTATTTTACCGATAGCGACTTAATAACAATTGACTATGAAGACGGTAATAAATTTCCAAAGGCATTTGTTGTCATGGGATCAGGTGGAATGGAGTTTGGTCTTTCTTTTTTTGATACCTCCGATCAGTTCTATAAGATGGTAATGCAAGCCAGTACAACGAAAAATCCTCCAATGCCTTCATCTGGTATGTGGGCAGTGAATTATTCATCTATAATGGAACTTCCTACCCCTGAATTGGAAGCATGGGAAAAACATAGATGGAAAGTGGCTGGCGAGGATGCTTTCCCTGTTATTCTCAATTACAGATGCAAGGGAAGGAGTTATAAGGTAGATCGGCCAAACTCTCAAGAGCTGGCATTTTTTGAAGCGATTATGCGTTTTTTCAGAAAGAATATGACTATACTTAGAAAGAAGCCCACAGTCAAGGGTAAAATACCGACTCTTCTGGGCGAAAAAGAGATATCCCTTCATCTGCATTAAGTTAAATTTAACTCCATAATTTATCCCAGATTGAAACAGAGATCTCCTTTCCTCCGCTTATAGTGCTGATGAGAGGAGAATTTACATGCCTGTCGAAGATGCCTTAATCAGGCAAGCACAGCCTTATATGCTTGCGGCAAAAGCTAAATCCATAATTCAGAAAGAGATAACGAAGGGATGCGAGCCTTTCATATATCCAAATCCGGTAGAGATTGAGCCGGTATATGTACCTTTTGGCGTATTAAAAGATAATCCGGTAATATGCAATCTCGCTAAATATCCTGAAATCTTAGACTGGACAAGACTACAGATATGGATTTCTCCCCATCAGAAATTTGACTGGAATAAATCTGAATTATTTCTTAAACAACTTCAATCCCTTCGACATAGAATTGGATTTGAAATTACCGGAAATGAGGAAAGGATATATCTTTATTTTTTGTGCAAAAGGGATGACGTGCATTTAATAAAAGGGGCATTCCGTGGAGAGTTTGAATTCTGCGAATTGTCAACTTCCGATTTTCTGTGGAAATCTTGTTCCGAAAAAGGACAGGACATAGTTTTCAATGATTACTTTCCTTTTCCTCCTTATTCCCATTTACTAACACGGCCAGATGAAATAAAAATCTCTCCTTTCCGAGCAATAGTTTCGTGCCTGTCTGATATTGCATCCCCGTCATTCGGAATTTTTCAGGCATTATTTCAGCCTGTATCTCATTGTAATAACTGGCATAGGAATATTCAGGCACTGCTTGATTTTGAATACCAAATTAAGCTCTTATCAAACATGAATGCCTTACAAAGATATCAACAGCAAAGCCCTTCAGGAGATTTGCATCAGATGGCTTCTAATATGGTTTTTAAGGCGCATAATGATAAGCCATTTTTTGCTACTGCTTTAAGGGTTGCAGTTGCCGGAAAAGAAACTATTAACAAACAACACCTGAATACCTTATCCAGTATTGTGAACTTATTCCAACATGGCGGAAGGCCATTGGATTTTATTACCCACGAAGATTATTTTTCTAAGTTTGATTTAAAACAGATAAAAGAAATGTTTCTCCATGGGATAACCTATCGACCGGGATTTTTGTTAAATTCTCAGGAATTGAGCAGTATTGTACATATTCCATCATTCGGGCAGGATGAGCCAAGAGGATTGCCAGTAGACATTCTTGTTAATTTGCCGATGGAAACAACCAGCTTATCTACAGGAACAAAGATAGGTTCATGTCCCTATGCCGGGGTTTTGATCCCCGTTTGCATACCTGATAAAATCAGAGGACGCCATACGCATTTAATCGGGCGCTCAGGGATGGGTAAGACCTGCTTGCTTGAACATATGATATTAGACGATGCGAAAAACGGACACGGTGTTGCAGTTATTGACCCGCACGGCGATTTAGTAGAAAAGTTAATCGACCTGATTCCGGAACAGCTTGTGGATAGAATCATATATTTTAATCCGGGTGATATAGCGTGGATACCGTTGTGGAACCCTCTCGCCCGTTTGCAGGGACAGGAACCTTCCAGAATTGCAGACGATCTTGTCGGTGCTATAAAGAATGTCGTAACAGGCTGGGGCGACAGGCTGGAACATCTTCTTAGAAACTCATTCTATGCCCTTTTGCAACTCCAGGATAAGACCCTTTTAGACGTATATAATCTCCTGAGTAAAAATTCTGAAGAGAGCACGCTACTCAAAAAAGAGATTGTTGAAATCATTGATAACATCAGCGCAGAACAATTCTGGAAAGAAGATTTCGCCAAATACAAAAATGAGGATTTATCCCCTCCCAAGCATAAATTAAGCAAGCTCCTTATATCATCCGGTTCAGTATCATACATGCTCTCTCAACCGGAAAATGCTTTTGATTTTCGCAGGATTATGGATGAGGGGAAAATTCTTCTGATTAATCTGTCTTCAGTTGGCTCCGAGGTTCGGGAAATACTTGGATGTTTCATATTGTCTTTACTGCATCTCACTGCGCTTGGCAGAAGCAATATTCCAATCACAAAAAGGAAACAGTTTCACATTTATTGTGATGAAGCACATCGGTTTATTACAGATGCTATGGAAGATTTGATCGCAGAAACCAGAAAGTTTGGAGTGAGCTTAACCTTAGCGCATCAATATCTGAGTCAGTTTAGCCAGAGAAAAACCGACGCAATATCCAATGTCGGCTCCACAATCATCTTCAATGTGGATACCAAAGATGCAAAGTATTTGCTCAAAGACCTCAGGGGAAAAATGAAAGTCGAGGACATGATTTCTCTTGGTATTGGTGAAGCCATAGCGAGAATCGGACTTGAAGTCGTCAGGGTTAATACTCCTAAGCCATTCGACCAATCTTCCAAGAGTTTCCGTGATGAAATCATCAAAAAATCAAGAGCATCATATTATAAGCCTGTCAATGAAGTAAAAAGAATGCTTAAGAATCGAGATAAAAAATGGGAGCAGCCGTATACTCCGCTAACCTCAACAAACGATACTGAAAAATTTACTTATGATGAATTCTAAAACAGATGTCAAAGAAATTATTTTTAAGATTTTTGATTTGCTTGATGAAAACAATATATCGAAAGAGATTGATGGTTTAATCAACAAGGCTATCGATGAGTTTATCTTTGACTTTTCCGGAGAGTATTCGCTCAAGCGATTCCATGAGTTGATATCTAAATTAGTTCAGTTTATATATCAACGAGGATTAAAGTTACCAAAGATTCTTTCTTTGACAGAGGCATTGGCTGAGGCCATATCCCTTCTTGAACTTGGCTATAGGAATGAATACTCAGCCGGATATGATGCGGCAATTGTTGATGCATCGAATCCGGAAATTAATGGATTTGAACTCATAAAATCTTCATTAATCGAGATTATTAAAAATGTGGAAAGAGAAAAGTACATTGAATGGGTATTTGTATCTTATATTGATACATCCGATTGGAAAATAAAATGTGAAATCATTGAATTTCTTTTCTGGATATACATTCCGTATTTACCGCCAAGAACTCAAAGCTATGACCCTGTTGTTTTCGCTGATTGCTACAAGGAGTTAATTTTAAACAATATTAATGCAAATCAAATTATAGTTCAATTATCTACGGGTATTGAAAATTATTTCCGATTCTGAAACGTACCTTTGCTCTCTTCCGCTATTCAATTTGTATCAGAACGAATTAAATAGCGGAGTTGATTTACATGAAAAATATCAATAATGAAAATATTACTTTATTTAGAAAGTTATTTTCCGGGTTGGGAAATGTCTATGGAACTTATAATCCAATCTCAGGGCAAGTAAATCAGATTAAAGCTCCTGTAACAGATAAAGTTATATCACTCCATTTGCAAGGAAAACAACCATACGGAGTATATCTTCTGGTAAAGGATCATATCAGGGCAATAGCTGTTGATTTTGATGATAATGACCAGTCAGTTCCGGTTGAGTTTGTGAATCTTGCCCTGCATTATTGCTTGCCTGCGTATATTGAACGGAGCAAATCCAAAGGATATCATGTCTGGATTTTCTTTTCCCATCCGGTTAAGGCATCGAAAGCACGACTTGTTGTCAGGTTTATCTTAGAACAGATAAATAAGCCTTACGTAGAAATTTTCCCTAAGCAGGATGAGTTGAATACCCGCATTACTTTCGGGAATTTTATCAATGCTCCTTTATTTGGCGCTCTTATAAGCAAAGAACGAACTGTTTTTGTGAATCCTGATAATGGGATGAAACCATATCCGGATCAATGGGATTTTCTGAAAAGTATCCGACGAGTTACAGAGACTGTACTGGATGAAATTATTGAAGTTAATGAGCTTAAAAATCAATCGTTCAAGAATACTCCTATGAAATCTTCAGAAATGACATATTCCGCATCCTCGTTTGGCTTGCCTCCATGTGCCCAGAAAATGTTGAGGGAAGGAGTAGGCGAGAATCAGAGGATTGCCTGTTTTCGATTAGCGATTCATCTAAAAAAAGCAGGCTTCCCGTTTGACCTTGCTGTTGCTACTCTAAACGCTTGGTCTGCAAAAAACAAACCTTCCAATGGAAAACAGATTATCACTCAGGAAGAAATCTTTTCTCAGACAAAATCGGCATATGAAAAGGATTATAGAGGATTCGGCTGTGAAGACCCTGCTATTTCCAGATATTGCAATCACGAATGCATGATTATTAAGAAAAAAAAAGCTCAATGATTTTATGCACTATAAATTACTTACTATCTGCTGAAACACCTTCCTTATTTCATCCGCATTAAAGTTGTAAATCAACATTAAACTTTAAGAAGAATAACGGATGAAAAAAACTTGTAAATCGAAAAACAACGAATATACGCTAAAAATCTCTTTAGGTAATTCTGCGAATTATAAACCTCCACAAACCCATCCATACGCCCGTTTCAGCTCTGCGCAGAGGCAGGAGCTATCAATCCAGATCGCAGGTAAAATCTGGGGCAATATCTGCCGTAGAAAAACTTCCGAAACAATAAGTGACAATCCCTGATTTTTTCTATCTGTTCTATTTGCTGTGTTTTCCCAAAAGATATCTATTGAATAAGTAAAAAATGATGATTTACATCCCTGCTTTTTTGTTATAATATTAACCATTATTTACACATGCAAAATTAATGATATTTCTGGAGGTGATTATGAAGGAATCAGAACCTAAAAAACGTTTCGTAGCTAAATACGTGAGAGTATCATCACTTAAACAGGCTATGGCTAATGAAGGCTCTCTTGATACTCAGGAAGATTTACTCGAGCAGCTTATCAAAATCAAAAATTCCAATAAAGCTGAAGAATGGTGCTTGTACGATACCTATAGAGAGGAAGGGAAATCCGGAAAGAACCTTGACCGTCCGGAATTCCAGAGGATGGTAAGAGATATTGAAGGCGGTTTAATTGACATTGTTGTTGTAACGAAAATCGACAGGGTTACACGTTCTTTAAAGGATTTTTATGATCTCTGGGAATTTTTTCAGGACAATGGCGTTGCGTTTGTATCCTTAAACGAACAGTTTGACACAACATCCCCGATGGGTAGATTTGCCCTAAAACAGCTTCTCTTATTTGCCGAGCTTGAGAGAGAAGTAACGAGCGACCGAACAAAAGAAAAGATGCAATGGAGAGCAACACAGGGGCTGTGGAACGGCAACAGGGTAATTGGCTATAAAATTGACCCTAAAAACAAAGGCATCCTGATTCCTGATAAGGAAGAAGTAAAGATAATTGAGGAAATGTTTAAAGCATGTGTAAGGCTTGGCTCTGCGGGAAAAACTCGGAACTGGCTCAATGAGAATGGATATAGGACTCCGGTCTATGAATCAAGGAATGGTATTACGCATGGCGGGAGAAGATTCAATAAGCAAACTGTTATCAATATCTTAACTAATTCAGTTTATCTTGGGAAAATTAAGTATCATGATGGAGAGTTTGATGGCCGTCATGAGCCTATAATAACAAAAGAGTTGTTCGATTCTGTCCAGCAGACACTTGGAATAACAAGAGCCTTAAGGAAAAATCCTTATCAGGTTATGGATCATGTTTATCTTCTGAAAGGCTTGTTAAGATGCGGCAAATGCGGGGCGCTTATGGTTCCTTCTTCTGCAAATGGAAGAGGCAGTAAACGGTATCATTACTACCAATGCAATAAACGGTCAAGGATTGGCAAGATCGAATGCGATCAGAAGATGATTCCTGCCGATAAGGTTGAAGATGGAGTTTTACGATTTATTAAAATAATTGCGTATGATAAGGAAAAAATCGATTCTGTGATAGCTAATTCCTGCGGCACAAATATCCAAATGCTTGATAAGCTCAGAAAAGATCAGGATAGAAAGCAAAAAGTATTAAATAAGCTTATCGATGAAAAAAAATCCTATGTTGCCTCTATAGCTAAACTTGGTCCTGCGGGTGCAGAAGCTGTTGCCGATAACCTTGAAAAAGTTCAGCTTGAGATTAAGTCAATAAAAGAGCAGATAAACGATATAAAATCAGAGATATCCAACATAGAAAAGAAGACCATAAATGCTGATGTTGTTGCAAAAACGCTCAAGAGTTTTTCCCAGATTATAGAAGGGGCAGAAAAAGAAGAATTACAGCGTCTTATCCCAACCATTTTGAAAGGTGCAGAAATTACTGAAGACATCAATACTGGCGAGGGAAACTTAGAAGTTTATCTATGGGAAGAAGCACAGGAACTAGTTGATGTTAATAGATTTAAACAAAAAAAGGACGAACCAAATGTTAACCACCGGTTCGTCCAAGTGTCAAAACTGGCTCCCCCGGCCGGACTCGAACCAGCGACACGGTGGTTAACAGCCACCTGCTCTACCGACTGAGCTACGGGGGAACCCCACTATCTCAATTTACGTTCCGATAGTTTAACCATATCCAAACACATTGTCAACAGCAAAATTTAACCGCAATTCAAAATTTTTCCGATAATTTAAACCCTCTGCACAACATTTTTATGCATGAATGAGTTTTTGAGTAGGACAACAGCGCCTATTTTTTCCAGAACATTTTAGCGAAACCAGCTTTTAGTTTTCAGACAGAATTTAACCAGCATAAGCATAACAGGCACTTCTATCAAAACACCTACAACCGTTGCTAAAGCCGCTCCCGAAGATAGGCCGAACAGCATTGCGGCAGTAGCTATGGCTACCTCAAAATGATTGCTCGCGCCGATCATCGCCGAAGGCGCCGCGTCTTCATAGCGCAACTTCAGTTTTTTTGCAAAAACGTATGTCAAAGCGAATATAAAACATGTCTGAATAAACAAAGGCACTGATATCCAAATAATTGTAAGAGGTCTGTTAAGAATTATATCTCCCTTAAATGAAAACAGCAGTATCAGCGTAAAAAGCAAAGCAGTAATCGAAACCGGCGTTAGATAATGAAGGAATTTATTGTTGAACCATCCTATACCTTTATGAGATATTATCCATCGTCTGGAATAGTATCCCGCTACAAGAGGCAAAGCCACATAAACGGCGATTGACAACAGCAACGCCTGCCACGGAACCGGCATTTTGCCGACTCCGAGCAGGAATCCGCCTAACAAACCGTACAAAAAAAGCATCGACAATGAATTAATCGCTACCATAACAAGCGTGTGCCCGTCGTTCCCTTTAGCTAAAAAACCCCACACAAGAACCATAGCCGTGCACGGCGCGATTCCAAGAAGGATACACCCCGCAAAATAACTGCGCCACAAAGGAACCTGAAGCATCTTGATCCCTTCATGCATAACTACCGTACCCGCACCGTGAACAGTACCCGTAGCCCAGTCTGCGCCCGGAGGGAGTTTTACAAGATCAACCGCCTGTGTCCCGATAAATTCCCTGAACAAAAACCCCAGAAAAAACAGGGCAATACCATACATCGTAAACGGTTTTATTGCCCAGTTGACAATTAATGTCAGCGCAACCGGTTTAGGCGATTTACCGGCTTTGATTACCTCAGCAAAATCGATTTTTACCATAATCGGGTACATCATAAAAAACAGGCAAACAGCTATGGGAATAGAAACTACCGGCGCGGAATCGACATAGATCGCCAGTCCGTCGAGAAATTTCGCCAGTTGAGGAACCGTTTTTCCGATTATAACGCCCAACCCGATACATAAAATTACCCATAAACTCAGGTATTTCTCAAAAAAACCCAGATTACGGGTCTGCTCAATGTTTGCCATATTCGCTATTCCCTGCACATAATTAATTTATAAAGTATATGTATCCAAATAAAATAGATACCGATTATTATAAATACCGCTCCGGTAATTTTTCTGGTAACCGCTTCTATTTTGCGCACTTTATTAAACCAATGCGAAACGGATGTCATCCCAAGAGCTATTCCTAAAGCAAACCCTATCACCGGCAATGCCGTGCCGATTCCGTAAAAAAACGGAAACGCCAACCCGAACTTATGATTTAGCGCCAGAGGAATCAGACTGCCGAAAAACAAAGCCGCAGAAACCGGGCAAAACGAAAGAGCGAAAATTATGCCCAGCAATGCTGAACCGAATAAACCCGATTTCGCAATTGTATGCTGTTTATGATGTGAAATGGTAAAACCCGATAAGTTTATTTTAATAATGTCCGCAAGCGCCAATCCGGCCAGCACAAGTATAGGCCCCAGTATTTTGTTCATATATTTCTGAAGAAATATGGCGGTCGCGGGAATATTGGCAAGCGATGTTACTATAAGCGTACCTATGGCGGCGTAAGTTATCATTCTGCCTGCGGTATATGCTATGCCGGAAAACAAAACCGCCCTCGGATGAACTATTTTTTTGGATAAAAACGTAATCGCCGCTATGTTTGTCGCTAAAGGGCATGGGCTTATTGATGTGAGGATTCCAAGCCATATTGCGGAAAAAAGAACCACCATGATTTGTCTCCTTAATTTATTCGAGTTCTTTCAATAAAGATTCTGTTTCATTTTTTACATACTCCATGAATTTATCTTTGTTTCCCAAATACTGCCAAACCTTGTCGAGATTTTTACTTTTTATTTCCCTGTCCTCCTTTACAAGCGACAAAACAACCGATTTAGTATATAACCGGTAATCTTTGACAAAATGCTCATTGCCTTTTTCCTCGACGTTTATGATCTGATATTTTAACTTTCCCGAATTCAGTGCATCAGTAAAATTAGTGTTTATTGTATCTGCGGTATATTCTTCAATTTTATGGCAGGAAGCGCAACGAAAATTAGTGTGGAAATAATAAACGTCAACATGATTTTCCTGTTCCGCAAACGCCCTGCAACTCAAAAAAAATAGAAAGATACACAAAAATCCCGAAATTTTATTTAACATAATCAAACACCTGTTTTCTTAATTAGTTTTTCAAGATCAACATCGGTTATGTTTGTTTTTCCCTTTTGAAACCCGTAATCGGCAAGATTTATACAATGGGCGTTCAGTTCCAGATGACCCATTACTTTTTTAGCGCACCCCACAGGACAGCCGTCGATAACTATAACTTTTAACGCCGATTTTACCGAACCTATCATACCGCTTATATGTGCAGATATACCTGCCAGACAAAACATTTTAGTGTTTTCGTTTTCAGCGATTTTCCTTGCGAGTTTATCCGCAAGCGCCCCTACATCCGCGCCGCCGGAACACGCCATAACCATTGTACCGGTGGTTGCACATGAAGTTTTGTTATCCATAAAAGAAGCTCCTTATCCTAAAACTTGCAGTATTTGTTCGCAAGATAAAACTTTACCGGCTGATATTACTTTTCCGTCTATGACAAGGGCAGGTGTCATCATGACTCCGTAATCGGTTATTTTCATCATATCCTCGACTTTCACAATCTCGGCGTCTTTACCGGATTGATCTACGGCGTCTTTGGCGTTCTCATACAACTTTTTGCATTTCGGGCAACCCGTACCTAAAATTTCGATTTTCATATTCATGTTCTCCTTTTTTTCATCTTTTGAACGCCTGTATTTTTATGCTTGCTACTGATTGCTCAATATTTCGCAAATCCCGGGCATTAACGGCTGGATTTTTCTCAACTGCCTGCGCGGTAACATCGTTTGCCATAGCTTCAATGGGATAATTAGTCTCCTGCAGTATTTCTATATCCTCAAATCCTGCCATAGCAATATATCCCAGATACTCGTCTTTCATTACTGCGCCCGCGAGACAGCCGACATACGCCTCAACCGAATCCTTTATAATTTCCGGCAATTCTTTTACCAGTACCAGATCCGATACCATCAGCCGTGCCCCCTGTTTGAGTACGCGGTACGCTTCCTGAAAAACTCTTTTCTTGTCGGGAGAAAGATTAATTACGCAATTAGAAATAATAACATCTACGGAATCATCATCCACCGGCAGGTTCTCTATTTCTCCTAACCGGAACTCCACGTTTGTGTAGTTGCCTTTTTGCGCATTCTTTTTCGCTTTTTTGATCATCTGGGGCGTCATATCCACACCGATAACTTTACCGGTTTTGCCGACCCTCCGTGCCGCGAGAAAAACATCGAATCCAGCGCCGCTTCCTAAATCAAGCACAATATCGCCTTCTTTCAGCGATGCCATCGCTACGGGGTTGCCGCATCCAAGCCCCAAGTTCGATCCCTGCGGTACACTTTGCATATCAGCATCGCTGTAACCGATGCTTTTTGCGATATTGCGTGATAAACCGGGACCTGAACAACACGAAGCCGAAGAACAGCACGAACCGCCGTCCTGCGCAATTTTTCCGTAACCTTCTTTTACCGCTTTTTTAATAGACTCGTTTTCCATATATATCTTCTTATTATAAAAAGCAAACCGGATAAAAGATTTGGTTCTATTTGAAAAAAGAACCAAAAACTTTTTCGCAATGCTTTTCATTGCGGTATTTATGCATAATCATCAGTGCGCGATAAACCCGAATACCAGCCCGCTTACAGTTGCCATAACAACAACCAGCCCCACATAAACCGCCGTTTTTTTTGTACCGATAACACCCCGAATCACAAGAATACTGGGCAAACTCAATGCAGGCCCCGCTAAAAGTAGCGCAAGCGCAGGCCCCTTGCCCATACCTGATCCTAAAAGTCCCTGTAAAATTGGCACTTCCGTCAATGTGGCAAAATACATAAACGCACCTAAAAAAGATGCCGCAAAATTAGCCCGTATAGAGTTGCCGCCGACAGCAGTTTTTATTATCCATGACGGTATCAGCCCTTCATGGTCAGGACGCCCCAGAAGAAAACCCGATACCAGTACACCGATCAACAAAAGAGGCATTATCTGTTTAGCGAATGTCCATGAAGAAGAAACCCAATCGGAAATTTCGCCTTTCTTAAACCATTTTGTAAGTATTAATCCAAGCACAATAAGAAATCCGGCGGATAGATACCATTTGATATTGAAAATCAAATTCCAGATACCATGTCCGCCAGCCTGCGGTTTTGCCCAGTTGGCAAAAACCAAAAACCCGATCATTGAGCTGAAATACAAAGCGTTCTGAAATAAAGACCGTTCTTTGGCGTCTTCTCCGGCAAACAGTTCTCCTTCCGGCCGGCGTTGCCGTTCTTCTTTGAGAAATATCAGATGCATCGCAATCCCCACAACAACACTGAATAAGATTGCGCCTGCCGCTCTGGCTAATCCCAGTTCCCATCCCAAAATTCGGGCAGTCATGATTATCGCTAAAACGTTTATTGCAGGGCCCGAATAAAGAAACGCCGTGGCAGGCCCCAGTCCTGCGCCTCTTCTGTAAATTCCCGAAAAAAGAGGCAAAACCGTACATGAACATACCGCCAGAATAGTTCCCGAAACCGACGCTACCCCGTACGCCAGCAATTTGTTTGCCCCGGCTCCGAAATATTTTATCACCGATGCGCGGCTGACAAAAACCGATACCGCCCCCGCTATGAAAAACGCCGGAACCAGACATAAAAGCACGTGCTCGCGCGCATACCATTTAAGCAAAGCCGCCGATTCGTAAACCGGATTGCGAAAAGGAAACAAATCTACCGGCATAAAAAAACAGATCAGAAAAAAAAGCGCCATTAACGCAAATTTTAATTTTTCAGCCACAAAAAATATCTCCTTTAATATAAAAACAAAAAATATTCCCTTCTTTTTGAAAAAAGAAGCAAAAACTTTTTCGCAATGCTTCGCATTACGGCTTTTATAACAATATCCGGCATTAACCGGTAATCTCGCTAACCCAAAACCGGACTTTTTGTTTGATCAGATCCCTTACTTCCCTCGTTTTTCGCAGTTTCTCTTCTTCAGTTCCTTCAAAACCCGACGGATCGGGAAACGGCCAATGCAGTCTTTGCAATACTGCCGGAAAAACCGGGCATTTTTCCTCGGCAGATTTATCACAAACAGCTATCACATAATCATACTTTTTTCCGGCTTTGAAAAAATCAAATACGCTGTTTGTCCCATTGCCGGATATGTCTATGCCGTCTTCTTTCATTACTTCAACTACAACCGGATTAAGTTTACCGGGTTCAAGACCTGCGCTTTCCGCAATTATCTTGCCTTTACCATAATAATTAGCATATTCCTGCGCCATCTGGCTTCTCGCCGAATTATGAATACATACAAACAATACCCTGATTTTGCTCATAACCGCTCCTTTATTTAGCCGTTTTGCTATTTAGTTTGCGTAAAAAAAATGTTCATTTGCAAATCTTGCTTCTGTCAGTGTTTTGCGCATTAACCAGATCCTGCCGGATTGTCGTATCATCATTGAGCCATCCCATGATATTTTTTAATAATGTATTGCCGAAAGGAGTATTTGCGCTTTTTATATAGTAATTTGTCCATAATCCTTCCTGCTCGGATAAAATTAAACCGGCGGATTTAAGTTTGTTCAAATGCCTCGATACGCTCGGTTGGGTAATTCCAAGCACTTGTGCCAGCTCGCAAACACACATTTTTTTGTATTGAAGCAGTTTTATTATCCTGATCCGGTTTTTATCGGCTAATGCCTTTAAACATTTTTCCAGATTGTGCATATTTTGCCTGTTCTTCTCTTTATATAGCACTTTTGCTATATAGTTTATGCTATAAGATATAGAAGTCAATGAAAAAGTTCAGGAAAAAATTTTTTTAATTTATATAATACATTGCTCAACGATTATGATATTATGGCCTATCGCCTGATAATAATAATTGAACTTGAAATTGAAAGGAGCGGGAATGAAGCCATTAATTAATTTGACAGCAGTTGTAATTTCTTCAATTATTTTCCAGTTGTTTTCAGCAGGATATGCTCAGGATTCGGAAACCCTCGCGAAAGAAATCAATCAAGATCTGCGCAATGCGGAAAAAATAATGTTTCAGGGAAAATACAATGATGCTTGCGCAAAAATTAATGAGTTAATGCCAAAGGTAGAACGGCTGAAATCCGCCGATCCTGCAAATAAGAATCTGCCGGCGATAGAGAGTAAAATCAGCCGTATGAAAAGCAATATTGAACGACGACTCGGCAAAACCGGTTCATCAGTTTCAACCGCCGTTCAAACGGTGCCCCAGCCAACCGCGAAAACCGATAAACTTCCCGGAGGTGTAAGCAGATCGATCCGCGAGATAGACACTGCTGTAAAAAAGGCAAGAAGGGTACTTGAGTCTACCGGCGCGAGTTCCGCGGATTATAAATCGAAACAAGCACGCTACGAAATGCAGACCGCCGACCGCGAATGGGAAGATATTAAAGCCAAATACCCGGAATCGCTTGAACATCCCGATGTTGCCGGCGCCAAAGAAATGATTGAATCCGCTTATAAAAGCATAGAAAGTTTTGAGGCTCAAACAAAACAGAAAGAGGAACAATCCGCCCTGACAGCGTCTTCACGTCAGGAACAGAGCGCTGCTTGGATGGCAAAATTCGAGCCGTATATGTCTGCGCAATCGGGTTCAGATAAATATTTTATCAGCGGGTATACTGAACAACCCGAAGAAATGAGCCGCAGAATGCAGTTGTTTGCGGAATTATCCGGTTTGTTCGAGCAATATAAAGAAACACAGTTTCCCAACGGCAAATCCGACGAACTTTTGCAGATGGAACAAAATATTGAGTATAATCTGAATACCTTCAAGCAAGAACTTATATCCGCCGCGCAAAGGTATGCCGGCGATATTGAAACGGAACTTAAAAGAGGGCAAGATTTTCTCGCTCAGAATGAAGAACGCGTAAAAGACGGTAAAACGATGCCTCTGCTTTTGCATGAGGATGTCCTGTTATCAATCTCAAAAAAAATAGAGTGGATAAAGAACCTTCTTCCCGGCGATTCGAGAATCGGCGAATATGAATCGGGATTTAATCAGCTCAAAGATAAAAACAGCGCATGGCGTGAAAAAATGATTTCGTCCACAGTTATGCGCCCCGACAAATTTAACGGCGACGATGCCGACAGCATAAAAGATAACGCCAACAACATTGTAAAAAACGAGTTCCCCGAATCCGAGATATTGCGCACCGCAATCGTATCGCCCCAATGGGAAGAGGAACGGGTAGTAGAGTTTACTGACTCCACTCATTCTGCTGTCAGGTACAGGGTTACGCAAAGTGTAACCGCGCAGGTTGCCGCAAAAAGAGATAATAAATGTTATCTATATACCTTAAATATCGCCAGAGACCGCAACAGCGACGGTACATGGGGTCTCATTTACGGGCACATAATGTTTACCGACCCTATGCTTGAAGAAAATGTGAGCAAGTAAACGGGCTCGCTTTTATATCACGCGGCAATGCAGAGCGCTGCGAAAAAATTTTTGCTTCTTTTTTCAAAAAGAAAAGAATCCTTTTTTGTTTTTTTACTATTAATTTTTTATCTGAAGATTACGCTAATCCTCGTTATCCGGTTTAGCGGTATCCCCGCGTTTTTGATGCTCTTTCAGGGTATAGAATCATTATTCATAATATGGGATTGCTGAAAAAACCTTAAATTGAGAAGTTTTGCGAAACCAAAACGACGTGGTGTTCTCAAAATCATCAGCGCTGAGATTGCCACAGCTCCTTCTTTGCTTCGCAATGACAATAAAAAATACTTTTTCAGCGATCCTAATATTTAAACATTATAATAAAATTGCGTATCTGATGTATCGGTTCATTAACTATATAAAAAGTTGCCAAATATGATTAACCTGAGCAAATATAGCTGATCTAACGTATATATACTGCATAACTGCAAATGCCGTTCATACTGACAATATTTATCTTTATGTAATCAAATAAACCTGAAAAATTATATTTATTATATATAACCGCAAAAAGAGGGGACAAAAATATGGAAAACAAAGTCAGATCTCTTGCTTTTTTAGGCAACTACCTGCCCCGCAAATGCGGGATTGCCACGTTCACAACGGATTTATGCAGTTTTTGCGATTCGGTATTTCCTAAAACAAAGATGTTTGCCATAGCCATGACCAACAGGCCTCAGGTGTATGACTACCCGCCTATGGTCAAATTTGAGATCCGCGACAGGTATATTCACGATTACGAGCATGCCGCCGATTTTATCAATTCAAGCGACGTGGACATATTATGCGTTCAGCATGAATACGGAATATTCGGCGGAGACTGGGGCAAATACCTTATTACCTTGCTTAAAAAAGTAAATGTGCCTGTAGTAACTACTCTTCATACGGTTTTAGAACATGATCTTGGGCAGAAAAAGGTGTTTGACGAACTGGTATCGTTAAGCTCAAAACTGGTTGTTTTAAGCCGTAAAGCGGCTGATATGCTTATACGCGACGGTGTCAGCAGAGATAAAATCGCGTTTATCCATCACGGAATACCGGATATACCTTTTGTCGACCCGAATTATTATAAAGACACGTTCAATCTTATGGGAAAAAAAGTTATTCTCACTTTCGGACTGATCGGCCCCGATAAAGGAATAGAATTTATGATCGACGCCATGCCGAAAATAAAAGAAAAACATCCCGATACAGTATATATAATTCTCGGCGCTACACATCCTGAGATAGTTAAAACGCACGGCGAACAGTACCGGCTGTTTTTAAGACGCAAAGTCGAGGAACTGAACCTGAAAGACACCGTTCAGTTTCATAACCGGTTTGTCAGTATCGAGGAACTGTGCGATTACCTATCTTCAGCGGATATCTATATCACGCCGTACCTGAAAAAAGAACAAATCGTTTCGGGAACTCTGGCTTACGCTATGGGTACGGGTAAAGCGGTAGTATCTACTCCATACTGGTATGCCGAGGAACTTTTAGATGATAACAGGGGTATCCTTGTTCCGTTTCGCGATTCCGATGCGCTCGCGGATACTGTAAACTACCTTCTGGAAAACGAAATAGAACTGCACAAAATACGAAAAAACGCGTATCAGTTCGGGCGCAACATGATATGGCATAACGTAGCTATAGAGTACATGAACCTGTTCAGCCAGATAATGGAGGATTACGAGAAAAACATCCATTTCATACCGTCGCCTAAACTGCTGTCGCCGTCTAACGTGCCTGATGTTAATCTCGATCACCTCAAAGCCCTGACTACGGATTTCGGCATACTTCAGCACGCCAAATTCACCATACCGGATTATAAACACGGATATTGCCTCGACGATAACGCAAGAGCCTTAATTGTAGCCGTGAAATATTATTCCATGTACAACGATCCATCCATACTCCCTTATCTGAAAAAATATATGGCTTTTGTGATTTACGCTCAGAAAGAAGACGGCACTTTCTATAATTTCTATGGTATGGATATGAATCCTCTGGATAAAAACGAAATTGCTTCCGACGACTGTTTCGGCAGGGCAATATGGGGATTGGGTTATACTATAGCGTTTGCACCGGATTATTACTGGATGATCGCAAAATCTTATTTCGATAACGCAATAAAACACGCCGAAAACCTTAACCTGAGAGGATCGGCGTATGCGACGCTCGGACTGTATTATTACCTTAAACGCTATGGAGGAAGCACATGGGAAAAAAACCTTATAAAAAAATTATGCGCAAAAATCATCGATCATTATAAGAACCAATCACAACCGGGATGGGACTGGTTCGAGCCGGTTATTACTTACGGCAACGGCCTTATCCCAACTGCATTGTGGATAGCCAACGATATCCTTGACAGCAAAGAAGTTTATGAGACCGCAAAAATCACTACGGATTTTTTGTATCGTGTATGTTTCCGCAATGATGTGCTTTCGCTTGTCGGCTCAAACGGCTGGATGAACGTTCAGGCGCATCAGAAAACCCATTTCGATCAACAGTCCATAGACGCCGGCTGGAAAGTGCTTCTTTCCCAAGCCGCTTACAGGGCAACCGGCGATAAGAAATATCTCTCTTATATGAAAAAAGCGTTCGCATGGTATTTAGGGCGCAACGATTTAAACATTGCGCTGTACGACTATATCACCGGCGGCTGTTACGACGGTCTTATGGCTACCGGCATAAACCGCAATCAAGGTGCGGAAAGCACAATAATGTTTCTGCTTTCTTTACTGGCATACAACGAGACTGTAGTCGAGGAAGACGAATCAGCCGTAGAACAGGAAGAATACATTATTAAAAATATAGGTGAAATTTCAACAACCGCCGCAAATTTGCCGGCATTTGATATCGGGAAAGTTGATGGACCATAAAAACAAACGAATCGCCGTTATATCGCCGGTGGCATGGCGTACGCCTCCGCGCCAGTACGGCGCTTGGGAAACCGTAGCGGGCAATATCTGCGAAGGATTAGTACAAAAAGGCTGGAAAAACGTAACTCTTTTCGCTACGGGCGATTCGCTAACTAAAGCAAAACTGCGCTATGTTATCGGATCAGGTTACGAGGAAGATAAAAACAAAGACCCAAAAGTCTGCGAATACCTGCATTTAAGCGAAGTTTACGAACACGCCCACGAGTTTGACCTGATACATAACAATTACGATTTCATGGGGCTTGTGTATTCTAAACTGGTTGATACACCGGTATTAACTACCATACATGGGTTTTCGTCGCCGAAAATTATGCCGGTTTATGAAAAGTATAACAACCATGTACATTACGTATCCATAAGCGATGCCGATAGAGCGCCATCTCTTACCTATCTGGCTACGGTTTATAACGGCATAGACATTAGCATGTGCGATTTTTACGAACAAGGAGGCGAGAACCTCGTATGGATAGGGCGGATTCACCCGGATAAAGGTGTTCATCTGGCAATCGAGTTATCTCAAAAATCAAAAATGCCTCTGATTATTGCGGGAATCATACAGGATAGCAAATATTTTAAAGAATTGATCGAACCGCATATTGACAACAAAAACATCAGCTTTATCGGGCCGGTAAACGCAAAACAGCGAAACGAGCTTTTCTCAAAAGCGGCGGCTCTTGTTCATCTGAATATACTGCCCGAACGGTTCGGGCTTGTCATGGCGGAAGCGATGGCGTGCGGTGTTCCCGTAATCGCCATGGACAGAGGATCCTGCAGAGAAGTTATCGAAGACAAAATAACAGGGTATCTTGTCAATAACATAAATCAGGCAAAAGACGCTCTTTCCAATATAAATAAAATCGACAGGAGAAAATGCCGGCAACGGGTTGAAAATAACTTTACCATAGAACGGATGGTTGAAAAATACGAAAAAGTATATGAACTCATTTTCGATAACAAAGAATCTAATTAAATAAGAAAATGACAGAAAGGGTTTAGATGAATTCCCATACGGTTGTAAAAAGGTACAGGAAAAATCCTATTCTGACAAAAAGCGATATACCTTACTCTGTGCATACTGTACATAATGCGGGAATAACAAAATATAACGGTAAATATGTGATGCTTTTCAGGTCGCATACGGATAACGGAAGGTCGGTTATAGGATTTGCAGAAAGCGACGACGGGTTTCGGTTCAGGCCGCGCCGTCAACCTTTTATGGAACCTGAAAAAAAAGGGGTTTTCGGCGAATACGAGGAATTCGGGGTTGAGGATCCGAGAATCTGCTGTATCGATAAAATATTCTGGATTACTTACAGCGCGTATTCGCGATACGGTGTGCGCATAGGATTGGCTAAAACCGCGGATTTCGAGTCTGTAGAACGGGTATCTATGATAACTCAGGCGGATCTGCGCAACGTTGTTATTTTTCCAAAAATATTTAACGGGTTGTACGCGCGCCTTGACAGGCCTCACAGCGAGATATCCCCGTGGTCTATCTGGATATCATATTCGCCCGACCTTATTTACTGGGGAAACTCAAAACTTATTATGAAACCGCTCAAATACCACTGGGATGAAATGAAAATAGGGCCCGGCGCCACTCCGTTTAAGACCGACAAGGGCTGGCTTCATATATATCACGGCGTATTCCAGACAATGGCCGGAGCAGTTTACCGGTTAGGCGTTGCTTTGCATGATCTTGAAGATCCGTCTGTAATTAAAGGAGTATCGGACAAATGGATACTCGAACCGAGCGATCCGTGGGAACGAACCGGGTATGTGCCTAATGTGGTGTTTACTTGCGGAGCAGTACCTGAAGACGATGGAACAGTTAAGATTTACTGGGGCGCGGCGGATACTGTTATGTGTGTGGGTACGGCTTATATTGAGGAACTGGTGGATTTGTGCCTGAAATACCCGCGCAACCCATTATAGAGTATATTTATAATGTGCCGGAATGCGAAGCATTCCGAAAAAGTTTTTAGTTCTTTTTACAAAAAGAACGAAGCTTTTTTATCTTTTAAAATTATATTGTTAATCAGGAGCTGATAAAAAATGGCGCAAAAACCGATAGTAATTATTTCAAGCTGGGTACCGCGGTTATGCGGCATAGCGACTTTCGCTGAAGAAGCTGTTGAGTTTATCAAAAAACATAATCCCGACAGGGAAGTTTTTGTTATATCCCATACCGACGGCGAAGGGGAAAACGTATTTCCCATAATAGATTTGAGAAACAAAAACTGGTTTGAACCGGTTTTGGAAAAAATCAGGGAACTCGGCCCGTATGTGGTTCATATACAGCATGAATACGGCCTTTATAACCATTATGACGAAACCGGCGCAAGCGATAAGAACAAAGGGTTTATTGAGTTCATTAAAGAACTTAAAAAATCCAAAATACCCACGATTGTAGAACCACATACAGTTCACGGCAGGCTCAGGGAAGACGAAGAAGTGTTTATAAGGGAACTGACTGAAAACGTTAATGTGGTATTATTTAAGTGCGCCTATCAGAAATGGAGATTGGGCTGGACATTCAGCGGTAAAGGATGGAAATTGCCTGATAATATAATGACGGTGCCTCACGGCGCACGGCCTGACAGAAAATACGGGCCTGCCGATATCCCTGAACTAAAAAAAGTGTTGGGGCTGGACGATTTTATAGATACACATATAGTAGGCATGATCGGCTGGATACAGAACAATAAACGATGGGATATCGTAGCGGATCTCTGGGAAGAAACCGTGCAGAAAATCGAGTCGTTTACCGGCCAGGACTGGTGCCTTTTAGGCGCAGGCATGATGCGCGACCCGAACCATCTTGAAGATTACAAATTATACAAGAACCTGCTTTTAATACTTGAAGAAAAAGGAATCGCCAAATTTTTCGAATTCATACCTCGCGGAGAGATATATTATCAGGTAATGGCAATATGCGATTTTATTCTGCTTCCGTCTCTGGATGAAACTCAGTCGGGAACATTAGCGCGAATTATCGCCTTGAATAAACCTTATGTTACCACCGCTCCTATGGAAGGCCTTACAAGCCAGACGGTTGAAAGCAAAGGCGGGCTTCTTTTCTCAAACGTGCATACACTTAAAGAAGCAATACTCAAACTCGCCTGTGACGAACCTTTGCGGTTTATGCTCGGAGGCAACCTGCGCAAATACCTGGACAATGTCGTCAGCTGGGACGTAATTGCCCAGAAGTATAACCGCGCATACAAGTTAGCCAGCGACGAAATACTGGAAAATACCAAAGTCTCTATACCGTTTCATTTTAAGGATATATGATGGGCGTAAAAAAGTATCTATACAATCCGATTCTTACAAACAAGGATGTGCCTTTCAGGTCAAACAGCATATTCAATGCCGGAGCGGTAAAATTCAACGATTCGTACCTTCTTCTTGCCCGTGTGGAAATGCCTAACGGGCGGTCTTCGTTCGTTATAGCCAGAAGCGAAGACGGACTCCGGTTCATTGTGGATAAAAAAGTTTGCCTTACGCCTGAAGACCACAAAGACTGTTACGGCCTTGTCGAATGGGGTATTGAAGACCCGCGAATAAATAGAATCGAAGATAAATATTATATTTGTTATACAGGTTACTCCAAATATATGCCTGTCGTTATACTCGCAAAAACCGCAGATTTTGAAAATTTCGAGATATTAGGCCCTATAACAGAAGCGTCAAACAAAGATGCCGCGCTTTTTTCTGAAAAAATTGACGGGTATTACTGGAAAATCGACAGACCGTCGGCGGAAGAACGCAAAGATATCTGGATCAGCAGGAGCCCCGACCTGATTCACTGGGGCGGATTCAAGGTTCTTCTTACTCCTTCTCCCGGTACATGGGAAGGCACAAAAATAGGCGCGTCTACCCCGCCGGTTAAAACCGATAAAGGATGGCTTCTTATGTATCATGGTGTACGTGGATTCGGAATGGGCGCGTTGTATAAACAGGGGATGGCTCTGCTTGATTTAAACGAACCTTGGAAAGTTATCGCACGTTGCAGAGAACCTTTTTTGTTTCCCGAAGAACATCATGAACGCATAGGCGATGTCGGCAACGTGGTGTTCTGCAACGGATGGATTGTGGAAAATGACGGTAAGGTGAAAATATATTATTCCGGTGCGGATACAAACATATGTTTAGCACATACCACAATCGATTACCTAATATCTATATGCGTTCCCTGCAGGGAATCTTAATGGATATTTATCGTTTTATCACACCTTCTATTCATTTCAAACCGGTTTGTAAAAATTCATATTAAAAGCGAACTAAATATATTTATTTTAATCTATATTTTAATCGAAAAATGGTAATACAGCGTATATATTACGGGGGAAATATAATGAGAATACTGCTTGTCGAGGATGAACTGCGCATAGCCTCATTCATTGAAAGAGGATTAAAAGAACAACATTATATTGTAGATACGGTAAATAATGGGATTGAAGGAGCTATGCTTGCCGAAATCAACCCTTACGATATGCTTGTGCTCGATGTGGTACTGCCCGGAAAAGACGGTATAAGCGTATGCAGAGAATTGAGAGAAAAAAATATCAATGTGCCGATACTTATGCTCTCGGGCAAATGCAGTGTCAAAGACAAAGTCGGCGGACTCGACGCCGGAGCCGATGATTATCTCGCAAAACCATTCGCTTTTGAGGAGTTTCTGGCAAGAGTAAGGGCACTGTTGCGCAAAAATCAGCAAAATAAAACAGGACGGCTTAAAATAGACGATCTTGAACTCGATCAGATGAAACATAAAGTAAAAAGAGCAGATAAGGAAATCGCGCTCGCCAATAAAGAATATGCCCTTTTAGAGTACCTTATGCTCAACGCCGATAAGGTAGTTACGCGAACCATGATCGCCGAACACGTATGGAACGAGGATTTCGATACGTTCAGCAACATTTATGACGTATATATACACCGCCTGCGCTCCAAAATCGACAAAAACAGCAGTACCAAACTTATACATTCCATCAGAGGAGTGGGATATATTTTAAAAAGCGGTGAAAATGAAAATAAATGTAACCTCAATTAAATTTAAGATCTTTTTGTATACTCTTGCGCTGGGCGCAGTTCTTATAATATACAGTTTGATCTTATACCTAAACCTGCATTATGTTTTATTTACACATATTGACAACTCTCTTTTAAGAAAATCCGAAGAAATAGAAGATTTAATTAAATCGTATAACAAAAACCTGAAAAATGAGCGCAAAAAATCTTCCGTTTATATAAAAAGGGCAATTATGCTGGAAAAAAACGAAGGCAAAAACCATGCTCAGTTTTTTGAAATAGACGGTATAAATAACTCATTGCATGACAAATTCAATGAACTTGAGTTCCATGAAGATTATGTTCTGGTATTTGATAAATCCGCTAACATCGCGGCAAAATCGGAAAATATACCTGAAGATATTCAGGATTTGCTGAAGAAAAAAATCAGAAAATCTTATTTTAACCGGATTTTTTTCCGAAGCAGGTTATCAAACGGCCAGTGGTTCAGGGTAATAAACCGGCCGGTAAAACTGGGCGATGATTACCTTATACAAGTAGCCTCTTCCCTTGAAGTGGCAAAGTTTGTTTTAAACAGAAACCTGATAGTCATGGGAACAGCTATTCCCTCAATCTTATTGTTCACAATATTATTCGGCAGGTTTATTGTTTTGCGGATGGTAAAACCTGTGCTTGATATTGCCCGCACTGCCGGCACAATCGATTCCAAAAACCTCAATACGAGGATAAATAACCATATCAGAGAAGACGAGATAAATTCGCTTGCCAGCGCCTTCAATACTATGGTATCCCGAATGGAAGAATCCTTCAGATGCATGGAAGAATACAGCTCAATGATCGCACATGAACTCAAAGTGCCTCTTGCTATAATTCGAGGCGAACTAGAACTCGCGTTACGCAAAAAAAGAACGCCTGAGGAATATAATAATATTTTATCCGTAAGCCTTGAAGAAACATACAGAATGAATAAAACCATAAACGAACTTCTGCTGATATCGGAACTGGAAAACTCGAACAATTTTATATACAAAGACTGCATAGATATCGAACCTTTTTTTAAAGAACTAATAGCCAGTGCCGAAATTATTGCCCATGAAAAAAATATCACTCTTACCTCAAAGATAGCGGGCACTGAAAATTCCGTATCTGGAAACAAATTGTACCTGAGGCAATTGTTTATGAACCTTATTGACAACTCGGTTAAATTCACTCCCCGCAACGGCAAAATAAAAATCAGCGCCGATTGTACCGGCGATACCCTTTTTTTTAAAATATCCGATACCGGAATAGGAATACCCAAAGAGAACCTGCCAAAAATATTCGATAAATTTTTCCATAAAAACCATTCCGGCGAATCTGAAAATAATTCTGCCGGATTAGGGCTCAGCATTGTAAAATCAATCGTAAATGCCTATCATGGAACCATTGACGTAAAAAGCGCACCCGGAAAAGGCTCCGTTTTTTTCGTCCAGATTCCACTATCCGAATACGCCGGCCGCAAAATTAGTGAAAAAGATAAAAAACTTCGTTCTTTTTGAAAAAAGAACCAAAAACTTTTTCGCAATGCTATGCATTGCGGCTTGAATAACAAAAAAAAACAAACACGGAAAGAGAGATATTATATAAATAATTATACTTTTATATACTCAATCCTATTGAAAAATTAGCAAAAATTAATTTTAAATTCACCTTCATTTAACCCTCCTTTGAATATATTTATCTGCGGCGCAAAAAATTTAATTTTATTAAATAATTTTTTGAAACCGCAATATTGTTTGACGGTCCATAATGAAAAAAATTATTCAATATATTAAATAAATATATAATAAAATAAAGTAATCTTTAAAGTTGCCGTATTAAAGAGACTATACCCAAAAGGAGATTTTGCGGAATATGGCAAAAGAAATAATTCTTGGGATTGGCGGGCTTGAGCATAATTCAGCGGCCTCTCTGATGGTGGATGGAAATATAATAGCCGCCGCGGAGGAAGAAAGATTCAACCGTATAAAACATTACAAAGGGTTTCCCGAACAATCCGTCCGTTTTTGCCTTGACGAAGCGGGGGTTTCGCTGTCTGAGGTTACTGAAATAGCCGTCGGCGAGGTGATATCCGAAAGTTACGCAAAAAGGCGCGATTACATTAAGATAGAATCGTCAAACCGATCTTTTGTTTATGCCCAGCCGTCAAAACCGGTTTCGGTATATCTGCCTGCGGGTTGCGGCGGCAATTTCGTTGCAGACGACGAGAATTTAGGGAAAATCGAGCGTATAGAAGAGTTTGCGCGGCAGTGCCCGAAAACAAAAAATATCCGCTGGGTCCCCCATCATATCGCTCACGGAGCAAGTTCGTTTTATACGCATAACCTGCAGGAATCGGCATATTTGAGCGTCGATTATCTTGGCGAGTTCGAGACTATAGTTTGCGGTAAATTTACCGGCAATAATTATTTTAATTATTATTCCATAGATTACCCGCATTCGCTGGGTTTTTTGTATTCCGCGATAACCCGGTATTTGGGATTCTCAAGCCAATCGGACGAATACAAGATAATGGGGCTGGCGTCTTACGGCAAACCAATATATATAAATGATATGCGCAGGCTCGTAAACCTTAAGGGCGACGGCAAACTTGAACTCGATATTGATTATTTCAATATCGGCGGTTCCGTCTGTTCGGAAAAATCTGTTTCCGATAAATTCATATCTTTGTTCGGCATATCCAGGCAACCCCATGATCCGTATACACAGAAGCACGCTGATATCGCCTCATCGCTCCAGCGGTTGATAAAGGAATCGGTGATCATATCGCGAGATACCTTAAAGGCATATCCGGCAGTGATAACCTGTGTTATACCGGCGAACTTGCGCTAAATTGTGATGCCAATACCGCGATTGTTTCGTCGGGTTTATTTAAAAATGTGTTCATTCACTCTGCGTCTCATGATGCGGGAACCGCTATCGGCGCGTGTTATTATGTAGACAGAATCATAAAAAGAAACAACCGGCCCGGCTTTATAAAACCCGCCATGTACCTCGGTTCGGGTTATACAAACGGTCAGATAAAAGCGGTTCTCGATGAGGAATCGTTAAAATATCAATACCTTACCGACGAAGAACTTATCTCAAATTGCGCTTACGATTTGTCAAACAACCTTGTGGCAGGCTGGTTTCAGGGAAAAATGGAATGGGGGCCCCGGGCGCTGGGCAACAGAAGCATACTCGCTAATCCGGCGCACAGGTCAACGGTTGACAGGATAAATCATACAATAAAGTTCCGTGAACCGTTCCGTCCGTTTGCGCCATCGGTTTTAAAAGAAGAAGCGAAAAATTATTTCAGGTTTCCCGAAGGCGCGGATATGTCTTATATGCTTTACCTTGCGGACGCTTATGAAGTTACGATAAAAAAAGCGCCGGCTATAGTTCATGTCGACGGCACATCCAGAATACAGACTGTGGATTTTGCCGATAATCCGTTGTACTGGAAACTGATAAATAAATTTAAAAGTATCACCGGCATCCCGATTCTGCTCAACACTTCTTTTAATGTAAAAGGAGAACCCATTGTCAGGACTCCCCGGTAAGCTGTCCGCTGTTTCACATCCACTGGAATAGACGTTCTTTACATAGGTAATTTCAGGATATCAAAACAATAGCTGATTTAAACATATAAGCTATAGGTATGTAAAGGGGCTTTTTATCCCTTTTTTATGAATCAGGGGTGGAATGTTAACGAAAGGAGGAAACTTGATTGCGGTCTCGGAATTAGAAGAATGTCTTTTATGAAAAAACGAAACAAAAAACCAAAAAACGAATTCCATTCTCCAAATCCTATTCTAACCCAAAGGAGGAAAACATGAATATTACAAGGCGAGATTTCCTTAGATACTGCATATCGTCTGCGGCAGTACTGGGACTCGATGCGTCGGTTGTGATGCAGTTAAGCAAAGCGCTTGCTCAGGATAACGGCGCGGCAATACCTACGGTTATATGGCTTAACGGCGCCAACTGTACGGGATGCACCATATCGCTTGCCAACAGGATCGGCGTTTCCGCACCGGTTGATGTGGCCGACCTTTTGATAAACACCATCAACCTTGAGTTTCACCCGAACCTGATGGCGGCTTCGGGCGACCTTGCGGTTCAGTCTCTGCGCGATGCGGTAAAAAAAGGAAATTTTGTGTTGGTTATGGATGGCGGTGTGCCTACGGCGTTTAACGGGCACGCATGCACGCTCTGGACGGAAAACGGGCGCGAAGTTACCGCTCTGGAAGCAGTTAGGGAACTTGCCGCCAAATCGTTAGCAAATATCAGTGTGGGTACCTGCGCGAGTTTCGGCGGTATACCCGCCGCGGGGCCTAACCCGACTGCCATAAGAAGTTTCAGCCAGGCATCGAGCAAACCTACAATCAACATACCCGGTTGTCCCGCTCATCCTGACTGGATTATATGGGTGGTCGCTCAGTTGATTGCCGGTATAAATCCGGCTCTTGATTCTTACGGGCGCCCGAAAGCGCTGTATCCTCAGGCGATTCATAAAACATGCCCGAGAAAAGAAACCGGCGCAGTTAAGGTTTTCGGCAAAGTAGGCTGCCTTAAGGAATTGGGTTGTAAAGGACCGAAAACTTTTGCCGACTGCGTATCCCGTAAATGGAATAACGCAACTAACTGGTGTATCGGCGCAAATTCACTGTGCATAGGTTGTACGGAATCGGGGTTCCCCGACAGTTTTGCGCCTTTATATAAAGTAACTAACTGGAATACATCCGTATCTTATAATCCGGAAAACGCCGATGTTGCGGAAGGAAATTTATCCGGAGGCCCTGATCTGGGATGGATAGAAACACCTGAGCCTCCTTCAGGCGGTGGAAAACCGCCCAAACCGCCCAAAAAGAAGAAATAACATCAGGTTTTATGCAGAAATATAAATTTGAATTATAATTAATTCCATTAAGGAGGATATATATGCCTAATATAACAATAATGGATCCCGTTACCAGAATCGAAGGGCACATGAAAGTTGATGTAACCATCGATTATAACCAAGTAGTGGATGCCAAATGCACAGGCACTCTTTTCCGCGGATTCGAGACGTTGCTCAAAGGAAGAGATCCGTGGGATGCGCCCGTAATTACCCAGAGAATCTGCGGCGTATGCCCTATATCACACAGTATGGCGTCTGTTATTGCTCTTGACAAAGCTCTTGGAAAACAAACGCCGGATAACGCCAGAATATTGCGCAACCTTACTTTGGGCGCAAACTTTATTCAATCGCACATACTTCATTTCTATCTGCTGTCTGCGGTGGATTATATGCAAGGGCCTGAAACAGCTCCCTGGGTTCCCGCATGGGATGTGGATATACGAATCCCCAACACTGATCCGCTGTTGGGAAACTTTGTCAAAGCAGTTGAGGCAAGAAGAAGAGCCCATGAAATGGGCGCCGTATTCAGCGGCAGGATGCCGGCGCCCGGTACTTTCATACCCGGCGGGTATACCTCAAATATCTCTTCGGATATGATAACCAAATTCAGAAACCATCTGAATTGGCTGATTGATTTCATCAGTTATGTTTATATTCCAGATGTAGAGGCTCTGGGAACGGTTTATCCTGAATACTACAATATCGGCAAAGGATACGGCAACCTGCTTGCCTACGGCGTGTTCGATCTGGATAACACTGGTGAAACCAAACTGCTCAAAAGAGGGTATGTCAGAGGAACAAAACCCTCCAATACTTATTATCTCGATCTGGCTAAGATATCCGAAAAAGTAGCGTTCTCATGGTATGACGATGCCGATAACGGAAAACATCCGTATTTCGGAGATACGCGGCCGGTGTATCCTAAGGATAGCGCGTATTCATGGCTCAAAGCACCGCGTTATAACAATGTGCCTTTTGAAGTAGGCCCTCTGGCAAGAATGTATGTCAACGGCGACTATAAAAGAGGCGTATCTGTTATGGACCGCCATAAGGCAAGAGCGCTTGAAACTTTGAAAGTAGCTGAGGCCATGAATCTGTGGCTCAATCAGCTTACTGTGGGAGCCGTAACTTACGATAATACCACAATGAACGCTTCCGGCGGAGGAGTTGGATTGACCGAAGCTCCTCGCGGTGCTCTCGGGCATTGGGTAAAAATAGTAAATTCCAAAATCAGCCATTACCAGATTATTACCCCAACCTGCTGGAACGCGTCGCCTATGGATGAAAACGGCAACAACGGTCCTATGGAAAAAGCTCTCATCGGCACTCCCGTGCAGGATCCGTCCCGCCCGATAGAAGTGCTGAGGGTAATCCATTCGTTCGATCCGTGTTTGTCGTGCGCCGTGCACATTATGCAGCCGGACAAAAAACCGGTTGTCATTCATACCGGCGCCGGACAGGCGCAATGTTAAAGGCGCGAATACGGTGAAGATACTGGTTCTCGGATTAGGTAACCTACTGCTCGCTGACGAGGGTGTGGGCGTTCATGCCGCCCGCGCCCTCGCCCTGCGGGGCTATGGCGATAACGTAACCGTTCTTGATACGGGTACCGCCATACTCGACGCGCTTGAATATATTGCACAGGCAGATATAGTTATTGTGGTGGACGCTCTAAAAGGAGGAGAAAAACCCGGTTCGGTTTATAAAATATCTTTCGACGACTGCAAACACCCTGACTGTATAGCGTCTATGCACGGATTCGATTTATCCAGAGTTATCGCTCTAACCGGCAGAAAAGATATTCCTCCGGTTATCGTAATCGGTGTAGAACCGCTTAAAATCGACTGGTCGATGGAACTGTCGCCTGCAATTGAAAAAGTTTTGCCGGCGGTAATTAATGAAGTGGACAAGATAATCGGATCTTATGTAACACGTTAATTGTTAAATGTAAATTATCAAATAAAAACTAAAATAATACCGTTGTGATATGGAATAACCTATAAAATGAACTTGATTTATAAGATTTTCATCTTAATTAATATCCGGACGGTAAGCCTTATAAAAGGAGGTAAATATGTTTAAATTCGGAATGGGTGAACTGCTTGTAATATTTTTTATCATAGTTCTTCTTTTCGGGGCAAAACGGCTCCCTGAAATCGCTAAAGCCCTGGGCGATTCCTTAAAAGAATTCAAAAAAGCCGGCAAAGACATCAAAGACACCATAACTGAAGTTACCGATCAGGTAAAAGAAATATAATTAATTTTATGGATGACAAGAAAGTTTCCATATTAAACCACATTGAGGAACTGCGTTCAAGGCTGATTAAATGCGTTGTTTTCACGGTTTGCTGCGCGGTAATCCTCTACAGTTACTCTAACCGTATAATCGGCATGATAAGCAGGCCGATAGGTGGAAAACTTGTTTTTATTGAACCTCAGGAAGCTTTCATCACCCATGTAAAAATCGCGTTATGGGGAGGGTTGTTTACCGCATCTCCATTCATTATTTTTCAAATATGGCGGTTTATCGCCACGGGATTGAATCCGAACGAACGCAAATACATTTATTATTTTGCGCCGGTCTCGTTTTCGCTGTTTGTTTTTGGGGCGGCGTTCGGATTTTTCTTTATCATTCCCATGGGATTGAAGTTACTGCTGTCTTACGGCGGCGAATATATGGAACCGATGATCACTATAAGCAAATATACATCTTTTATAAGCACGTTGACGCTTGCGTTCGGGGTTGTGTTTCAACTGCCTCTGGCATTATTGTTTTTAACACGGTTAGGATTGGTTACCCCGAAATCGCTTTCTCAAAAAAGACGGTTTGCCGTAGTGCTTATCTTTATCGCGGCGGCTATATTGACTCCTCCCGATGTGATTTCTCAGATATGTATGGCTTTGCCCCTGCTTATATTGTACGAAATCGGTATCATCTTCTCGAAAATCGCCTATAAATCAACTTATAAATCTATCGATTAGGTATCGGTTAGGAGGCATATATGGCGGATCAACTGCCGGTTCTTCTTTTCACTGCCCTAAATCTGGGGTTTGTTCATACTTTAGCAGGGCCGGATCATTACCTGCCGTTTGTAGCTATATCCAAAGCGAAAAAATGGAGTATGTTTAAAACCGCATGGGTAACTTTTCTGTGCGCAATAGGGCATATTTTAAGCTCAGTTATACTCGGCTACGCTGGAATTTTTATGGGTATAAACGTAACAAAACTTGTCAATATAGAATCTTACAGAGGCGATCTGGCGGCTTGGTTTCTTATCGCGTTCGGGCTGGTTTATTTTGTATGGGGATTGAGAAAAGCATGGAAAAACAAACCGCACAGGCATTTCCATTTCCATCCTGAAAACGAGCAACTCCATACGCATAACCATACACATCATTACGAACATCTGCATGTGCATGAATCAAAACGCAAAAGCGTAACCCCGTGGGTGATGTTTATCATATTCGTTTTCGGCCCGTGCGAACCGCTGATACCGATTCTTATGTATCCGGCGGCTAAGGGGAATATGGCGGCGGTTGCCGTGGTTGCCGTAGTTTTTGGTTCGGTTACAATAGTTACAATGATTTGCGCCGTTTTAGCCCTTAGTTTCGGACTGCTTAATATTCCTGCGGGAAAAATTAAGTTTCTGCGATTGGATTTGCTTGAAAAATATTCGCACGCCGTTGCCGGGCTTACAATTTTTGTATGCGGTGGCCTGATAAAGTTTGCGGGACTGTAAAATCAACAAATGAGGCGGTTTAATGAACGCCGGTTTTGAATGTATCGAATTAAAAGAATTTAAAGGAACAAAACAAACGGTTCTATCCTGCGGAGCGGATATGAAAAACCGGTTCTGCGTATTTAACGGCGGCAATATTTATTTATCCGCCGATTCGGGAGATTTGTCCGATCCGCAAAACTTTTTGTCTTTTAAAAATTCCATATTCGATATGATTGACCGGCTCAACGTAAAACCCGAAATTATCGCTTACGACCTTCATCCGCAATATTATTCCTCGACGATAAAAAATATGTTTTTAGAAGCTGAACATATAGGAGTCCAGCATCATCACGCTCACACCGCTTCCATGTTAGCTCTTTCCGCAGATAACGGCCCGGTTCTTGGAATAAGTTTTGACGGTACCGGTTACGGCACGGACGGCAATATGTGGGGAGGCGAATTCCTTATCGTATCGGATCAGGGGTTTGAACGCGCAGGCCATTTCGATTACATTAAAATGCCCGGCGGGGAAACCGCTGTAAAACAGCCGTGGAGACTCGCATTCTCCTTATGCTACGAAAATCTCGGATGCAGAATTTTCGATTCGGGCATGGAATTTATGGAACTTAGGCCTGTGAGGGAATACATTGTTCTCCAATCCATGATCGACAAAAAAATCAATACCTTTCTGACATCAAGTTGCGGAAGATTGTTCGATGCCGTTTCATCGATGCTAAACATTACTCACGAAACTGGTTTTGAGGCCGAAGCGGCAATAAATCTGGAAAAATGCGCTTTAGCTATGGACGACCCTCATAGTTACCGGTTTGATATTGCGCAAAAAGACGGAGTATTCGTTATACAATACGCCTCTTTTCTAAAATCTATTGTCGGCGAAATAGAAAGAGGCATTCCCGTCGGGATAATCGCCAGAAGGTTCCATAATTCCGTTGCGAATGTGATTCTGGCAGTTTCTAAAAAAATCAGGTCGAAGAAAAAAATAAACAAGGTTGTGCTCAGCGGAGGCGTGTTTCTTAACGGAATCTTGCGCCAAACTGTCCTTAACCTGCTAAAAGAAGCGGATTTCGATATTCTGCAGAACGAAAATTTCCAGACAACCGATCTGGGTATTTGCACAGGCCAAACTTATGCGGCGCTCAACAGCCTGACTTTAGCGGGAAAGTAACTTTAACACAAATCGGGAGGAAGATTTTATGTGTCTGGCAGTGCCGGGAAAAATAAAGGAAATTTATTCCGATAAAACTGCTCTTGTGGATTTTATCGGAGTAGATAAAAAAGTCGCCGTAGACCTTATAAAAGATCTTGCGGCCGGAGATTATATTATCGTTCATGCCGGATTTGCTATAAGCAAGGTAGATATGGAGGAAGCCATTGAGACGCTTAAATACTTTGACAAATTATGATAGCCTGCTCGACAATTTCAAAGACAGTGAAATCTCGTCGGAAATTCTGGCTAAAATCAAATCTCATAAACAAAATATCACTTTAATGGAGGTTTGCGGAACTCATACCGTAGCGCTTTTTAAAACCGGAATCCGGTATTCCCTGCCTGAAAACATTAACCTTGTCTCAGGACCGGGATGCCCTGTATGCGTAACTTGCGCAGATACTGTGGAGAAAGCGATCGGGCTCGCTAAACGAAAAGACATTGTGCTTTTTTGTTTCGGAGATATGTTCAAAGTGCCCGGGATTGAAGATAACCTCGATTCAGCCAGAGCGAAATGGGGCGCAAACGTTAAATTGATGTACAGCCCTATGGACGCTTTCGGTTTCGCTAAAAGTAATCCGGATAAAAAAATCGTGATGTTCGGAGTCGGATTTGAAACTACAACGCCTCTTTTCGCTTCAGTTATCCTGCGGGCGGAGGAAGAAAATCTGAAAAACCTGTATTTGCTTGCGGAATTCAAACTTGTGCCGCCGGCTCTAAGAGCGTTGCTGGATTCTAAAGAAATAAAACTTGACGGGTTTATTCTGCCCGGCCATGTGAGCGCGATAATAGGCGAAAAAGCGTACTCGTTTATCGCCGATGAATACTCAGTACCCGGTGTAATTGCCGGATTTGAGCCTGTGGATATCCTTGAGGGAATATATTGCCTCACAGATATGGTTTCAAATAAAAAATCAGGAGTAAAAAACCAGTACAAAAGAGTTGTAACGTTTCAGGGCAACCTGAAAGCGCAAGAAATTACCGATTGCGTGTTTACTCCCTGCGATTCCAAATGGAGAGGGATAGGAGTACTTAAAGACAGCGGATTGAGAATCAAAGATGAGCTAAACCGGTTCGATGCGCAAAACCTTATCGATTTCGATATTATATCCGTGCCTGACCCAAAAGGATGCCTTTGCGCCAACGTAATAAAAGGAATAAGCAAACCGACCCAGTGCGCACTTTTTAAAACCGTATGCAATCCGAATAATCCCGTTGGGCCATGTATGGTATCGAGCGAAGGAAGCTGTGCCGCGTATTATAAGTACGGGCGGTAAAAATAGAATTTAAAGAAAGGGTTTTTATATGACAGATACAATTACCTTATCCATGGGCTCCGGCGGAAGGTTATCCGCAAAACTGACGGAAGACGTTTTCCTTAACGCCTACGGAAACGAAATTCTGCATTCTCTTGACGATTCCGCAGAGTTTGAAATAAACCAAACCCGGTTCGCTTTTACTACCGATTCATATACCATAAAACCGGTCTTTTTCCCCGGCGGAGATATCGGAAAACTCGCGCTGTGCGGTACGATAAACGATTTAACCGCAAAAGGGGCAATCCCTTATGCGGTATCTGCGGGTTTTATCATTGAAGAAGGGTTTCCCATAGATGTTTTAAAACGAATCGCGCAGTCCATGCGCGAAACTTCAGAAAAAACCGGCGTTAAAATCGTTACAGGCGATACAAAAGTTGTGGGCAGAGGCGAAGCGGACGGTATTTTTATAAATACTTCAGGTATAGGTATTATTGCTGATAAATACAATATATCGTCGAAAAACGCCAGACCCGGAGACGATATTATCGTAACCGGCACAATCGGCGATCATGGTATTTCTATTATGAATGTGAGGGAAAACCTTGAGTTCATTCCTCAGATTCAAAGCGATGTTTCACCGCTTAATGAAATTGCACATGCGCTTGGCGAAGTTGCGCCTTATATCCATGTTATGCGCGACCCGACTCGCGGAGGTGTGGCGAGTACGCTCAACGAAATCGCAAAATCATCCGGCGTAAATATCAAGATATTCGAGGACAAAATCCCTGTAGGTCAGGAAGTGAGAAGATGTTGCGATCTTTTGGGCATGGACCCGCTTTATATCGCCAATGAAGGGAAAATGGTGATTTTTTCCGATCCGCAGGCGACAAAAAAAGTTCTCGATATTTTAAAATCAATTCCCGTGTGCAGAAACGCTGGAGTTTTCGCTAAAGTTGAACAAACCCCTTATTCGGAAAATGTACCGCCTGTTTGTATGGTAACGGGAATAGGAACGTCCCGGTTTGTACCTCTTTTAGAAGGCGAACATTTACCGCGTATATGCTGAGTTAAGGAGGTGCCCGATGCACGAATTATCCCTTGTTCAAGGTATTATAGACAATATGCTTGACAAAAAAAGCAAACATAAGTTCCTAAAAGTTAATACTGTAGAAATAATATGCGGAAAATACAACTGCGTTTCGGAAGAAAACCTTCAGTTTTGTTTCGACGTGGTTACAAAATCTACCGGTCTTGCCGGAGCGAAACTGAAAGTCTCAAGGCTCGATGATAAGTATAAATGCATTAACTGCGGAAATGAATTTAAGGTTCAGAACGATAACAGTATCTTTTGCGTTTTGTGCAAATCGACAGAAGTTATAGGTTATTTTGATAACGGTATATATATCTATAAAATGGAGGTGGAACAATGAAAATAAAAGTCATGGAAAAAGTGCTCGCCGCAAATGATGCCTGGGCGGAAGAAAACAGGAATTTCCTGAAAAGCCGGAATATAAAAATGCTAAATATTATCGGCGCTCCCGGTGCGGGGAAAACCACGTTTCTGGAAAAAACTATCGACCTTTTGAGCCAAACCGTTAAAATCGGTATTATCGAAGGCGATATCGCTACTTCCAGAGACGCCGAACGGATACTTCAAAAAAATATTCCCGTTTACCAGATAAATACAGGTACCGCGTGTCATCTTGACGCGAATCTGGTGAATACCGCGCTTCGGGAACTTTGCGCTGATACGGAACTCGACATAATATTTGTGGAAAATATCGGCAATCTGGTTTGCCCGGCGGAATTTGATATCGGCGAACACGCTAAAATCGCTCTGTTAAGTGTGGCAGAAGGCGATGACAAGATCGAAAAGTATCCTCTGCTGTTTTCTGAAACTCAATATCTGATTATAACCAAAACCGCGCTTCTGGATTATATGAATTTCAATGTCGAGGCGGCATACAACGATTTCAGAAAACTTAATCCGAACGCGAAAATAAGTATGGTGGACAGCCTCAACGGCGAAGGGTTTGATAACTGGATAGATTTTCTTGCCGCGCGTGAGTTTGAAAACTCTTTGTCCGCTTGAAGCATGGTTTATATTATAGGATCGCTGGAAAAGTATTTTTTATTGTCATTGCGAAGCTAAGAAATAGCTGTGACAATCTCAGCTCCGATGATTTTGAGATCACCACGTCGTTTTGCTTCCGCAAAACTTCTCGTGATGACATAGAAATTTAAGGTTTTTCAGCAATCCCAATATGCCGGAACGCTTTGCGTATTACGAAAAAGTTTTGTCAACAGGCAAAAAAAAGGCGGGATTAATATTTAACCCCGCCTTTTTTTATCTTTTTTTACAGCCGAACAACCTTTACGGCATTCTCGCCTTTAGGGCCCTTTTCGATTTCGAACTGGACTTCCTGTCCTTCCTCTAAAGATTTATATCCCTCGCCCTGAATCCCGGTATGATGAACAAATACATCTTTACCTGATTCTGGAGTGATGAATCCGTAACCTTTTTCATTACTAAACCATTTTACTTTTCCAGTTGGCATACTAACTCTTTCCTTCTTTGTGATTTACTTATGCAACGCTAAAAAAAACCGCCCGGCAAACACTAATCTACCCGGCGGTTTTGATTCATTGCATAACTTTGACTCTGACTCATATCAATAACATTTAATACTTGTTGCCTTTTTGCGACATCCTGTATGGAAGAACGCCTCAACCAATGCGCAATTATTTCTAAAACCATGTAAATAGCGATACCAAAATTATCTTATATTATTATATTTTATGATACAATGCAATAAAAATATTCGCATAAGCCAGAAAAAAGATAATTTGGGATTGCTGGAAAACCTTAAATTTCCATGTCATCACGAGAAGTTTTGCGAAAGCAAAACGGCGTGGTGATCTCAACATCATCAGAGCTGAGGTTGCCACAGTTATTTCTTAGTTTCGCAATAACACTAAAAAATACTTTTTCAGCGATCTTAATTTAATATAAACCCATAAACCGGTTTTCCGTTCTCCGCATAACAGAAATTTTTTTATGAGTTCAGTTCCGCTATTGTTTCTGCAACAAGAGAATCCATCAGTTTATCAACGGGTATGATTTCTTTTATTCTTGATACGTTGTTTCCGGCAAAGACAATGGCGTTATCCAAATCACCGTCAAGGGCGTTATATAACGCTTTGGCGATACAATAAGGAGTGGTTTTCGGATTGCATGTTTTCAGGCATTTGTAATTACACTTTACCGGCGCGCATTCGCCCGCCAACATTTTTTCGATAAATCCGGTTTTTATTACTCGCCCGGGCATACCGACGGGACTTTTTATTACAAGTATGTCTTCTTCGCCGGACGCAATATACAGTTCTTTTATTTTATTTGTTACCAAACATTCTTGGGTAACAACAAATCTGCTTGCTATCTGTACGCCTTTTGCGCCCATTTTTAGAAATCCGGCTATGTCTTTGCCGTCAAATATCCCGCCGGCGGCTATAACAGGTATGGAAATATTATATTCGCTTTCATAAAAATCAACCAGATTTAAAACGTTTTGGACAAGGCATTCAAGATTAAACCCCGAATCGTTAAGTTCCTCCGGTCTGAACCCTAAATGCCCGCCTGCCTTAGGGCCTTCCACAATTATAGCGTCAGGAAACCTGTTATATCTTTTTTTCCATGTTCTTATAATAATGTCTGCCGCCCTTGCGGAAGAGACTATGGGAATAAGGTTTACCGGTTTCCCTTCGGTAAGCTCCGGCAATTTTAACGGCAATCCAGCGCCCGAAGAGATAAAATCCGTTTTTTCCTCAATAGCAACGCCAACAAGGTTATCATAGTTGCTCAGGGCAAATAAAATGTTTACTCCCACATATCCGTCTGTTAAAGTTTTCGCGGTTTTAATCTCTTCTCGAAGCCCCTCGTTTGAGGATCTTAAAAAATGTGTTTCGTTTGCCGCTTTTCCATACCCCAACCCAACGCTCGCGATTGTTCCGGCGCCGCCGCAATTTGCCACTGCGCTCGCGAGTTTGGCATCGGATATTTTTACACCCATACCACCCTGAATAATCGGTATTTTTATTTTCATATTGCCGATTAATAACGGATTCAGTTCATTTATCATCATTATAAGGTCCTTATTTCAAAATATGGCGCTATTTCCAGTATTTACCGCGATAGAAAAAAATTAATAAAATTTGCTTAGGGTTGGTAAGGATTTTATATAATTTTAATTGCAGTAGAAAAAATCATCCCCTTTATTCACCTAGACCAGAAAGATATAACTTTGTCTGATACGGGGGGAACAAAACCGATGGAATTTTGTCAGGATTATAACACTATTTTTCTTAATTACCAAGAAAAATAAGTTAAAACAAGTATAATCTAGGATCGCTGAAAAAGTCTTTTTTATTGTCATTGCGAAGCTTTGCAGGAGCTGTGGCAATCTCAGCTTTTATGATTTTGAGATCACCACGTCGTTTTGTTTTCGCAAAACTCCTCGTGATGACATAGAAATTAAAGGTTTTTTCAGCAATCCCAATCTTGTTTGTGTAAGATAAGATGAGGGGGGTTCAACCTTTTAGCTTTTCCAGCATTTCTTTCACATCATCGAGAGTTACGAAATCGAATCCTGCAAAAAGGTTTCTGTCGATATTTTCTTTTTTTATTAATTCGAGAGCGGTTTTTGAGAAAGTTACGGCGCACGCGCCTGAATCTGGCACTTCTAATGAAGCCGGAGTTTTCCCGCAACCGGCGGTATCAATATCAAACGAATCATAAACTTCAGCCATTATTTGCCCGACTTTAACGTCGTCGCCGTCGGAAGCGAAGTATCTGACGTACCCGCTGGCTGTACAATAAATTGATCTGGTAGATTTTGATGTCTCTATATCCATTAACAAATCGCCGTTTTTTACTTTGTCGCCATTATTGTAATATATTTTGGTTACGGTAACGAATTCTTCGTTTACCGTTTCCTGAGGAGCTGTGATTTGCTCAAGTATTTTCATGATAAAGATTCCTTTATAAAACTGACGATTTTGTCCACACCCGGCAATACCCTGCTCTCAAGCGATTTTACCGCAGGGATAGGCACAGGTTGCGCGGCTATTCTCTTTGCGGTAAATGGTTGCGTTGACCGTTCTAAAACCGAGGCGATAATTTCGCTCCCGATCCCGAAATGAGCCGTTCCTTCTTCTACCACATACAATTTTTTTGTTTTCGCTACGGATTCCAGTATGCAGGAGTATTCTATCGGATGAATTTTTGATAATACGATAATCTCAGGCATAATTTCAAGTTCTAAAAAAAGCGGGGTTACCGAATCGATAACCGTATCTGCCATGCCGCCGTAGGTTACTATTGTGGCGTTGGGTTTGGCACGGTTTGGCTTTATTCTTACGACAGGGTAATCTTCGTTATTTCTCTCCATAATGAAATTCATGAGTCTTTTTGCCGCAATTTTTTTACCGTAATCCCTCTTGTTTTCTATAACGATTACAGGGTGTTTTTCGTTTAATAAGATATTATTGTAAATTTCTTTCGGATTGAGCAGGCTGTTTAGCGCAATTGTCTTTATATTATCAATTCCCGCCACAAACCTGTCAAGGCTCTGAGAATGTGTCGCGCCCATTCCGCCTCCTCCTCCGGCGGGCATGCGGATAACCACAGGGCAAAAAATATTTTTGTTATACATATGATAAAATTTAGACGCATGATTGATTATCTGATCCATGCATAAAGTTATAAAATCCGCAAACATTATCTCCAGAAACGGCCTGAAACCGCAAATAGCCAATCCGTTGGCAATACCTGCCATAGCCTGTTCGCTGATAGGCGTTGAAAAAACCCTGCCGGGATATTTTTCTGATAGTCCGTTAGATACTTTAAACACTCCGCCGAAAGGCATTAGTATATCCTCACCCATAAAAATCAAATCGCTGTGGGTCTCCATCGCCTCGTGGAAAAATTCGTTTATCAGTTTAACCTGACGCTCGCCAATTTGTTCTACTGCAGACCATTGCGAATATGGGGTTTGCGCCTCAGACGGTTCGATACAGCAATATTTGTCTATCGGTAATTCACCGTAACCGGTTGTTTTTAAAACGAGTTCGTCTATTTTAGAAGTAATTTTACGGTCAAGTTCTGCGAAATAACGGGGATTTGACCGTGCGAAACTGTTGAGAGGGTCCCTTTGTTCAAACAGACTGACTTCGGTTTTGTCTCTTGTATCCGGGCAGTGCGTGGAATGCGATTTCAGACGGTATGTATCTACCAGATGAAACGCAGGCAATCGGTTAGACCGCACGTAACCGATAGATTCTTTCGCGCCTGAAATGAGGCCGGCCGTATTCCAGATATCGTTTTTAAAAGTTTTTATATCAAATGATTCAGCCCGTTTTAATATATCTCCCGCCAGATTTACTGCCGGCTCTGTGGAATAAGAATAAAAATTGTTTTCGCATACTATCAAAAGTGGTATATTCCATTTAGATACTATGTTCATCGCTTCATATACGTTGCCCTGTCCTAAAGTACCGTCGCCAATGAACAACACGGTAACCCGGCCATTGTTTCTCAGACGGTTTGCCAGAGCTACACCCGCCGCTACAGCCACAAGCCCGCCCACAACGCCGTTGGAGATAAACCCCGTATTATATAAATTCATACTTCCGCCAATACCTGCGCAAACACCATTCTCTTTGCCCAATATTTCAGCGGTAAGTCCTTCGATATCACCTGTGGCTGAGATATAATGCCCGTGATTACGGTGATTCGACAACACAAAATCGCCTGCTTCAAGTTGAGCGCAAAACGCCACCGCCGAAAATTCCTGTCCGATACAGGTATGTATAGTTCCCGTGATTTTACCCTGATCATAAAGTTCAAGGAATTTTTCCTCAACTCTCCTGATAGTCAACGCTTCTTTTATGAATTTTTGAGCAACCGGCTTACGCCTTAACTGTTTTCGGCTGGAAACAGATATTGTCATAATAAACCTCTGAACTCAAATGGTCGGCTGATTTATACCGGAACAAAACCGGACAGGGTTTTTATATCAAGATTTATGCCAGATTTTTAATTCTGCCCGTGCGGTTGTATTTTATATACGGTTTTTCGTATGCAACTTTGGTTTAAATTAAGTTTTAATACGAATATGCTTTTTATTTGGAACCGGCAATACAAAAAACTTTTTCGCAATGCTTTGCATTGCGGCGTAATTTAATAATATCAAGCGCAAATCGGATAAGCCTGTCATAAACAATTACCAAAATGGTATATTAATTGCTAAAAACTATCTATGCAAAATATATGGCTACTCGCTAACGGTATACAAACATATAATAAGATTGCTGAAAAACCTTAAATTTCTATGTCATCACGAGGAGTTTTGCGAAAATAAAACAACGTGGTGATCACAAAACCATAAGTGCAGAGATTGCCACGCCTCCTTAGGAGTTTCGAAATGACAATAAAAAAGACTTTTCCAGCAATCCTGTAATACGAAAATGCTTTTTATTTTTGAATGGACAATACAAAAATCTTTTTCACAATGCTTTGCATTGCCGTATATAACAATCTAAAACGAGAATCGGCATAAGTTGCGCTTATTAAAAGGAGTATTTGTATTATGAGATGTATGGCGCACAGGTATTACTGGACACCCGTCAAAAAAGCTGGCGGTGTTTACCGCATACTTTGTCTGGGCGATTCCGTGCTCTACGGACAGGGAATAACCTTTTTTGAGGCTCTGCCTCATCAACTCGAACAAACCCTCAACCGGATGGTAATAAATAAAGAAATCGAAGTGGTGAATTTAGGCAATTCCGGATTTTCCATATACGATGACTGGCTTCAGTATACGTTATGGGAAAAAAAATTTGAACCGGACATGGTAATTCTGACATTGTCAAATAACGACCTTGAATTATACAGGCTTCCCGGAGAACGGCATGTGCAGGCCTTTTGGGACAACGACAGCATTCACCTTCAATATTTCAAACTGATTTTTGACGATATTGCCGCTTACATAACAGCAAACAGTATCCCTGTGACAGTGGCGTTTTTTGAGTTTAACGATAACCTGATAAAACATAAAGCATGGAGCGAGATAAAAAAGCTATGCGCAGATTACAATATCGATTTGGTCAATATCTCCAACGGAATCGAGAAAGACTTTCTTTACGATGAACATAATTTGCTGGTCAATAATGCTGACGGGCACCCTTCGGCAAAAGCCGCCAAAAAAGCGGCCGAGAAACTCGCAAAACATATATTTGAGAAAGGTTATCTCGATAATTATAAACAACCGCACTTATCAGGTAAAGAACTGTTTGCCAGCCTGATGGAGAACGCAAGGCAATCTTTGCGCGCAGGCGCAATGCCTGAAATAGTTCTCTACAGGCTTTACAGCTTGATGACAGCTAAACTTTATGCGCGAAACGGCATAAATGACGGCGATTTTTTCAAAACTGATGAATTTCTAAACATTAAAAAACAGATTGAATCAATTTATCAGGATAATATAAAAACACTTTTTATCGAAGCGTACGCTCAACTGCTCAAAACCGGTTCTGTGGATATTCATAACGTTTTGTACAACGCCTATATATTGTTCACAAGATTAGCAAAAAACATTTTCGTTCTTAAAAAAAATTTGCGATATGCCACCCTGAAATATTTTCCTTACAAAGACGCAGAAACCGAAAATATCAATCCGAAAATAATAAATAAAATATCGGAAAAACTAAACGGATGGCTCAACGATTTATGCGAGTCCGAAAAACGGTTTTTCGCAATGCCTGCGCCTTCTTGCGCGCAACTGGATTTGTTTGCCGGCGATTTGCAGGCGCGCAAAAAAGAATCGCAAAAAAACGTAAACAAAATCTGGGACAACACCGCTCAACTGATAAACAGTTTTATTGAGTCTTTATCGCTTTTTAATGAACTGCTTGAAAAATATGATCCGCTAAATTGCTCTGAAGAACCGCATAAAACGTTTATGGGAATAATACGGGATATTCTAAAGGTTTTTGAGGAATTAGAAAGATTGATTGAAGTATTGAATTTAAATAAAATCAAATCACTGACAAATTTCGGGTTTGAACCCGTTTGCTCCTGCGTAGCGCATATTAAAAGTTCGGCCACAAAAGCCCAGTTGCGAATTCAACTCGATTCAAGCGTGCCTTATTACGCTCCGATTATCGAATCGCACTGGCTCATCGGCGACGGCGAATCCAGATCATATAAATTCCTGTTTCCCCTGTTTACTCTCGGAAAAATCGAGTTAATTATATTCGGACAGGGCAATATTGAGTTTGAATACCTGCAAATGTATATTAACGAAAACCGCCGGATTACACTCAAAAAAGAAAATTTCAGGCAAACCGGCGACAACAGGTTCGAATCAGGCATGATTTTTAATACCGTCTGACAATTTAAACAATACAACAACAATTATTTTAAAATTGATACTGTAAAAATAAAAGATTGGGATTGCTGGAAAAACCTTAAATTTCTATGTCATCACGAGAAGTTTTGCGAAAATAAAATGACGTGGTGATCTCAAAATCATCAGAGCTGAGATTGCCACAGCTCTTTATTAGCTTCGCAATGAAAATAAAAAGCACTTTTCCAGCGCTCTCAGATTTTAGTCTTTCTGAAACAATAAACAAAAATTTTTTTGCAATTCTTTGCATTGCGGCATAATGCCAAAACCGCAAGAATCAACCAGCCTGATAGTGAAACATACTTTCCGGAAAAATATGATTCCGGTTTGTATACAAACTCTACAATATTTTTGCCTGCAGGCAAATTCAATCCGCGAAACAAATTTTTTACCGGTATTATAGCGGTTTGCGTGCCGTTGACATAGGCTTTCCAGCCCGGATACCGGATTTCCGAAGCGACAAAATACGACGGTTCAGTACAATCCGTTTTAAAAGATATCTTGTTCGGCGAATAATAAACCGCCTGCGCCTCAATTATACCGTTATTTTTACCGCAACCGTATAAAACCGAATCAACGGCAGTATCAATCGAGCCTATATCCGATTGCACCGCGAACCCGCGGGGCAGGCAACAGGGATTGCGGTATAAATAAGTTTTTGACTCAAACAGTTTCGGGATTTTTACCTTCATCGGATATTTCCCGCAGAAATGGGCTAACCCTATTTCTTCCATATCAAATGATTCGATTTCTTCAAAAGGCACGGTTTTAATATGGTAAACCGAGTAAACATACTTTACGTTGAGCAAATTCAGAAGCGCGCAATCAAATTTCTGCCTGAAATCCGCTACGGGAAACCCTTGCAAGGTTTGACTGAATTTGCCATCCGCGTTATCGGATAAATACATTTTATTGATGTAGTCAAGATAGTTTCCAAGCATAACAGGCTCGTCTCCGCCTATTTGCGCCAGATTATAATATGCTCCGGCATATTGCGGCAAGACGCCTGCGTTATCAAAAACGCGAAATGCCGAATTGTCTTTAATGATCGGTTTGTATATTTTTGAATAGGGAAAAATCTCGTCTGCCGGAATGGATTCTATCAACGGATACGCAAGTGCGCCGAGATCAAATAGCGTAACCGCAAAGACAATCCCCCTGAACATTTTTTTGCTCAGATACCCTTTATTCCAAAAAAACAGAACCGCACCCGATATAAGCAGAATAACAATTGACCTTGAGTAACCCGGAACGATTTTCCCGCCGAGATAAAAAAGCAGTTCATTTAATACAACCAGAATCAATCCCACGATAAATATCAATCTGCACAAATGTTTTATGGAATTTGAACCGGCGGTATTAAGAATATACTGAAAACCGAAACCCGATAACAGAGCAATGGAAAACGAGCCGAACAAAAACATTCTCGCCGGACACCGGAAATACTTTATTCCCGGAACGGCAATATACATTATTTTAAATACCGGCGCGTTTGCTCCAAGCGAAAAAAGAAGAGAAAACAGCAAAAGATAAACAAAAAACAGATAATTTTTCCTGTTTTGATATTTGTAAGATATCAAACCCAGAAAAAGAGGGAGTATTCCCGCATAAACCGCGCTTTCCCAGAAAAATTTGTTTGCGGTATTTGACCCCGGAGCGGGCTGTACAAAAAAGTGCGGGTAAATTAAAGTAACCAGATCGCGAAAACGAAGCGAATAGGATGTTGCGAAATAATAATCCGTTCCGCCGCTTCTATGGAACTGGGATATAAGCTCCAATATAGGGATTATGGATACCGCCGCAAGAACCAACGCCGTAACTGCGCTTATAAAATATAAGGCAACTGTTTTAAAAATAATGCCTGATTCACCGGAAATTATAAGGTATATAAGGTAAACCGAGCCGATCATCATCTGGTAATAAAATATCTGCATTTGCCCGCACAAAAAAATCAGAGAGGCGCAAACGGATATTAGAACCGTATTCCTGAAATCCGGTTTTTCGGATAAATTCTCCACAGATAGAAATAACCATGGAATGTATGCCCATGAACATGTCTGCGTAAGATGTCCCGCGAAAACGTGGCCGATTACTTTCCAGTTAAGAATAAATACCGCGCAGGAAAATAAACTCACTCCGAACGACAGGTTTTTACGCCTGGCGAAAATATAAAATCCCGTACCGGCAAAAACCAGATGCAAGGCGAACATAACCGTTACCGCCCACTGCACAGGCACAAAAAAGAAAAGAATAAACGGCGGGTAAAACAGAGTCGACTGAGGATTGCCCGCAAACGGTACCCCGCTGTATATTAACGGGTTCCATAAAGGCAGTTCGCCGAACTTCTTAAAAGACTCAACTGTAAAATATTTGAAAAAATACCAAACATGAATCACATCGGAAAAATTCAGTATGTTTTGCGGCGTAAACAAAGGTTCCAGAAACAAAAACAGTACTCCCGCGCAAACAAAAGATACCGCCAGTATTAATTGTTTAATTTCTTTATTCATTATATCCCTTAATTTCTTTTTTTATTTGAACAATGTCCCATGCAAATGCGCCCTCGTTAAGGGCAGGTATGGTTTTCGGCGGTTTTTTAGCTTCTGCGAGCAATATTTCACTGCCGGTTTGAGCGTCCGCCCTGCATAATTGAGCTTCCATATACGATTCTCGCAGACTCGCGAAATTCAGTTTCAGCCCGTTTATGCACGCAAGCTCTTTTTTCAGATACTCCATTTTCGATTTTAGAGTTTTCATATCGTTCATCGGCTCAGTTTGAAACGGAGTGTGAGGTTTTGGAATAAAAGGGTTCAGGTTCAGTTTCAGTTTCAAACCCGATTTGGCAATCGTTTTTGTCAGGCGGACTATGGCTTTTATATCGGTTTCAGTTTCGCCCGGCAATCCGAAAATAAAATACAATTTCAGTTCTTTAAGCCCCAGATTCCTGAAAATATTGATTTTCTCAACCAGAGTATCGTTTGTAAACCGTTTATTGAGTGCAAACCGCAGTTCGTCGCTACCGGTCTCGGGCGCTAAAGTGATACTGCGCTGGCCGCACTGTATAATCATTTTCGCCGTATTTTGAGTGATTGATTCTACACGAAGGCTCGATATGGAAACATCCATCTTGCGTTTGTGAAGTGTAAGAACTATCTCCTCTATCGCCGGATGATCGGCTACAGCTACTCCTAAAAGACCTACGCCGGATGTGAGACTGCTGTATTTGTCTATCTGCTCAAGAATATGATCTTTGCTTCGTATTCGTGGATATGGATATATGTAGTCCGCCGCGCAGTATCTGCACCTGCGCCCGCAACCTCTGCCGGTTTCTATGAGAAACCTGTCGGGAAACTCCGTATAAGGAGTCAATACGAAACTTTCCGACGGGTATTTATCAAGATCGGCGATCAGACGCCTTGATATTTTTTCGCCCGAATGTAGCGCAGGGCAAAATACACCTTCTACAAAACTAAGTTCCGATACTATATCCGTGCCGGATTTGTTTTTGAGCGAATATACACGCATAAACCTGCCCGCGATTTCGGCAATCGCTTCTTCTCCGTCGCCGATGACAATTGCGTCGGCGATATTAGCAAGCGGCGCGGGATTGATTGTAGGCGCAATACCGCCTATAATCACTAACGGATCGGACTGTGGCCTCTCTAACCTGAGCGGATTCATGCCGGACGCCCGCAAAATATCGATTATATTAAAATAATCGGGTTCATAAGATACACTGAACGCTACTATATCGAAACTGCGCAACGGTTTTTTGCTCATTATACCCGCAGAGGGCAAACCGGGCAGGTAAAAACCCCTGTCGCAATAAAGTTCCGGCGCGGAATTAGCGTGATAGTAAATCGACTGGAACCCCAGACTGCTCATGGCAATATGATATGAGTTCGGGTAAATCAGTATCATCGATACAGGTTTGGCCGTAGCCGGCGCAAAACCACGTTCGGCAGGCAGATAATCTTCATACACGGTTTGATCTTTTTTGTGAAAAGCCCTCATGTTTTTTGATTATCCTTGAAAAATTTTTTTGAGGCAAGAATATTTATCTTTCATAAAGTTTGCGAGTCGAAATTATAGGTTAGGATCGCTGAAAAAGTCTTTTTTATTGTCATTGCGAAGCTTTGCAGGAGCTGTGGCAATCTCAGCTTTTATGAGTGTGAGATTACCGCGTCGTTTTGTTTTCGCAAAACTCCTCGTGATGACATAGAAATTAAAGGTTTTTTCAGCAATCCCAGGTTTTTATAAAAGTGAGGTGTTGAAAAATGGTTTTGGATCTGGTGGATTTCATCACTGAAGGCGGTTACGACCTGATATTATCCGATGAGCAAGATTTGTATGTCTGCCCCATTTGCGATACTGAATTTTGCCTCGACGATAACCTCGAATGGATAAACGAACGGATATTAGTTTGCCCCGGCTGTGAAGTCGGGCTTAGAATCCGCTGAATCACCGGTATTTTTTATAAATGACAACACAGCCAGAAAAATCAAAACCGCCAAACCGGAAACGGATATCGCAATACCGGCGTAAAAGGACGAAGGACGGTAATAAAAGACGACTTTGTGTTTTCCCGCAGTAAGTTCAACCGACCGGAAAAATTTTTTCAGTTTGTGGATTCTGGTTTTGCACCCATCGATTTTCGCTTGCCAGCCGGGGAACATTATCTCAGATGTAATCAGGTATGACGGCATATCCGAGTGGGTAGAAATAACTATTTTGTCAGGCTGGTAAGACAAAATTTGTGCGGGAAACATATTTTTTCTGCCGGTTGAGAAAAATTTATTGATTAAAAAATCGGGGTTTTGCGCACCGTCAGGGTTTGCCAGCAAAAAGGCGCGAGGCAAAACGTTTTCGTTGCGGTAAAGGTATGTTTTTACACCAGAATATTTTTTCAGGTTGGACTTGATTATCGGATACATCCCTTCAAGGAACTTTGTGTTCATATCGAATAAGGAACACGATTGTTCTTTAATTAGAAAATCGTGTTCAAGATGATATGGGGTAATCAGATATTTAACGTTGAGCAGGTCAAGAAGCGTCCAGTTGATACCCCGCCTTAAATCTCCTAAAGGAAAAAGCTCATAAGTTTTTCTTTGCACCGGTTTTGACGGGTAATCGCGCATATTGTAACATGCCAACATATAATTTATGTATTTTTCAAGCATAACCGGTTCGTCGCCCCCTATTTGCTGAATTCCATAATATGCGCTTAAATATTGGGGAAACGCTCCGGTTAAATCGAATATGCGGTATATGGATTTGTCCGCCAGCAGAGGTTCGTGTATTTTTCGCGCGGGAAAAACTTCGCTGAGCGGTACGGATTTGATTAAAGGATACGATATGGCGCCCAGATCAAACAGCACAATAGATATCGCCAGCGCGCAGAAAACGTTACTGCCGATGAACTTTTTGCTGTATATAAACAACAGCACAGCCGATATAATAAGAATTGCCGGTGTTCTTATAGATCCGTTCACGGTGTATCCGGCAACCTGAAAAATGATATGCAATGTACTGAAAATCAGGCCTGCTACAAAAACTGCGGCCGTTAAGTTTAATACCGGTTTGGACGTTCGGTTTTCAATTACAAACTTAAGCCCGAAACCGGACAGCAATGCCAGCGCAAACCCTGCTAACAAATACATGCGCGCAGGACACCTGAAATATTTTACTCCCGGTACGGCATAATACATGATTTTAAAAAAAGGCGTTGACTGTCCTAAAGAGAACAGAACGCAGAACAACAGCAACAATATAAAAAAACCGGAATCGGCTTTTTTTGCAGGTTTGTAAGATACAAATAGCAAAAATAGGGGCATAAGCCCCGCATATACCGCGTATTCCCAGAAAAGCTGGTTTGTTATATTCGATCCCGGTTCAGGGCTGACAAAAAAACAGGGGTAAAATAAGGTTATAAAATCGCTCCATTTAAGCGAATACGAAGCGGCAAACGAAAAATCCGTGCCTCCACTGCGCTGAAAATAACGCGTCATCTCAAGTATCGGCACCAGAGAAACCGCGGATAAAACCATCCCTAAAACCATTGCTCCAATATAACCTGCGGTTTTTTTTATCACATTGTTTCTATTTTTTATAATCAGATATGCCCCGTAAGCCGAACCGGCAAACGTAGCATAATAAAAAACCTGCATCTGACCGCATAAAAACAGCATACAACAGCATACCGACAAGCCGGCAAACGGTTTTATGCCGGGATTTCGCGCGAATTTATCTATGCATATAAATAGCCACGGGATATATGCCCAAGCCGATGTCTGGGTTAAATGGCCTGCGAAAACATGGCTTGTAACTTTCCAGTTCATCACAAATACCGCCGCACAAAACAGCGATACTCCGAACCGCATATTTTTCATGCGCGCAAATAAATACATTCCCGTGCCCGCGAATATCAGGTGCAGTACAAACAAAACCGTTACCGCCCATTGGACAGGCGCTAAATAAAACAATATGAACGGCGGGTAAAAGAATGTCGACTGGGGATTGCCCGCAAGAGGCACTCCGCTGAAAATAAGAGGGTTCCATAACGGCAGTGCACCGAATTTATTGAGAGCCTGCGCGGTAAAATATTTAAAAAAAAACCAGACGTGAATCACATCGTTGAAATACAGGATTTTATCCGGCGATATGAGCGGTTCGAGAAATGCCAAAACTACCGGTACGCTTATTAACAAAACCGCGCAAAAAAATAATTTAGCCTCTTTTTTCATAATATTGAATTCATGTTCAGACGGTATTAAATATAAATTGTTTTAATTTCTGAATAAAAATTTCATTCCCGGCAGTCTTGAGCTTTATTAATTCTTCATTAGAAGAGTATTCCTGAAGTTTTTGCCGAACTAAACACATAGTTTTTTCCAGATCGTAAAACTCGTCTATGCAGACACTTTGATGTTTAGGCGCATGGGTGTTTATAAAAGCGTCTATTTTGTTGTCGCATTGCAAAGCTATAAATGGAATCCCCATACAATAACTTATAATACAGCCGTGAAGCCTGCTTGATACCACTATTCGCGACTGATAAAAGTCATTTAATACGTGTTTGTAATTGGAATTAATGTTGTTCTGTTCTTTGTATATCAACCCTAATTTTGCGGCTGTTTTTTTCAGGTTTTCACTGATTTTGCGGCATTCGCCTCCTATTATCCTGATATCGTCGTAATGAACCGCATGGAGCAAAATTTTGTTGTTTACGGCATTCGCCTGCCAGTAGTTGGGATATAAATAATTTGCCGACGGGCAGATTCCAACATTAATTACGCCATCGCAATATCGGGCAAGTTCGCTTTTTGTCATATCGTCTCTGACAACGATAAACCCCGAATGCCTCGCTATTTTTTCCATAAGAAAATTTTTTGTCATTTCCCGGCCGGACATTTTATTTATACCTATACCGAAAACGGCAAACGGTATCTCCGATTCAAGGAGTAGTTCCCAGAAAGGGTCGAAAACGCTTTGCAGTAAACCTCCGCCGCCAACTATCGCGAAATATTTATTACCTGACCGTTTTGCTTTCATCAATGTATTTTTTAGTTCCGCGTGCCCTTTGGGTGAGCAAAACAGTTCTATTCCTTTTTCGTTCATTAGTTTTTGAATGCCGAATGAGGATATATAATCGCCCACATTGCTTCTATCGGCGTATATATATATCAGGCGCGATTTACTGAAACGCCTTAAATTAATTACTTTATGATATACCATCAGTTGCGGGGAACCGTACAGGTCAAAATACGAAGATATATATTTTCGATATCTCCATTTGATCCCTCCGTAAAGATCAATTTTTTTAAGTTTACGGATGCCCGGTTTTTCAATCAATTTTTCAATCAGCCGGTTTAGTATCGCCGTGATATCTGGATCTTTAAATATGCTTAAAAGCAAAATATAAATAAAAATGCCCCAAATAACTTTCAGTATCAGTCCCGCACCCCACAAAGCACTGACAGCTATTCCCATAACTATGCTCAACAGCAAAGGTTTTTGTATAGTTTTATAAAAATCGGCGAATGAAACATTAATTACTTTGCGGGCATAATAAATCGCGGTAATGGAATATATGATAATGGCTGTCGTCGCGCCTATGGCTACTCCTTTTAATCCGTATAATGTGCCTGTCATTACAAGAAAAACCAGAGCCGAAGTGTAGATGCTTTGCAGTATAAGGATAATTTTCTGCTCTTTATATGTAGTGAATATTATATTAAATAACGCCGATGTTGCATAGAATATGCCTCCAACGCAAAATATCCTTAGCGGAAATGCCGCCTGAACCCATTTTTCGCCGTAAACCAAGCCGATAAAATCGCTGGCGACCGCTCCAAGTCCGGTTAGTACCGGGCAAACAACATAGGCGACAAGTTTTATATAAAAAAGCATTAAATTTTTTACATTTTCCTTGTTATGCCTGATATCCGTCAGAGCCGGCAAAAACGCTCTTGCTACTACTTCCATAACTTTATCTTTGGGCAAAGTAGCTAAATCATAAGCTCTTTTGTAGATGCCTAAAGAGTTGGTTCCTAATATCTTGCCGATTATAAGGTAATCCATGTTCCTTGAAAGGTAATTCAGCAGTGAACCTATAGTCAGGGTAGTGCCGAACCCTAAAATATCCGCCGCTTCTTCTTTTCCCCATGCGATTGCCGGAATATTTTTGGCGCAAAAGTTTACGGATATCGCAAGAAATATGGAAAAAGCCATAATACCCGAAACAAGACTCCATACACCCATTCCCAAAGAGGCAGGTATTATTGAAAAAATACCGTAACAGATAGAAGCTCCTACCTGAAGAAATACTATTGTTCGGAATTTCTGGTTTTTTATCAGCAAAGCGTCGCCGACAATGTAGAAACTGTTTATCACAAACATCAAACTCAGTATACATAAAATACCCGTAAGAACCGGCAGTTTATAAAAACCGGATATTATGGGCGAAACCGCCATAAGCGCACAGCATAAGAAAATGCCCCACAAAAAACATATCGATTGAGCGGTTTTAACAAACAGCGGGGTGATATCCTTTTTCTGGATAATTACCTGAGAAATACCGAAAGTGGAGAATACCTGGCATATACCGTAAAAAACCAAAGCGATAGCGTAAATCCCGAAATCGTCCGGCACCAATATCCGGGCAAGCGCAATACTTACCGAAAATTCCCAAACCTGATTAATTACCTGTGCTATGGATAACCAGAATATGTTTCTGCCTATTTTTTTTGCGTCGGCGTTTATCTGTTGATCGGCATTACAATTCATCAGAATTCCTTTTTATTTACCGGAAAAAGGCATAATTATGATAATTACTGTATATATTATCGGCGGTTTGTCCGGACCGTTTCTATAATATTGAAATTTTGAATATTTATAAATTAAATATTCGGTTTTTTTACTTTTTAAATTAAATACAAATAAAACTGGGATTGCTGAAAAAGACTAAATTTTATATGTCATCACGAGAAGTTTTGCGAAAACAAAACGACGTGGTGATCTCAAAACCATCATAGCTTAAGATTGCCACAGCTCCTTCTTATACCACCAAGTTGCAATCAAAACGCGCCAAACTCTGACAGGTCATCGCGAGCAAACGAAGTGAGCGTGGCGATCTATGCTCGGTTAACTTGAGTTTGCTTCGTCGCTATGATCCTCACAATGACTTTTTTTAAATAATATTTAGATTGCAAAGTAGTATTAGCTTCGCAATGACAATAAAAAGCACTTTTTCAGCGCTCTCAAACTGCTAAATATCGGCAATATTGAGAATTATTTTTCCTATGTAACGCAATTTTCAGCGTTTAGTTTAAAATATTGATTTATTCCCCCTATTCATCTTTCCCCAAATATTATCTTTGCGCTCAAATTGAGGCGGATTTGTAGTTATATGCCATTAGAGCGCAAAAAATATTGCAAACCATAAATATAAAGTTTTCTCGCGAATATGGAAAATATCAATTACGCATTGAAAATCAAGGAAATTCTTCCTGCGTTAAACCATGCCGGCCTTGAGATTGTTTCAGGCATTATCGATTCGGAGATTGTGCGCAAATTTAAGCATGAAAAGATTCTTTTTTATACGCCTCACGCAAAACAGAAGAAGTTTATTGACTCTGCAGCCCGTACAAAAGCGTTTATCGGCGGCAACCGGTCGGGCAAAACTACTGCCGGCGCGATTGACGTGATTCTCGATTGTATCGGCGAACATCCGCTCCAGAAAAAAGGAATCCGCAAAAAACCGCCTGTTTACTGGCGGGTAGTCTGCGTTGATTTCGTTTACGGTATAGAAAAAATCATCATTCCTAAAATAAAAGACTGGATACCGAAAAAGTATCTTATTGACGGCAGATGGGACAAATCGTGGCTGGAGAGATCAAAAACACTCACGCTAACCAACGGTTCTAAAATCGAGTTTATGTCTGCCAATCAGGAACGCGAAAAGTTTCAGGGTACAAGCAGGGACGGGTTATGGGTCGACGAAGAAATCGGGCGCGATATTTTTAAGGAATGCCAGATGCGGCTTATCGATTCCGGCGGCAGGTCGGTTCTTACTCTCACACCCATAAACGGTATGAGCTGGGTTTATGATGAAATTTATCTTAAATCCGCTGAAGATACCCAGATCGAAGTAGTTTGTGCTTCAATCTATGACAACCCGCATATTGATCCTGCCGAAATAGAGCTCATTGCCGGCGCATTATCGGACGAAGAAAAAAAAATCAGGTTTTACGGTGAATTCGTCGCGCGGCAGGGGCTTGTCTACAAAGAGTACACCGACAGGGCGCCTCTGGTAATCGAGCCTGTCCCGCTTGACCCTCAATGGACACGTTATGTGGGGATTGACCCGCATCTGCGCACGCCGACAGCGGCGCTGTTTTGCGCAGTAAACAATGAAGGCGATATATTTGTATACGATGAACTGTTCATGGACGGGCTTATATGCGATATCGCCGGTGTTATAAACCTTAAACTCAAAGATGCCCGTTCGTATATCGCGGTAATCGACCCTGCGTCAAAACAGCCTAATCCCGTATCGGGTACATCCATAAAAGACGAGTTTGCACGGTTCGGAATCGTAGCTAAAGACGCGAAAAAAGATGTTGCCGTCGGCATAAACAGGGTCAGCCGATACCTGCGTCTTGATCCGGTTTACAAAAAACCTAAACTGTTTATCTTCAATACCTGTGTTAAATTAAGATCGGAATTCATGCACTATGTCTGGGATACCGAATCCGCTCAATGCGCCGATAAACAGTCGCCTCGCAAAAAAGACGATCATCTGCTTGACTGCCTGCGCTATATCATAATGGAAGAACCCGCATATTTTGCGCCGGCGCGCAAAACTCAGTTGCGCAAAAGCGTTCCCAACAGATGCGGATACTGATCTTATAATAAAAATGTTTTGCGATATAAGTTTATATGTTATAATAGCATTAGTTGCAGGAGAAAATAATGTTAAAATCAAGGTTCGTCATATTTGTTTTTGCGATGCTGTTTTGCGCCAGCCTGTTTGCGCAAACGGTATTTGAGGAAAACTTTAATTCTTATTCTGTCGGCGAAGATCCGAATACCCATGCAGGCGGTATATGGCGCGTTTTCGGATTGGAAGTTGCAGGAAGATCCGTTCAGGGAATATTTATCAGCCAGAATTCGGGAACGCCAAATAACTGGCTGAGAATAAGTTTCGATTCCGATACCGGAAAAACGCCGACTGTGCCGTTCGGCATAGCGCCGTATGAAAATTTCGAGTGGAATCCGAACAAAGATTTTACCAACTGCGTTTTATCGTTTGATATAAGATCGAATCTGGCGTCAATTAAACCGCAGGTTTTATCCATTGAGATTAAAGCGCCGGTACAGAATACAAACGGCGTTCCTATTTATGAAGCCGACGGCGTTACTCCGCTGGTATCTACGTTTCGCATACCTGATTCGTCGTTTCGTTCTATTCCCGACTACAAGCAGGGGTGGGTAACCGTATCGTGCAATGTAAGCATACTGCGCGATCCCGAGAAAACGTGGGCAAGGCCGATACTGACTCAGGTTAAAGAGATGAAAATTATTGTATACCAGATAAAATACGACCTTATCGGCAAAGGATACGTCGAGATCGACAATATCAAAGCCGTACGCTAATAAAAATAAATTTCTTCGTGTTTCATAGTTGTTCTATCTCGCCGCAATGCGTAGCATTGCGGCGTATTATTTTAAACCAATCCATCCGCATTAAGGAGACCCGCCATGAACCACTCTTTCCAATCCTGCCGTAAAACAGGAGTAGAGAAATTTGTTGATTATTTAATGCAAATCTATGATGATAGCATAAATTCGTCTAATCCGTCTTGGCGTGCCGGACGCAAGATGGTTAAAAATAGATACGGATACAACAGGATATATCCGGTTTTAAAATAAAATTGGTTGACAAAGAACAGAAGTATGAAGTTACAAGACATATAATGGGACATGGCGGCGTTATCTTAGCTGGAAGAGGAATGGACGATAAATTCGATATAATACCCGGACGAAGAGGGATTGGCGAAACGCTCGGCTATGGCGTATCCGGTATAGCCCAGATTTCAGACGCACTGCAAAAGACCTGGCTTTTAGGTGATGATGTTCATAGAGGCGGACAGGCGGATGTGGAAATACTAAACGATTATGTTGCCAGAGACGTAGCAAACGCTTTCACTCGCGCTTATGACGGAAAATATTCAAGAGACCAGCTCAGGCAAAAATTATTAGATTTGCTCGGGAAATAAAATAAGGAGAGGTTATCGTGAAAAAGTTTTTAAAAATTTTTGGTTTGATTTTTTTGGGTTACGTTATTGCTATTATAACATATTCTTCAGGATATAAAATAATCGGTACAGAATTATCGCCTAACGGAAAATATAAACTTATTTATAGAGCTACACCGTATGGTGGAATTTTTTTCAGCTATTACCGGCACTATGTTGAAGTAAAGGAAGTGTCCAGTAACAAAAGCCTGCTTTTACATTTTGTCAAATCCGATGATATCAAAAGTCCTGAAAATGAAGCGCACTGGGTTGGCGATACTATTGTTGTCACAGGAAACGATTTTTATTCCAGCGACAATAAACTGCAGAAAATCGAGGTTACCGACGAAAAAACCGTATTCTATTTTCCCGAAGGATATGCCACGAAGTAAAGTTTTGCTCGCCGTAAATCATCAAGCAAAAAAATAAAAAAATTCCGTTCTTTTTAAAAAAAGCGTAAACGTATTCGCAATGTTTGGCATTATGTGTATTACAATAGGAGATTCTTAAAAATTATCCTATAGCGCTTTGTGTCATTGCGAGCAAACGAAGTTTGCACGGCAATCTATGCTCGATATTAACCTTGAGATTGCTTCGTCGCTACGCTTCTCGCAATGACGAATTTTCCTTTTTCGGAATGCTTTGCATTCCGGCATGTTAATGCAAATTTTGTTTACCCCACCACCACAACCCCCGCACAAAGGAGGTATTTTAATGAAACCCCACGATGAAACCACACTTGCCCAAATGGTCCATGACGACTGGACTTGCGGGCGCAGAAGACTCCAGCCGCTCGTCGAATTATGCAAAGACTGGGACCGCCAGTGGGACGGCGTGATGAATCCCAAAGATTTCCCATGGAAAAATTGTTCCAACCTGAATGTGCCTGTAACATCGGCTATAGGCGATACGCTCCTATCGTATCTGGTGGCGCATCTGCTCGGACAACGTCCCTATATCCGGGTTAAACCCAGAGGCGCTACATCCGCCCGCAACGCGAAAATCATGGAAGCGGTTATCGATGATCAGGCGTATAACGAATCAAACCTGTATCCCGCTCTTGTTGAAGCGTTTCTTGACGGGCTTAGATACGGTGTATGGGCGGTTATCGTTGATTGGGAAGAAATCCAAATCGATATCCCGTGCCGAATAGCGGTAGCGCAGTACGATGAGAAAAACGATATTGCAGGGTACATCGAACAAACCGTAATGCGCACAAAAAAAATATCAAGACCTAAAATCGTGCCGCAAAACATTACCGAAATAGTGGTTTCCCCAAACGCTACCTGCATCAATCGCGATTCTGTCGGTAACCCTGCAGATTATGTCATATTCCACAGATACTTCAAACTCGATGAACTGATCGGCAAATCGCAAAATAACGGCGGAGTTTATTTCAATGTGGATTTGCTGAAACCATCGGATACATCAATAAAAACCGATGAAATACTCAGAGAAAAAGAAGAACGGCTCGGAATACTCGGATCCGATTGCGCTAACGGAGATATCGAAGGCCTTGAAGGATGGTACTGGTATGACATAAACGGCGACGGCAAAAACGAACTGTGCATATTTACCGTCGCCATATCCGACGGCAAACCCGTGCTTATCCGAAAACAGGAATGCCCGTACCTGCATTACAAAATCCCGCTCATCTGGCAGAAACTGTTTCCCGAACGAGGGTTGTATTCGCGATCCGTTCCCGCGTGGCTTAAGGATATTCAGGACGAACTCAACACCATACACAACCAGCGCAGAGACGCCGTAAGTCTGTCTCTGCTTAAAATGTGGAAATACAGGCTCGGGTCACGGTTCGATATCAATCAGGAACTGTATCCCGGATGCATGGTCGGCGTAATAGATATGAACGATTTCGAGCCGGTAGTAACTTATGAACAGGGAATTGTACCTGCAATAAGCGAAGAACAGCTTTTGAACTCGTATATCGAGAAAATGACCGGCATATCCGATTATACCATAGGACGGGAAAGCGAAAATAACGCATACCCCACAGCCACAGGCACTATGGCGCTTATCCATAATTCCAACCTGCGCATCGATCTAATAACGAAATACTGGCGAAACGGAGCCCTGAAAGAACTCGGCGAGTTTCTCGGAGAACTCAACAAACAATTCTATCCCGTAGAAGAAAGACTATGCCCTTACGATACCGCCGCATTCGTTTCCGGCGACCTTGACGACGGTATGCTCAAAGTGCTCATATCCGATCTCGACGGCGATTTCAAATACGAGTATACCGGCAATAATAACCTTATCGACAAAAACGCCGAACGCCAGCAGGCGGTCTTCTTATACGATCTCCTGCAGAACAATCCGCTGATCAAAGACAATCCTGACGCAATCTACGATATTACTAAAGACCTGCTCGCCACTTACGGCAAAACCGATATTCGTATCCCATCACCTGAACAAATCAACCGAGAAAAACTGAACCTGATAAAACAGGCTGTCCGGGAAACAGCAATAGAGAACCGCCTCGAATACGTAAACTATATGCGCGCTAAAACAAATGAGATGGAATCCGCGCTAAATCAATCGAAAACCGGCAAAAATAAAGCCAAACAGAATAAAAAACGTGAAATTAAATTATGAAAGGATACATTTATGCACAACAATGACAACCGGATAACAGATCTTGAAAAACAAGTCGGCCAATCTTCTGCCGTAGAGCAAATGATATCATCCGACGGATGGAAGGTTTATTCGGATTACGTAACCAAACATTACGAACAAAAAATTCTCGATACTTTCCGCCGGATACCCGGCAATTCCCACTACGACGCCGGGTTCAGGATACTGCAGGGCGAATACCAGATGCTTCAGCATATACTGCGTATCCCGTATGAGATAATGGAGATCGGCGAACAGGCAAAAAAACGGATTGAATCGATTGAGTCGGCGGAGAAAAACCCGAACTGAGATTTTATTTGATGTAAACTGTTGCGCAATAAGATATGGTGGGGATTAATCGGAGACGGTGTGCCGGTGTGTTTGCATCGGCATGCCGTCTCTGCGCAGACAAAAGGTTTTATATTGCTGTAATATATTGGCATAAAGTATATTTAGTAAGTTTGCAGACCACGATCTGATCCCATTTTTATTACCAGTTATAACTCGAGAGCGCTGAAAAAGTATTTTGAGAGTGCTGAAAAAGTATTTTTTATTGTCATTGCGAAGCTCCTAAGGAGCTGCGGCAATCTCCGTTATGATGGTTTTGAGATCACCACGTCGTTTTGCTTTCGCAAAACTTCTCGTGATGACATAGGGATTTAAGCCTTTTTCAGCAATCCCATTTTTTTTAAAATCCTTAAAAATGATACCTAAAACCGTATGATTAAGTCATGCGGAAGTCTTAAAAAGAAACAACTACTTTTTTGCATTCCGGTTATTATAATAATTTAGGAAACGAATCATTATTTAAATGTATATGTTAATGAGTATTTAATTTGCGGTTTGTTTGAGGGGTATTTTCAGAAATATGGGCATAACAACCGCGCAGAATATAAAAAGTACCGCTCCTAAAGATACCCACAGCGATTTAACCGACCTTGCCATCGCGGTAAGCGAACATGCCTTCATTACCGGTATCGAATATACCATATCGTTAAACGAACCATATACGATACAAGTATCTGCGCCGGATAAAACCGTTGCGGGTGATCCCCACAGGTATTCGCCTTTAGGGAGTTTGTCCCAGATAGGGTTTCCGGTAAAATAAGAGTTAAATATAGTTCCGGTTTGGGCGTCAAGCACATACAAATGGTTATCAAGCGAAGCTACGCATAAATAAGACACTCCGCCTATTTTGAAAAAAGTCGGAGCGGAAAAAACCTCGCCGCCAATCGGTTTTTTCCAGATCAGCCCGCCGGTTTGGGCGTCATAGGCGTAAACGCAGTAATCGTGCGACCCAACAAACGCAACTTTTTTTCCGCCGATTTCGCCGATTGCGGCGCTGTTGTCAATCCAGTTTCCTGCCATTTCCTGCCATACCTGTTGGCCGGTATATGCGTTTATCGCTACGAAATTGCCGTATTTTGAGCCTAAATATATCATCGGCGGATCTGTTTGCGTGGTAACCACAGGCGAACCGAGCGTTTCATGGGGCATCTGGTACTGCCATACCTTGCGCGGAGTTTCTGACGTTACGTCGAAACACTGCAGTAACCCTCTTCTTGCGCAAACGGCAACGTACGATTTCCCATCAAGTGAAAATCCTATCGGGTCGGTTAAAATTCCCGTACTAACCTGAAGCCGCAACAGTATCCGGCCGGTTTTTGTATCCAGACAAAACAGGTATCCTTTCTGTTCGTTTCGGGACAGTGATTTATCGTACGCGAAACAAGATATGTATAGTTTAGCGTTATGAATATAAGGGCTTGATATGAATATCTGTCCTAAAGTGGATGAAGGTTCAATCAGTTCTTTTGTCCATAATTTCCTTCCGCTGAAAGCGCTATGAGCATAAACCGTTCTGTCGGCCGAACCCCAGAATACAATATCGGTACCTTCGATTTTCGCTACCGCCGGAGCGGATGAGATTTCGCCGTTTGTGATTTTGCGCCACACGACATTTTTTTCCGCAAGATCAAGCGCATGAAGCGTCTGGTCGTATCCGCCGATAAATGCCATCGGATGCCCTCCGACAACAGCTAACGCCGGCGACGCCCATACCGCAAGACCGGGTTTGTACCTGCGGTTGTTTTTGTAAATATAATGCCATTCGTCCAGTTTTTTATCGCCGTTATATTCAAGAACCGCTTTGCCTTCCGCGCATCCGCGCCCGGTATACCAGTCGCCGGCAATTGAGCAAGAACATAAGATCAGGTTCAATAAAATTGCTGAAAAAAACTTAGTTTTCATCAGGCATCCAGTTATCCTCAATATAAAAACAATTAGCAGGGCAAATATCTACGCATTTAAAACATAAATGGCATTCATTTCTGTTGATTTTACCGTAATCCACAGCGTCAAGCAGGCACGCATCGTTGCATTTGGCGCACCGTACGCATTTGGATTGATCGAACTTAATTTTGCGCACGCTGTGTTTTGCCGCCCACGCTATAGCGCATCGCCATGGGCATAAGTATTTGCACCATACCATAGGTATAACCAATGCCGACAGAGCGACAATCACAGTCGATAAAAACGATGCCGGATCGTATACTTTGGCAAACCCGAAATGTACCGGCGATGTTATGCGCATGCTCATCACCGCGCCGGCGGTAATTATTGCAAACGATAATACCCTGAGCCTGCGCAGTTTGAAATCCCACTGGCGCATACGAAAGACAAGCACAAACAGAAGTATAATCAAAACTTCCGACCAGTATATGCTTGCGTCTTCGATAAAAAATAGTCTCGTTACGCTCAGCCTGTACATCCATAAAATAAATACCGCCGCCACAAATACAGCCGTAACAAACAGTTTTTTTGAGAACCGGTAACCGGAATTCTTGTGGGCAAGCGTATGTTTGCGGGTTAACACCGATATGAACTCCTGTAGAGCGCCTGTTGGGCATATCCATCCGCAAAAAGCCGGGCCGAACAGCATTGACGTTACAAGTATCGTTACCGGAACCGAACAATAATAAAGAGCGATTATGTTTTCGCGCCCTATTTCGCTTAATCCCCTGTAAAAATTTCGGATCATGCCGAATACGCCCAGACACGTAAACACTACGAAAATAAAAATCCCTATTCCGAATATCTGGTTGACATGGCGCCAGAACTGGCGGTTTTTTTGACCTGTGAGTATCGGTATTACCGCCAGAAGCCCCAAAGCAAGCACGGTCATCAGTTCAACGTAACTTCCTTCAAGGCCGAGTAGCCCTTTTTCTACAAGTTTTATATTGGAAAACATATTTGAGATAAAATTTTCTATTCTGTCGAGCCATGTGGTATTCATTTTTATTCCTTTAGAATCGGATGAACCGAGTCTTCGTTCCAGTCAAGATAAATTGCGTCGCCGGTTTTGAGCGCGCGCGTATTCTCAATAGATGCATGAACTGCTATACAGGCATATTTTTCGGATTCTGCCTGAATCTCGATAAATTCGCCCGAATCCCTCATCGCGGTAATTTTGCCGCTGAATTTATGGGTATAGTTAGAAGATACGATATTAATTTTTTCAGGGCGGATAAGAACCCATCCTTTACCGGTTAGAGATTGTCCGTGTAGTTTAAGTTCTATCCACGGCAAACGTACGGTATTTTTTTCAAATACCGCATCGAAAATGTTTGTCCCGCCAAGAAATTCAGCCGTAAATCTGGTTTCGGGTTTTCTGAATAGATCCTGCGCAGTGCCTGTTTGCAGAATCATGCCGTTATTCATTACCGCGCATTTGAGAGCTATATCCCATGTTTCGTGCCGGTCATGGGTTACATGGATGACAGTGGTTTTAAGTTCTTCATGGATCATTTTAAGTATTTTTGCCGTTTTTTTTCTTCCGTTGTGATCGAGCATTCCTAAAGGTTCGTCGAGAAGAATAAGTTTCGGTTCTGTAACAAGACTTCTTGCCATGGCAACACGTTTGGTTTCGCCGCCGGATAAAGTCGCGGCGGATTGATTTGCCAGAGGCGACAGTTCGAATAATTGCATAAACCGATCTGTTTTCGCTCTTTGTTCGGCATACGATAACCTGCGGTATTTTAAGCCGAACCCGACATTTTGTCTTACCGTCAGATGCGGGAACAGGCCTCCGGTCTGAGTAACATACCCGATGTTTCGTTTGTCGGGGGGAAGTGAACTTATCATATCGCCGTTAATGGAAATATACCCTTTGTCTGATCTCGAGATACCCGCGATATTGCGCAAAAGCGATGTCTTGCCGCATCCGGTAGGTCCAAGGATCACAAGGTATTCGCCGTAATCAAGTTCAAGCGACACAGGGCCAAGTTTAAAATTGCCGTAACTGGTTTCAAGATTATTTACCGAGAAATAAGGGTTCATAAGTTATAACCCTTTTTATACATGTGCGGCATTGAAGAGGTTATAAACTGCAGAAGAAAAAATATCAGAATTGAGAAAAGTATCATTGTAGCGACTAAAGGCGCGGTTTCCACAACCCCGACGCTTGTGAACCGGTTATAAATTTCTATCGGTACAGTAGGCGGATAGGGGGATATGAACAGAACCGCTCCAAACTCTCCCGCCGCTCTTGCCCATGCGAGAATCAGCCCCATAAACAACCCGCGCGAAGCTAAAGGAAGCGACACGCGCATAAATGCGCCGCCAAAAGAGCTTCCCAGAGTTCTGGCGTTATGCTCAAGCGATTGGGGTACCGAATCAAATGCCGCGATTGCGCTTTTGGTTATAAACGGAATCGCCACAAAAATCTGCGCGAGTATTATTCCAAGCACAGTCCCATCAAACCGGATACCGAAATTATTGTATAATATTTCGCCGATAAACTGCTGTTTCGAGAAAACCTGCAGAAGCGCAATCCCTGCGGCGGATTGCGGTATGATTATGGGAATATCGATCATAGATAAAAGCAGGGTTTTCCCGAAAAAGTTGTGCCTGCTAACAGCATAAGCCAGCGGAATACAGAAAACTCCAAGAACCCCCGTGGATACCGATGCCGTAACTGCGGTAAGATAAACGGCGTTTCTGATTTCGGAATCTTTCAATATATTAAAAATATTTCTAAGATCGGTTTCCACAACCGTTACAATAACCGGCAAAAGCACAAGAAACACCAGCCCGAGCCCGCACGCGAGAAACACAAATACCAGCGGCGAAACGGTTTTCCCGTTAAGTGAAAACAGAACTTTAAGTATGAAAAACAAAATGATAACCGCTTGCCATGAATAAGGCTGGCAGAAACTGAACGAAACAACCAGCGCCCAGAAATACGACAGCAGTTTGAAATCCCGGGCGGTTGCCGCAAGGCCCATCAGCGCCAGCAAAAAAATCGATTCCGCGTTGCTCATGGACTTGATAAATATGAAAAACAAAATAAAGTAGCTTGCCGCAAATACTATAAAATATTTTAAAGGAAGCCGGTCGTATATTTTAAATCCAACATATAAAATAAGAATATTGACCAGAAGTATGGACCCGCTTGTCAGCGAATCGGGCGCGATTTTCTGGCCTATGACAGCATGGCTTAAAATAACCGCCATTACGCTTATGCCCATTAACCAATCGCATTTGGAATTATAAATCATCAGCGCAATAACAAAGTTTGCCGCAATAAGCATAAGATTGAACAGTTCAAACGGCATAATCCAGCCGGATACCCCTAAAATTACGTTTAGCGCAAAATGAACGAAAAATAAAGTCAGCGGAACCGCTTTTAAAACCATCCCGCGCATCATAAGAAATCTCCCGCGTAATCTGCTATATCTTTAAACTGCTCGAAATCTTCTTTAGTACCGTAAAATTTCGGTTTAAAATATATGAATCCGAAAGACTCAAACAGATCTTTGCGGTTAAATAGATAATTTATAAATTTTACCGCTCCTTCTTTGTTTTGCGCATTTACAGGAATCGACAACCCGTACGCAACCGGTTCGCCGGCAACGGTAACCGTCTCTTCAGAACCGGTTTTGAGTTTTTTGAACTGAACTTTTGCCGGCGAATAATCTATATCGTTGGAACTGAGGTTTATATCTTTGTCGAGCTGAATGTAGCGTATATCGTTACTGATACAGGTAGTTTTATAAACAAAACCGTAATCTGTTTCGCCTGATTTCAATAAAACCGCTAACTGGTCCACATCGTCCACAGGTTTATCGGCTTTATTTTTCAGTTTATCCGCCAGGCCGGTATACCCTTTGTTTTCCATAAGTTTCCATACAAGCAGAGTCCTGTAACCGATAGGCCCGAGGTTTTCGTCTACGCGTTTAATTTTTACGGTATCGTCGAGAAGTGCCTGAACCCAGTTTTTTTCGGCGTCATCGGCTTTTTTTGCGCGAATACCTACGCCGAGCACAATTTCGTCGTTGAGAAAATCCATGCGCCACCGGCAATGCGATGAAGCAATCTGTTTAAAAAGCCTGTTGTCGGCAAGCATCAGGATATCGCAGTTTCTGCCCAGTTCGGTAAGTTTGCGCACCGCGATCTGGCTTCCGCTCGGTTCGGTAACAAGACTGATATTAAGCTGTGATTTTACATCTGAGCGCACAGTTTTCATTACCGGCGAAAAACAAGGGGCGTAAAATATTATAAGCGGTTCGGGTTTAGGTTTTGTTTCTTTTAAACCGCACGAAGAGAGCAGAACGCAAATAAACAGATTCAACGCGAAACCAAAAATCCTAAATAGCATTGTCTTCACCTGTAAGTATTTTGTTACGAGCGGCGATGGCGGCTCCTAAAGCGACTATTATCTGGGGATTATCCGGAATATACACTTTTTTATTCAGGCCTTCTTCGATAGCGTCTGCCAGAGCTTTATTTCTCGCGCCTCCACCCGCTAAACATATTACTTCTTTTGAGCTTACCCGCCTTACCATAGAACATACCCTGTCCGATATAGCGTTATGAGCCGCGGCGGCGATATCGGATTTGCCTATATTTCTGGCAAGCAGTGATATAACTTCGCTCTCCGCAAAAACCGCACAAGTAGAATTCATCTGAATCATTGTTTGCGAACGCAGGGCGGCTTCGATAAAATCTTCGTAACTGAGTTCAAGTTTATTTGCGAGCATTTCCAGAAACCTGCCTGTGCCTGCGGCGCATTTATCGTTCATGGCAAAATCCTCGATATCGCCTTTTTCGTTAAGAGAGATTACTTTTGTATCCTGCCCGCCGATATCGATTATGGTAAATATCTTTCCCATAGGCGATTTAGTATGCATTGCGCCAATTGCGCACGCTTTTATCTCCGTAATTACCATATCACAGAATTTAGCCAAACGCCTGCCGTATCCCGTAGCCGCTACGGCGCTTATATCTGATTTATCTATCCCGCCGGCTTTACAACATTTGTCAAAAGCGTCTTGAGCTGTCTGTGCGGGAAGTGTGCCTGACGGCACAATCAGGCTACCGGCAATAGAATCGCCGTAAAGAATCGCTATTTTTGTTGTGGTTGACCCGATATCTATGCCCGCTGTTATCATAATCAAATCATCCTTAATCAAAAAATTTCAAGAAACGCCTCGATTCGTACTCTGAGCTGTTCTTTATCTTCTAAACTGTAATCAGTCCTTATGTTTATAAAAGGGATTTTTTCAGATTTAAGAATCCGGTCTAACCGGTAATTTTCCACATCGAAAAGCTGGCATAACCGTAGAGAATAGTTTAGTACCCCTTTCGCGCCGGTTTGCTCCACCAGTTCGAGAATCCGGCTGATCCGTTTGGATTGCGAAATAAAACACGGGCAAACGGATGCGTAAACGTACCTGTTTGCCAGCGCTCTGAGAATCGAGCCTTTTGTCCATTCACTGCTGATCACAGGGTCAAAACAGCTTTGCGCGCCCGTGCATAAAGTATCCGCTACGATATCCGCTCCGCATTCTTCAAATAGGTTGAGTATTTTAAAGTTAGGCCATATAATAGGCGCCCCCGAAAGAACCAGTTTTGTCCTAAGGCTTTTTCGCTGAGGCTCAAACCTGTTCATCTCATCAAGAACTATTTTCGTCTGTTCAATCCATTGTTCAAGATCGGCAGGGCGAAACATTGAAGACTGGATAATCAGAAAAAAATCGCATATCGACACTGCGCGCGGTTTTTTAGAGCGGATTTTCTGTATTTCGCGTATGAGAACCGACCGGATCTGGCTCAATTTTATGTATTTGCGAAGGTTATGCGCGGATAATCCTGTTTTAAGGTGTTTTTTAAGAAATTTAACAAGCCGGAGAACCTCATGGTACGACTGGTTGGAGAACCGTTCGTGATTCTGTTCCGGCGGAAGGTTGAGCATGAACACCGGTTTTATATCGTTTAGTATTTCGCCCATTTTCCGTTTCGCATCACAGCTTGAAGGCAGAATCAGCAAATCGCATGAATTTGATAAGGAACTCTTATTTAAAAATGCCCCGAACGACGATTTAGCCAGCGGGCATATATCGCCGCATAAAATTTCTTCGCCGATCAGGGCAGAGGCGGCGTTACCGCAATCGAGGCGTACGGGTTGCGCGCCGAAAGCGTATATCAGTTCCGGCGGTATCATATTGCAGAAATACCCTACGCGCGGTTTGGGTTTTGCCGTAAATTCGCGGTTATACATAATATTCTCGAAATAAGATATATTTGAAGGCCGGTGAGGCAGTTCGGCGCAAAACCGGATCTGCTCATCTTCGATAAACCTTTGTTTTTTCATGTTGCCGGGATTGTCGGCATACTGCGGGTTTAATTTGTAAATATCCTGAAATTGGTTATCCATATATCATCTTCTTTTCAAAATCCGATTCCATAACTTTTTTTCCGGCGAATTCAATGCTGAGACATTTATCCTGCGGGCAGTTATATACGCATTTACCGCAGTAAATGCAGTCAAACGAAGATACGTCGGATTTAACCATTTCTTTCTGCACCAGAGTGATATCCATAGGACAGGATTCGTTGCATATTCCGCATGAATTACATTTGCGCGAATCTTTCTTTATTGCCAATAGCGCTCCGCGATTAAAAATCCCGCCGAACATACCCATAGGGCAAAACCTGCAAAAGACTCTACGGGCAGTCAAAAATCCGATAATAAAGAATCCGGTAAGAGCAATTACCGATATTTTAAAAAACCCGAACAGCCATTCCATACCCGGCAAAATAAAATAACCGGTTTGAGCCATAGATGCCGCAGGGCATACCATCTGGCCGGGACAGATTTTGCAGAACGGATATGCGGGTAACCTGCATCCCATAAATTTGCCGTCCTGATCGATTTTTGTATAAAGATATGCCAGATTAAGCGTGAACGCGCTTAAAGTCAATCCCGATACCATAGCGCCGGTTTTAACCGGTTTGTTAGGTTTTATGTAAGAAAACCCCATAGTTCTGCGCGCAAAATCGAAAATGGAGCCGATTGTGCTTAACGGGCAAATCCAGCCGCACCACCATCTCGCGCCGATATACGCCAGCACCGTAACCGCTAAAAGAGCGCCTAACGCCATTGCCAGAACCGAAACCTCCGACGGGTCGCCCGCCGATATTTTCGCGAAATTAACCTGATGAATTCTCTGTGCGAGTTCCATAACACAACCCTGCACATACCCTCCGTCCGCCGCGAACCTGCATGGAGCGGAAGGGATATACGCGAGGCGGTTATCGTAGCGCATAACCGGCGTAGTTTCGGATAAAACCATAATGTCTTTCACGGCGTTTTGACGTCGCTCAAGCATCGCTTTGTAATCGGCGTAATTCTGCCTGAAGGCAAATCCGCCGAACAAAAGCACAACAAGCGCCGATAACCGGGTGAACCTCCTGAAATTATCCAGCGAAAAAAACGTTTGGGCAATAACCAAAATTCCCGCCAATGCAGAAATAAGAAGGCCCGGATGAACAACAAACCAGTGAAACTCTTTTTCCCGCGCCATAAAATAATGCGCTACAATATCTACGATAGCAAAAATTATTGCGCATAACGGTAATATAAGAAAAAGTTTGTAAAATCTGCCCTTCGGCAAAAAAACAGCCGGCACAACAATAAAAGCCAGTACGGCAAATAAAGGGTTGTTTAATCGGTACAACCATTTCGCTATCTGCGCGTTTTCGGCGCAAATCCGGTAAATAATAAACAACAGTAACGCGAAAGTTACCGGCAGAACATATTTGATAACGTTATTTTTAATTTTTTTTATGGAAATATTTATCGATATGAGCAGTCCGAGAAGGAAAAAGGGCGATGCGAACGGCTGAAGGTATTGCGATGCGATCCCGTACAAAGCGTTCATGTCAGAAAAATTCTCCGTACAATAAGCATAGCGAAAATCATAGCCATAGGAAGCAGGTACCATAAATAATACGTATCGGCTTTGTCATCGACAATAACGTCGAGAGTAGCCGAATAGTTTGCCAGATCGCTTTTCTGGGGTTGGTTTTCCCAGACAAATACTCGGTAATTGTCCTTATTTGCGCGATAAACCGCGATAGAATCGACGATTTTGTTATCCGCGCGAATATTTTCGCCCCATTCAAATCGGAAAGAACCTTTAGCTATTGTATCGTCATCGGTTATAAACGCTATGCGCATGGAATTTATGGTGGAATCGCCGAATTCGGAATAAAAACTCGATTTATCCATAATGATAGGTATTTTCCTGCCGTCGGAATCGTATAAAACCGCGTTTTCGGTGTTTTTTATCTCAAATGACGGTTCGTTTATCAGCCCCACAACCATACGAACTGAACGATTGGCGCCCATTGACGTGCAGGAACCGTCCATAGCTTGCTCGAAAAAAGAGTCATCAGGCGGTTTTACGGTGAGGATAATGCTTTTCTCCAAACTGTAACTTGGAAGGCAACAAAAAATCAGTATTGTGCATAAGTAAAAGGCGATATCAACCGTTTTTCTCATATACTGCCGTTCATTTCAAAATAAAATTGGCGTATACTATCGGGTCGTTGACGGAAACATCGTTCCCCCGCCAGTATGTTTGTGTATTATCCTGTTTGCGGGTAATGTTTACGTAAAATGAACCCGCTCCTTTTAAGTCCAGTAAAGCCAGAGGAATGGCAATTTCAGCTTTAGTGCCTGAGAAATGCGCGGTTATCCCGGGCGACGGTTTTGAGAAAGATACTTTTTTCTGTTGTAGATTGATTGAAATAATTTCAGGAACGCTGTCGGTATCTTTGGCGATATGGATGTTTATGGTATCGTCGTTTTTCTCTGTCTGGAAATCAGCCATGCAGTATAAGTTATTCTCATCGCGCGAGAACCTGCACCGGGTCTGAACTTGGGAGACTTTGTTAACACCCTGACTTTTGAGCCACGGCAAACCGAACACTGATTCATGTTTATATTCGTAAAACGAGGTGCACAAAAAGGCAGTGTCCCATTCGTTTTTGTTCACTTGCCCGTCGATATTGAGTTCTGCGGATTTGAGCGGGATCTGCATATCGACTATGGCGTCTTTTATATCCATAGTTTTAAAAACCATATTTTTGTTTTCGCCGTTATATAAAGTTAACCCGATTTTGTACCTACCTTCTTCGGTAGCCGGTTTGCGGTTCAGACGAACAATAAAATATTCTTTTTTGCCGCCTTTGTTTTTGGTTTCGAGTTCAGGAAACGATGTCCAATCGGGAGCAGGTTTAACTACCGCATCGAAATCGTCGGATTCTACGGCAAGTTGAATGTTAGCTATGTCCCTGTCCATGGTGTTGAGCAGATAAACCCTGAATTCGGCTGATTTGTTTACCCTGAGCTGGTTATCTCTGATATCGACTTTGACGGCAAGGTTATCTTTCGCCTGAATAAAAACGTCGTTGCACAAATGAGCGTATACAAAGGATGTTGTGAATAATACAGAGAAAACGGCCGGCATAACTTTTTTCATAACACGCTCCTTTTGAGGAAAAATTGTTTCTCTTTTTGACTTTGTTTTTATAAATGAGTTCATTTGGTAATCTGAATTTTATGATATTTGGCAGATTATTGCATTTATTTTTTTCAGTTACGGTTCAAGCAACTTATACAAAAACTTTTTTGCGATGTTTTGTGATATAATACGAGTTTGCATTTCGTTTTGGAATTTAATACCGAGTTGCAATCAAAAAGCAACAAACCCTGACAGGCCATGGCAAGCGAACGAAGTGAGCGTGGCGATCTATGCTTGATTAACCTTGAGATTGCTTCGTTGCTATGCTCCTCGCAATGACTTTTTTAATAATATTTAGATTGCAAAGTGGTATAAAACGCAACAGATAAAAAAATACTTTTTCCTTTTTGAAAAAAAGAACCAAAAACTTTTTTCGCAATACTCCGCATTTCGGCTTATTGGAATTTAAAACGCAAACCGGTATTGTAGTCCGATTTATTTTCGCAGAGATAGTGTTATTTTAGATTGTCAAGCGCTCTTTTAGCCGCTCTGTGCGACGGGCAAAACCGCAAAGCGGTACTGAAATAGTCTCTGGCTCTGGTTTTTGCCGGCATGCTCGATAAAATGTCGCCGAGATGATAATACGCCCCGGCAACCTGCGATTTATGAATATAACCCGCTCCATGGTCAACCACGATATTAAAGAACGACTGCGCCTGATTCAGCAGTCCTTTCTTTTTCAGTATGGAACCGGTTAAATACATCATCAGGTACGAATCTTTATTCGGCGTAATACCGATATCCAGTCCGTAACTTAGAATTTTTAATGCTTCGTCATCGTTGTCTTTAAGAATAAAGTATCTTCCGGCCTGATGGCAAAGCGATTGTTTCAGCTCAATATCGGGCACCTCGCAGATAAGGCCGGCGAATACCGAATCGGCGTCGTTATGCGAATCGGACATTTTGGCCATAAGGTCAACGCGCAATGCCCAATCGATAGCGGTATTCTTGTACGGGCATTCATAATTATGCCCCAGATGAACCTGATGCGCGTACAGTTGTTCAAGAGGCGCGTATTCTATAAGGTAAACGCCGCAAACCGATAAGAATTCCCTGTCAAAGGGTTTTGGGTCGAACGAATTTTCAATTCTTATAATATTTTTTTCAGCTACCGACGCGGTTTTCTGGAGTAAAGGCGAATATTTTTTATAAACCGGTTTCGGCAAATATTTTAATTTGCGGGCTATATCCGGGTCGGAATACTTTTTTATAAAATAGAGTATTGAATCGGCTGATTTTTTTGCTCTGCGTATCTGGTCGCCGAAAGTGGCTTTGCGGTAATGAAGCCCCACAGCGGAAGGCATGAAATTGAAACTGAATCCTGCTTGTTTTAGCTGATAGGCGAATTCAATATCTTCAAGGCCGTATTTTTTGAAATTCTCATCGAAAAATACGCCGGATTCCGACAGTTCATCACGCCCAACCGAAAAATTCGCGCCGGAAAAATCGTCGAAACCGAGTTCCGGTTTATCAAAAACGTTATTAAACTCAAACCATTTGCCGAATCTGGTAAAATGATTAGTTTTTACATCGGGATGCCAGTTTACTGTTCCCAGAGTAACGGTTTTATCTTTTTTAAAAGCTTTTACGTGTTCTGAAACGAGGTTTTTTTCCGCAAGTATATCGCTGTCGAGAAAAATAAGGAGCCTGTTGGATGCGTGTTTTATACCGGTATTTCTCGCGGCCGCTTGTCCTCTGTTTAGGTCATGGCGCACAACTTTTGTGAAAATATTATTGTTTAAAAATCCCGCATTAGGATTTTGTGAACAATCATCGACAACGATAATCTCCATAAGTTCGCGCGGGTAATTCTGGGTATTTAGGCATTCTATTGTTTTTTGCAGTACATCGGAATCGTTATAACTCGGAATAATAACGCTTACTGTAACCTTTCGCCCATTTCTCATCAGTGATCCCTTTATTTTTTATAAAGATAAAAGAGCAAGATTCATTCTAACCGACGGGATTAATTTAGATAAATCAACATTATTATTAACGGCTGAATCTATATTTTATTTGAGTGTTTCTAAATAAAAAAATATAATTCTTTTTTCTGATAATAAAGGAGATATATGGCACAAACAGAACTTCTTGCACCGGCCGCAGACACCCAGTGCGCAATCCGCGCAATACAGTGCGGCGCGGACGCAGTTTATATAGGCGCGCCACAATTTGGCGCGCGCAAAACCGCGGGGAATTCCATAGCCGATATCGCTGTGGCGGTTGAGTTTGCACATAAGTATTTCGCTAAAGTTTATGTTGCGCTGAACACTATTTTAACCGACGATGAAATAGAACAAGCTCATCGGATTATCCATGAACTATACTCAATCGGCGTAGACGGGGTAATTATTCAGGATATGGGGATACTTGAACTTGACTTGCCTCCGATCCCGCTTATCGCCAGCACACAGATTCATAATAATTCGGTTGAAAAAATAAAGTTTCTTGAAAACTGCGGGTTCAAAAGAGCGATTTTAGCCCGGGAATTACAGTTGCCTGAAATAAAAGATATACGGTCAGCTGTAAATATGGAAATAGAATGTTTCATTCACGGCTCGCTGTGTGTGGGATTAAGCGGGCAATGCTACATGAGTTATGCAATCGGAGGCAGGTCAGGCAACCGTGGCGAATGCGCCCAGCCGTGCAGGAAAAAGTATTCTCTGGCCGATTCCGGCGGGAAAATAATTTCGCATCCGCGATACCTTCTATCGCTCAAAGACCTTAACCTGTCGGATTATCTGGAATACCTTATATCCGCCGGTGTAAACTCGTTTAAGATCGAAGGGCGACTCAGGGATATAAATTACATAACTAATGTCGTGTCGTACTACCGCCGGAAAATAGACGGGCTTATTGACGGTACACCGGTAAAAAAAACGTCCAGCGGTAAAGTTTTTATAGATTTCACGCCTGATTTGCGCAAAACTTTCAACAGAGGATATACATCGTATTTCATAAACGGGCGCTCTGATGATATTACCTCGATGGATACCCCGAAATCCATAGGGGAACCTGTAGGAGTGGCAGGCAAACTGCATGGAAGTTGGTTTTCGTTTAAAAATCCGGCGGATATACATAACGGCGACGGAATATGTTATTTTAATGACGAATCGGAACTCGAAGGGTCGGTAATAAACAAAGTCGATGGTGAAAAAATATATCCGGCGAAAATAAGGTCTATCCGGCAAGGTAGTGTAATTTACCGCAATCTCGACCGGGAGTTTTTAAAAAAACTCAAAACTGCCAAAATCGAACGAAAGATCCCCGTAGATTTCTTTGTATCGGATTGCGAAGAAGGCATAACCGTAACCGCAAAAGACACCGACGGCATAACCGCCCAGAAAAATTATCCCGCTGTTTTAGGACTCTCAACCGATCCGAAATCGATGAGCGAAACAATAATCAGGCAGTTTTCAAAACTCGGCGATACGGAATTTATTGCCGGCAACATTAATATAGGGTTATCGCAGGTTTACTTTTTCCAAATCCGGTTGTTGAATGAAATCAGGCGCGATATCATTGAAGTTTTAAGGAAAAACAGGAAATCCTTTTTCAATAACAAAACAGCCTCTCCGATAGAAAAAAACAATTTTCCCTACATTTCGCAGGAAATAGGATTTGAGGGAAACGTTCTTAATGAGAGGGCCCGGTGTTTCTATATACGCCATGGCGTAACAAAGATCGAGCCTGCGGCGGAATCGGGGTTGGATATGGCGGGGAAAAAAGTCATGACAACGGGGCATTGCCTCAAATACCAATTCGGGTTGTGCCCTAAATACGCCGCAGACAACAAAAACAGCGGTTTTAAAGAGCCTTTTTACCTTATTGATGAACTTGGCAAAAAATACAGGCTGAATTTCGATTGCAAGAATTGCCGGATGGAAATTATTTTCTGATAATACAATATTAGTTCGCGTTTCGTTTTGAATGTAAAAAACAAAAAAGAAAAATAGGATCGCTGAAAACGTCTTTTTTTATTGTCATTGCGAAGCTCCTAAAGAGCTGTGGGAATCTCAGCTCTGATTATTTTGAGATCACCGCGCCGTTTTGCTTTCGCAAAACTTCTCGTGATGACATGGAAATTTAAGGTTTTTCAGTAATCCCAAATAAAAAAATACTTTGGTTCTTTTTGAAAAAACAAGCAAAACCTTTTTTGTTATGCGTTGTACTTCGGCTTAATTTAACGATTCTTATCAGATATTGTCGGTAAATATGTTATCTGTGCTAAACCCTTTTGCCTCCAGAACCGATATTACGGATTCGATCATAACCGGAGGGCCGCATACATAAACGTGGTAATCGGTTGAACGGAAACTATATTTTTCTATTGCTTCGTGGACAAATCCGGTTTCTCCGCGCCAGTTGTCTTCTTTCAAAGGATGCGATAAAACAGGGATAAACTCGAAATTTTTTCTTTCTCCGGCAAGACGGCGGTACTGATCGTAAAAATAAAGGTTTTCTTTGCTTCTCGCGCCGAAAAAATATTTCAGTTCGTTTTGGAACCCTTTTTTCATCAGTGCGTCAATAATTGAGCGTATAGGAGCGATACCGCATCCGCCGGCAACAAAAATTATATCGCGTGAAAAATCTTTTACTCCGAAGGACCCGTGAGGACCGGTAAAATAGACTTTATCGCCTTTTTTGAGTTTGCGGTGAATATATGTTGAGCATAACCCGCCGCTGACGAATTTGACTATCAGAGTTATTTTGTTTTTTATATCCTGCGGTGATACGATCGAATATGCTCTCTGTTCACCGGTACCGGGTATTATCAGCTGAATATATTGCCCGGCGTTAAAATCGATACAGGCAGGTTTAATCAGGCGGAGCCTAATCTCTTTCAAATCTGATGATAAATCGCGGATATGTTCGGTTTCCGATTCAAACAGATGTGCGCTAAGGGTATCTTGAGTCAGGTTTATGGAGATATCGGATTTTACTTTTATCTGGCAGGCAAGCCTTACATTGTTGTATATCTCGGTTCTTGAAAGCAAAGTTTTTTCCGTAGGCAGAATTTCTCCGGCTCCGGTTTTTACGGTTACCCTGCAATGCCCGCAAGTGCCTTTACCCGCGCATGATGACGGTAGGAAAATCTTATTGTCCGCCAGCAGTTCGCTGAGTTTTTTGCCGCCCTGAACGCGCAGTGAAATATTATCGTTTATCCTGATATTGCATTCGCCGTAATCGGCGAGAAATTTGTCCGCAAGGTACAATGCCAATCCCAATAGCGCGGATACGCAAATCATAATCAAAACCGGCACAAAAAAATCCATAATTCACCTTAAATTTATCCAGCCCGCGAACCCCATAAACCCCATCGACAGGATAGACGCGATCACCAGCGATATTCCAATACCCCTCAGAGGTTCAGGTATATCGGAGAACCGCAGTTTAGCGCGTGCGCCAGCCATAGCCAGTGCCGCCAGCATCCATCCGATTCCGCATCCTGCAGAGAATACGAGGCTTTCTATATAACCGTAATCCCTTAGAGTCATGAACAAAGCTACCCCTAAAATAGCGCAGTTTACCGTAATAAGGCTGAGAAAAACACCCATTCTGACATATAAAACAGGGTAATACCTGTCTATAATAAGCTCTACTACCTGCACTAAAACCGCGATAACCATAATATAAACCACAAGCTGGAGATACTGCGCGCCAAACGGCACGAGCAGATAATGGTTTACAGGCCAGATTATTGCGCAGGTCATTATCATGACAAACGTAACGGCAAACCCCATTCCTGCGGAAGTAGATATTTCCGAAGTCATGGATAAAAAAGGGCAGATACCGAGAAAATACGTCAGCACGATATTATTTGTAAAAATTGAGGCGAAAAAAATTACCCACAGTTTCATAACAAGTTTCCTCCGGCGGTTTTTTTTATCGACCTGACAACCCAGATATATACGGCAAGAGCTAAAAACGCACCCGGGCTCATTTCCATCACAACCACCGGTTTAAAGTTAAGAGGAAAAAAATTAATTCCAAATATCGATCCCGCAGAAAACAGTTCCCGAACAGACGAGACAAAAATCAGCGCCATCGAGTACCCTGCGCAATGTCCTAAGGCATCTATGGCGGATAAACCCGGCGGGTTTTTTGAAGCAAACACTTCTGCCCGCCCGAAAATGATGCAATTGGTAACAATCAGCCCGACATAAGGGCCTAACTCGTTTGATATCAGCGGGAAAAAAGCTTTTAAGAACCGGTCGAAACATATAACCAAAGATGCCGTGATCAGAGTATAAACCGCCATTCTGACTCTCGGATGAATTTTTAGGCGGATAACCGATACAGCCACAGAAGTAAATACGGTTACAAAGGTTACTCCCGCGCACATAGTCAGGGCATATTTTGCCCTTCCTGTTACGGCTAAAGCCGAGCATAATCCGAGCCCTGCTACGGCTATGGGGCTGTTGACCCATAATCCGTCGGTAAAAGTTTTAAGCGCTGATCTGCCGTCCGGTTTCATTTTTGATACCATTTATCTTTCCGGTTGAAATATTTGCTCAATTCCGTATTGATTATCTGCTCAAGTGTCTTTGATGTTTGCGTAGCGCCGGTAATGGCGTCTATCTCGTTAATACCTTCGGCGTTTTTCTTTATTTTGATATCGGGATTAAGTATTTTTCCCTGAAAACCGGCAAGGAAATCGGGTTCGGTAATCCTGGCGCCAAGTCCCGGAGTTTCGTTATGCGAAATTATGGTAAGGGCTCTTATGGTTTTTAAATCGGGTTCAAGGGCTATCAGCGCCTCGATTTTGCCCCAAAATCCTGACCCTTTGAGTTTGAATGCGACACAACTAAGGAATTTATAAACATTGCCGTTATCGAGTGTAACGGTTTCGATTTTTTTTGTGAAAGTATGGTCTATTGTGTTTGAATCGTATTGTATATTAAAAATATCGAGAACCGCTCTTTTCTCAGCCATGCCTGCGTTTTTAGCAATATACGGATCGGTATAAACGGTTACGATTTTTATGATCAGCGCGCATATAAAACCTGCGCTAACAAGCTGAAAAACGATACTGCTTTTAGCCGGCATATTTATTCTCCCTGAATTTGCAGGCAAACACAGCCTGATCGATTAAAGGAGCGAATACATTCATAATTATCACGGCAAACATCACTCCTTCGGTATAACCTGTAAACGAGCGGATTAGAACCGTGATTATCCCGCATATCGAGCCGAAAACCCATTTTCCGGCAGATGTAAGAGGCGAAGTTACCGGATCGGTTATCATAAACACAGATACGAAAAGGAGCCCCCCGCTGAACATGTGCATCCATACCGGCGCAAACCGAACGGGATCGGCAAAATGCGCGACTGCAAACCCCGCAGACGCAGATACGAGAAACGCTGTTGTTGTGCGCCAGTCGGCTATTTTAGTTACCAGAAGAAACAATCCGCCCAAAATGATTGCCGGTTTGCAGGTTTCTCCTATGGCTCCGGGTATTGCGCCTGATAACAGTTTATTTAGTGAGGTTAAAAGACCGGAATCTTTGAACTCCATAAGAGGCGTTGCGCCGGTCAGGGCGTCGGATAACCATAATCCGAATCCGCCAAAGATGTTATCCGCAGGGTAAACCCATCCGCCGGAAACGTCGGCAGGATACGCGAACGCGACAAAAATCCGTCCTGCCATTGCCGGATTGAAAATATTTTTGCCGGTCCCGCCGAAAATTTCTTTACCGAAAACCGTTGCGAATAGAATACCGGAAGCCGCGATCCACAAGGGTATCGCAGGCGGAAGTATAAGAGCGTAAAGCATACATGTTACGAACGCTCCTTCGTGGATCTCGTCCTGCCTGCGTAATCCTGCAAAAACAGCTTCTGCCCCTACGCCGAAAACATAAGATACCGCTATTACCGCCAATACCCGCAATCCGAAAAAATATACGCCTGCAAGAACCGAGGGCATAAGAGCGATCAGGACAAACACCATGTATCTTTTTAAGTCGATATTGTCTTTGATAAACGGGGCGCATACGGCTTTGCGGGTATCGCCGAAGAAAAATGTTTTTATGGATCCTGCAATCGGTTTTATGAACCGGTACTCAGGAATTGATTTATAATTAACGGCAAACTTCATTGTTTTTTGTTCTCTAATATCAAAGCGCATTGTGAAAAAATCTGTTCTTTGCCTGATTTGAGGTTTTCGGCAACCGGTATTTTGCTCGGGCATACGTACGAGCACAAACCGCAGTCGACGCAATTAAGAACCCTCATTTTTAATGATTCCTCAAACATATTGCAGTTGATCATATTATAAACTACGCTCGGATAAATCCCCGCAGGACAAACCTGTGCGCAGTAACCGCAGTTGATACACGGGCGAAGCCCTCCGTAAATATCCGGTTCGATTTTCATTCGTGAAGAAGGGAAAAAGCTGTTTGTATACGAATCAAGCCCTATTCCCATACGCAGAAACGGCATGAGGAAGGATTTTTTCTTTCTGTTTTCCAGCACGATTATTGATTCTGCGGTTTCGGATATCTTTTGTGTATAGTCGGTTATAAGGTTACCGGTTATAACCCCGTTCTCTATTACGGTAACATTGCGGGTATGAATTTTATAGTAATCGAGAATATTGTTTACGGTGATACTGCCGGATAATTTTAATGCGGTTTTTATTTGCGAACCGCAATCGGAATAAAATAAAATAAAATCGTATTCAGTGCCGGATTGGAGATATCCGGCGATTTTGAGCATGAAATTCACGTTCAAAAAAACAGCGGTTTCATGAGCGTATAACGAATCGTTTTTAAGAATCAGATTGGCGAGAATCCGGTTATTGTCGATGGGAAATATGTTTTTTGCCGAATATACGTTTATCCGGCCGCTATACCCGATACATTTGAGCGCGCGGTTGATTGCGGTTTGATCAATAACAACATTTACATGCGAATCAGGGTATTTTGCGCTTATATAATCAATGGCAAACGCCATATCTGCCAGCCGTTCATCATCCCATGAATCGGAATTATGGATAAAAGGCTGTGCCGAAAAAAGTTTGATGATAACAGGCGGATTTGGCCCTTTGTTTTCCATAAGGTTATCCAGATACGCGCAAATATCGGTTTTAGCCTTCTTTTTGCCGGTCAGGGTTACAGGTGCGCACGGATTATCGAACCGGGCAAACCTGCCGAACGAATATCCGCCGTATTTGAGCCTAATTTTTTTTAGTTTATTGATCATACCAAAATATTAGTTTAACCTTGCATGATATTAGAATACCAATATTTAGTTTGTCTGATAACGAAGTTTTTAAATTTTTTTATGAAAAAATTCCTTAATTTGTTTTTTTTGCGAAATTGTGTTATATTTTATGTAGGCGCGTAGTTATATAAAAAGGGAAAAAACTTTTTTTATATATCGATCGCATATTGGTTAGAGTTTATAAGATATAAGCATATAAAAGCAATAATTTATAATATGGAGGTTAAAATCAATGAAGGGCGGTTTGTTTAAAATTCTGGCAGTGATTGCGGTGTTTCTCTCTATAACAAGCTATGGTTATTGCGTATCTGATTCTCTGGTGATAAACGAATTCAGCTGGAATTTTACTGTCCGCAGTTCAGATGGAGGTTATGACCAGTGGATAGAACTGTATAATTTATCAGATACCGCCATCGACCTTACCCAGACAACCATTACTCTTCAGGGATCTTCCAGTTCCGATTGGACTGGAGCAGGATCAGTAAGTTTTAATCTCGGCAATTATGTTAACGCGCAGACAAAAGTAATTGAAGCGCACCAGTATTTTCTCATAAGCAATACGCTTACCGTAACGATAGGCGAATCATCAATTACACCCGATATTTATATCGACACCAAATATTTGTTTAACAAACCGACTACCACAGTGTATCCTGCACGCGGAATAAGGCTTGTGGATAACGAAGGCGACGTTATAGACGCCGTAATATACGGCAGGCACACCGATGCTTCCGGCAATCCCATAGAAACAAATTTTCAGGGTCTTGATCCCGAAGGATTTTGCGAAGCGCAAACTGAAGAAGAACTTAAAAACATACCTACTGTAAATATTGATAACATAAGATCTTATACAACAGGATATTATATAGTGCGCAAAACAAGCGGCGCAGTGCCTGTGGATACTGATCAGGCAAACCCTGACGGAGGCACCGACTGGGTAATCACGGATACCGGCACGCCGGCAAACAGCCCGCTAACTCCGCTTAACCCGCCGTCGGTAAGCGAGTTTAAGATAATGAAAACATCTTCGGGAATGCTATTGTCGTGTGTTGTGGAGTATTTCACAAGTTACAAAATTTACTGGAAAAACAGCAAAAACGATGCTTGGACAGAGGTACCTGCGGATAACCCGGATATTACTTTCGATCCGGGAACCGGTCTTATGACATGGGTAGACAGGAATTCGCTCAGCATAACCACAAAATCAAGGTTTTATAAAGTTACCGCAATTCAATAATGCTGAAAAAACCTTTAGCAATCCCAGATTTCATGCTTTTCACCGGCTTCGATATAACCGACGCTTCGCCCGATGAGACGACATTCTGCCGTTTTCGAAAAAAGCTGATAGAACATGGCTTGATCGATAAGTTGTTGATTGAAATAAACAGACACGGATGACGGGTATATTGAGCGAGCGCATGTGACGCCCGCGAACATGGCAGAAGTTGGTCAATTGGAACAACTGCTCGTCCGCTCGTCCCTGAGAGAGATGGCCGGATATTTGCCGATAAGGGATATG
>Ga0067045_1027481_pt1 | contig 115099 bp, 105 predicted proteins | sample TerdegcTABiofilm_FD_59184 | JGI IMG/M metagenome (GOLD analysis project Ga0067045, IMG submission 59184) | Combined Assembly of (Gp0054472, Gp0054536) Wastewater bioreactor microbial communities from Singapore -Terephthalate degrading...
AACCACCCGCCACTAGGGCTAATACCAGAAGTACTGTTACCTTTTTCATACTACACTCTCCTGAAACCATTCGATATTTTTTCTGCGATCCACGATCGCGGGATAGCTTTTCTATCCAGAAATAAATTAAGCAAACACTATGCCAAGTTTACGTTATTTATAAGAATATGAAATCACACGAACAGTCATTCACGAGCACCTCCTCATATTTTTATCAATCTAATTCTATATATAATAATAAGTTGAACTCACTCTCCCAGACAACTGGTTCGCTCAATCTGGCTATGAAGGATTTTCTTAACGTTACGGTCTTTTATATATCCCTTTTTCGAGTTAAGTCCTCAGCGTGAAGGGAAATTCCTTCCTAAAGTGAGAAAAAGTTTCTCGCTGGAAAAACCTTGACTAAACCCCTAATCTCCTCGACAATCAGAAAAGAGTGAAGCTGGTCGTGTTCGTTCTCAATAAAGAAGAACTACTGGATGAAGTGCTCGCTGCGTACGTGGAAGCGGGAATTGGAGGGGCCACCATTCTAGACTCCGAAGGAATGGGACGGTTTCTTACGTACGAAGTACCTCTGTTTTCCGATTTCAAACAGTTCATGAAAGGGAACAAGCCATACAATAAAACTATTTTTTCTGTAGTGCGAAACGAAGCGCTTATCCCACGACTGGAAAAACTCCTCGATAAAGTGTGTGGTGGGTTGGATGAACCTGGCACAGGGATTTTCTTTACGATACCCATAGATTACGCCCGCGGGTTAGTGGGGACGGAGGGGGAATAGGATGGTACGAATCACAGAATTCTTACAACCTTCCTGTATCAAGCTGGAAATGGAATCCAATAAAAAGAAAGATGCATTACTCGAGCTATTAAACCTTTTTCAGAATCAAAGAATCATCGACGAAACTCAGAAGGACCATATCTGTAAGGACCTCCTGGAACGAGAGAAAGTGTCTTCCACAGGGATTGGATCGGGAGTAGCGATTCCCCATAAAATCGTTCCAGGACTACAAAATACCGCCATTGCGTTTGGGAGAAAACAGAAAGGTATCCCGTTCGATGCGATAGACGGACAACCGGTGACCCTTCTGTTCCTCATCCTAGGAAAAGAAGGGAGCGAAGCGTTCCATCTCCGGCTTTTGAGTAAGTTAGCTCGCCTGTTGCAACAAGGACCTTTTCGCGAGGCTTTGAGCCGCTCAGAATCCCCCGATCAAATCCTATCCATTCTACGTCAATGGGAGGAGGAATGAGGGTTCGCTCCAAATGGACATTGGTTCGAATCCTTTTCACCACGGTTTGGCTCTATGGGGGATGGCTACTGTATACGGGAAGCTTCGAAACGGTTTCTCTATGTCTAGGTGGCATAGCTTCCCTTTTAGTGGCGGCGGCCACTTATGATTTGTTCATCGCAGAGCACGAAGCCGCAAGAAAAGGGCTTCTCGTACGAATCCACTATGGAATCCTGTACCTACTCTACCTCCTCGCTCAGATGTACCTTTCCAGTTTTGCCGTGCTAATCAATATCCTGCGGGGAAACATCAATCCCCGGGTTGTCCATTTTCGAACCCGTCTCCATTCGGATCTTGCCCGGGTTCTCCTGGCTACCTCGATTACCCTCACACCGGGAACCATTGCCCTCGAACTACAGGAAGACCACCTGATCATCCATTGGTTAGACGCGAAAACCCTCCATTCCAAATACGCTGGAATCCTCATCAAGGGGAAATTGGAAACTTTACTGAGTCGAGTTCTATTATGACAACAACACTGGCTTTCGATATGATCGGTTATCTGTTCATTATTTCTTCTGTAGTTGCCCTGTATCGGGTTCTTTGGGGACCCACTGTACCCGATCGTCTACTGGGATTAAATGTAGTATCCGCTCAAATACTGGCTATCCTTGTCCTTTACGCAGCGAAAGAGAAGCTCCATGTGTACCTAGACGTAGCTCTGGTCTACGACATCTTTGGTTTCGTAGGGATTCTGGCCTTGACGAAATTTTTAGAAAAACGACAAAGGACAGGCGGCAGTGTATGACAGAATGGATCGTGTACCTTTTCCTATTATTGGCCGCGGTTTTCAACCTGATGGGTTTGGTAGGGATCCTCCTGTTTCCGGATCCGTATACCCGGCTCCAAGCATCCTCCACTTGCAGCACTACCGCGGTGATTTCCGTATTCATCGCTGTAATGATAGAGGCGGGATTCTCCGCCATCACGGGGAAGGTTCTAGTGATCACTCTATTCTTTTTCGTTTCCAGTCCCGTAGGGGCTCACATCATCGCTCGACACGCATGGAACACGGGGATCGTTCCCTGGCGCAAACTTAGAAAACCTGGCCCCAAGGAAAATTCCCATGATTGAGATCCTACTCTTAGTGCATCTTATCCTCGCGATTCTGGTACTCACGATACGGAGTTTGTTCACCGCGGTAATCCTCATGGCCATTTTTAGCCTTTTTAGTGCGGTGTTATTCTTCGTCCTCCACGCTCCGGATGTGGCACTTACCGAAGCCGCTGTAGGAGCCGGAGTCTCTACCTTCCTCTATATCTGGATCGTAAGGCATACACAGAAGGAGGTGGAATGATCCGGTGGTTTCACTTTATCGTTCTCAGTCTCTTAACCTTCGTACTTCTCAGTTCCCTCCTTGTAGACCGTGAACCATTGGAGCAGTCGAAGTCGTATTTCCTCGAGAGGGGCACCCGCGAGACGGGAGCCGTGAACCTGGTAACCGCCCTCTACTTGGCGTATCGGGCTTACGATACGCTGGGAGAAACGATCGTTCTCATCGGCGCGGTAACGGGTGTCTTGGTCTTGGTGGGGAAGCACAAATGAAGAAGACGAATATCCTCGATGTGGTATCCCGAAAACTCTCCCCTTTTATCCTCCTTTTTGGGGTCTATCTCGTGACCTTTGGACATATCTCTCCGGGTGGAGGATTTCAGGGAGGAGTAGCTCTTGCCTCAGGGCTCCTTTTGATTTTACTCGCCCAAGGGCCTATGGTACTCGCTTCGTCTTTCCCCATAGGGAGGATTTCGGTTCTAGAAGTTCTAGGGTATGGGTTGTTTTTACTGGCAGGGCTTGCGGGGTTCCTTCTGGGGCTCGGGTTTCTATCCCCCCTTCTTCCCCCTCCGGGCACGATCTTCATCCTGAATATCGTGATTGGGGCAAAGGTAGGCGCGGGGATCACCCTGATCTGCTGGCACCTATTCCAGGAAGGGGAAGAACAGGAATGATCTCCCTCCTACTCATCGCCCTTCTATTTATAGTAAGTTTGGGAGGGATGATCTTTTCAAAGAATCTGATCCGCAAAGTGATGGCCCTTAACATGCTGAACTCGGCAGTGATCATCCTGTTCATTTTTTTCGGCTCTCTCAAAGGATCCCACGCGCCTATTCTGGTAGCGGGTGAAATAGACGTTGTGGATCCCATCCCGCAAGCTCTCATGCTTACCGCTATTGTGGTGGGAATCTGTATCACCGCCCTTGCCCTTGCTTTCATCTATAAGCTATACGACCGATACGGAACAACCGAATTGCCGGAAATAGAAGGACAGGTGTACCGGGATGACCAGTGATGCCATTCTTCTTTTTACCGTAATTCCTCTATTCGGCTCTTTCATAGCCTTAATCGAAAAGGTTATTCCTTCTATTAAGGTGTCAAAACCTATTGCCCTTGGGTCCTTTTTCCTGGGATCCCTTCTCCTTGGCCTATTTGGGAAAGGGATCTACGAAGGCGTTATCTACACGACGGTAGTAGGGGGGTGGCCACTGGGAATTGGAATCGGCCAGCAGTTGGATGGACTGGCCTGGGTTGCCCTTGCGTTAACTTACCTGATCTATCTCCCCATCCTCCTGTTCTCCTTTTCCGAAGGAGGGTACGACAGCCGGTTCTACTTCTTTTTGCTCCTGCTCCAGGGAGGCATGGCAGGGATCGTTCTAGCCTATGACATATTCAACCTGTTCGTGTTCTTGGAAATCACGGGAATAGCCGCTTACACCCTAATCGCATACCAGCAGAAAGAACGGGCCTTGTTTGCCGGGTTCAAGTACCTGATGCTCAGCTCTCTGGGAATCACCCTGTTTCTTTTGGGAGTCTTCCTGTTCTACCGGGACACAGGTACCCTCCAGTATGACACCCTTCGGGATTGGGGACAGACAGGGTCCACGTTAGGCAGAATGGGGAGCCAGTTCCTCCCTCTAGGCACCTCTTTCGCCTTAGCTACCATTTTGGCGGGAATCGGGGTGCGCACTGCCTTTCTCCCCTATACCTGGCTTCCTGACGCTCATGGGTTCGCTCCCCATCCAATTTCCGCTTCATTGTCAGGAGTGGTAATCAAGGTTTCGTTTATCGTGGTTTGGAAACTGATCGTCCTATTGAAACTGGAGGGGGCTAGAGAGTTCCTTCTATGGATGGGGTCGGCTATTGCCCTGATTGGCGTGCTACGGGCTCTGACTCAGACTGATGTAAAAGTTCTTTTAGCTTGGCATTCCGTATCCCAGATGGGGTACATCTTTGCCGGGTTTGGGGCTGGGAACGAGGTTGCCGTAACCGGTTCCCTCTACCATATGGTGAGTCACGCCTTTTTCAAAGCCCTCCTATTCCTTTCAGTGGGAACCGTAATCCTGTTTACCGGCGAACGAACCTTGAAAAAAGTCTCAGGGATGGGGCGTTACTTTCCACTCCTTTCGATCCTATTTACCATCGGAGCCCTCAGCATCATGGGAGTCCCTCCCTTCGTGGGGTATGTGAGTAAGAGCCTCATCTTCGAGGGAATCCAGGATCATCCGATTTCCTACTGGATGCTCTTCGCCGCTTCAGTGGGAACAGTGGCCTCTTTTACAAAGCTGTCTCTTCTGTTCCGGAAATCGCCAATGGCAACCGAACAAACGATTGCGAATTCCCACTCCATTACCCTCAATGTATGGCCACTTCGAAACGGATACCTGGGGATGATTCTATTGGCCATGTTCTGCATCGCGGGAGGGGCAATGGGAACCTATGGGATACAATTCTTTTCCACTATTCTGGTTCAACAGGGGATGGTTGGATCCTTTGGTTCGGTGGCGAAACCATCCGGTTTTCTCTGGATGCGATGGGAAGAATATGTGAAGACCATGATTACCCTTGCGCTAGGCTATGGAGTGTACCGCTTTATCGTGAGTAAAAGAGGAAAAGCACTGCAGGAGTGGGCCAACCGATTCCGGATCTCCTTCGATAACCAGCTGACGTTGCTTCTGTGCGGACTTCTACTATTAACCCTCTTCATCCTAGGTATTAAACCTCGATAGTTAGCTCTTTAATCCCAAACGGCCCACAACCTGAGGAGTGACATAAAGCCCAATCCCGCTCAGAAAAACGCCACAACCCAAAAGTGCAAACAATACTCTAAATGAAACCAAATCCTTTCCCATCTGATCTAGCAATAGACCGGACAGAAACGGTCCCAAAGCTCCTAATCCCATAATGGCTGTAATAAACACTCCAAACATCATCCCTCGGTTCTGGGGCGTGGTATGATCAGCGATCATCGCTTCCACCAATGGAACTGAGGCAGATTGGGCGGCACCCATGAGAAAATAAGGCAGGAAATACCAGCGGGGTGGAAGAAAAGGAAGTAGAGCAAGACAAGAACCGAACACTCCAAAGGTAAGAAGAGCGAACTCTTTTCTTCCCCATTTATCCGACCAAGCTCCCACAAAGGGTTGGGTCACGATCCCAGGTAAATACATAATGAAGAGGTAGGCGGAAGTAAGTCCCGTATTTCGGGTAGACACTTCTAGAAAGAACGCAGAAACATCTAAGATACTCCACATGGAAACCTCTCGAGCAGCGGTGAGTAGGATCATCCAGGTAAGAAATCCAAAAAGCGGCAAGGTAAGACCCCCAGGGGATTTATTTAAAACAGGAATTGAGTCCGGCCCTTCGTCTTTCCCATCATCCTGGATCGCCACAAAGGCCACCATTCCTGCTAATAGCCCTAAGCTCCCAAAAAGTAAGGAAATGGACTGCCAATCCAATCCTGCATGGGATAATAGGCCCGTCAACAGGGGACCAAAGGCAAACCCCACTCCCGATCCAATCCCCGTTATCCCTAATGCCCAGCCTTTCCGATCTGGGAATTTGCGAGTGATAAACACATTCGCTACAGGATGGTATACACCACCACCCAACGCTGCTACCATCCAGAGGACATACATTAAGGGTACTCCATTGGAGGGCACGATCGCAAACAGGAGCACCGCCAAAGCATTCACCATCATACCCGCGCTCAATGTTTGCTTTACCGGAAGCCGGTGAGTCAGGGCTCCGAAAAAGAGATTGCTTGCCGCGTACACAATCAGGTAGGCTGTTTTGAAGGAGGTTATGGAACTCACCGATTCGGCATGAAAGTAGGCACTGATCTCCACATTCAATGGGCTCAGGAACAGGCTCAACGTATGGATCATTCCATGGAGAGCCGAAGCGCAGTATAGGCTAATTATCGCCTTGTTTAATTTTTTCATGCGGGACTTCCTGTTGTGGTTTAGCTTTTCTTTGGGGATATTCCTACCCACTAACCAGGTTTGGGTCAAGGGAATCCCGCAAACAGTCGTCTCAGTTCCTCGATGGTACGGGGCGCGGAGCCTTCGTAGTAATTATTCACGTTCAGGATCACCTTCCTTCCACTGTACTTCGCGTCTAAGGACATACGAACAATCCTGTCCTTGTCTGGCTTTGGCTCCACAATCCGATCCCATCGGTCACTTGTTTTGGCTTCCATCTGATTGCGGTCTCCTCCTAAAAGCCGTACCACCACCCATTCGCCTAAATAATCCTTGTACTGTTCATACACTTCGTACACGGGGGGCATGTACTGTTTCTCCGAAAACACATGTTCCACGTTATGGTCTCGGAGAAACGCGAAGTACTCCTTCGTCAGGTAGTTCCTGTTTCGGATTTCGACTCCGATTCGATAAGAGGAATTGATCCTTTTTAAGAATTGCTCTAGGAGATCCAAGAATTGGGCCAAGGACGCCATCTTTTCCCGGTTCAGGTACTCGAACTCGAAGATGAGGAGGGAAATCTTTTTCCTGAGCGGATCAATCCCCTCACAGTAACGATGAAACACATCGGGGGAGAGGAAATTGGGATTCTGTTCCAACGGACGGCTCGGCTTTGAAGATATGTCCTGCTATGTAGTCGATCTTGTTTCTTTCTGGGGGAAATTCCTTTTAAATGGAATAGTAATATCCTGTATGACTTTGCAGCTAAATAGGAATTCATCGGGCGTTGCATCGCGATACTGGGCCGCCTCCTCCCGGGTGGGGTGAGGTGCGCCCAAATGTCAACACAGGTTTTGGGGCTAGTTTATTGAATATCCTCCCCCTGCCATGTCTCATGCAGCCTCCTCCAGAGGCTGCCCCTGTGCAAAACGTGATCCATACACCTCATCGGGTGTGCGATACTCTAAAGATTGATGGAACCGTTGCCCGTTGTAGAACACAAAGTACCGTTTCAGCCCTTCCTTCAATTCCCCCATCGTCTGATAGTCCGAAAGATAAATGTCCTCGTACTTCAGACTCCTCCAGAACCGTTCCACCCAGATGTTGTCCCGTACCCGATCCTTGCCATCCCTGCGGATCTGAATCTTGTGCCGCTCTAACCCCTGGATGAACGCATCCGAGGTAAATTGACTCCCCTGATCCGTGTTGAAAATCGCTGGCACTCCCCACACCTGAATCGCCTCCTCCAAGGCCGCAACGCAGAACTCCGCGTCCAACGTGTTCGACACCCGCCAGCTCAGCACCTTTCGGGAATACAGATCCAGAATCACCACTAGGTACACGTACCCTCCCGCTAAGCGCACGTAGGGGATGTCCGTTGCCCACACCTGATTCGGTAACCAGATCTTCTTATCCCGTAACAAATACGGGTATTTCTTGTGTTCCTTACAGGCAATCGACAAGCGCCTCCTCGCGTAGATCGCCTGTAGCCCCGCTCGGCGCATGATCCGTCCTGTTTCTCCGTCACCCCCAAACTGGATATCACCTTCGCCACTTTCCGATACCCGTAGAACGGGTGCCGATTCAGTACCTCCAGAATGGCCTCAAAGACCTTCATCTCCCCTTCTTCCGCTTTCCGCTGGGGATGGTAGTAATAGGCCGAACGGCTAATCCCCAACAGCCTACACTGCTCCTCAATGCGTAACACCGGATGCTCTGGCTCTATAGCGGCGGCTCGCTCCCGTACCATTGCCGGTACTTTTTTTTTTTTTAAGAACTCATTCTCTACCTGGAGTTTCCCCACCTGTTTGTACAGTTCCTCCTGCTTCCTCTGTAGCTCTACCGCCTCTTTGTCCTTGCCTCCCCGCTCAAAAAGACTACTCGCTCCCTCTACCAGTTCCTTCTTCCACAGGGTTACCAGTGCCGCACCTACCTGGTAGGTAGTGGCGATCTCCTGTACCGTCTTCTCTCCCCGTAGCGCTTCCAGGGCTACCTTTGCCTTGAAGGCCTTGTCGTACCGTTTCCTCATAGCGATTACTGTATACCTCCCTCGTGCTAGATAGAAAGAGGTCTATTCATACACACCACCCCGTTTTATGTCCAAAAATTTGGGCTCAGCATAGGGATCTTGTAGTACCAGCTGTCCACTTCCACCGTATCGAACTTCGCGGCATATTCTGGGAGGTATTCGACTGCGGTCCGCTTTGGCGAAGCGTATACAAGCCCTATCCAGGAATCGTAGTTCCAGGAGCAGGTGCCGAATAAAATACCTTTCGACATAGGTAAAGTATATTGATCGAGACTCAAAACTGTAAGATAATACAGAAATCAGACCTATCGATAAAGTAATAGCAATTCAATTGCCTTTCGATAATCTGAAGGTACCTGCCTATTTAAACGAGCGGGAATAGCGGATTCAACGATCAATTCCAACTTTTTCTTGGTACTTTCTGACATGGAAGCATCCAATTTCATTTCTTTTAATGTGATCATTACTTCCTCCATTTCAGAAACCCTTCTTTCAGCATGCACCAAGGTTCTCGGAATTAATTCATTCGATAATTCTTCGATAGACTTCCCTTCAAAGGTTTCGTTCAACGACTGTACCAAAATATCTAACACTCCAAACTTTTGTGCTGGTATAAAAGATTCGATCAGAAGCTGAGTGAATCCCTTCATGAATACACTTCGGAACATTTTAATTGCCGAAGATCCACCTGCAGGAGCCTTTATATCGGTCAATCTCATACCAAAGGGGGAGAGTTCTGAATATACCAAAGAAGCTCCATCTCCTGAAAGAAGCATCGGCACTCGATGCCCTTCCAAAGGAACGATCCCCATCACCGCAGCGTCACAAAATAGTACTCCCTTTTCTCGCGGTAATGACTCTATTTTTCTCTTAGTTACAGGGGAAGCTGCATTGATATCCACAAAGATTTGTCCGCTTTCGAGCAAAGGGAAAACCTTCTCTGCTACAGATATTGCTGCTTTTGCACTTGTTGCTGAAATTACGAACCGTGCCTTACGTACTGCTTCAGATATATTAGGGAAAAGTTCCACCCCTACCTCTTCCGCTCTTTGTCTAATAAAACGCCCTTTGTCTGGGTGATCCCAATAATGGTCATAGGCACGAATAGTTGGGAATCCCTGCGTTTTGAGTCCCTTTGCGATATGATACGAAGCTTCTCCGAATCCAATGAATGCAATAGATTTCAACATACATCCCCCGACTTTCTAGAAGACATAAACTTCCTATAATAAGGTGATAGAAAAGCGACTAAAGCTAGAATCAAAATTCCTAACGATATTGGCCTAGTTACAAATCCAAGCCAGCTTCCGCTGCTTATGATGAGTTGTTTTCGCATGGAATTCTCTGCGATCCTGCCTAACACGAGCCCCAAGATGAAGGAAGAGGTAGAATAGTGAAACTTATTGAAAAAATATCCTACAAAACTAAACACAAAAACGATAAACACATCTGCCAGATTGTTACGTAAAGAATAGGCACCTAATATACCCAACACCATGATCATCATCGCTAATAAAGGATAGGGAAGTTTCAAGATCTTGGTAAATTCTTTAGCTACGATCTTTCCAAAAATGAAAAGCAATAAAGAAGAAACTATAATTCCGAAAAAAATACTTTGAAGCATCGCTGGTTGTTGCTTAACAAGAAGGGGCCCCGGGGTAAGGCCATGAAGCATGAATGCAGCCATAATAATAGCAGCAACAGGGCTACCAGGAATACCTAACGTCAACGTTGGAACCAACGAACCACCCACGCAAGCATTGTTTGAAGATTCTGGTGCTATTATTCCTTCTTCTACTCCTGTGCCGAATTTCTCAGGGTTTTTACTAGATCGCACTTCTTCGCTGTAAGCAATAAAAGCTGCAATGGACCCTCCAGCGGCAGGAATGATCCCTACGATGGTTCCAATAATTGAACCTTTTAAGTAGGTCTTCCATTTCTCAATAATATCTTTTAATTTAATGAACTCAAATTTAGCTCCCTTCAGTACAGAGGTTTCACTAGTTTCACTGTATGTTCCCTTGCCAATCATATCGTAAACTTCAGCAATCGCGTAGGCACCTATCATTACAGGGATAAAATCAATTCCATTAAGAAGGAACTCTAGCCCAAATGTAAACCGCTCAACTCCGTTGATTGAATCCAACCCAACTGTGGAAAGAAGCAAACCAAGACAAGCTGCAAAAAGGGATTTTACCTGATTCTTGGCTCCAAGGCTAGAAATACAGCTCAATCCAAGCAAAGCAAGGGAAAAGAATTCCGCACTCTGGAATCTGAGAGCTACGTTCGCTAAAAGAGGTGTCGCTATTAGCATTGCAATAGCAGAAAATATGCTACCAATCACTGATGCGGTGAAAGCCAACCCCAAGGCTCGTCCAGCTTTTCCTTGCATAGCCATGGGATATCCATCGAATGTAGTAGCGATGGCACTCGGTGTACCCGGTACGCGGAGTAAGATCGATGATATACTACCCCCTGCTTGAGCGCCTACATTCACAGCTACTAGGGTTACGATTGCTACAATAGGATCCATTGTATAGGTGAAAGGGAGAAGTAGGATAACAGCCATAGACGGCCCTAGGCCAGGTAATGCCCCACACATTATTCCAAACAAAGTACCTATACTCATAAAAAATATCGAAAACGGATGAAAGACGATACCCAACGATTTCAACATGATTTCCATTCTCACTCCCCCGTACTCTAATAAAAGAAATAACTCAACTCTCGGAACACTCCAATACCTCTTGGAAGACTTACCAAAAACAGTCGACCAAATAGCAGGATGATGCTCGCAGTCATTGTTAATGAAAATAAGAAGGTTTTCTTTTTATCTGAATAACCAAGATTCCTAATCCCTAAATACGAATAAGGAAGAGTTGAAAAAATAAATCCTATACTATCAAGAAATAAAAGGTACAAGAAAAAAAGAAAAACATGCACTATAAGAACCTTTCTTTTTCTCCAGTCCAAGCTTTTTTCTTTCTTTTTTGCTTTCATTAGTGTGAATAGAATATAAATGATAAGAAGTAAACTTAAGATTATCACCAGTTGTGGGAAACCTGCAGGTCCTATTTGATCCTTCGATACCGTGATTCCTTTCAAACCCATCGATTGGATAAAAAGGAAAAGTAGCCCAACTCCGATAAGTGAGATCCCTACTAATTCCATTACATTACCCTTATTATCCTTTTTACAAAATTAAAGGGTTCAATCCTAAAACCGATTGAACCCTTCCCTAATTAATTGATTGGTTAAATCGAAATTTAAGTTTGAGCTATTTTTTCCCGAGTATCTCTTTGAATTTCGCTATCTCGGAAACCCACATTTCCCCGTATTCTTTCGGACCGATATATCCGGGAATGATATCGGACATATCTTTTTTACTTGCTTCTTTATACTCAGATGATTCATACACCTTTTTTATCGCTTCAGACAAATAATCCCGAATCTGTTGCGGTGTTCCTTTTCGAACAGCAAACCCTCTCCAAGATCCTTGGGTAAAATTGATCCCTTTTTCTAGGGCACAGGGTACATTTTTTAATTCCTCGATCATCTCAAGGCGCTTATGATGTAGAACTACAATGGGTCTAATCTGATCCGCTCGAACCATTGTTAGGAAGGAAAGTACTTTGTCTTGGTAGATGTCAATCTCTCCTCCCAATACTGCCGCTTTAGTCTCCGAGGCAGCGTTGTATGGGACATAAAGAAATTGTACACCTGCTGCCTTTGCAAATCCATTCGCCATGTATTCATCCAGCCCACCTGGAGAAGTTCCGCCAATCTTTACTTTTCCAGGATTCGCCCTCGCATACTCCAGGATATCTTCAAGCGACTTGAATTTGCTATTCTTTGATACCCCAAAACATTGGATGTCGATTTGGAAATTAGCTATCGGTTCAAAGTCTCGTAGGAGATCAGCGTTTGGTCTTCCTAATGCCGTAGCAATTGCATGAGAAGGGGTAATTTGAAGGATCGTATACCCATCCGCAGGGGCCTTAGCTACATACACCATTCCATCGATCCCTCCTCCGCCCGCACGATTCACTACATTCACAGGTTTATTCACAATCTTTGTCATAATCGAAGCGACTTGTCGGGTCATCATATCCGATGATCCACCAGGCCCGAATGGAACCACAATTTCAATAGGCCGTTTTGGGAAATCTAAAGCTTTACTTTTTTCAATCTGTTCTTTGCTGCCCCCAGCCTGTACTTGGAATAGGCTCGCAAAGATAAGGAAAGAGATGATCAAAAGAGAACTTACCCGTAATTTCATATAGAACCTCCCCTGTCAATGAATTCAAATCTTATTTATTTTTATTCTTCTTCCACGCAACCAAGTGTATCAAACACAGGTTGTAATTTATTTAACTCTACACTGCTCAGGCCCTGTTGGAGCTGCTCCGATTTCACCTTTTCTGCTTCTACCCTTTTTTTACTCTTTTCAAGAACAGCTTGGCACTCCTCCCTACGAACCACTACCATACCATCGTCATCTCCTAGGACAAGGTCCCCTGGATAGATTGTTATATTCCCAAAATTCACAGGGTAATTGATTAATCCTAATATTTCCTTCGTAGTACCGCGTATGGAAAAACCTCGGCAGAAGATTGGGAACCCTAATCGAATGATTTCCGCAGAATCCCGAATGCATCCATCGATGGCTAGGCCTCCTAATTTTTTGGCTAAGGCGGATACGGCCATCATACCTCCCCAGTAACCATACTCGGGATCATTTCCTACCGTCGCCACCAGAATGTCTCCTGGATATGCTATCTGGAGCGCTTTATGAAGCATCAAATTATCACCAGGAGCGCATTGTACTGTAAAGGCTGGTCCACAAATTCTGACTCCTTTGGTGATAGGTTTAATAGATGCGGAAATGTATCCCTTCCTTCCCGAAGCTTCGTAGACTGTAGCTACATCTAAATTACGAAATTCATTGATAGTTGCAGGTTCTGGCCTTTGTATATTTTTTCGCACGTGTACCATACGAATCATAGCTCCTTCACCACTTGTGGTAGTAATCGTTGAAACGCTTCCGCGTATTTCATTTCTTTGTTGCCCGAAATCCGCCGCGCATGGTTTCCTCTTCGGGAAGCAAGTTCGGTGTAATAATCTTTCAAATAGGACTGTGAACCCATTTGCCCCATTGCAGCGATTTTTTTCTCGAATACTGGGGTAATATCAAGAAATAAATTGGGAAGAAAACCAGATAGTTCCGGTTGGTGAGGTTCGAAACTATACACCACAGGTGGTTTTATCCGTTCGAATGCACTTTCTACTCCCGCACCCGCAGAAAGTAGACGAGCTCGTATAACAGCTTCATAAGCTGTTGGATGGTCGGGATTGAAGGGATCTTTTTCGGTATGGGTAATAATAATGTCTGGTTTCTCTTCTTTTAAAAGTTCCACGATTTTATCGATCGCCTTTTCGTCAATTCGTAATGGATAATCTCCTAGATCGAAACTTAGAAATCGGGCTCCTAGAATTTCAGAAGCCGCTTGTGCTTGTTCATGACGGATCTTTTTTACTCGTTCAATAGTCTGGTTTGGATCTTTCCAGAGTTCCCCAGACTCTCCTCTTTCTCCGTAGGAAAGAGCAACTACGAGTGCGTCACCCCCTTGCTGAACCGTTAGCGCAATTGCTCCTGCAGACCTCCAGACGAAGTCAGCCGCATGGGCACCAATAACAACTAGTTTTTTCCCCATTTCTTACCTCCCTTCAACCAACCAAACCGTATTCTTTACAGTCATTGTGTAAACTTCATCTTCTGTAAACCCCGCCTCTAATAGGCGATCGATGAATAATGGGATTCCATCTTCTACAGGTGGATTATGAGGCTGACCCAGATCCGTAGAAAGAATGGATCGTTCGATTCCTGCTTTTCTAATATGTTCGAACATTTTCTCCCAACTTACCTTTCCAGTAAAAGGTGTAGTGAAACAACGTTCCAAGTATGCCCCTTTCGATGCCAGTTGCTTTTGATCGTCAAGGGAAAGGTTTTGGGAAGGAAATTCCGGATGGGTTACTATGATTTTTCTGACACCAACTTCTACGGCCGCATCCACCACAGCGAAAATCTCATCCCTTCCTAGATGGGCCGTAGCGAGGATTAAATCATGCTTAGCGATACTTTTCAAAACTTGTACTAAAGCTGGAAGCACTTTCCCCTGAGCATCAATCACTGCCACAGGGGGACTATCCACTCCCTCTTTCCTGAGTTGGTGTTGGATTTTCGCCCAGAAAGGGAGTTTTGCTTGTGGAGCAGGCTCTACTCGTCCTGCGGGTTCGTTTACAGCGTCTACTGTCGGTAGCCATACTAAACGTGCACCTTGCCGAGCCGCTATCTCTACAGCTAATGCGTTCAGTCCACCTACCGCTGAGTTTAGGGTGATCGATCCTAACACATTCACACCAGGTACTACATACCTAGCTAGAGCGGCTCTTGCAGCCGTCGATTCATAATGAGATTTAATGATAAATCCTTTCATTCCTCTCTTTTTAAATTGTTCCGCAATCTCGATATCATTATTAATTCGTTCCATTAAATCTGGTGCCGAATGAACATGCAGATCATATGACCCTTTGGCAAGTTCAATGGCACGCTTACTTGGCATAGTTCCTTCCATAATTTTACTCCCTCTTCTTTATTAATTCTCTTTTATTATAGTCTTATGCAGACAAAATTGTCAATTAAATTGTTGACAATATTGTCGACTTTACGTTATGCTGTATTAAATATGAAATCTCTGGAGGTTGCCTTATGAAAATTAGAAGATTTTTGTTCGGGTTATTAGGTCTGACTCTAGCTTATACACTAGTAGCTTCTCCTGCACAGGAAAAGGGTAGTGTGCAGAAAGCGGCTCCTAGACCAAGCTTTATTTCTATCGGAACCGCATCTGCGGCGGGAGCCTATTACCCGATAGGGGTAGCAATGGCAAATATCTGGAATAAAAATATCCAAGGCATTAAGTTCAACGCCCAGGAAACTGGTGGTGGTGTGGCGAACATGAATATGCTCCAAAACAGCGAAATCGAAGTCGGAATAGCGAACGAGAATATCGCCTACGACGCTATGAAGGGCAATGCTCCCTTCAAGCAGCCCATCAAGGTTCAAGGTGGCTGGGTATTGAACGATAGTATGGCTATTCTTGTGACTTTGAAAAAAAGTGGAATTAAGAAGGTAGCTGATTTACGAGGGAAGAAGGTTGCCATAGGCGCACCTGGTTCCTCTGCTAACATTTTTGGAAAGCTTATACTGAAAGCGGAAGGAATAGAAGAAAATCAATTTACTCCTACCTTCCTGGGATGGCAGGAATCAGCAGATGCTTTGTCGGATGGATTCGTCGATGCAGCTTTGATGGTGGGTGGTCAACCTTTCCCAGCAATCACTTCTCTTGCACTCCGTACTCCAGTAGCCATTCTTCAATTCGATACGAACAAATTCCGAAAGTTGAGTACTTATCCCTATTCAGGTGGTAAGATTCCTGCTTCCATGTACAAATCAGATGAAGATGGTGATGCGATAGTGATCCGCTCTATAGTATATCTTTCCCCCAAGCTTCCAGAAGATTTAGTGTACGAAATGGTAAAAGCGATTTTCAATAATATTTCTACACTTGCCCAAGCTCACCCGTCTGGGAACCAAACACGTCTACTATCTAAAAAAGAAGCGGATGAAATCTCTCTCGAGATACATCCGGGCGTAATACGATATGCAAAAGAAGTGGGGAAATGGTAATTTAATATGAGAACTGTAGTGCGAAATACTACATGGGTTATTGCTGTTGTTTTCGTCAGTATATCTCAACCATTATATCTGCTGCCGATTGAACAACAACTTCCAATTACCTTGGCTCTAGTGCTGATGGGTCTATTTGCTCATAGACCCATCTTCTTGCCAAAGAAAGCAACCAGTTCAATTCGAAAGTGGGTTATTGACGGTCTTGATAGCATTTTAATTTTTATTGCTCTGTTAGTGGGAATATACCTATCGGTGAACTACTCGAAAATCATTTTTCGACAGGGCGACTTCAATGAGATTGATCTGATTGTTTCTATATTCGTAGCTTTCCTTGTACTCGAGGGTGTCCGCAGGGCAGTAGGCTGGGCTCTCACCATCGTTTGTCTTCTTACGATCCTCTTTGCCCTATTCGGTCCTTACATGCCCGGTCCACTCATGCATCGGGGCTATACGTTTGGAAGGATATCCCAACAACTGACATTGAGCTATTCAGGAATTTTCGGGACGCCGTTGCAAGTAATGCTTCGGTACGTAACTCTTTTCATTGTTTTCGGATCTTTCTTGCAAGTAAGCGGTGCAGCAGAATTTTTAATAAAATTTGCAAAATCTTTCGCCGGGAGATTCACAGGTGGATTAGGAAAAGTCGCAGTAGTTGCGAGTGCGTTAGTTGGCACAATATCGGGGAGCGCAGCTGGAAACGTGGCTACCACCGGGAGTGTAACGATCCCTGCGATGAAGCGAGATAAATACGAACCTCACTTTGCAGGAGCTATCGAAGCAGTAGCCTCTACCGGTGGACAAATAATGCCACCTGTGATGGGAGCAGCAGCCTTTCTAATGGCAGATTATCTCGGTATTCCTTACATCAAAGTAGCAACAGCTGCTATCATTCCCTCACTGTTCTATTTTCTCAGTGCCGGAATTGCGATTGATCTTTATGCTAGATATAAGGGAATTAAAGGCCTCCCCAAAGACGAGATCCCACCGTTTTTTTCTACTCTTAGAGAAGGCTGGTACTATTTATCAGCAATCTTAATTGTTTATGTAATTCTCATCGCGGGTTACTCTGCAACAATCGCTGGATTCATTGGAGTAATAACCGCACTATTCCTTACACTTGCTAAGCGAGTTTCCATTCGGAAACTGTTTGAAGCGTTAGTGTCTGGAGGTGAAGCATCCGCTACTCTGTGTGCAGTTAGCGCGGGAGCAGGCATAATCGTGGGAATCGTCCAATTGACGGGCATTGGAGCACAACTAGCAAGCATACTGGTAGACTTGTCGCAGGGTAGTATCATCATCTTGTTAGTATTAGTAATGGTTGCCTCGATCATATTGGGGATGGGGATGCCTACTACTGTGGTATATGTTCTATTAGCCGCTTTAGTGGCTCCAGCTCTTGTGAAACTAGGAATTACTCCTCTCGCGGCTCATTTCTTTATCTTCTATTTCGGAGTCCTTGCGGCAATTACTCCCCCTGTAGCTCTAGCATCTTACGCGGCCGCTTCCATTGCCGGAAGCAACTTCAATCAAACCGGATGGACTGCGTTTAAGATCTCCTTGCCTTCTTTCATCGTACCGTTTTTTTTCGCATTGAATCCTTCCCTTTTATTGCTGGGAAATCCCATAGAGATATTCTATAATTCCATCACTGCAACTTTTGGAATCGCAGCATGCACTACAGCAACGATAGGATATTTCAAACGGAAAATTCCTTTTATCATTCGCCTTGTATTGTTTGCAGGATCCGTCCTTTTGATTCATGGAGATTGGCGAACGGATTTGATAGGAGTGATCCTCCTCGCTATTGCAATTGTATCCCTATCTAAACTAAAAACAGAGTAACATGACAAGTAAAAGGAACGATGGACAATACGAACAGATATATCAACAGTTACGAAAGCGAATCATCGAAGGGGATTATTATCCCTCAGAGCGACTAGTCGAGAAGCAACTCGCTGAAGAGTATAAAACAGGACGATATAACATCCGTCTCGCTCTTCAAAAGCTTCAGGGAGATGGTCTTGTGATCATCGAACCACATAAAGGAGCGAGGATCGCTGAACTCTCCTTGGAAGACATCATGGACATCCTTATCGCTAGGGAAGAATTGGAAGTAGCTGTCGTTCGTTTGGCTATTAAAAATATCACCGAAACTGAATGCCAAAGATTGGAAGAATGCATCAATTCCATGAGGGTAGCTCTTTCCGAAAACAAATTCGACACCTATTCCCAGGTGAACCTACGTTTTCATCGAACGATCTATGAGGCTTGTAGAAATCGAAGCTTACAGATTTTAATAGAAATGTTAAGGTCTCGTCTCGCTCGTCTTCAACTACGCACAATTTTAATTCCAGGGAGAAGTGAAGAATCCCTTATCGAACACCAGAAAATTTTTGAAGCCTTCAAAAAGAGAGATCCAATACTGGGAGAACAAAGCATTAGAACCCACATGGGAAATCTACGAATAAATATACAAAAGGCTTGGAGCCTAGTGCGATTTTAATTTATGCTTATTTCTTAGATATTATCCTCTTGCACCACAAGATTGGTAGTGCCATACTGCAAAAAACGCCTTTCAAGCGGTGGAGAACCCTTGAGGTTCGTGCGTATCCAAAGGAGGAACCCTTATGCTGGCAATCCTGCTTTTGACGATTTTCCTAGCAGCCATGGTCGTCATTGGTGTCTGGGGTATGCGGAAAACTGCCACCCTGGGAGACTTTTTTCTGGGTGGTAGATCCGTTGGCCCCTGGATTTCCGCCTTCGCTTACGGAACCTCGTACTTTTCAGCGGTTCTCTTCATAGGATTCGCCGGTAAGCTGGGCTGGGGGTTTGGCCTGCATGCTCTATGGATCGGGCTGGGAAACGCGGTATTCGGTTCTTTATTGGCCTGGCTTGTGCTTGGTAGACGAACCCGGATCATGACCCAAAACCTAGACGTGATGACGATGCCCGAGTTCCTCATGGAACGGTTTGGAGGCAAATACATAAAGATCATCGCCGCCATTATCATCTTCATGTTCCTTCTCCCCTACTCCGCCTCGGTGTTCAAAGGGCTGGGACATTTATTCGAAGCCACCTTTCACATTTCCTACGATGTTGCCCTCCTCATCATGATTGGAATCACAGGGGTGTACTTAGTTCTAGGTGGCTACTTCGCTATCACCCTAACGGACTTTATCCAGGGGATCATCATGCTGGCGGGGTCTATCACCATGGTGCTGGTGCTTTCCGGAAAGAACGGTGGAATCGCCGCTAGCGTGGCGCAGGTGATACAGAAGTATCCCATCCATCTCCCACCAACCAAACAGCCCCCCCTGATTCTATTGGGCGCCTTAGTGTTCATGACCTCTTTTGGGACCTGGGGACTCCCCCAGATGGTACAAAAATTCTACGCGGTGAAGAGCGAAGCCGTGATAAAAAAGGCCGCTCTGGTAACGGCTATCTTCGCTCTGGTCATCGGATTGAGCGCTTACTTCACGGGAGCCCTATCTCACCTCTTCTACGATCAGGTACCCGTGGTGAACGGGAAACCAGCCTTCGACCGATTGATCCCTGACCTACTAACCCGTCATCTTCCCGAACCGTTGATGGCCGTGATTCTGCTCTTGATCCTCTCGGCTTCCATGTCCACCCTTTCTTCCCTCGTACTCGTTTCCTCCTCAGCCATCGCGATCGATCTGTACAAGGGTCACGTGAATCCACAGGTATCGAAAGAGAACTCCCTCTACATGATGCGGTTTTTAAGCGCTCTGTTCATCGTCATTTCCTATTTTATCGCCCGGTACGATTTCGCCATTATCATCACTCTCATGTCCCTATCCTGGGGGGCAGTGGCAGGATCCTTCATGGCCCCCTTGCTCTATGGGTTGTTCTGGAAACGGACCACTCTGGCTGGGGTGTACGCGGGAATGCTCACGGGTCTTGTAACATCTATAACCCTATTTTTCTACTGGGGGGAGGCTTGGTCACCCGCTGCTTCCAGCGTGGGAATGCTCCTACCCTTTCTCGTGATACCCGTGGTAAGTCTTACCACGAAGCCGCCAGCAGCCTCCGTGGTGGAAACGGCGTTCAAGGGGGTGTGAAACAAGGCTATCGGCGCGTCTATAAAATCCCATTTACCTGCGCAGAGATTCTATTCTAATTGCCGGAGGGAGTTCCGAGGTTTTTCTGGATTCTTCGCGTGGCTATATGTATTTTCTTTCGGTTCGATTAGTTACAATCTTTCCAAAGTGGTTCGGGACGAATAGCTTGCCCTCCTCGAAATTCCTCACTTCCTGCAGCACAGTTTTTACGAACTCTTCATGCTCGGTTTTATGTTTAGTATATTCGGGAAACTGAGTTTTTCGCATAATTTCTTCCTCGTAGGTAAAGTGGGTTTTTACGTAGTCGACCGCCTCTTTCACGATAGCTCGAAACTCGTTGTTGGCCACGTCCTTCCCTCGGATACAGGCAGCGAAAAGTCGATTCGTAATGTCTAAAGGAAGTATCCATAGTTTGATTTTATATCATTTTTATGCCTTAAGGCATAGAGTATTCCCTATTTCGCTTTAGCTAGATACTTCACCCTCAAGGCCACCTTGTTCACCTTACCCACGCTAGTCTTTGCAAGGGCAGGGACAAATCGAACTTTAAGCAGAATTGCCTCCCGGGGAAGGACTCCTCGGTCCACGTACATCCGGGCGTACGAGACGATTTCCCTTTCCGTGGGGGAAGGCTCGGCGCTATAGATAGCCCGAGGAGACCCATTAATATTTTCCCTGTCAGCACTCCCCTTTTCTTCCTTACCCCCCTTCAGTACCACGAGGGCCAACGGCACTTCACCCCAGGTGGAATCTGGCTGCCCAATAACCGCCACCTCCGCAACCGCGGGATGTGTGATCAGAATGTCCTCCAGGGCCAGGGAAGACACCCACTCCCCCCCAACTTTGATCACGTCCTTCTTCCGGTCGGTGATCCGGAGGGATCCTTCATAGTTCACACAAGCGATATCACCTGTGTGGAGCCAGCCTCCTTCCCAAAGTTTCTCCGAGTTCGTGTGATCTTTCCAATACCCCTGGGTAAGCCAAGGGGCACGCACGCAAACCTCACCGGCAGTTCGATCGTCCGCTGGGACTTCCTTTCCTCCCGCATCCACCACCCGGACCTGAACAAGAGGAATGGGAGTACCGGTTCGGGTGCGCCGTTCGACCTCACCTTCCAGAACCGACTGGGAACCTTCGGTAATCCGGGCGATTGTCAGTACTGGGCAGGTTTCGGAAAGTCCATACCCAGAAAAAATATCGATCCCCCGGAGTAATGCTTCTCGAGCCAGTTCCTTGGGCAAAGCCGCACCCCCAATGATCACTTTCCAGCGAGAGAAGTCCACCTCTTTGGAAGCGGGATCCTTCAGCAACATATTTAAGATGGTAGGGACGCAATGAGAGAAGGTTACTCCCTCGTCTCGAAGAAGGGAAAGGATCATAGCGGGCACATACTGTCCAGGGTAAACCTGTTTCACTCCAAGAACAGTTGCCATATAAGGAATACCCCACGCGTGGACATGGAACATGGGCGTCAAGGGCATGTATACATCGCCCGTGTGGAACCTCCCTTTTTCAACGGGACTTCCCAACGCCACTAATCCGGAAAGAGTGTGAAGCACGATCTGCCGGTGACTGAAGTATACTCCTTTGGGGAGCCCGGTAGTGCCGGTCGTATAGAACAGGGTAGCTTGAGTGTTTTCGTCAAAATCCGGGAATTCGTTTAAGGGTTCCGCTTCCCCGAGAAGCGATTCATATTCACCATCCAAAAGCTCTGTGGCTCTTGGCATGGTTACTTGGCCAGTCCCCGGTTCCTGGATCAGGATGATCTTCTTGACTGTATCGATTCTACCCTTGATTTGTTCCAGCAAATGCAAAAAGTCCTCGTGAACGATGAGAACCTCATCTTCCGCATGGTTGATCGTGTACACCAGCTGTTCCGGAGAAAGCCTGATGTTTACCGTATGGAGCACGGCACCGATCATGGGAACCGCGAAGAAACACTCTAGATACCGGTGGCTATCCCAATCGAGGACCCCTACCGTGGTTCCTTCCTTTACTCCCATGCGTAGGAGACTAGAGGCAAGCCTTGCTATCCGTTCCCGGAACTCCGCATAGGTGAGACGAAACGTATCCCGATACACGATTTCCCGGTTTGGATCATACACGAACGGCGCATAGAGTAAATTTTTGATCAGCAAAGGATACTCATAAGCCGATTCTGTCTTCCAAACGATGCTCACTCCAACACCTCCCTAAAAACCTGGATACATACTACTATGTTTGCGATTTTTTGAGTACCTTTTGGGAAGTAATACTTACCACAGAGGAATCAAAACATGGTATTGCCTCCTTCTCAGAGAATTTCATTGAAGAAAATCGAAGTTCCTATTCAAGGAATGGACTGCGCCGAATGCGCCCATCACGTTCAAGAAGCTCTCGCGGCTGTTCCCGGAGTGGTAGAGGCGGATGTGATCCTTTCCACGGAAAAAGCGATCCTTCGAATCGACCCTACTCAGGCTGACCTAGAAGCAATCCGCAAAGCGGTGGAACGGGCAGGATACTCTGTACCCCTTACTGAAGAATTGAGCTTGCCCAAACTCCCTTTAACCGTAGACCATACCCAATTCCAAAGACTGCTCCTATTGGTATTCGGAATAGTTCTTGGAATCGTGGTCGTGGGAGAATGGGGGGGAGCATTTGCCGTCCTTAATTCCCTGATTCCTCTCCCCGTGGGAGCAAGCTTCGTGTTCATCGCGGGATATCCAGTCTTCCGAAATGTATTTAGAGCAGCCCTCCGAAAACAGATTACCTCTCATACATTGATGACCATTGGTTCGATCGCGGCATTGGTTGTGGGACAGTGGGTCACCGCCTCCATCGTGGTCCTCTTCATGCGGGTCGGGGACAAGGTTGAAAGGTTTACCACCGAAACCGCCCGCCGATCCGTAAAGGAACTCTTGAACCTTTCACCCCAGACAGCACGGGTAGAACGAGAAGGAATAGAGCGGGAAGTCCCCATTCAAGAGGTTCGTGGGGGTGATATCGTTATTGTTCGCCCCGGGGAAAAAATCCCCGTGGATGGGGAAGTCGTGGCAGGACACGCGACCGTGGATCAATCTACCATTACCGGTGAATCGATTCCGATAGATGTAGCCAAAGGGTCTTATGTGTATGCCGCAACCTTGGCAACCTTAGGATCTCTTAAAATAAGAGCCGTTCGTGTCGGAGAAGATACGGTCTTCGGGAAAGTAGTACGGATGGTGGAAGAGGCTGAGTCCAACCGGGGGAACATGCAGCGGGTGGCTGACAGATTTAGCACGTTCTACCTGCCAGTTGTTCTGGGAATCGCCGGTATTACTTTTCTTATTACCCATAATCCACTTTCTACGGCCGCCGTTCTCGTGGTAGCCTGTTCTTGTTCCTTCGCTCTGGCAACCCCCATCGCCATGCTCGCTTCCATTGGGGCTAGCGCTAAACGGGGCCTCCTTGTTAAAGGAGGGAAATATCTCGAGGCCTTGTCCAGGACAGACATAATTCTTGTGGACAAGACGGGGACCCTCACTTTAGGGAAACCGCGACTCACAGAGATCATACCTCTTGGGAATCGGTCTGCATCCGAGATCCTATCCCTTGCGGCTTCTGCGGAACGGTACTCAGAACATCCCCTGGCAGAAGCCGTTCGGATTGCCGCACGGGAACGGAATCTTGCCCTAATGGAACCCGATGACTTTGAAGCCCTTCCGGGGATCGGAGTGCGGGCGCGAATCCAAGGTTCCATCGTGGCCTTGGGAAACCGCACCCTAGTTCCAAAGGAAGCGCCAATCCCTCAAGCAGACCCGCTTTTAACTAACGGGAACACTAGCCTGTTCGTAATCGTGGATGGAAAGGTAGAAGGAATGCTTGCGGTTTCCGATACCTTACGGCCAGAAGTACCCGAAGCTCTACAAGCTCTCCGCGTTCTTGGAGTTCTCCATATTGAACTACTGACGGGAGACAATGAACAAGCGGCTTCCTCCTTATCGAAGCGCCTCGGAATCCCTTACAAAGCCTCGCTACTGCCGGAAGACAAGATCCGCATCGTGAAAGAGTACCAAGCTAAAGGACACGTGGTAGTGATGGTGGGGGATGGAGTGAACGACGCGCCCGCTTTGGCTCAAGCGGATGTGGGTATAGCGATGGGAGCTGCGGGAACGGATATTGCCATGGAAGCGGCCCACATTTCCTTAATGAAGGAAGATTGGTCACGAATCCCTGAATTGTTCCGGACCGCGCGCCGAACCATGGAAGTAGTGCGATTCAACCTGGGATTTACCGCCCTGTACAATCTGTTAGGCCTAACCCTTGCAGCGTTCGGGTTCTTGCCTCCGGTGATCGCAGCCGCAGCCCAATCGATCCCGGACATCGGGATTCTCTTAAACTCAGCCCGCCTGCTTCGAGAGTAATTCCTTCTCTTGACCGGTTTCGCCCAAAATTGTACATTGAACTCAGTAACTGGGCGATGAGGCTCGCCCAAACCGCCCATTGTGGCTGATAGCCTCTACGGAACATCTTCCGTAGAGGCTTTTTTTATGGGCCTCACGAGAAATGAGGAGGCATGCTATGCCACGCACGGAAACACTGGGCGAACACACACTTTCAGAAATCCCATCCGGGGTGTCAACAATGGCTCCATCACCTTCCGCCTCCCGATCGAATCGGCCTAACGGGAGCGCGCAATTCCATAGCATTTTATTTTTGCACCCACACCCGGAACCTTTAGCCAAAGAACCACCTGAATGTATATACGACTTAAACTTGGATCAACTCATCGATACCATCACCGGCCCAAAATCGGAATATACATTGAAACCCTTCTTTTGGACTCCCCTGCATGATCCGAGAAACATCCAGTACCGACAGGGAGTAATGAAGGATCTGGAAAATCCAACTCTCTTGAAAAGGATCAAAGAATTTGCCGAGAAGATGAGCATTGTCCGTCGCTACCTCGCACTGGTAGAAAAACTCGACTACGAGCACCACAGGAAGGGGTGGATTCTGGAAGCGGTTCTCGTGTATACCGAAGCCGTACAGAATCTCCGTCTCGCTTTGGAAACCGAACCAATCAAGTCTGAAGGGCTTCGAACCTTCCGCGAATGGGTGCAACAGTACTCGAAGTCCGAAGCCTTCCAAGTCCTCCACACCCAAGCGCACAAACTAAAAGAAGCCCTATCTTCCCTTCGGTACTGCGTGCTTATACAGGGCGATAGAGTACGGGTAAAACGATACGAAGGAGAGAGAGACTACAGTATCGAGATAGAGAAAACCTTCGAGAAGTTCCAACAAGGGGCGGTGGAAAGTTATCTAATCCAATATCCAGAACGTTCAGGTATAAATCACGTGGAAGGAAAGATCCTAGAACTTGTTGCCAAACTGTATCCCGCACCTTTTACCGAATTAGATTCTTTTGTCGCCTCCCATGAAGAGTTTCTAGACCCCACGATCGCCACGTTCGATCGGGAGATCCAGTTCTACGTAGCTTATTTGGATTTCTTGTCGGACTTTAAAACCAAAGGTTACCCCTTTTGTTATCCTAGCATAACGGATGACTGCAAGGAAATCTCAGTTCGGGAAGGGTTCGACCTCATGTTGGCCGCGTTTCTTTTGAAAGAAGGGGAAATAGCGGTTCGCAACGATTTCTCTCTTTCCGGTAGCGAGCGGATCCTCGTCGTGACCGGCCCTAATCAGGGAGGGAAAACAACGTTCGCCCGCATGGTAGGGCAGATCCATTACCTGGCCAGTCTAGGTTGCGCGGTGCCCGGTAGGGAAGCGTACCTATTCCTCATGGACAGGATCTTTACCCATTTCGAACGAAGGGAAGAGGTAAACACCCATCGGGGGAAACTGGAAGACGATCTGTACCGAATCCATGACATGATCCACCGAGCCTCTTCCAGAAGCCTGTTCATCCTGAACGAAATTTTCACTTCCACCACCTTGCGGGACGCGATTTTCCTTAGTAGGCAAATCATGGATCGTCTTCTGGAACTGGATGTGCTCTGCGTGTGGGTTACCTTCCTGGATGAACTAGCTTCCTCAAGTGAGAAAACGGTCAGTATGGTGGCGCAGGTAGATCCTGTCGATCCTACCATCCGTACCTTCCAAGTGGTGCGGAAACCAGCCGATGGGCTCTCCTATGCCCTTTCCCTGGCCCACAAGTATCGCCTCACGTACGAGCAGATTCGGGAGCGCCTTTCATGATGAAAGTCTTTCTTCTATACCCTAATCGGGATTTCGATTCCTCCCAAGAACTCCCCCCCTTCTGGGAAACCCTCGTGCAAGATCTGGGACTCGAAACCTTGTTCTCTACAATGGCCAGGGGAGACAAGTTCGTGTACCAGGTAGTTCAGAAGGTGATCCTCACCAGCCTGGAAGATCCCTCCGAGATTCTCTATCGACAGGAAATCCTTTCGGACTGTTTAAACCATCCCGAATTGATCCGAGAGCTATACAGGATTCCCCTCGAGTTTCTCGACCGGAAACGAAAACAATGGCTGTGGTTTTCTCCCCGCCATTCCAGCCCTAGTTTGATCTTAAGCGGGGCTCGACAATTGCTGGAAAGCTCTCTAGATCTACTCCGCACTCTTCGAAGGATAGCGGAAGAAAAAGCCGAAACCTTCTTATCCCAAGGTTTCCAGCGCTTCTTTTCCATGATCCGACAAGAACTCGACGACGAGTACCTGGCCTTGGTAGAAACCCACGTGAAGAGTCTCCGGTTCCCTAGCGGTGTCCTGTTGAGCGCGCAACTAGGGAAAGGGAATGAAGGGACTGGGTATTTACTCCGCAAACCTAATCCCCTAAAAGGGAACTGGATTTCCCATATCTTCTCGGAGAAATCTCCGGTCTATTCTTTTTTCCTTCCTCCAAGGGATGAAAGCGGGGCACGAATCCTGAGTGAATTGCGGGATCGGGGGTTAGCTCGGGTAGCGAACAGCGTAGCCCAATCCGCGGAACACATCGAACGTTTCTTCCATCTGCTTCGGTGGGAACTGGCCTTTTACATCGGTTGCCTTAATCTGCGGGAACGTTTACATCAATTGCACGCTCCCTTCGCGTTTCCGATCCCCTATCCTGCCCAAGAACGCCACCTCACCTTTTCCGGTTTGTACGACCTTTGTCTCGCTCTTTCCATGGAAAAACAACTTGTGGGGAATCATCTAGACGCGGATGATAGGAATCTACTGGTGATCACAGGCCCCAACAAGGGTGGAAAGACGACCTTCTTACGGAGTCTTGGACAAGCTCAACTCCTCATGCAAGCGGGCATGTTCGTATCGGCAGAAACCTTTTCGGCCAACCTTTCATCGGGCATTTACACCCATTTCCTTCGAGAAGAAGACAAAACAATGGAACGGGGGAAGTTCGAAGAAGAACTACAACGAATGGCCCAGATCGTCGATCGAGTGAAAGCGAACAGTCTCGTGCTGATGAACGAGTCCTTTTCGGCCACCAATGAGCGGGAAGGCTCTGAGATCGCGACGCAAGTGGTGTCCGCTCTTTTGGGATCTGGGGTCAAGGTATTCTACGTGACTCACCTGTATGAGTTTGCCCGTCGCATGCAGGAAGAAGGGATTCCCGTGCCTACCCCTGGCCCAATCAGTCCCCTCTTCTTAGTGGCCGAACGTCTTTCCGACGGAAGGCGAACCTATAGGATCTTAGAAGGAAAGCCCCTGCAGACCAGTTACGGGGAAGATTTGTACCAGAAGGTGTTCAACACATAGCTGCTTCCACATTGCACAAAAAGGTTAAATGTTTTAAAAAATACCCATGTTCATTCGAAAATTGAAAAATTACATCAACGGTAAATGGGTCGATCCAGTTGGGGCGGCGTACATCGACGTGGAGAATCCCAGCACGGGAGAGGTGATTGCCCAGGTTCCTCTCACCTCTAAAGAAGAGACGAACCGGGCCATTGAACTGGCCCATAAGGCCTACCTGGAATGGCGAAACGTCCCCGTTGCCCGGCGGGTCCATTATCTGTTCCAACTGCTCCATAAGATGGAAGAGCAGGAGGATAAAATCTCTCGGATCCTGGTGGAAGAGATGGGTAAGTCCCTACCCGACGCGCAGGCGGAAATGAAGAGGGTGTTCGAGAACATCGAAGTGGCTTGCGGTATGCCCGTGTTACAGCAGGGGGACAAACTGATCGGAGCCTCCTTCGATATCGACGGCGAGGTGATCCGGCTTCCCATGGGCGTCTTCACCATGATCGCGCCTTTCAACTTTCCCGCCATGGTGCCTTTCTGGTTCCTTCCCTACGCCATCGCAACGGGGAACAGCTTCGTTGTGAAGGTTTCCAAGCAGGTCCCCTGCACCATGAACTATATCACAGAGCTGATCGACCAAGTTGGCCTACCACCGGGGGTGTTTACCCTGATCAATGGGGACAAGACCGTGGCCGACGCGTTCATGGAGCATCCTCTGGTGCAGGGTGTGTCCCTCGTAGGTTCCACCAGAACCTGCATCGAGGTTGCGAAAAAGTGTTCCGCAGCAGGCAAGCGGTACCAAGCCATGGGAAGCGCTAAAAACCATCTGGTGGTGATGCCTGACGCAAGAATGAACGAAGTAATCCGGAACATGATTACCTCCTGTTTTGGCTGCGCGGGTCAGCGGTGCATGGCCGCCTCCGCTATCGTGTGCGTGGGGGAAGACACCTACCGCACCGTGTGCCGGGAGTTCACCGAAGCAGCCAAGAAGGTGATTGTCACCAACCCCCTAGATCCTGCCGTTTCCAACGAGCCTATGGTGATGGGGCCGGTAATTTCGGCCAAGGCCAAGGAGTTCATCCTGAAGATGATCGACACGGGCGTGAAGGAAGGGGCAAAACTCCTTTTGGACGGCCGAGGTTTGGTGGTAAAGGGATACGAGAAGGGGTACTATATAGGGCCTACCGTGTTCGCCGACGTGGAGCCGGGGATGCAGATCCATACCACCGAGATCTTCGGCCCCGTGGTGGTGATCCTTAAAGCAGACTCCCTAGACGAAGCCATCAAAATTATCAACGATCATCAGTATGGAAATGGCGCATCCATCTACACGCAGAATGGGTTCTACGCCCGCAAGTTCAAACTAGAGGTGAACTGCGGGATGATCGGGGTGAACGTGGGGATCCCCGCGCCCGTGGCGTACCTTCCCTTCGGAGGGATGAAGCAGTCCCAGTTCGCCGATATAAAAGCGCAGGGCAAAGCGGTGATCAACTTCTTCACCCAGGACAAGATCATCACCGAACGGTACTGGACGGAAAAGGGGTGAGCCTCTTTACATGGCACGCGCGGGAAAACTAGACAAGAATTAGGTGGGCTATTTTGTTAAGGCGTAAAAAAACCGGGGGTTCGTCTTTCATACGAACCCCTTTTCTGTATATTTTCTTTAGGACTTTCTTTAAGACACAGATCAATCGAAAGGGTCAAAGAGCATGACAAGCTCTTGATTAGAGGAAATAATTACACGGCAGGCTGGAAAATCTTATCTAAATTGCACCCGTTATCCAGAGTGACCTCTAAATCCGCAAACCTCTCGATGAAGCCAGGGGTACGGCAAAGAATAACCCGTTTAAGGGAGCCTCCCTTAAAGGTACGTTCCAACAGATCCAATCCCCGAACATCCTTTTCCATCGGCAGTTCCTTTGCCTTGCACTCGAAAGCGTATAGCGTACCTCCTTCCTCCACTACGAAATCTACCTCTTTACCTTCCTTGGTTCGCCAATGAAAGTTCTCCTACTTCTGAAGCGTCAAGAGAAACATGTAGAAGGGGATCACTCCTAAGCTCAGCGCCGTAGTCAACGTCACAAGAGCGCTCGCCCGTCTATCGTCCGCGCCAAACGCTTTGCTAGCGATGGCTACCTGGGTCATTACCGGTAAGGACGCGGACACGAGAAACACCTTTCCCATCAACTCAGGCACCGTGAATCGAGATAAGACAAACCATCCAATAGCTGGAGCCACGAGAAACCTTCCCATTAAAATCGCTATTGTGTAGCGGTCCCACTGTAAGCCTCGAAACCCTATGGACGCCATGGTGATCCCGATAATCAGCATGGAAAGGGGCGTTGTCATCTCTGCCGCATATTTAAAAGAAGCGGCGAGAAAGGGAGGAAGCTTCACCTCCATAAGCACCAGAAGAATCGCCAATAGAAAAGAGACTAGCACGGGGCTCAGAATCCTGCGAACCGTCTCCATGGAAAGGAACCTGGTGCGTTTCGCCTTTCCCTCCGCATCCCGCCGGATGTAGTACACACCCAACGTCCAGAATAGGGTAGTATTCACCAAGTAGTAGAGAGTCACGAAGGGAACGGCTGTTTCGCCGAATAAGGATAGGTTCACAGGAAGACCTACGAAGATGGTGTTCGAAAAAGCGAATAGAGCTCGAAAGGTCCCTCTCGAGCGATCGGGAATCCGTAGTACCACAGCCAAGATCGAGGCGACGAGGTAAGATCCCAAAATTACGGATAGGGGGACGATTACGCCAGATCCAAGCTGCAGGAGAGTTTTCCGGTCGAACGCCCGGGTGAAATTGGAAAACATGAGAGCGGGGAGGGCCAGATTCAACACCAATCGGGAAAGAAACGCGGAATCCTTCTCGTCGAACCATCCTCGCTTGGATAGCCCGTATCCCACCGTTACCATAAAGAGGATCGTTAGCACACCCTGAATCGCGTTGTACACTAATTGCATAGATCACCTCAATAACCGCAACTATAGCAAAGATTGAAAAACTTTTTTATACTGGAACCAATTAGGAGGGGCTTCGATGTTCATTCCTATTGGAGACGACAATCGGGATCGACGGAGTTACCCCATCATCACGTACTTTCTCATCGCGCTGAATGTCATCGTATTTCTCCTTTACCAAGGTTGTGGGACCAATGCTCGGTTCACCTATGCCTACTCCATGGTTCCCGCCGAGATCTTAAGTGGCAAAGACATTGTTACCCCTTCGCAGGTACGGATCGATCCACTAACCGGAATGCGCGTAAGGATTCCGGGCCTTCAACCTACCCCTATTCCCGTGTTCCTCACGATCCTTACTAGCATGTTCATGCACGGAGGGATCGCCCACCTGTTGGGGAATATGCTCTACCTCTATATTTTTGGAGACAACCTGGAAGACCGGATGGGCAAGTTCCGATTCATCCTGTTCTACCTGCTCTGCGGAGTTCTTGCCGCCCTTTCCCACGTGTTCGTTTCAGCAACCTTGGAATCGGGGCTCCTTACCCCCACCCTCGGCGCTTCCGGGGCTATTTCGGGGGTATTGGGGGGATACCTCATCCTATTCCCCCATAAACTCGTCCGGGTATTGTTCATCCAGTTCATCCTGGCAGTGCCTGCTGGAATAGTGTTAGTGATCTGGTTCCTGTTCCAATTGATCAATGGCCTTGGGTACCTGGGAGGGGGAATCGAGGGAGGTGGCGTGGCGTACGCAGCGCACATTGGGGGATTCCTAGCGGGTGTGGTACTAGTGAAGGTTTTTACACCTGAACGCCGATACTACTATTGGTAAGGGAGGGTTTGTTCATGCAACAAGACACGATCTTCGACAAGATCATCCGGAAAGAAATCCCCGCTGACATTGTGTACGAAGACGATGTAGTGATGGCCATCAAGGACATCAATCCCCAGGGACCCACTCATGTACTGGTGCTTCCCAAGAAGAAGGTCACTGGCTTTGATCGGATCGAAGAAATGGGCGCCGCTGAGGCAGGGAAGTACATCATTGCTATCAGCAAGGTAGCAGAGAAACTGAACCTGAGAGATGGATACCGGATCGTGTTCAATGTGGGAAAACACGGCCAACAAACGGTCCCCTATATCCACGCTCACATTATAGGCGGCCGGCAGATGGGTTGGCCACCGGGATAAGATAAATTTTCGTGCGATAAACCGCTCTGAGGGAGCCTAACGTACAGAAGCGATTGTTGAATCCGCGCATGGTTCAATCGAAGTTGAAAAATTCTAATAAGAAGGATATATTTATTTATATATATCACAGATATGCGAGGTAATCGTATGAAAAGTAAAAAAGTAATAAACAGAATCTCATGGGCTTGGGTTCTCTTCGTAGGGGTACTAGCGGGAAGCCTCCTTACTTCCTGCTTCCTGTTCTCGTCAGGAGGGGATAGCCAATCGGTGGATCCTCAAATTGTGTCAGATATAGAATCCAATTATCTGATTACTCATAAACTCCTACAGGGAGAAAAATCTAAATCTTTAGGCTCCATACCAAGAACTCTTACTGTAAATCCTTTAACACCCTTTTCAACACCAATCGGATCTAGTTCATCCCTTATATCAAAAGCTACTGTAAACAGAACGGGAGCAACTACTGGATTTTCAGATGGAGGACCCCTTGCGAACTATCCTGAACCTGGTCAGACAACGAGTTGGAAAGTAACTCTGTATGATGTGGTAAATAGGATCTACAAAGTCACCGTAACCACAACGTATCCTACTAATTCCCCCGCAGAATATACAATAGAAGAATACTATGTAAAGGATATTTCACCAGGCCCTGGGCCGGCAGATGGAATCTGGAATGAGCACGATCTGATAGTGGATGGGAATGGTAATCAGAATCAAGCGTATAGAATACAGTACTATACTAGGTTTCGAGATGGGAGCATCCGGTCGGAAAAAATTTTAATGTCAACGGGACAAAAAGATGGAGTATTAGGGATCTGGACGCCAGATGGATTCGCCGCAGACCCATCTAATACATATAGATACGCTTCATTTGATATCAATGGAAGCTTAGACTATCCAGCTGTTTTTTCACCCACACCATCCGATACTGCAGAATACTCCAGCATCGTTCTCTATACCCATATACGATCGAACACCCTAAGTTACTGGTTCTGGGAAGGGACGCGCATGCAGAATACAGTAGGGATTCGGTACTACACAGAGCATAAAAACGTAAATGGTGCATACATCTATGGGACCACGCTTGTTTTCGAAAAAACCCTGGATACCTTCCTTACGCTTGGAGGTAGCTTAGCGAAATCATTAGCGGATATCTATGTGGGTGGTTCGAACGACGCTCTAGCCAAGACGGTGATCCGGAACGAAGTCAAGTTCGATAACAAGCTAAATGCCTTCTCGAAAACGACTCGTTCTAAAGTAACGGTGTATGATGTTACAGGGAACAAAACCCTCTATGTGCAAAAATTAAACGATGATGCGGCTTCAGGCAATTTGTTTACAGAGGACGAATTAACAGGTGATATCTACATACGTACCACTATTAGAAACAATGAACCTTATGGGCTTCCCTTAGTTGTTGATAATCCCCCTTCAGGTGATTTAGGCACTCTTTATGCATCCATCGAGAATGGGGCTGCGACAACCACAGACAGCAAAACCGGCGCAACCGCCTACGAGTTCAACGGCCAGCAGGGAATCGTGAATCCCGATACGACAAACAGTGACTATGACCTTACCACGGAGGGCACCATCGAAGCGTGGGTAAAATTGTACGATAAGATTCCGTGGGCCGCGATCGTACACAAGGGGGTGAAAGACGACTTTTCCGATGAGGTTTACAGCCTCCAGTTCTGGAGCGTGGGAAACGATGTCACTTTCGTGTTGAATCCTGTTTCAGGGAGCTACCTTCTCGTTCAGGCGGGAAACCCCTACAAAAACCTCCAGCTCAACACCTGGTACTACATAGTGGCTACCTGGAGTAACAAACCAAGTACTAGATACATCGATCTCTATATTAACGGTCAACGGGTAGGACGAAAAACCAACTCATTCTATAGAACCGATGGTACCCCAAACCCTGGAGTGAAAGAAAACGACGCCCCCGTGGTAATAGGAGCCCAATTCGCTACCAGTTCTCCGGTATATAAAGGGTACTTCGGTCTGAAAGGGATCATCGATGGATGGAAAGTGCACAAAGAGTATTGGGATGCAACAAAGGTACTATCCAAGTATCAGAACTCAGTCAGTTAAGTATTGCTCCATCATGAATTGATATCGGCTTGCTATACATGGGCGGGAGCAGGGAAAGAAAAAGCCCCGAGTTTGATCGGGGCTTTTTTATAAGCGCGCGCGGAGGTATGCGCAATACTTCTTTAATTTTTATTCTGCTGAGCGGGAAAAGATCCGCTGCTCGATCCGTTCGAGGGTTTTGAGAAAGATCAAAGCTGCCACAATGGTTGCGCAGAGGGAGCCTAAGAGGTACCCTGAACCAGAGGGCAGCGAGATGCCCCTATGCCCCGCCCAGTAAAGAATCCCCTTCGGCCCACCTTCACCCATCGAAACAAGGGTTACGTTAAAGTTCACCAGAAAGAAAAGTCCTGCCGAAAGCATCGCGCCCCGGTACGCTTCCAGGAAAAAGAGAAAACTGGTAAGTACGAAGTACAGTAGATGAAAGAACACCCCCCACAACAGCATCCATATAGGTAGATTTGAAGAAGGAATCAGCCAATAAGACAGTAGAGCCGAGGATAGGGTGATACATCCCTGGAACAGGGCAAGGTCCCGAATGTACCGAAGGCTTTCCCGGTAAAGTCTGCGTTTTTCCTTTAGAATGCTCAAGTATGTTCTGCGACTAAGGCCTTCCAAGAATTTACGGAGAATCGTGGCAAACCCTGTTTCAGTGAACACAACGAAAAACACTAACCCAGGGATCATCGTAAGGTTCGTGTAATAAACAAGAATATCGTAGGAAGGGAAGATTCGAAACCATGTTCCTTCCACTTGCTCACCCTTAACAATCCAGAATAGGATTTTATCGATCCATATCCCTAAGTAGTAGAAATACCCGGTAAGCAACAAATCTCTCTGAGTTTTTAGGTACTTCCTTACCTCGCGCGTGCATTCCCACAAAGTTTCTGCCATCCCTCTCTTTTCCCCGAGACCCCGGGCTTCCTTTCTAAACTTTAGGATTAGAACCGTAAGTCCCAAAAGAATCCCCAAGTTTCCCAAAGCGAATCCACCCAAAACGCCTGCCACTCCCCACATCGGAGATAAGACAGCTGAAGAGAGGATAAACACTCCCATTCCTCCCGCGTAGATGGCCAGAATCCGGCCATACCAACGCAGGAGGGAGGCAAACACGATGAATAACCAATGGAGACTCACAAAGAGGAAGAACAATCCGGCTATCACCCGGTAGGCTAATGGATTTTTAATCCCAGGGGGGTGTATCGTCCAACCGATGAAGGCACCCACCAGAGCGGAAAGGATCCCTACAAAAAGGAGAAACCATCCCAAATACGTTAAAGTTTGGCGCTCCTTTCTCTCGTACAGGAGATCGGAGAGAATTCGCGAAAAGATATAGTGCACACCTCCAAAAAGGAGGAGGGATCCCGTATACGTATAGACCACCGTAGCGAGGAACAAGTGGGAACCTTCTGCAAGGGTGTCCTGATAGAATCGTTGAATTAGCCCAATGGCAAGGATCGTAATGAGCCAGGGACCCGCCACGATCATGGCTCCCGAAAGGGCTACCTGCAGGTAGGAAGCCATAGTTCCCTGCCGAACGATCTTTTTCAGTTCGAATCCAATCCCCGCCATTACCCTTTCCCCTGTCCTAACTGATGGTAAATACCCCGAATCCGTTCCAGAAGGATCCTTTTGTCGTAGAAGGCTCGTACCTTCTCCCTGTTTCTAGCTACCAATTCCGCTATTTCTTCGGGATGCTTGTAGATATAGAGAATCCCCTTGGCGATCTGTACCGAATCTTTCGCATAGGCAAGAAACCGATCGTCGTAGGCCAACATTTCCGGCACGTTCCCTACCCGGGTAGAGACCACGGGGATCCCTGCGCAGTAGGCTTCTAGAATCACCAACGGCTGGGCTTCTTTCACGCTTGTCAAGGCCACCACATCGAGGAACTCATAGTAATCCAGTACGTTCTTTCGTCCCGTAAACTCGAACCGTTCTCCGATCTTTAGGCTCTCTACCAGCATCTTACAATCCTCGTAGTACGCAGGATCCTCGTCCGTAGGACCAATGCAATAGAACCGGGCATCCTTTACTTCGTCCAGTACTATCTTCGCGGCCAAGATAAAGGTCTTCACATCCTTGATAGGCACTACCCGCCCAACAAGCCCCACATGGAATCCGGGTCTCTTGTGCCGCTGTACCGAATATCGTTCGATATCGATCCCATTGGGAAGCACCATCGTCCGCTCCTCCGGAGCCCCGAAGTCCATCTGATACTGGCGGTTCTCTTCGAATAAGGCGGTGATCAGATCAGCCTTTCGATAACAAAGTCGACTGATCTGATTGTAAATGGAGATCCAGAGATCCCGCTGGTATCCTTTTACGAGGGAGCTCCGCCGGATCTCCATTTCCCGCTCCTTGTGATACAAACCATGTTCAGTGAGCAAGAATGGTTTCCCCTTACGAGATTTGGCCGCGTACGCTGCCAACCCGGCAAAGCCCGTGGAAACCGCATGGTACACATCCGCCTCGGGAATGGACGCTGCCAGAACTCGAAAGAGTAACGCGTGGGCTGAGTACCAAGCCCAGAAATAATCGGTAAAGGGATAGATGGGATTCCGACGCTGGTTAGCCTCAACTACCATTGTCCAGCCTTCTCTGGAGCGCAGGGCTAATTTCGACAGGTTGTACCCTTCGGGAATACTTTGGATCAAACCTGATAGATCAGGGACGTCCCCGGAAAAAAATCTTTTATGGAGCCTCACGATTTCTTTCAGGATCTTTCCGGCATTTCGTACTTTGACGGTGCTTGGATGAGGATCGGAAACGACAAAGTTCCGGTGTTCGACTACGTTGGAAGGGAGTTTGTACCGAAGGGGCATGTCCGGTTCTGGGGAAATGGTGAAAAGTGAAAACTCTAGATCGGGCAACCCAAGAAGGAGGTCGTGAACCCACGCGGAAACACCTCCGGTGATGTACGGGTAGGATCCCTCAAGGATGATACAAACTCGCATCCCGATCTCCCTCACTCGTCAGATCCCGAAGGGACGGATTCTTCTTGAGCAAGCCGCAGCAAGAATCCACATCCCGTTCCATGAACGCAATTTCGGCCGCTAATAATAGATAGTCGGGATCCTCCAAGACAGGATCTAGCTTTTTCAACACTTCCCTTGCCTGTCCGAGGAGTTCCAATTCCAATAGGATTTTCACCATCAGGAGGCCGCTATCCTTATCCAACGGTTCCTTTTCCTGGATCCTCCGCAACTGGGCAAAGGCTTCCCGCAGGTAAAAGTTGTGGATCGAACGCTTGTCCTCGTTCAAACCAGACAGTTCCCAATAGAGAAAGGCGAGTTTTTTTCGGTATACCGGATCTGGATCCGCTTCCACTAGTACCCGGTACACTTGGATCTTTTCGTTATACCGGCTCTCCAAGGTATTCAGTCCCTCGGCAGCAAACAGGGCAGTATCCATATCGGGAGAAGATACGAGCTCTTTGAATACCAGGGATAGCAGGAGGATGGTATCATAATCCAATTGCTCTTGCGCTAAAAGTCGTTCCAATTCTTCTATACGATACGGCTTTTCCAAAAGACTCTGAGTAGAAACCGCACGACTCACGAACGCCGCAGGAGGTAGAAGTCCCTCCCTCACGGCCTTTAGAGCCGTAGAAGCGGTTCGGGGAGAATACAGGGTGCCTGAAACGAGTAAGTAGGAATACCCGTCCATAAGACCTCACATCTTCTGCAGGAGTAACAGATGATCTACCTGCTGGAGGAGAGACTCCGGTTCATAAGATCCCATGCGGGCCGTTGCATACCCTACCACCATGGATAGCGGGATAGAGGTATCCCCGATCTTCCATTCCCGTTGATTCAGCCTCTCGAGGGACTCCAGGCAGAATAACGAAGCCCCATCCTGGTCCAGATTCGGGCATAGGAACACTACCTGCCCTTCTTCCCTATAGAGGAACGAGCTATACCGGCTATCGGAAAAGAAAGTCAGCTCCTCCACTACCCCTTTTAAGCTTCCTTTGGCAGCCTTTTTCCCAAACTTCTGTACTAGATCGGGGAAATTCTCCACCTCGAACACCACAACGCTCAAGGGGCTCCCCTGTTTTCTAGCCCGATCTAGTTCACTAACCATCAGGTGGTAGAATTGAGAAAAATTGGGAATCCCTGTGTCCTCGTCCACGTCAGTTAGGTTAGTCAACTGCCGGTATTCCAAAATCTCTTCCAGGAAAGGCTCTGCGAGACCAACGATGATCTGAACCAACCTCTCCGAATATAGGTTGTACCGCTCGAAGGGTAGTTCCTCGATGCTCAAAACCCCAAAAGGCTTTTTGCCCGCGTGGACTGGAATGGCCAGTACTGTGCCTCCCCGGTAGATCTTTTTCAAGTTCTCGTACTGGAGGAGCATTCGAAATGAGAACAGTGAACTATTCCGGTACACCCACCCTTCCACGCTATCGTTCAGGGAAAGATACTCCTCCCGCTCCTTTCCCTCCCAACCGAGGGATGTTTCGATCTTTAGTCGATTCATCGTTTCATCCAGGGTCCAAAGGGTGATCCTTCTAGCTTGGAGGAACATTTGGACCGTTTCCAGTAATACCCGGAAGGCCTTTTCCAGGTTAAGGGTGCGAATCGTCTGGACTTGATTGTACAGGAGGGTAAGAGAATCCCGTTGCTTTGCCACCCGCTCTTCCAAAACTGCATTCACCTTTTGTAGCTCTTGTATGATTCGGGTATAGCGCTGGTTCTTCTGAACTAAGAATCGGAATCGAAGCTGGATCGCCCTCAGGTTTCCCCGTAAAACATCGGTTATTCTGCCGAACATATAAATTAGAAGGGGTAAAGAACCCCACACGGAAACGCGAACCAGATCAGACCAGGCAGGTGGAGGGAAAGATCTCTGGAAAGCCGAGACGCCAAGAACTCCTAACGCAGCGATCAAGCAGGAGCCAAGACCTACGAGGGTTCCGGCCAAAGTAGCTTGGAGGAGAAAGACGACCAGATAGGGAAGGGAATACCACTGGCCAAGACCAGGATCCGTTGGATACACTAGATTCCATCCCAGTGGAAGCAGGAGTAAGAGTCCAATGCTAACTTTTTCCCGTAGGACTTTCTGTTTTTTCATTCAATCTGATATAGTATTACAATGAAGAGAGGATTCGCACAATATGAAAAAAAGTAACCCTATTAGATCCGGTCATTTCGCATGCTTGTTTCTGAGTTTATGGCTCTGGGCGAGTATGGATCTATTCTCTCAGAGCAAGTTGATTCCCATTTATCCAAGCTCGACACCCGAACTAATATTCCTCGAAGCCGAATACGCGGTATCCACCAACTTCTCCAAAGAACCGATTCTCAACTATGGGTGTTCCTCTAGCCGTACCCTCCAATTGAACCGCACTGTGGGCTTATTCGGGAACGCCCCTTTCTACGCGGAGTTCGTGTTCTTTATCCAGGAGGAGGGACCCTACGAGATCTGGTACGGAGGATCCCCTCCTAGCCCAAAGGATGATCTTTTACCTTCCTATGCTTCTCCCTTCAACCTCCGGATCGATGATGCGGATCCTATCCCCGTTTATCGCGAGGATATCCACGTGGTAGAGAACTATACCCCTGCCTACTACTGGAACGTGCTGAAGCGAAAAGTTACCCTCAAACCCGGAGTGCACACGGTTCGGATAGAAATTACGGAAAAGCGAAGGTATGACAATCGGTATTTCTTCTACTTAGATGCCCTGTTCTTCCGAAAAGAAGGGTCCGAGGTACGACCAACACAGGCTCTAGCCAAGTTCCCACAGGATCTGCAAAACCGAAGGATAGACAACCCCTTTGGCACCATCCAGGAGTATGAAGAGATCCTACGGAAAGATCCAAAGGACATCCGCAACTACATTTACCTTTCCCTCATCTACTCTCTCGTGGGGGATTATTCCAATGCTCTCCGGGTTTTGCGGAGAGGATACGCGCTGGAACCAAAGAACGAAACAATCCTCCTCCTTCTGGCTAAGAACCGGATTTGGAAGGGGGATACAGGGGAAGGATTGGACGGGTATCGGGCCTATTTAAACGAGTATCCGAACAACCTGGAAACCTGGAAGGAAGCGGGAAAGGTAGCGGCTTGGGTAGGTAAGTACGCAGAGTCAGAGCGTTTCTACCTAGATGCCCTAAGCAGGTTCCCAGAAGATCCTTCTTTATTGGTGAATCTTGGGTTTACCTACCTTTGGCAGTCGGATAACCAGAAAGCCGAAAGGTTATTCCAGGAAGCCCTGGAAAAGAGTATAGATTCAGCCGACAAACTCAAACTCCTCGCGGAAATCTACAAGATCAATGGATACTCTGATCGATCTATCCCCATTTATCGGAAAGGGATCGAGATCTTCCCCCAGGAACTGGAGTTCCATCTCCTTCTGGCAGACACCCTGATCCGTATGGGAAAGGAGGAAGAAGCTCAAAAAGTATACGCTTCTATCGAACAAAAGTACGAATCTTCCGAACAACTCACCACATACCTTTCCCTGGCAAAGCAACAAGCGGAAATGCGAAATAAGGTAATTGAAGACTACCAGCGGAAACTGGAAAAGGATCCGGACAACCTAAGCTTGCGGGAAACCCTCGTGGAAGCGTACTTCTGGAACGGATTGAAAGACAAAGCCATCCAGGAATCATACATCATCCTCGCTACCCACAGTTTCCGACAGTTGAAGGAGTTCGACATAGCCCAGAAGGATCTGCTCGCTCTTATCGATACCCTATACTTATATAGTTCCTACTTTCGGGAAACGGCAGGCCGTTCTTCTTCCCTACGGGGGGAGGCAAGTTCTGTTCTTTCCTCCTACACGGAGGCTCTTAACCAGGCGAAACGGTTCGAGGAACAACTCCGGGTGGCTGCAGAGCGAGGCCAGACGGTACCCATCCCGGAAAAAGGAGATCCTAGAGAAATACTTCGGACCGCAGAAGAAAAACTCGCCCAGATCATGGAAACCATCGCTGACTTTCTCCAGCGTTTTGAATCGAACGATAACCGGTATAGGGAGCTAGATTCGAAGGTCCCCCAAGTGTTAGAAAAGGGCAAAGCTTCGATGGAGGAGTTTTCCCGTCTTACCCTTCCCCTCAATTGGAAGTGGGACAGGCAGTTCTACGTGGACGAATTGTCGCCCTTGGTTCCCGTAGTGCCGGTACTCGCAGCCCATACCCTAGGCCGAATCCAGCAAATCACGGGATCTCTTCCTGATGCCGAGCGGTTGTATCGAAAAGCTCTCGAAGGTTCCAAACCTCAGAACGCTACTGCCTATGCCCTTTGGGAAACCCTTCTGTGGAGAGAAGATCGAGAGGGACGAAAAACTTTTCTCAGTTCCCCTCAAGGCGAAGCCATTTCCCCCTATACCAACCTTACCGCGACCGTGGAGCAACTCGACACTGAGCTGTATCTCCAGAAACCTAGAGTTCCCGTGTTCACCGAACAGGTTCCTGATAGGATCCGGGAACAACTATCTCTTCTGGATACAGTGCGGACAACCGCCACTACCCGGTTGGGAGAACTGGAAAAAACTCTCCAAACCTTACGAACCCTTCTCGGGAAAGAACTGGAACGAGCTTTTTTCGATCTACAGGAGAAGACTCTCCTTCTCCGTTTCGAATTAGGAGATTACCTCCTTTCTTCCAACAGGCTCGTCGAAGCTACCCGTCAACTCCGGCACGTGCTCGCTATAGATCCCACGAATCTCAACGCTCTATACAAATTGGGGGTAGTCCGGCAGCTCTATGGGGATTGGTACGAAGCGATGGAGTACTATCGAAGGGTATATGGAATGGATCCGACCTTCGAACGAACCGCCGTGTATCATAACCAGCTAGCCCGCCTTCATCCGAACCTTCTAGACGTGGAAGTAAAGAGCTTTGCCGACACTTCCCGGTTGACCACGACAGCGGAAGGATCCTATACCCATGCGATCAGTAGCACCACCTCTTTCAAGACTCTATTCCGTACTGAATCCCTCCGGATGTACAAACAGACTCTCTGGGACACCGCATCCACTCATCAACTCCAAACATTGGTTTTCAGTGTTCCGCTAGACTTCTACGATCTGCATATGGGTTTCACTCCGCGGCTAGGGATAGACGTGGCAACGACTGCCTATGACAACCCCGGAGGATACACGGATACGGGTACTCCTAGTGTTCCCTGGTTCCTATCCACCTACAAAGGGTTTCCCAATGTAGGATTGGATGCCCGTATTTCGATCAAGGATTTCACCATCCTCCCTTCCTACACGTATGGAAGAGAGCGGGATACATTCATTCCCGGTAGACCCAATGTAGCAAAGAACCAACTAGAACTTACCCTGCAGAAACCCTTCTCCTTCGATGCTCGGTATGGGTTGACCCAGATCTATTCTCGCACCTATGGATCCTTTTCGTTCCTTTCGGACGGGAACCGAAAGGGCACAGCCCTACAGGATACTTCTCTCTATTTCCATGTAGCCGACGTTCCCTGGACTACATTGGGTCTTTCCACTGTCCTGGTATTCGAGCACGCGGAGAAACACCCAGATCCTGAACGGTACTACGCCCCTGATGGAGTGTTCGTGGTAAAAGCGGGCCCCCTCGGATCTACTTACCTTCCTTTGGGAGGGGGAAAGGTACTGGGGTTCGTTCTTCAGACTTTAGCAGGACTGTATAGGGAAAAATCTTTCTCTTCCTCACCGGAGAACAAGTTCTACCTAGAAGGGATCCTCCGGGCCGAACTTACCCTGGAGTCTACTGTCCTATACTGTAGCGTGTACGGGAGTGGCGCATTCCCTACTTCTACCCCAGATTACTGGAGCCTGCAAGTGCAACTAGGGGTTTCCCAGAAAATCCAGCGTTTATTAGCTCCCTAACCTAGCTGGAACAATTGTTCACACTCGCGATATAGGGGATCTTCCTTCAAGGTCTTAAGGAAATCCTTTCTGAGGGCCTCTAGATCCTCCATTCGAAGGGCGATCGTCTGGGACAGTTCGCGGAGGACTGATTCTTTTTCCGGTGGTAAAGGGTATCCTTCAAACTCGTTCGCCAAAATATCCGACATAGACACGATGGCAATCCATTTCCGGTTGGCTGAGGTCACCACATCCCTTCCATGGAAAAGGGCTACCTCCACGAACAAGGGGGGGAAGTTCCACCGGGTCAACACTTCGGCCCCTACCTCGGTATGGGTAGTTCCGAAGTACTCTTGTTCCAGCGTCCGTATCCGAAGGTTCTCCTCTTGCCTACGCTTCAAGATCCGTTCATACCCCACTGGATCCGTATTGTATAGGGCGATCTGACCGATATCATGGAACAGGCCCATCAAAAAGAGCTGCTCTGCCCAGTCCTTTGTAGCGTTCAACAGGGTAAGGCGCTTGGAGGTGAACGCGGAATAGAGGGAGTGACGCCAGAACACTTTATAAAACTGTGATTTCCGGTACCTAGCAAATAAGTTGGCCGCGCTGATTAACAGAACCAGACTTTTAATGGTCTTAAACCCTATGAGGGATATGGCCATTTTCAGGCTGGTAATCTCTCGTTGTCGGGCGTAAAGGGCTGAGTTGGCCACTTTCAGGATCTTTGCCGAAAGGATTGGGTCTAGCTTGATAAGATCTTCCAACTGCCCAAAGGAAAGATCCATGCTCTCCTCTGCCATCCCCACGATTTTCATCGCCACGTCCGGGATGACAGGGAGTTCTCGCATGGCCTTCTCTATGTCTAGGTCCACCATACCTACTAGTATCGACGAGAAAGAATCATTTTCTTACGATACGGGCTCCAATTTCTTGTTCTTTACCACCACTTTGATGGCTCCCTCGATCCGTTCTCGGGCGTACTTGATGGCGGTAGGGAGTTCTTCTAAGGGGAACGTATGGGTTGCCAGGGGTTTGGCGTCGAATTTCTTCTGAGCCATGAGGGAAGCGGCCCTGTGAGTAGCGCTCTGCCCTTCTCCTCGGATCCCAAAGATATAAATGTTGTTTCTCACTAGAGCTGGTACGTCTACCATCACAGGTTCGGGCGGAAAAGCGGCAAGACAGATCCTTCCCCCCCGCCGGATCATCTTAGACGCGTCATTTAATGCAGTTACCGCTCCCGAACACTCCATAATGTAATGAGCTCCGTACCCGCCACACAACTCCTTCACCTTCGGAATAGGGTCGTCCTTACGAATGTTGATCACGTAGTCCGCGCCTAACCTCTTCCCTAGTTCCAGCCGCTCGTCCCTAGTACCGGTGAGGATTACGGGATCCGCTCCTAGAGCTTTCCCTACCGCTACCGCCATTAATCCGATAGGACCCGGCCCCATTACTAAAAGGCTTTTCCCCGCGATCAATCCTCCGAGAACATCTATCCCATACATGGCAGTCCCCGCGGTAACGATAAGGGTAGCCTCCTCGTCCGTCATATCGTCAGGCACATGGACAAGGGTATTGATATGATTGATGGCAAATTCGGCAAACCCTCCATCGGTGGTAAACCCATTAGCCCGGTGCCCTTTGTTCTTATCCCCGTAGTTCAACCCATAGTTCAAACAGCTCGTGTACATCCCTTCCCTACAACGTTCACATCGCCCGCAACCTGCATGGACCTCCACAGCCACGCGGTCTCCCACTTTGAACTCATCTACCCCAGAACCTAGCTCCACCACAGTGCCCATGTACTCATGACCGATGGTAAGGTTCTTGTTGAACGGTAACCCCCCTTCCACCATGGCGGGGAGTCCTCGTTCGAGTATCTCGATATCGGTCCCACAGATGGCTACCGCATCCACATGGATCAACACTTCCGCAGGACCCGGGTGGGGTACTGGTTTTTCCACCAATTTCACCTCTTCCTTGTTCCCTAACACCCATGCTTTCATTGTTTTGGGGATCTTATACTTCTTTTCATTCTTTGCCATGGTATTCCTCCTCTACACTCGATGATTCTTTAGGATTCTACCCCTGAATCCCTTTCAAGATATACGCTACTTGAGCCGTATGCTCAACCAGGTCCGCCGTATGGAAAGCCCCGTTCATGTCGGCTCCCAAGGCCAGGATACCATGGTCTTGCATCAGGAGAGCTTTGACCCCTGGCTCGGCTTTTAGGGCCGATGCTACACTATCTGCCAATTCTTTGGATCCTGGATTGAAACAGGGAATACAGGGGACAGACTTGAGGATCACCCGCGCGGATACTGTGGCAAGGGGAAGGGGGTTCCCGGTGCAAGAATAGGCAGTCGCGTAGGGCGGGTGAAGGTGCGCGATAGCCAGTACGTCCTGTCGGAGTCTATAGGCGGAAAGATGGAACGTCGTTTCTTTGGATCCCTTGTATCCTAAGGGAGATTCCACAATATTCCCTTCCAGATCCACCAATACATTCATGGCAGGTTCGATTTCCCCTAGAGAGATTCCCGTGGGAGTGATCAGTACTGTATCCGTATCTGGGATTCGTAGACTCAAATTCCCTCCGGTTCCTCCTACCAGACCTCGTTCAAAGGCGATACGGGAGTACCGGGACAACTGTTCCCGATAGTAGGAAAGGATCGTTTCTCGTTTCATCCTCATTTCTCCATCATTCGTAGTAAGGCATCCACACAAGCATCGGCAAACGCCGGGTCGTTAATATGGGTATCCAACTCCCTAATCGGAATGGATGGTTTCAACTTTTTCTTCAAGGTTCTCAGCAATACTGCGTTCCCTTCTGGTTCATAAAGGGGGCCTCCGGGCGCTCCATAGATAGACCAACCCCTCAAGGGTATTAACACCTCTACTGGTCCTCTTCCTCGATTCAATCTCTTTGCCAATTCATAGGCGGCCTTTTTCATCTCTGTTGAAGAAGCCTTCACATTTGCATTCAACGGATTGTGCATGTACATTTTTCGCTTCCGTAAGCGGGCTGGTATCGTTTCCTTCGGACCAAAACAGAGGTACTCCAGACCGCCCAAAGAGACTACCAGCGGTATGCCTTTCACGGCAGCCTTTGTAAGGCGGCCAGGTTTCACGGGCACATATGCCCCTGCCCCTACCACTTCCTCTACCAACTCATGAGTCGTGAGATCGATCACACCTCCAAACACCCCTTGTTCAATCAAATCTTCCAGGGCAGTGCCTCCCGCTCCTGACGCGTGGAAGGTAATCACTTCGTATCCCTTTTCCTTCAGGATCTTGGCGATTCTCGAAGCAGCCGCCTCCGTGTTACCCAGTGCTGTCAACGCAACAGTTCGGGCTCGTTCGGTGATACGAATCGGCTCCCCCCTCTCCACCATTCCTACGATTGCAGCGGTGGCATTCCCCAGGATGGACCGGCTTACCGGATTTGGACCTCCCACTAGATCGGATACGGAGAACATCACCATCAAATCGGTTTCTCCTATGTAGGGACGAATATTTCCGGAAGCTACCGTGGATACCAGAACTTTGGGGAAGCCAATGGGTAGCTTCCGCATGGCCATGGCAGCGATGGAGGATCCTTGGTTGCCCCCCATGCCGATCGCTCCGTCGAGAGAACCTGAACCAAACAGCTCTAGAAGGATCGCCCCCACACCCTCGGCCATGGCAGCCATGATGGTTTCCCGGTTTCCCTCTTTCACCAATCGCTCCAACTCCCAGCCAGCTCTCCGGACCACTTCCCGATTCGAGTACTGGACTTTTGCTCCTTCTTCTGTCAACGGACCCGCATCGATCAGAATTCCTTCATGCCCATAGGAAGCGATTCTTTCGGCCACGTACTCCATTTCTAGAGCCTTGGTGTCGTAGGTACCAATGATGGCGATCCGTTTTCCCCTCATGTTACGTGTTCCATTTCAATCGAAAGTTCCCTCCTCTCATGAGGAGGGAACTAAAAGATACTTCTTTAAGAATTACGCTCTGTTCTTGAACATTCGGGCTTCCAAGGGGACCTTAATATCCCACTTTTTCACTTCTTCAAGGAACGCCGCTAGAGCCTTCCCAGCCATATCGAAGTACTTCTGCCCTTTCTCCTTGGTTCCCCGGAAAGGATTCCCGATGGTAGCGGTATCGCTATACTCATGGTGCTCCATGGGAACCCAGATGTTCTCTGAACCCATGAAACTCACATCCCCGGAACCATCCTTCTTGGAGAACTTGGGACCCATGTAGCGAGGCGCGTGGGTGCGATCCTGTTTCGCCTTATCCATATCGATGAGGGTTTCGTCCCAGGCCCAAACGGTCGAGGTTTCCAGCTCACCGGCGTGCCAACCCGGGGTTTCCTCAGGCGGTCCTTCCATGATACCCCCTACGATCGAGTAGTTCCGTTCCGTGGGGGTCTTGTACCAGCACACGAAGCAACCAGTTTCGTACCGGATCTTCCTCAGCACATCATCGATCACCTTGGAGTTGCTTCCGTGGTGACTGACGAACACGATCTTGTTGAACCCGTGGTAGATCATGCTCATGGCTAAATCGTACACCACCGCCCGATACGTGTTCCCCGAAAGGGTCATTGTTCCGGATCCCGTGTTCACTTCTCCCATGTGATGGGGTGAGTATCCCACAGGGATAATCGGGGTATACATGACCTTAGCCAACTCGGCCGCTACCTTCACTACTCCCATCGTAGTAAAAGTATCGGTCCCTAACACTACGTGCGCACCGTGCTTCTCATTGGACCCCATGGGGATCATGATCACATCGGTCTTCTTCAGTTGTTCCGCCACTTCATCGAAGCTCTTTTCCGCGATGTTCCAACTGAATCTTCTTGGCATATACTTACCTCCAAACAATTAAGTTTCTATAGAATGGCCTAATGACCAACTATTACCTTTTTAGAAATAATTACATGCTCCAGAAGGATCGTCAGGATCGTGCCCATGATGACACCATTACTGACAAACCCTCTGGCCCAGAAGGGAACTCCCCTCCAAAGTTCCGCGGGCAAGTAAAGAATCCCTATACCTGTGAGAAGTCCTAGCCCTACGATCAAACTCTCACGCTTGCCCAGCGGTTCCGCCGTCATTCCTCGGACTCCAAAGGCAAGAAGGGAGGATACCGAGACGAGAAGCACAGTTCCTGCGAGGGATAGAGGGATACTACTCAATAGGGTTCCCAACGGTACCACTAAACCGAATACCATGTAAAGAATCGAGGCGGTGAGAAAAGCTTTTGGAGTTTCCCTCCCTGTTACCGAAACAAGACCTGCGGAAATAGCCATGGGAATTGTTCCAATCCCTCCGGTAATTCCCGCAATCCCACAGGTGAGTCCTGTCACTGACAATCCCCTGTCATAAGAACGAATGGGGACTTCTTTCCCCAAGGCATTCTCCATCGCTTTGATACTTCCCACTACGTTCAATACGAGGAGTAGACCTAAAACACAGAGAGAAAACACAGTCCCTAGATCGAAAGTGGGTTTCCCCCAGAGAAACAGGGGAGGAAGGGAAAGCACTGGATTCATTTCCAGGGTTGGCTTCTTGGATACGCCTAGCGCAAGGTATGCAGCCCATCCCACGAGCACTCCTAGCAGAATGGCACTCTGGGAAAGGAAAACCTCTTTTCGGAATAGAAGGAACAGGATGAATAGAAGGGCTAACCCTCCCAAGAGGAGTTCCATCCCTCCGTTGGTAACCAAACTCTTGATCCCCACTCCACCCACCTGCACCCCGAAGAGAAAGAGCATAATTCCAGTAATCCGAGGAGTAACGTATTTCCCTAGTTTCTGTATGATCCCAGCGAACCCCAGGATCGCGAGCAGGAATCCCGCCAGGATCATTCCACCCTCGATATCAGTCCGAATTACCTCGATCGATTTTCCCGATGCCGTTCCCACAATGGCCAACCCGATGAAGGCTCCCCACCAGGGAGGGGCTACCCCTTCCAACAAGCTCAGATTGTGTCCCACAAGGTACTGTAATAGGCTTCCCAACCCGGTGATGAAGAAGGAAAGCTGCATCAACGCGGCTGTTTGAGTGGGGGACAATTGTAGAGCTGCCCCTAGCACCACCGGGGCAGAAACGATCACCCCCGCATGGAACACCACCCACTGTAAGCCTAGAATGAGCCTTCTCATGAACCCTTTCTCACTTTCGCCGCGAGGAAAGATCTGCGAACCTGCCCTACCAGCACGAAGATCGTTGCCAGGTAAAAGAACCAACTGATGGGGCTCTGGAGGAAAATCCAAAAATTTCCTTGGGACAGGATCAAAGCTCTACGGAAATTCTCCTCCATTGGAGGTCCCAACACCAAGGCTAGAACCGTTGGAGCAACGGGAAAGCCAAACTTCAAGAGAAAATAACCCAAGAACCCGGCAAAGACCATCACGTAGATATCAAATTCATTATTGTTCACCGCAAAAGCGCCAATAGTGCATAGAACTAGGATCGTGGTATACAGGTAGGATTTCCTAAAGTTGAGAACCTTTACGAAAAGCTGGATTCCAAATCCCTGCATCACCAGAACGATCAGGTGAATCACAATAAGGGCAGCGTACATCCCATAAATAAAGTCCGCGTGTTGGGTAAAAAGCATAGGGCCTGGTTTAAGCCCATGGATCAGTAAGGCCCCAAGGAGGATAGCTGTCGCGGGGTCTCCCGGAATCCCCAAGGTCAGCATGGGGATCAACGCCCCCCCCGTTACCCCATTGTTGGCAGATTCGGGGCCCGCTACCCCTTCCAAGGCAGGTTCATTGTTCTTTGTCTTCCGTTTTGCCTGATCATACCCTAGGAAAGCGGCGATTGGCCCTCCTGTGCCGGGAATGGCCCCGATCCCAATACCGATGAAAGCGCATTTCACCATCAAGCCAAACATCCGCTTCAACTCTTGGAGGCTTGGGTACTGAGTAGAAACCTTGGCGCTAATCTTACGGGTAAGTAAGGATTCGTCAATAGATAAGATCTTGATCACTTGAGGAATGGCGAACATCCCGATCATAAAGGCCAGAAGATCCACCCCGGAAATAAGTTGCTCAATACCAAAAGTATACCGGGACATTCCCATCACGGGATCGATCCCAATCGTTGTGAACAGGAGGCCAATAAATCCTGCAATCAATCCCTTTAGTACATTCCCCATAGAGATTCCACAGATGGTAGAGAATCCAAAGAACACGAGGGAGAATATTTCCGCAGGACCGAACTTCAAAGCGAATTTCGCCACGATAGGGGCTACCACCATGAGGGTTACCACACTCAACAGGCCGGCAAAAATCGAACTAATTAGAGCCGTACCAAGAGCCTTCCCCGCCATCCCTCTCTTGGAAAGGGGAAAACCATCCAGACACGTGGCCGCCGCAGAGGGGGTCCCGGGAATTCCCAGCAGGATGGAGGAAACCGAGCCTCCTGTCATGCCCCCGATATACACTCCGAGGAGAAGGGCTACTGCCATCAAAGGGGGCAGATGAAACGTAAGGGGAAGAAGCAGGATGATCCCCATCGAATAGGTCAACCCGGGAATCGCTCCGAATACGACACCTACGAAGGATCCTAGGATCATGATGAGAACCATCTTTACGCTCAAAACCTGCGCAAAGGCTCCTAGAACCATGTTCATCCCATCCCCCTTACCATACCTTCCCTGCTGGGAGGTTTACCTTCAGGGCAAACGTAAATACCCCATACACAGCTATCGTGATCAGGGCAGTAGGTAGTACTAGCTTGTGCCAGGGAGTCTTCCCTTTCATGGCGATGAGCAGTCCAAAGAACACTGCGGGGATTGTCGCGGGATAGAATCCCACTAGATCGATTCCCACTACGTATAGGAGAATCAATAGAAAGGAAGCAACGAGGGATCTACGATCCGGCACGAGATCATCCGGATCCACGCATCCTCCTTCTTCCCCTTCTCCTGCTTCATCCCTTTCCCCCGATTTTCCCTCCGATGGAGAAAGAGTAGGAATGGATACGGGTATGAACGGTGATATCTTCGGGTTCCGAAAGGATAGAGCCAATTGAATCAGAGCAAAAATCGCCAGACATCCCATCACCAGGTAAGGGAAAAATTTCGGTCCGGGCGCGCCGGGCATGGTGGCAGGAGGGATGCTGCGACTATTCAGGAACCAGAACGCACAGAGTCCTAGTACCAATACGGAAAAGTACCGCTCCTTCTTCATGGGGAAGCACTCCTATTCCAGCTTATTCCACTGGGCTTATTCCAGGGGAAGCCTTTGCTTCCCCTGTCAAGCCTATTCCTAATTGCGCTTTGACACCGTTAAGCCTAGACTCAGGCACAGCCAGCGGTAACTTCAGAAACTATGTTTCCGATTAGCGCTTGCTTGCTCCGATCTTCTTCATCAAAGCACCAGTGAACTTTTCGTCCGCGTCGACAAACTTATCCATTTCGGCTGCAGGAAGGAAAGCGGGAATGATACTCATCTGATCACAGAATTTCTTGAACTCTTCGCTCTCCACTACTTTTTTCGCTGCCGCCTCTAATACTGCCACCACGTCATCTGGCGTTCCCTTTGGTACCGCCAACCCTCTCCAAAGTATCAGTTCGATGGGAATCTTCTTCTCCATGAGGGTTGGAACTTCGGGAATGGATTTGACCCGTTCTTTACTAGTTACGGCAATAATCCGAACCTGCTTCGCCTCAAACTGTGCCATAACTTCGGAAGGAAGTTGGGAACTAGCTTCGATCTGCCCTCCCAATAGGCTAGCGAAAGCCAACCCGCGGCCAAAGGGCACATGCACCACTTGGGATTGAGCAAAGTCTTCCAAGGCGGCCGCCGCTAGATGCGTAAAGGTGCCTACCCCCGAGTTTCCGATTCGCACTTTCCCAGGATTCTTTTTGATGTAATCCACGAACTCGTTCACGTCCTTCCAGGGCGCATCGTACTTTACGGCAAAGCTCACGGGTTCGTAGGAGATCCTTGCGATGGATCGAAAGGCATCCTGCTTGAAGTCAATATTCCCCTGATAGTAAGCAGTGATTAAACCGTTAGAGGTCCATACGACATTATATCCATCTGGCTTTGCGTTCTTCACGTAGGTATACCCTACCGATTGCCCACCTCCTGTTCGGTTCACGACGGGAAGAGGAACCCCGAGAATCGGGGAGGCTAGGTCGGAAAACTTCCGGGCAATTAGATCTGCCGCACTACCGGCTCCAAAGAGACAGGTCACCTCGATTGGTTTTTCTGGATATTTTGGCTTGGCCGCCGCCTTTTCCTTCCCTCCTTCGGCGAAAAGGAGACCCGAAAGAAGGAACGCCAACAGTACCGACCCTATTCGTTTCATAATTCACACCCCCAATGTATAGTTTTTTCCCCGAGCAGTTGGAATACGCGGTCTACGCCAACGCCCAGGCTTCTTTGAAGACTCGTTTCGTATTGGCCAGTACCAGTTCCGAAGTTTCGTAGTGGAGTAAAGGCCGCACTTCCGCACTGACGATAGGACGCTTTTCCTTTCCCAACAACCCTTCATCCAGCAAGGTCCGGAAGTAGGCAGCCACATCTGCTGTGTCCAAAACCGTCTCTTCCATTCCAAATCGGGGCTGAAGGTCTCCGTAGAGGAAGTGTCGTTTATTGTCAGGATGCACACAGTTGCCAATGTGATAGTGCACCAGATACTCCTTTACTAGTTTTACCGAAGCGGCAGGATCCTCTCGCAAAAGGGGGAAATGGGACAAATCGGAGAGGAGCCCGAACTTTGGGTAATGAGCCCGGACCACCCGAGCGATCTCCAGAGCTTCCTTGAAAGGACCAATGAGGAACTGCTTATCCACGTCTCGATCGAATATCTTCAGGTGCACTTCCATCTCATCGTACTCTTTGGCCCAATCGCAGATCTGGATCAAGGAATCAATCAGAAGCTTCTTCGCTTCCTCCCTTTTGGCATCCCCAGGGTCTTTCCCCGAGAACACGTTCACTGATCTAGACCCTAATTGGTACGCCTCGTGGATGCAGTTTCGAATTTGGTTCAAAGCCTTCTTTCGTTCGGCAGGGTCCAGATGGTTCACGTTCAACTTTTGGGAAAACATGGCGGGTTGACACGCATACGCCACCGTGATGTGGCTAGCGGCAATTACCATCCGAGCTTCGTCTCGTACCTTTACGTCCTTCATCCATCCTACTTCGACTGCCATCCAGAAGTCATCCTCACAAATCTTCCGGAGGGTTTCCACTATGGGGCCTTCTCCCAACGCCACCTCTGGGTATGCTTTAAAATGCACGATACCGGGCTTCATGTACGCATACATGGAATCTTGCATGTATTCCTCCTCTTCATGCTGCCTTTCCAGCGCCCTATTCGTCCCGTTTCCTGCTCCTTTATAGTTAACTTCTATACCGTTGTAACCATCACGGGCTTTTTGAGCCATGGAAAAGGTTTTCCTTGCAATGGAAAAGCTTTTCCATTATACTATACCCAAGGATTCGGGTTGTCAATCTAAAAACTACGGAATTTAGCGGAGAATTGTATGGGTGTGCTTTGCAGAAACTCGGTAACGATCCTGGATGTGGCAAGACTTGCAAGATGTTCCATAACCACGGTCTCCAGGGTGTTGAACAATAGCTCCCACAAAGTGAACGAGGAAACTCGCAAACGAGTCTTGGAAGCTATCCGGGAGCTCGATTATCGACCCAATGCCTTGGCAAAGAGTCTCCTATCCAAACGAACGATGACCATTGGAGCCGTGGTTCCCGATATTTCCAACCCTTATTACGCAGAGGTTGTCCGTGGCATACAAGACACTGCCGACGAGGAAGGGTACACGGTCCTTCTCCAGAACACGGACCGTTTGTCCGATCGCCTAAGGAGGGGTATTCATATCCTGCGGGAAAAGAACGTGGATGGATTCATTTTCACGGGAGGACTCCATGGGATGGAACGGATCGGGGAACTGTTGTGTGAACTGAAAGAACGCACTGTGGTGATCGGTCGATTGGAAGAAGAATTCCCATCTGTTCGGGTGGACAATGAACAAGCTTCGATCCTCGCAGTGGAGCATCTGGTGCAGAAAGGGTATCATCGGATCGCGTATGTGAGTGGAGCTCTTTATTCCACCACCATGGTGGATCGACTGGAGGGATTTCGCAAGGCTTTGAAACGATTCAACCTTCCGGAAACCCCTGGATATATCCAGGAGGGGAAACAGACCCTTCATAGTGGGTATGAAGCTATGCGTAGACTCCTATCTTTACCGGGGAAGCCAGAAGCAATCCTTTTCGCCAACGATCAGATGCTTTTCGGAGCCATGAAGGCCCTATTGGAAGTAGGTCTACGGGTTCCAAAAGATTTCGCGGTGATTGGTTTCGACAACGTGCCCCTCTGCTCGTACTTCGATCCTACCATCACCTCCATCGAGATTCCTAAGTACGAGTTGGGGCAAGCCGCCACTCGGCTTCTTTTCAGTCTGATTCGGGGAGAAACCCCCCAAACTCCTCTCTGGTTCCCCGTTCGACTGATCGAACGGGAATCCACCTCCGCATCCAAACTCCGATCGATAGATAGACAGAAAGGAAAAAAATTGCCTACATACTAAGCATATTGGAATAGGAGGTACCGTATGGAAAAGTCCTGCGAGGAATGCTTGCGATACTTCAATAGCGGAGGGGAAGGAGGATTCAACTGTGCGGAATCTACCGTATTCGGACTCACGAGGATTCTCGATATCCAAGCCAACGATCTGGTACGGATAGCCACACCCTTTGGAGGTGGATTGGGAAGGAATGGGTACGTCTGCGGAAGTCTCCTCATGGGAATCCTCCTTTTGGGATACAAATATGGTCGCAACGATCCGAATGATCCCCGGGCGCCTGCCTACCAGGCAACCGATACATTGTTGCAAAAGTTCCGCTCCAAGTATGGTTCCATAAACTGCAGGGAACTCACCGGTCTAGACTTAAAACGGATCGACAATACGGGGGAAGAAAAACAGCGGGTTCATGAAACAATCTGTAGACCCATCGTGATGCAAGTGTGTCAGTGGGTTCGAGAAATGATCGAAAAGGGCTCTCAAGATCCTAATGCTTGATACGGTTTTATGCGGGCCCCCTCTTTCGTGTGGCCTACCAGGTTGATATAAATCTAAGGTATGAGAATCCCCTGTGCTATCATTGGGCTAGGTAGGATCGGCAGCTTACTTGAATCCGATCCCCTCCGGGAAAAACCCTGTACCCACGCAGGGGCAATTACAGATAACCCCCATTGCCGTCTTGTGGGAGGATTCGACATTAACCCAGTGCGGCGAGCCCAGTTCAGTGAAACTTGGAAAGTACCGACAGACTTCCCTTCTGCCGAAGAAATGCTGGATACCCTTCAACCAGAGATTGTCCACATTGCCACCCATCCTGATTCCCATGCCTACTACGTGGAGTTGGCAGTCCAGAAGAACGTGAAAGTAGCGGTGTGTGAAAAGCCCCTGGCGGATTCCTTAGCTCATGCTCACCGGATCGTACGATTGCATCGCTCAAAAAAGACCAAAGTCCTCGTAAACCATGAACGAAGGTACTCTCTGGATTACCTCTACGCCCAGAAACAGATCCGGGCCCACACCTATGGGAAGCTTCTTTCCATCTATGGCCGGTTATACTTTGGTAGAACCACCTCCCTTGCCAATCAAATGCTCCATGACGGCACTCACCTTGTGGATATCATCTCCTTTCTCGTGGGAAGTCCCCTGAAACGGCCCACGGTAGAAGGCAATCTTCATCGGAAGAAAGGAACCGCCTTTATCTACACGAAAAGCGCTAGGGGTGGAATCCCTATTTGCATTGAAGTGGGAGCCGAACGGGATCACTTGGTGTTCGAATTGGTGTTGAGTTTCACGGGTGGCAGGATCGAAATTGGGAACGGGATCTATCGGGAATACGGCAGTAAGGAAAGTCCCTATTACAAGGGGTATAGATCCCTCTTACCGCAGGAGGCGCCAGTCTTTCGGGAAACGGGGTATTTTCGTAACATGATGGCCGATGCGGTGGCATGTGCAATGGAACCGACCAGGAACCCCGTGTCCAGTGCGGCAGATGGGGCGGAAGCCCTACGCTTTATCTTTTCCCTCGGAATTTAATACGATATACTTATTCAAACCTTCATTCTAAAAGGAGTACTAGTATGGGAAATCCCTCCTTCCTAGGCCTCGACATTGGCAGTTCATCGATCAAAGCTAGTTTACTGGATGGAACCACAGGATCCTCCATAGCCTCCGCCTCTTCTCCGAAGACAGAGATGGATATCTTAGCTCCTATGCCCGGATGGGCTGAACAACATCCGGAAACTTGGTGGGAACATGTCCGGCTAGCTCTTAGGGAATTGCGGGAAAAAGCGCCCGACGCTCTCGCTCGACTTGAAGCTATCGGGATCTCTTACCAGATGCACGGGCTAGTGTTACTCGACCGTAAGGGGGAAGTACTGCGAAACGCCATCATCTGGTGTGATAGTAGAGCGGTCCCCTATGGAGAACGGGCCTTTCGGGATCTAGGGGAAACTGTTTGTCTTACTCGTTTCCTCAACTCACCCGGAAACTTTACGGCCGCCAAACTCGCTTGGGTGAAGGACCAAGAACCCAAGACATTCAACGCTACCCATACGATCCTTCTTCCCGGGGATTACATTGCGTATCGGATCACCGGTGAGTTGTCTACCACTCCCTCGGGGCTATCGGAGATGATTCTGTGGGACTTCGAGAAGGATGGGGTTGCCCAGACACTCATGGAGTATTTCGGTTTTCCCTCCTCGATCCTTCCACCTATCCTTCCAACCTTTTCCATCCAAGGAACGGTTACGCAGGAAGTGGCGAAAGAGTTGGGGATCCCTTCCGGGATTCCTGTGTCCTATCGAGCGGGGGATCAGCCGAACAACGCCTTCTCCCTAGGGGTTTTGGAACCCGGCGAACTAGCTGCCACCGCCGGTACTTCCGGTGTAGTGTACGGGATCCTGGATCGATCCGCGTACGATCCTCAGTCCCGAGTAAACACCTTTGTTCATGTGAATCATAACCGAGAGAAAAATTCCCCCCGTCTCGGGGTGCTCCTTTGTTTGAATGGTACAGGAATTCTCTACCGCTGGCTAAAACAGAATACCCTAGAAGGAGGAGAGTACGAACGGATGAACTCCCTCGCTTCGCAGGTTCCCATTGGAGCCGAGGGGCTACTGGTGTTCCCGTACGGTAATGGTGCGGAGCGAACTCTCGGGAACCGGAACTTGGGAGCCATCGTGCAGAACCTCAACTTCAACCTTCATAAGAGGGAGCACCTCTATCGGGCTTCCCAGGAAGGGATCGTGTTCGCGCTACAGTTCGGAATAGAAATCATGCGGTCAATGGGAATCCAAATCAAGACTGTGAAAGCTGGGTATACCAACATGTTCCTTAGCCCTATCTTTCGCTCGGCCTTTACCGCGGTAACCGGAGTTCGCCTTCTTTTGTACGAAACCGATGGAGCCGAGGGAGCTGCCCGAGGGGCGGCCGTTGGATGTGGATACTACCGTTCCTTTGGGGAAGCGTTCCAGGGCCTTAAGCTGAAAGCCGAAGAAATCGCCGATCCAACGACACGGTCCAGATACAAAGAGGCTTATGTGGCATGGTGCGGCAAACTGGAACAGGCCCTTAGAACCGCATAAGGAACTCTTCCTCGGGTTTCTTGTGTTGGTACTTGATAATGAACATCCCCAGGTCTTCCAGGAAGAAGGAACCTACAGGGTACCGTTCAAACCTTGGATCGTTCCTCCAGGGGATCCCCCAGATCTGGATTTCCCGGTACGGTTTGGCCCCTTTAAAGATGAAATGATGGATCTCTCCCGTAGGGAAGCGGAACCGGAACCTCCATTCTTCCGGCAGGATCGAGATGAGTGAAAGATCCGCGGCAAAGTAGAGCCAGTTTCCTCTTCCCAGTTCCTTCGAAAGGCTCACGAACCTGGGGTAGAAGGGATTGTCCTGAATTAGGGGATAGATGGTTTCTGGGGCAATCCGCCCCTCCGTACCTTTGAAACTTTCATCGGAAAACACGATGCGCTGAGGCAAGAAGCCCTGCCGATCGGAGAGCCCCAAGGCCGAAAGGATCAAGTCCCGTCCAATGGATCGAAGCACTTCGTCTTTCGAGGCATTCCCCGCCAGAAGGAGAATTCTGCCCGCTCGGATGGAAGCCAGCACATCGATCTTTCCTGATTCCCATTCGAGGAAGAATCCATCCTGCACTTTAACGATCGCGGGGAACACGATGAGATTGATGAGGGAATCGAACCGCTCGAACGGTTTCAAGAGGGCCGGATCCACGGTAGAAGCATTGTAGTACGAAGAAAGCATTCCCAAGGCGACAGGTAGATTGATCTGCTGGAGATCCAATTCAGAGGCAAACCGGACCAGTTCATCCCAGAGTTGGGGGGTACCCCGATCTGCAGCGAACTGTATGATGTTCGTGTTAAGAAACACCGTAAGATCCTTCTGCCGGATCTGTTCCAGTAACCTTCCAGATGTAGCTTCGTCATCCTGTTTTATCCGGCCTGCCCAGGTGAAGAGGTTTCCAAAATACACGGAGGTAAAAATAGTGAGTTGATCCGCGTGGAGCACAGCGGCTTTTTGAATAGTTTCGAGAAGTGGACCATACTCGTTCCTGCGAACCGCCTCTGCCAGTAGAGCAGCCGCCGTAATTTCCCGAAACTCACTGGTTCCTCGTTCCGTCATCCAGGTGCCTGTTTCCGGTTGATATCTACCACTCTTCCACCCTATGTAGGCGCCGCTTACATACTCCTCCACTCGCCGGTTGAACTGTTCCGATGTAGTGGTACTCCCTTGCGTAGCGTACCACTGCCGGAAAGAATCCTTCGTGCCGGTGGATGTGGGGGCCATGGTAAAAAGGATCCCCTGAACAGGTTGCTGACCAATGACAAACCGTTGTCTGGCCATGTCCACCTGAGAGTTCTTGGGCAAGGTAAGGAAATAATCTTTTTCCTTATACTTTACCGAAACGATAGGCATACGTTCCACGCTGTTAGCCTTGGCACCATCCACTACAGAAAACCGAAGGATTAGGTTCTTAGGCTGAAGGTTCGATAGAGACTTCCCAGTTCCCACTACCAGAGCATTCCGCTTCGGATCCAAGGAGAAGTCCAGAATCACCTCCCGGTCGAACCTAAGCTGAAATCCCCGATCGTTCTTTTTATAGTCTATTAACCGGAGGAATACAGTATCCCCCGAAGGCGTAGTAACTTCGAGCTTCCAACGTTCCCCGAACGGAAAGTCAATCCCTTGGTACCGAACATGGAGTTCCGTAATTTTCTTCTGTTTAGGATCGGGGCTCTTGGTTCCTACAATTTGAAGATCATTGAAGGAATCGGTGAACTTTTCTGCCCGTCTTCCGAACTGAAGGTAGAGCAAGCCTAGAATCACAGCGATATAGATCAATGGTACAAGGAAATACGTTCTTACAGTTCGAACAACCATCGACGCATTGTAACAACAACACTGGAAGATGGTAAAGTAGGATGAATCCCTGTATGATATTCTGAAGGAGGTGAACTGGTATGCGCGGAAAACGTACGGCTGTAGTGGCAATTGGCGGGAACTCCCTCATCAAAGATGAAAAGAATCCTACGGTGGAGCATCAGTATGAAAGCGCCCGGGAAACTTGTATGCACATTGCGGACATGATCCGGCAGGGATGGGAAGTTACCATAACCCATGGGAACGGCCCTCAAGTAGGGTTTATTCTACGCAGATCAGAGATCGCCGCCAAAGTGGCTGGGATGCATGAAGTGCCCCTTGATGTGTGTGGAGCCGATAGCCAGGGAGCCCTAGGGTACGCGTTGCAACAGAACCTTCAGAATATCCTATATCAACGCGGGATCCGAAAGAACGTAGCCACTATCATCACTCAAACCCTGGTTGACAAGGATGACCCTGCTTTTCGCAACCCTACTAAGCCGATCGGTTCGTTCATGACAAAAGAGGAAGCGCAAAGGCGAGTCGAAGAGAACGGATGGACCGTTATCGAGGACGCAAACCGAGGGTACCGTAGGGTTGTTCCCTCCCCCATGCCCAAAGAAATCGTGGAGTTGGAAACCATACAGACTCTCATTTCTCATGGGATCGTGACCATTACCACAGGCGGAGGAGGAATCCCCGTGATCGACCCTGGGGATGGGAACTACCGGGGTATAGCCGCGGTGATCGATAAGGACTACGCATCCTCCCTCCTAGCACGAGCCCTACAGGTAGATCTCTTCGTCATTTCCACTGCAGTGGAGAAGGTCGCGTTGTTCTACGGCACTCCCAAACAGAGGTGGGTAGATCAGTTGACCTGTGCAGAAGCCAGGAAACTTCTAGCCGAAGGGATCCACTTTGCCAAGGGGTCCATGGCCCCCAAGATCCAGTCCATAGTCTGGTACCTGGAAGCCATTCCCCATGGAAAAGCCCTCATTACAAACCCGGAGAATCTTGGGCGAGCTCTAGAAGAAAAAACTGGAACCTGGTTCGTCCCCTAAGGTATCAACGGTATTGAAGGGCGTCCTGGAGTTCTTGGAGCCGCATGGGTCGATCTTTCACGAATCGTTCAATTCCCTCAAGGATATGGGAAGGATCTAGATGGGCTTCCTCCAATACCTCTTCTACCGTACCACCCGTTCGCCACCGGTTATCCCAATCAGGACTTAAAGCGTACCGTTCGGAAACCTTATTGAATAGCCACTTGTGCATCAACCAGCGGGCAGAGGTTGTGATCACCGTTGAATCCATCCGATCCTGAGAGCTCAAAATAGTTTCCTGGTAGTTTTTACGCTGGAGGGCAAAGAGTTCAGCGCTTACCGCAACAACGATCTTCACATTCAAGCCTCGCTTATCTAGTTCTGGTAGGATCTTTATTGTATTTGCCACCGCGCTGGTACCTTGGACAATTAATACTCCCATTTTGGGCAGATCCGGTTTGTAGTCCCTCATTAGGTAGGCCCCTTTGGCAGCTTCGAAATGACTAGCCATCCCAATCTTCTCCCGATCGGGTACCTCTATGTTAGGTCGGGTGAGATGGAGAGCAATAAGAGGAGATTTTTCTTTCAGAGCGGCCGCAAGTACCACGGGTACCTCGTTGTGTTCCCAAGGATGGAGATTGATGATGTGTCCTTCTGGGAATAATTGGGTAACACCGGGAGAGAAGATCCCGAAGTGGGTTCTACTGTCATCAGCTGTTTCAGGTCCCGAGTGCCCGGCGACAAAAATAATCTTTCCTGTTTTTAGTTCACAGTCCTGGGCAAGCTGACTATAAAGCCGTAAAGGTCCATAGAGAAGATAGGAAAAGCTTCCGTACGTTGAAGTTGCTCCCCAGAATCCATCGAACTCCTTTTCCGGGTCCCGCGCAAGGTTCACTGATGCCAGCCCTGCCAGAATTCCCGCGTTTGCGAACTCAGTGATTTCCTGGGGCAGAAGGACCCCTTCCGGCCCTCCCACTCGTTCATAGTACCCATACCCCTTGAAGTCTCCGTACCCAGAAGCAAACCCGTTGATATTGGTGGAGCCAGATAGATCCGCAGAACTTACTAAAAAGAGGGGTCTTCCATACTCCTTGTGGCCAAACGCGTTGACCCAAGCTCCCCATTTTGCAAGAGCAGCTCGGTTGGCTGCCTGGGTGCCCGGAGCCACGAATAGATCTTTTGGGTAGTTCTTGAAATCGAAAAGCCGCGGGTCTTGGAAGGGAGAACCATTTTTCCCTTGGTTCGTTAATCGGAAACGTGGCATTTCCTTGGGGACGCTCTCGCCAATGGACACTAGTCGTTCTGCTAAATACAGGTATAGCTCTGGATCATCCTGTAAAACCTTCATCACGACTTCCAGGTTGGCTCGGAACTCCTTGGCAAATCCTTCGGGATCTTTGGGGGCGGACCCGCCGAAGTTCTGGAAGGAAACCCCATATTTTTCCGCAAAGGGCTTTTTAGATTCCCAAAAAGCTTCGCTATTCAATCCATGAGGAACTCCGTGAGACGCGTAGTCATACTTTCCATACTCCCGACCCTTCCTTGTCTTGAACCAGAGCACACTGGGAGCTTTCGTGGGATTCGGAGAACCGAGCATTTCATTCATCGCGATTACCAGGGCCCTCCAATCGGATCCCTGTTCTGTTCCAAACACACGCCACCCATGAGAACCAAACCAATCTTTAGGCGTCCCATAGACGACCGCACTTACCGAATGATCGTCGATTCCAAAATCGTTCCAGTCCACTAGATAATAGAGATTATCCAGGGCAAGGCCCCATGCTGAGTTGGCTGTCTCGTGGGTCGCTCCAGGGGTCAAACCTCCTTCCCCTTCCATGATGAACACTTTCGCGTCTACTCCAGCCCGTTTCAATGCGAGGGCAATCCCTGCTGCCGCAGGACTACCGTGCCCGGAGGGACCCGTGTTGAATTTCAAGAAAAGGGTTTTACCGGAAAACTCTGCGTGTCCTGATAGTCCCCCGCGACGACGAAATTTCAACAAGTCTTCCCAATGAAGGATCCGTTCGGCTGGCTGGGGATTCAAGAACCGTTTATCCTTCGTTTTCCTATAGGCTAAATCTAACGCTTCGTTGAATATCGCAAGAGTGACATACACCATGGGAACCGTATGCCCAGCCCCCAATACAAATCGATCGGCAAATCGATTTTCCGGATGTCTTATGTCCCACCGCATGGCACCGCTTAACAGGGTAGCGAGAAAGGCGTGCATCTTGGATCTAGATCCCCCAGGGTGGCCACTCTGCCTATAGTTCAACATCACATCCATTAAGTTGTCCGTGATGTCCTTCGTTTTTTCCCAGAACTTGAATTGACTCTGCAATTCTTCCAGTTTGTTCATCTTCTCCTCCTAATGCATCATACGGTTTGTTGGTTATAGTCTTTCAATAGAGGTTCTTTCGCCTCTAGAATATGATTCCGCATCGCCTCTTCAGCGTATTGAGGATTCCCTTCCGAAATGCTTTTCACAAGCTTCACATGGGAATCCTTCGATTGCACCCTATGTTCCCTCTTCGAGTGAATTCCCTTCCAAAGTAGCCAAAGAAAGTTCGCTTTTCGAAGGAGGCTCACCAACGATTCATACCCTGTTGCTTCTGCTAATTGAATATGGAACCTGTAGTGCAGATCCGAAACATACCCTTCCTCTTCCGAAGAATAGAGAACCGCATCCAACGCTGTTGCATTTTCAAGAAACTGTTGAACCTGCTCCTCAGTTACCTGTTGGGATAGTATCCGAGCAACCTGGCATTCCACTGCCTCTCTCAACGCGTACATATCCAGGATCCGATGGATGGTAGGAATCGCCACTATACACCCACACCGAGGTCGATACTCCACTAACCCATCCTGCTCTAATCGCTTCAATGCTTCTAAGACCGGAATTTGACTAACACCAGTTATCTCGGCCAGTTTTCTTCTAGGCAAGCGGGATCCGGGGGGAAACTCCCCCTGGATGATCTTTCTGAGAATCGTCCGATACACTCGTTCGGCTGCGGTGAGAAATGGGTCGGTGTCAATAGCTGCTGATTCGATAGGCTCGTAGGTAGTTGGATCTATCATTATATTTGCTATAGATGCTATAGCAAATATAGCATTTCTGTCAACCACTGCTCTATACATCTCAAGACCGGGTCTTTCGATGGCATTATAACTCTTGCCATACCCTAACGCCCCCGGCTACTATACCGATTAATATGCAGCATAGGCTTACCCATCGATACTTACTCATGAGCACTGGGATATACTACTCTATTCTTTTTTTAGGGATCCTGTTATTAGGATCCTGTAAAACAGCCCCCTTTCCACCAGAAGCCACATCGAAGGCTCCCCCAATAGAAGTGCCGCCCCCCGAGGAAGATATCTACGAGGGAGTAGCCACCTACCTCTCTTTGGGAGATCCAGAGGCAGCGTTGACCGCATTGGAAAAGGCTCAACAGAAAGATCCTAACTCGAAGGAAACCCAGCGCCTCTTTGCAGAGGTTCTCATCATCGCGGGGAGACTCCAAGAAGCGAAGCAGGTTCTCTCCGAATTGCTCCAATCCGATCCAAGAGACACAGAAGTTCTCTACAATTTAGCCATGATCGAAGCTACTTCAAAAAACTCTGCGAAACAGAAGGAACTGTTGGAAAAGATCCTCCAAATCAACCCAACCCATTCGAGAGCTCTGTCTGCCTTGGGAGAACTTTTACTAAAGCAAAAGAAACTGGAAGAAGCCGAAAAAGCGTTCGATACCAGCTTGACTCAGGATCCCGCCAATATCACTGCCTTGATCGGGAAGGGAAATCTTGAACTTCGACAGAAAAAGCCTTTAGAAGCCGAGAAGACTCTCACGAAAGCAGTAGAACTCCTGCCGAACTATCCCTTTGCCTATGTGGATCGTAGTAAGGCTAGAGCGGAATTGGGAAACTTCGAAGCGGCCGATGCAGATCTAACCAAAGCAATAGAACTCGCTCCCGATTATGGTTGGAACTACTACGACCGCGGTAGGTTAAGGGCAAACATGGGAAAGACAGAGGAAGCTTTAGTCGATTTCAACAAGGCAATAGAACTGGAACCGGATCTGTTCCTGGCTTACATCTATCGAGCTCGGATTCTCGACGGAAAAGAGAAGTACCAGGAAGCCCTAGCGGATTACCAAAAAGCATTAGTGTTGAATCCTCAGTACCCCCATTTGTATGTTCCCATGGGAATCCTATATTATAAACTAAGTAACTTCCAGAAAGCAGCAGAATGCTTCCGGAAGGCGGCCGAACGGGACCAAACCGAACCTGCCTACCATCTCCTTGTTGCTGTCTCCCATAAATCCGCCGGACAGGAACAGAGTGCTTCCGAATATCTAGAGAAGATCCTTCCTATTCTACCTCGCGATTCATTGTTCTATCACATGGCGAGGTACTACCTTCAACCTTCTTCCGATTTTTTTATCGTTCAACAGGTGAACAACGAAAGAAATCGAACATTGAAAGCCCGCATGTTGTTCTATTTGGCTATTCAGTATAAACTACAAGGTAAAGTGAACTCGGCAAGAACATATCTTATAGAAGCTTCCGATGCTCGCTCCAGCGGATTCATCGAAAACCGTTTGGCCAATTGGGAACTCCGGATGTTGCCGAAGGATCGCTAGATCGTATGTTACAAACTTTATTAGAGTTGCTGGATCGATCGCATCCAGTACTCGTTCAAACCCATGATTTCCCCGATCACGATGCCATTGGATCGGGTCACGCCCTACACTGGATCCTGACTCAACGAGGATTCTGCACCTTCCTTTGCTACAACGGCGAGTTCCAAAGTGAAACTCTGAAAGTAACCATCTATGAATTGGGAATTCCCTTGATCGCGGCAAGAGACCTGCATCTGAAAGAAACGAACCAGATCGTCCTGGTAGATGGATTTGCGGGGAATACGAATGTCACAGACATACTGGGCGAATTGGTAGGTATCATCGATCATCATACCCCACCCATCCCTGCCACCTGCCCATTCATAGACATCCGCACTTCTTACGGGTCCTGTTCCACCATTCTCTATACCTACCTGAAAGAACACGGAGCACCCATTCCGCGCTCCATTGCTACAAGTCTTCTGATGGGAATCATGACAGACACCGCGTTCATGACTCGAGCAGTCTCTCCCATGGATCTGGAAGCCTTTTCTGCACTCTTCTTCCAGGGAGATTGGCAACGAGCCGCCTATATCCTCAGAAACTGTCTTGCCCTCCAGGATTTGCCTATCATCCGGCAAGCAGTGAACCACTATCGGATCATCGATGACATCTGCTTTCTCGAACTTGATTTGGAGTGTACTTCCGAACTGCTGGGACTCGTTTCCGATTTCTTTCTTGGACTGAAAGAAATCATCATTGTAGTAAGTTGGGCTTTCGAAAAGGAAATCCTCCACGTATCCGTCCGTAGCGAGGATCCGGACCGACCCGCAGACCTGATTGTTCGAAAAGCTCTAGCCGGAATCGGTTCCGGTGGAGGGCATGTCCATATGGGAGGGGGTGCCATACCTCGGGATCGCTTTCCCGGTGCGGATGCGCTCCGATCTCGGTTTCTCGAAGCTATAGGAAAAAGGAACATCCATGAGTGACTCCATTACCCGGTTACAACTAGGCGACAGGATCTTTATCCTAGTCGGTACGGCCCATATTTCCAAACAGAGCGTGGAGGAGGTGGAACGGATCATCTCCGAAGAAAAACCAGAACGAGTATGCATTGAGATCGACCCGTCTAGGTACAGAACCCTCACCGAAGGAGCCCAGTGGTCGTCCCTCGATATCTATCGGGTCCTCAAAGAAGGAAAGGGGTTCCTCTTACTCAGTAATCTGGTGCTTACTTCTTTCCAGCGTAGATTGGGCCTAGAATTGGGAATCCGTCCCGGAGAAGAGATGTTGGCAGCCATCCGAACCGCAGAGAGTCTGGGCATCCCCACAGCCCTCTGCGACAGGGACATTCAGGTTACCCTGCGAAGAGCATGGGCTCGATCCAGCTTTTGGGGAAAGAACAAACTTCTCGCCGCTCTCCTTTCCTCTGTCGTTAGCTCGGAGAAGCTAACCTCCGAGCAGATCGAGGAACTGAAAAAGAAGAACGAACTTGAATCAATGATGGAGGAGTTGGCTGGGTATCTCCCTTCCGTGAAGGAAGTACTAATCGATGAGCGGGACCAGTACCTCGCCCAGAACATCTTTAATCAGCCTGAGAAAAAGATCTTGGCCGTTGTGGGAGCCGGTCATGTTCCAGGGATCGTCCTGTGGTTAGAAGCTTTGTACAGAGGGGAAACTTTGATCGATGTGACGAAGTTGGAGGCGGTTCCGCCACCGGCAAAGGTTTCGAAAGTTTTACCCTGGGTGATTCCTGCCCTCATCATCGGATTGATCGGTTGGGGTTTCCTTCGATCTGGTTGGATGCAAGGAATGGAGATGGTGTGGGTATGGGTGCTGGTGAATGGTGGGTTAGCAGCCCTCGGTAGTTTTCTCGCGTTGGCTCATCCTATTACCATTCTCGCTTCTTTTCCAGCCGCGCCCATCGCTACCCTGAACCCTGCAATAGGGGTAGGGATGATCACTGGCCTGATAGAAGCTTACTTCCGGAAACCTCGGGTAGAGGATTTCGAACGATTGAGCGAGGATATCACATCTTTAAAAGGATTCTTTCGGAATCGGGTGACCCACGTGCTTCTGGTCTTTTTCTTCTCCAACTTGGGAGGAATGATCGGGAATTTTATCGCCTTGCCTTACCTTACCGTCCTAGTCCGGAAGTAAAGACAGTCCGCACCGCTTCTCCCACCGTGGCGACTTCGATCCAGGACGTGTGTTCCCGTTCCTCATCCCAGGCCTCAGGCCCAATGCAAGTGGTAAAGCCCAACTCTTGGGCAGAACGAAACCGCCTTCGAATATGGGACACAGGTCTCACCTCCCCTGCTAAGCTCACCTCTCCCGCCACAACCGTATCCGCGGGAAAAGGGACTCCCGTGCGAGCAGAGTACAGGGCAAGGGCAAGGGGAAGTTCGATTCCCACCTCGCTGATCCGGATCCCCCCTGCCACGTTTACATAGATGTCTTGATCCGAGAACCTTAAACTTGCGTGTTTTTCCAGTACCGCAGCAATTCTAGAGACCCTTCCAACATCCAGCCGATCTGAAAAAACACGGGAAACCCCACCCTTCGCGGGAACCACCAAGGCTTGAAGTTCCACCAATAGCACTCGACTACCCTCGTACACCGGCGCTACCACCACACCGGGGGGTAATGTCCCATCCCTCCGAACCAGAAACACCGAAGAAGGATCCGCCACCTCCCGAAGTCCCTGCTCTCCCATGGAAAAAAGACCGATTTCATCCACCGAACCGAACCGATTCTTCACTGCCCGGAGGAAGCGAAGATCCCCGCCTCCCTGTTCGAAATAGAGAACCGTGTCCACCATATGCTCGATCACCTTGGGTCCCGCGATGAGACCTTCCTTCGTGATATGGGCTACAAACACGAGGCCCGCGCCCAGATCTTTGGCCCATTCGGACATCTCATGACAGCAGTACTTCATCTGGTTTACAGTGCCAGGCATGGACCCCATTTCCGGAGCATAGAGGGTTTGAATGGAATCCACCACGACGAACTCGGGCTTCAGTGTATCCACGCACTGGAGAACCCGTTCCAATTCCGTCTCCGCATAGATATGGATCTTTCCCGGATGAACACCCACCCGTTCAGCCCGTTGTCGAATCTGCGCAGGGGATTCTTCCCCACTCACATAGAGAGATTTACACTTCTCCCCTATCGCTCCTGCCACTTGAAGGAGGAGGGTGGATTTCCCGATGCCAGGCTCCCCTCCTAGCAGGATCGTGCTTCCCCTGAAAACTCCTCCCCCCAGTACTCGGTTCAGTTCCGGTACCATTGAATCTATGGCTTCGGCCCGGGAACTGTCCACGGTAGAGAGAAGGATCGCTGAGTCTTCCTTTTTTCGTGTTTCTTTCCCCGAGGCTCCTCTACGCAACGTTGTCGCTGAACCTTTTTGGGTTCGTTTGAGGGATAGACCTTCCAAAAGCGTATTCCACTCCCCGCATTGAGGACATCTCCCCAGCCACCGGGGTTCCTCGTGCCCGCAGTTCGTACAAGTAAAGGTAATTTTCGATCCTGCCATTCCTCGTTTCGTTCCTCTATATTTTTCTGACCCGGATGACTCCTTCGATCGATTGGATGCGCGTTAGAGATTCATCGCTGATATCCGAATCCAGATCGATGATATTGTAAGCGATACCATCCTTATGCCTATTCAACAGATCCGAGATATTGATCTTTTCCTTGGCGAGGATAGCCGTGATTTGCCCAACCATATTGGGGATATTGAAGTTGGAAACGGTAAGGCGTACTTTCCCGGTTCGTTCCAACGTACAATCGGGAAAGTTGACTGAACGATTGACATTTCCGGTTTCCAGAAAGGTTTTCAACTGTGTAGCCGCCATGATCGCGCAGTTTTCCTCTGCTTCGGGAGTTGAGGCTCCCAGGTGAGGAATGCAGAGAACATTCTCCACCTTGAGCAACTTTGCCTCTGGAAAATCCGTCACGTACTTTGCCACCTGTCCGGTTTGCAGAGCCTCGATCAGGTCCTCATTGTTCACAAGGCCCCCACGGGCAAAGTTCATGATCCGTACCCCTTTTTTCATTACGGCAAACCGTTCCTCGTTTAAAAGACCTCGAGTCTTGTCCGTCAGGGGGGTATGGAGAGTGATAAAATCGCTTTGCCTCAATAGGGATTCCAGTCCCTCTGCGCGAATCACATCCCGAGATAATCGCCAGGCAGATTCGACGGAAATGAACGGATCGTACCCAATGACCCGCATACCCAGCCCTATGGCTGCATTGGCTACCATCACTCCGATAGCTCCCAACCCAATGACTCCTAATGTCTTTCCCATCAGCTCCGGACCAGCAAACTGATTCTTGTTCTGCTCCACTATTCCAGGGATATCCTCTGTCTGACCTAAGAGGGATTTGGTCCAGCTGATTCCCTCATGGATCCGTCGACAGGAAAGGAGTAGCCCTGCCACCACTAGCTCTTTCACCGCGTTCGCGTTAGCTCCTGGAGTGTTGAACACCACGATTCCCTTTTCAGTGCACCGCTCTACCGGTATGTTGTTGGTACCTACTCCCGCGCGGGCAATCGCTTTTACAGATTCTGGAAACTCCATTTCATGGAGAGGAGAACTTCGAACAATGATCGCGTCTGGATTGCTCAGCTCAGAGGCCACCTCGTACTGATCCCGGGGAAACAACTCGAGCCCCTTAGGCGATATTTTATTTACCGTCATGATCTTGAACATACTACGCTCCTTTTCCATGCTTTGCTTCGAAGTCCTTCATGAAAGCAACCAGCGCTTTCACTCCTTCGACGGGCATAGCATTGTAGATACTGGCCCGCATGCCCCCTACGGTTCGGTGCCCCTTCAAATTGATAAACCCCTTAGCTTCCGCTTCCTTCAGGAAAAGGGCATCCAGTTCCTTCGAGCCCGTGACAAAGGGAATATTCATGAGGGAACGTACAGCCGGATCCGCTGTACCATGGAAAAGCCGGGATTGGTCGAGGAAATCGTACAGGATCCTGGCCTTTTCCAGGTTTCGCCGATACATTGCTTCGACACCCCCGTTCTGCTTTACCTCCTCTAGCACGAGTTTTAGGATATAGATGCTATAGCAGGGAGGAGTATTGTACAGGGAGTCATTCTCCACGTGGATATCGTACCGAAGCATGGTGGGAGTAGAAGGTCGATGCTTTCCCACTAGATCCTTGCGAATGATCACTACGGTAACTCCTGCCGGGCCTAAATTTTTTTGGGCACCCGCGTACACGAGGGAAAACTTCCCCATATCTATCGGTTCGGACAGAATGTTACTGGACATATCGGCTACCAGGGGCACAGATCCAGTTTCCGGAAACCGAATAAACCGAGTTCCATAGATGGTATTGTTCGTGGTGATATGCAGGTATGAAGCGTCCGTTCCAGGGGAGGGTACGTTGGGTATGTAGCTATAGTTCCGATCTTTCGAAGAAGCAGTGATCCGCACCGTACCGTACCGTGACGCTTCCTCGGCTGCTTTGGCCGCCCAATGACCGGTTTCCACGTATTCCGCAACTCCCCCTTCTGGGAGGAGGTTCAAGGGAACCATGGAGAACTGCAACGAAGCACCTCCCTGAAGAAACAGGACCGCGTGTGTATCCTGAATCCCCATCAATTCCCGAAGGAGCGCTTCCGCTTCCTGAATGATCTCTTCAAACCAGTGGGAACGGTGGCTCATCTCCATTACCGATTGACCGCTTCCCTTATAGTCCAGCATCTCCAGAGCTGCTCGTTTTAACACAGACTCCGGCAGCATGGAAGGTCCCGGCGAAAAATTGTACACTCTACCCATCTACATCCTCCTGTTGATAGAGATACGCGGAAAGTATATTGAGTTCTCCTGCCAGGGAGACATTTCTTACTAACACACGGTTCGATTTCACGGTCAGCACCACTGGAGCAAAGTTGATGATTCCTCGAATACCAGCTCGGACTAGACGGTCCGCTGTTTCCTGAGCAGCCTCGGGCGGTACGGTAAGAATCCCGATTTCGATCCGGTATTTCCGCACTACTCCCTCCAGTTCCCGCGCGTGATACAGCGGAATTTTTGTGGAAAGAAGTTCCAGCCGGTTCTCACTGAGATCGAAGGCGGCCACTAAACGATACACTCCCTCCTGCCATATCCTTCGATGAAGAATAGCCACCCCTAGATTTCCTAAGCCCACAAGGCAAGCGGTTCGGGGATGGGTGAGCCCTAACGTATCCCCAATGAGCGAACGAAGGGATTCCAAGGGATATCCCCTGGTAAACCCAGACCCAGGCTTCCCCAACCCTGTCTTTTCTTTCCCTGCGAGCTGTTCTGTACCCAGTCCTTCTCTTAAAAAACTCAAGTCTTTGCGAATGGTATGATCCGGCACACCGAGAAGCTCGCTCAACCGTTTGGAGGAAACTGCCTGCAAACCCTGATTCTGGAGCTTCCCCAACAGAACATAGAGACGAGCGAGTCGCTCCAGCGTTGGGGAGGGAAGGGTTGAATCCTTTTTCACTGTTCCTCCTAACATAACCACCAGAATCATTAACTGTGAAATATTTCACAATTATTTTACTCTATTCTCCTGTTCCTGTCAAGCCTCATCCGGATGCTCTTGAAGCACTTCCTTACTACTAGAGGGTAGCCATTTTCGTTTTTACCCATCCACCCCCTCTTACTTCTTCCTTGCCTTTTTTTCGAAGAGTCCCTATCATTATTTCCCGATGGATGAAACACCGCTTCTAGTATCCTGCGGGATCTTGCAACAGGGGGACAAGATTTTAGCCCTTCGCCGAAAGGATGGAAACGAACTCGGCGGTAAATGGGAGTTCCCCGGCGGAAAAATTGAACAGGGAGAAACCCCCGAACGTTGCCTGGAACGGGAACTCGAAGAGGAGTTAGGTTTACGGGTGACCGTCGGAGAAGCCCTTCCACCTGTCCAGTATACCTACCCGCATCGCGCAATCGTCCTATACCCCTACGTCTGTAGCTCTCCTTTCACCATCCAGCTCATGAAGGACCATGACGATCTAATTTGGGACACCCCAGAACGGTTACGATCCCTCGATTGGGCCGAAGCGGACCGCTTAGTCCTCGAAACATACATTTATCGGAGGAGTGGACACCCATGATCGGCCCCTACTGTTTTTTCAATCAGCGTTTAATCCCCATCGAACAAGCGGTAGTATCCATCGATGATTTGGATTTTTCCTATGGGTATGGAGTGTACGAAACCCTCAAAGTAAGGCATCGGATTCTTTACTTTCCTTCCCTGCATGAGGAACGATTGTTCCATTCCGCTTCGATCATCGGTCTTGCTCATCCCTTCAAACCGGGAGACATCACCCGGGGAATTCAGGAACTGGTACGAGCCAACAAGACGGAACACGCAAATATTAAAGTCCTTCTCATCGGAGGGGACACGGCAGAACAAGCCCGACTGTATATCCTGACGTTGAACCCGCTCTTCCCCGATCGGAAGGACTACAAGCAGGGTGCTATTGCCCTGATCTATCCCGGGGAGCGCGCATTTCCCGAAGCGAAGACACTAAACATGTTGGTCAGTACACTGGCATTTCGGGTAGCAAAAAAGGCAGGGGCTTACGACGCCGTGTTGAAAAATCGAGAAGGGTACCTTACCGAGGGAACCCGCACGAACCTGTTCTATGTGAAAGAAGGGATCGTGTACACGCCTCCCCGACATCAGGTGCTGGAAGGAGTCACCCGAATTACTCTCCTGGAAGCCCTCCACCAGAAAGGCATCCCCGTTCAGGAGCGACCTCTCCAGGAAACAGAGATTCCCCAGCAAGATGGATTCTTCCTCACCAGCACTTCCACCAAAGTCATGCCGTTGCGGAAACTCGGATCTTACGATCTCTCTATCCCTCCCCTTATCCGGGAGATCATGAAACACTACGACGCGTACCTGGATGCCTATGCATCCACCCAGGAGGCTTTGTTCTAGCGATGGTTACCCCTCCCAACCATCCACCCAACTGTCTCCAGTGCACCTACTTTTTCGTAACCTGGGATCCTCGGTTTCCCCGGGGATGCAACGTGTTCAACATAAAAAGTCGGGAGCTCCCCAGTTATGAAGTATTCCGGGCCACAGGTAAGCATTGCCCGGCCTTCCAAAAATCTGAACGCGTACGGGGTACGGGATGAGTAGACAATGTACGAACCTCCTTCTACTCGGAATGGGAGCCCTGTTCTTAACCTGGGGATTAGCGAGCTGCTATGTCCTGAAACAGGGAACGATTCTCCTTTCCTACCACTCCAAAGCTGAGTCTGTGGAAGAGCTCTTGAGTAAGCAGGATCTGGATCAGAAGACGCGGAACTTTCTGGAACGGGTATTAGACATCCGATCCTTTGCGACAGGTACCCTGGGGTTAGAAACGAACTCCAACTACACCCGGTATGTGGAACTCGATCAGGACCATTTGGCCTACGTGGTTTCTGCGGCTGATAAGGCTTCTTTCACTCCCCATGAATGGAGTTTCCCCATCGTGGGTAAGGTTCCCTACAAGGGATTCTTTCGGTTGGAAGACGCCAAAGCGGAAGCGGAAAGTCTACGCAATCTGGATCTCGACGTATGGGTGCGAAAGGTAGACGCGTTCAGTACTTTAGGATACTTCTCCGATCCCCTTTATTCCTTCATGAAGTCCTACAAGGTACACCAACTTGCCGAGTTGATCGTTCACGAACAGGCCCATGCCACCCTCTACCTGAAGGGACAGTCCCAGTTCAACGAAGAGTTCGCGACCTTCGTGGGAAGGGAAGGAGCTCGTCTGTATATCCGGTCCCGATTCGGAGAATCCTCCCCTGAATCTGCTTCTCTAAAAGCATGGGAAAAAGACCAGAAGACCTTCCTGCAAGAAGTTCGACGGTTGATCCGGATCCTGGAAGACCTGTACGCGGCTCCCCTGACGCGAGAAGAAAAACTCAGACGCAAAACATTACTTATCCAGGATTTTCAGCGGGAGTTCCTTGCCTCCTATGAAAAGCTATTTCAAACCGATACCTTTAAAGCGTTCTCCAAATTACCGGTAAACAATGCCTACCTGTACCTTTATCGCCTCTACTATCCGGAAAACCAGATCTTCGAACAACTCTATCACGCCGCGAGACAAGACCTTTCTCGACTAATCCAAGCAGCCAAGCGGATCAAAGGGGAAAAAGGGGACCCCTACGCCTTAATAGAAAGAGAGATCCGAAAAGGGTCATACTGATGATGGGCGAACTCGAAATTCCTTTTAGCGACCCCATGGTATCCGTTGTGATCCCTACCTATAACAGGGCTTCTAGCGTGCTCGAAGCGATTCATTCGGTATTACTTGGTACCTATAAGAACTTCGAACTGATCGTTGTGGACGACGGTTCTTCGGACGGCACGGTAGAGGCCCTTGTACGGCGGGGGTTCTCTCTTTGGCCTTCTCCTCCTATCCATTCTCCACCCTTGATCCTTCTCCCTTTACCCCATACAGGGTTCCCCGGTTTGGTGCGGAATCGAGGGGCGCAAATAGCTCGAGGAACCTACCTCGCCTTTCTCGATTCAGACGATCTGTGGTTACCCCAGAAGCTTGAACTACAACTCAAAGCCCACGAAGAATCTAGATCACGAGGACAGTATTTTCGAATCAGTCATACCCGGGAACACTGGGTTCGAAACGGAAAGACCATCTCCCAACGGAAACAACGGCATCGGCGGGAAGGTGACGTGTTCCGTGACAGCCTTAAGAAATGCATCTTGGGACCTTCCACAGTACTGATGGAACGAAGCTTGTTCGAAGAAGCGGGTGGTTTCCGGGAAGATCTAAGGATCGCCGAAGATTATGAACTCTGGGTACGGATTACTTCCTCAGAGCCAGTCCTCTATATTGAAGAATCGTTGACGGTAAAACGGGGCGGTTCGCCGGATCAACTTTCCCTATCCTATCCCTTCATAGAACCTTTTCGATTACAGGCCTTGAAGGATCTAGTGGAACGGGGGTTCTTTATCCCGCTCTCTCTACGGCAGAAAGAAGCCGTGGAAGAATTAGTGCGAAAATGTCGGATCCACGCGGGAGGATGCCGGAAACGAGGCAAACTCGAGGAGGCCTTGTTCTGGGAAGAACAGGTTAGACGCTACCTCCTTTCGATAGAACCTCTAGGGCCCACAACAAAGGCATAGGGGAAGCTGAAGCTTGTCCAGCCGGGAAATCTGCGTTACATTCCATCCATGAAGGTGTTCCAACTGCTCGGATTGCTTTTAGCATCCTGGATCCTCCTTTCCCACTGTTCCACTCAGGCCGATTTTATCGTACGCTCCGACGGTTCGGGGGAAGCGTCCCTTCGCGTCGAACTGTCCCCTATCCTTCTGCGGTACTATTCCGATCTTGCCGCAGGATTTTTTCCAAACTACGATCCAAAGCATCCCAGGGTCTTCGATCTGGACGCCCTTCGTCTTCGCTTCGCCCAGGAAAAAAACCTTTCTCTTACTTCCGCCCGTACTCCATCGCCAGAACGATTAGAGGCCACTTTCACCTTCAAAAACCTGGAAACCCTCTTCACCGATCCAAAGGTGGGAAATGTTATATTCCTGGAAAGAAAAGCTCACGAAGAAACCCTTCACATACGAATGAATCGGGACACGTTGAAATCTGTCCTTGCCTTAGCTCCCGATACCCAATCACCCATGTTACGGATGCTTTTGCCACCAGAGAATAAACCTATAAGCGAAGGGGAATATCGGAAACAACTCGTATGGGCGTTGGAGGAATACGCTTCGGAACAAGTACTGAACGCCACCCTGCAACGCTCAAATATCGAGGTACGAATCCGAACACCCGCCCCCATTCTCCGACAACGGGGAGGGGTTCAGGAGGGGGCAACCGAAGTCCGCTTCACCCTGCCTCTCTTGACTCTACTGACCACTCCTTTAGAGTACGAACTCACCTACCAGAGGTAAGGGGTCCCATCTTAAAGCATCCTTCGAGTTCAGAAGGGCCGTGGAGGGCTAATCTTAGCCGTCAGTTCTCTCTTGATAACCCCTTAATAGAGGAGTAACACCGGATTCACCGGTCGTCCCCAACGGAACACGGAAAAATGAAGATGGGGCCCCGTAGAATACCCGGTGCTTCCCACCTCTCCAATTTTTTGCCCCTCCCGCACGTACATCCCCGGGGTAACGGCAATGGACCGAAGATGGGCATAGAACGTTGTGTAGCCTCCCACGTGGGAAATAAGGATATAGTTCCCCGCGCTTGCATTGTATCCAGTTTCCACTACCCGACCTTCTAATGCAGCCCGAACAGGATCCCCCTCAAATCCTCCAATATCTATTCCGTTGTGGAATCGCCTCGTTCCCGTAATAGGATCCGCGCGCCATCCATAAGGGGAAGAGATCCATCCCCGAACCGGATACCGGAACAGTTCGCCCCATACCCGACGGAGCTCTACGGCAGGCAACTTCGCTTCAGGGATGAATAACCGTTGTCCGGGCTGGATACTATCTGTAACGAGTTCGTTCACGTCTCGGATGGCTTGTATTTCCACCCCGTATTTCCGAGAAATCGTTTCAAGAGTGTCCCCCGCTTTTACCTCATGCATCAGGCCGTTCATGTTGGGAATCTGGAGAACCGTTCCAATCTGGAGGGTGCGGGCTTTCTCAATGCTGTTCCAACTAATGATGGAATCCTGAGTGACGTTGTACATCTCTGCTATCCCCGAGATCGTGTCCCCTGGCGCCACTTTATAGGAAACGAAAACGAGTCGACGGGGCGCGGGTTCCGTAGCTTCCAATTCCATGGGAAGCAGGGCTGGTTGCCCCTGCCCTGAGTGAGCAGGAGGTAAGCGTTTAGGAGCCATCCAAACTAAAATGAACAACGTAGGCAAGAACAACGCGGCATATCCCACATGTAAGCACTTATCTTTGAGTTGCATATGCCTCCCTCTACTCCTTGTAGTATATATCGGTTCGAGCCGCCCTTCAAAGAAAATTTTCTTGAAAGGACTCTATTCTACCTTCAGTTGGATTTCCTCCGGATGTGCCGCGAAATATCCCTCCACAATGGCGCAGAGCTCTTCCCAGCTTGAGGAGTTCCATATATTGGTAAAGAAGCGGTGACTAAAAACTAGATTCTGGGACAAATACTGTAGGAATCGCTTAGCCCTACTTTCCAAGAACTCTTTCGGCTGATAGCGAAGGAGGAGCTCTAAAAATCGAAGGGCTACTTTACGCAGATTTACAGTAAAGGGGATTCTGCTTTCTATAAAGGGAGAAGCCGGTATTTGTCTGCCCTGTTTATAACGTATATAGGCAAAGAGCCAGGGAGAACGGATTGCCGCACGGCCGATCATCACACCATCGGGGCGGTATTGCTCCTTAACTCGGCAATAGTCATCGTACGTTCGCACGTCCCCATTCCCAATCACGGGAATGGGAAGGTGTTCCTTCAACAGACGCACATACTCCCATCGGGCAAAGCGGCTAAACTTGTCTTTCCTGGTGCGAGGATGAAGGGTAAGGAAATCGATCCCTTCTCCTACCAACGCCTGGCAGAAGGTAAGTAGATACTCGGGATCCTCTTGTTCACCCAATCGAAGTTTCACCGACAAACGTTTCCGGTTAACCCGAACCCGGATACCCCCTATCAAGGCACGGGCCGCATCAATGGAACGCATCCATCGGATCCCTCCTCCCGCGCGGACGATCTCGGGGGCCGAACATCCCATGTTGATATCGATTCCGAATCCTGGGATCCCATCGAGGTATTCGGCAGCTTTCCATAAAGAATCCGGATCCCCTCCCACTAACTGATGTATCAATTTCTCGGGCACCGGATCGGGCATCACGTAGTAGGATTCGAAGGGCCCTCCCGTTAAAAGGGAAGAGGCATTGATCATTTCAGAGCCATACAAATCACAACAACCGAACTCTTCCAACAGGACACGCAAGGCGGGGGTGGAAATCGTTGCCATGGGAGCAGCCACTAATACATCCTTGATACACACGGCCGTCCGATAGTACTATCAAACCCACCATGGATGCAACACAGATCAAGAAACAAGTCGGCTTCGCCGCTGCGGAAGAGTACGTAAAAAGTGGAATGAAACTTGGCCTAGGTACGGGTACTACGGCCATCTGGTGCGCTCGCCGGGTAGGAGAACTCCTGAAACAGGGGAAAATCCAAAATATTCTAGCGGTTCCTACCAGCACGCAAACAGAACTGGAATGCCAGCAGTTGGGAATTCCTCTGCGTTCCCTGAATGATCCAGATATCAATGGCGAATTGGATCTAGCCATCGATGGAGCGGATGAAGTAGATTCAGACCTCTGCCTAACCAAAGGAGGCGGCGGGGCTCTATTGATCGAGAAGATCGTAGCCTACGCGTCCAAACGGTTCATCGTGGTAATCGACACGACTAAGCTCGTCTCGCACCTGGGGATCACTTTCCCGATCCCTATCGAAGTTCTCCGGTTGGCTCGAGTCCCCGTGACAAAAGCTTGTGAAGCTCTGGGAGCCAAACCCGAGGTCCGAATGGCTGTGAAGAAGATGGGACCTGTCATCACAGACAATGGGAACTTGCTTTTGGATTTATCCTTTTCGAAGCCTTTCGATCCCAAGCAGATGGAAAAGGAACTTTCCCTTATCCCGGGCGTGTTGGGGAATGGGATTTTCGCCCGCGTGCGACCCATCGTGATGGTGGGGCATCCCGATGGAAAGATAGAAACCCTCCGATGAAACCCTTCTACACTGAGCGAGATCTAGTTCTCAAACATACAGACATGGGCGGGCTTCTCCACGACGTGCAATCCTACGGAATCCTGAATCCGGATCAGCGAAGCGAGTTGGTTCGCTTGTTAGAAGAAGCCCGTTCCACGGGAGAACTAAAAGAGTTCCCCGACATGAACGCCCACGTTGGAGTAGATCGGGAAACGAATGAGTTGCTTTTGGTGATCCATGACGTGTACGATCCCCGAAACCTTCTTACCGTGTTATTCGATCGCCTTACGTCAATCGAAGAAGAAGATCCTCAGAGAGACAAGGAACATGCCCTTAGTCTGATCGAATCCTACTTGGGGGTAATCGAAAAACGGGAACGGGTGAGTCTACAGGAAGTGAAACGAAAACTCATCCAGCTCACCACCTCCATGAAAGAAACCATCGCTCTTTTTCAGGAAGATGAGTTCAGCGACAACGATCTAGAGAAGCTATCGGAAGCGTTGGACAAAGCCTACTTCGAACCCCTATCGGAACTGTTGGAAGGGGTTCTCGTCACGATCGCAGGGAATTGATCTATGAACACACATACCCTACAACAACCAAAACCTATCCAGGAGATTCCCCCTTCCTTCTGCAAAAACCTCTCCATCCTTTTCACCGACATCGATGACACCCTAACAACCGATGGGCTTTTACCCCCCTCTTCCTACACAGCCCTTTGGAAGCTGGTGGAATCTGGAATCCAAGTCGTTCCCGTAACGGGTAGGCCCGCGGGATGGTGCGACCATATTGCCCGCATGTGGCCCGTGGCTGCCGTGATCGGAGAAAACGGGGCCTTTTACTTTACCTACGACCGAAAGAACCGGAAGATGCGTAGGGAGTATTTCGATTCCAAAGAAAAACGAAAAGAAGCAGAGGAAGGCCTTGCGCGAATCCGGGAAGACGTGCTACAGCGAGTTCCGGGCGCGGCGGTGGCCGCGGACCAGCCTTTTCGCATCGCCGATCTAGCCATCGATTTTCGCGAGGATGTCAACCCTTTGGACGATGCGGCCATAGAGGAGATCTGCCGGATCGCTCGAACCCATGGAGCGGTTTGCAAGGTTTCCAGTATTCACGTAAACATCTGGTACGGATCGTACGACAAAATTTCCTGCATCCGGGAATACCTTACGCGAGAAAGTGGAAAGCCTTTCGTCGAGTGGAAGGATCGAATTCTCTTCATCGGCGATTCACCGAACGATGAACCGAGTTTTCAGCACTTCCCCGTTTCAGTGGGGGTGGCGAACATTCGAACCTTCCTGCCTAAGCTTCAGCATCCCCCCCGCTATATCACTTCCCTCGAGGGAGCGGAGGGGTTCGCCGAAGCTGCCGAATGGATCCTAAAGCAGAGGGGACTTTAGAATCTTATTTCTTCCCCTTCCGTTTCCGTTTCTCCCGGGAAAGCTTGGGCGTAAAGGCCATTTTTGATCCCGCAGTGATGGGTGTTGGACTGAGGTTCGCTTTCGAACCTACCTCCTCACCCTGTTCGGTTCCAGAAACGGAAGCTGAAGCTTCTCCTTTCTTAGAAGCATCAATTCCTTGACCCCTCACCATTTCTTGGGTATCCAAAGATTCTTCTTCTACAGGCAAGACTTTTTCCTGAGAGGTGCCAGTTGGCCTTTGTTCTTTCTTTACAGGAGACTTGCTCTCCCGACTCTGCCTCCACTTCTCTCCCAGTCTTTTCAATTCCAGCAGGAAGGGAGAAGCTATGAAGATAGAGGAGTACGTTCCCACTACGATTCCAACGATCACGTTGAGGGCGAAATACCTCACATCCCCACTACCAAAGATGTACACAGCCAGAATCGCGATAATGGTTGTAAGAGAAGTGATGATGGTTCTACCTAAGGATTGGGTGATACTGGTATTGATGATCATGGGGAACGGAGTCTCCCGCATGAGGCGGACATTTTCCCGGATCCGGTCGAACACAACGATCGTATCATTGATCGAATACCCGATGATCGTGAGCACTGCCGCAACCGTAGCGGTAGAAACTTCCATCTGGGTAGCGCCGATAAAGCCGATCATGAACAGAGGGTCATGAATCGTGGCCGCTATAGCGGCTAACGCGTACGCAAGCTTGAACCGGAACCAAGCATACAACATGATCAGCAATAGGGCAAACAAGGTGAGGAACAGCGCCTGGGAAGCGAGGTCTGCGGAAAACCTCGGCCCCACGTACTCGGTTTGAAGGATCTGGACCTTTCCTTCCCCAAACCGCTGCCCCAGCGCGGTCCTGATCTTTCCTTCCACTTCGGTGCTGAAGGTCTTGCTTTCTCCGACCTGTTTGACCTTAATGGCGTATTCCTGGTTGGCAGCGTCCCCTATGGTTTGGATCTGAGGATTCACTAGCGTCCCCAACGCAGATCGAACCACATCGATGGGAGCCTTCACAGAGGGGTCTATCTTTACCTGTATTCTAGCCCCAGCCTGGAAGTCTAACCCTAAATTAAATCCCCCCTGCATCCAGGTGAGGGTAAATCCTGCCGCAATCGCAACAAACGAAAGGACAAAGGCAATATATCTGTATCGCAAGAACTGGATTACTTTCATGATGCCCGCAGCCTCCAGCTGATACTAAGCTTGTTGAACCCTACCACATCGGTAAGAAAGTCGAAAATAAGCCTCGAGACAAAGAGAGCAGTGAACATGGATGTGATGATCCCTACCGAAAGGGTAACGGCGAATCCTTGGATAGGTCCTTTACCCAACTGGGACAGGAACAAGGCCGCAATCAAGGTGGTAATATTCGCGTCCATGATGGTCCAGAAAGCTTTGGAGAACCCGGCTTCTATGGCGGCCACTGCGGATTTACCCAGTCTGTATTCTTCCTTGATTCGTTCGTAGATGATCACATTGGCATCCACCGCCATACCCACGGTAAGCACGATACCCGCGATACTCGTTAGAGTCAGGGTAAAGTTGAACACGGAGAGAATGGCAATCATGAAGAATACGTTGAGCAGGAGGGCGATATCGGCAATCAATCCAGCGCCTAAATAATAGATCGCCATGAAGCCCACTACCAACAGGAATCCCCAAAAACTCGCCTGTAACCCCGCCTGGATGGCGTCGGCACCTAAAGTAGCTCCTACAGCCTGCAGGTTGATGATCTCGAGATCCACCGGAAGGGCAGCCGTTCGCAGAACCAAGGCGATGTTCTGGGCTTCTTCCTGGTTGAACCCCGTGATTCGTACCGATTCCCGGATAGCTTCCTGGATTCGAGCGTAGGCTTTTACCTTGTTGTCCATCACAATGGCCAAACTCTTTCCCTTGTAACGGTCCGTCAGTTTATAGAACTTGTCTCCCCCTTCCTTGTCTAGCACGAAGTTCACTGTGGGTTGGTTGGTGATGGGATCCCGAGCCACCTGTGCGCTCTGGATATGAGAACCGTCCAAACCGTTCTCCTGAATGTCTTCCAGGATCACGATGTACCGTTCCAGCTGGTCGATCCCATACTTATCTTTCGTGTAGTATCCCCGGATCACAGAACCCGGAGGGATGAAATCAACCTTGTACTTCGGATCATCGGGAGTATACCCGGGGTTGGCCCGCTGGTACTCGATGAGTTTTGTCGTCGCCTCTTCATCCACGATATGGAAGTTGAGACTCCCCTTGCCCATGAGGAAGGCCCGTACCCGATCAGGATCCGCATCTCCGGGGATTTCAATGATGATGGTGGTATCGTCCGCCCCCCGGCGAATCTGCGGCTCGGTAACTCCGAACTGGTCGATCCTATTGTTGAGAATTTCCAACGCCCGGTTCATGGCATCCTGTCGTTCCTCTAGGGAAGGCTCGTGCCCTAGCCTCTTTTTGAGAGATTCCATGTCCGCCTGTAGAACTACCGTCATCCCACCAGATAAGTCCAACCCCAACTGGAGAGACCTGCTCCGAAGGTCCTTTAGGTCCATGATCTCCTTGCGGTAGTAGTTTTCTATCTCCGTGAAGAGTTCCCGTTCGTTCTTGAATCCTGCCAATACCGTGGAAAGAGTCCATCGGTCCGGCAAGCTTTTCTTAGAGATCTTGTAATTCTGCTTTGCTCGGTCGATCAGGAACGAAAGAGATTCTGGAAGCGATCCATTCGGATCCTTCGCCACCCCTTCCTTTAAGGTATCGAGGTCCTTTCTAGCCTTAGCTTGCGCGTACTCTCGGATCTGTTCGCGGGAACTACCCGCCAGGAGCTTTTTATCCTGCGGCACCTGGAAATACCATACAAGGGTGGGATAGATGAAAGAGACCCCCATCCCCACCAGGATGAGGATAATGATAAAGCGCAGTCTTTTACTCATGCTCTCAACTCCACTCGAAAATCTACCGCGAAGGATCCGCGGAGGCCTATTCCTTCTTTTCCGAAGAATCCGCTTCTAGTTTGTCCCCTTCCTGTTTATCCGGCTTAGCGGGGCTCAGAACGGCCGCGACCGCCGTCTTGTTAAACTCAATCTTCGTGTTGTCGTCCACTTTAATGACTACCGCGTCGTCCTTCACCGACTGGATGGTGCCCCGGATTCCCCCGATAGTAACTACCCGATCCCCTTTCTTGAGGTTGGCTAGCATCTGTCGGGCTTCTTTCTGCTTCTTGTTCTGGGGACGAATGATGAGGAAGTAGAAAATGAGGAATACCAGACCAAAGGTGATGAATGTGGTGGCTAATTGCCCACCCCCTCCCGTAGCCTGGAGCAAGGGAACATAGAACGGTATTTGATTCATACTGGGTTCTCTTCCTTAATGGTTAGATTTTCCATAGAACCTATCATGGAACAGGGGGATAGTCAAGGCAAGCCTTTACCGGGCCCCTCTTTTTCCCTATAATCCGCCACATGAAGACCATTCAAGACAGGAAAGACTTCCTTTTGGGGTTGTTCATCGGCTGCCTCATCCTAGCCAACACCCTGGGAACCAAAATAACCACCCTCTTTGGGGTACGGGTATCCGTGGGCATCTTCTTCATCCCTGTTCTGTTCCTGGTAACAGACATTATCTCCGAAGTGTTCGGGAAACGAGAAGCCCAAAAGTTCGTCACTATCTCGGTAATTCTTCTGCTCATCACAGTGGGGATGACGGCCCTCTGCATCGCCCTCCCTCCCAACCCCACTTGGGGCAATCAGACGGCCTACGCGTCCGTGTTCGGGGCCACCCTTCGAATGACGCTGGCCAGTATCGTGGCCTTCATCCTCAGTCAGTACCACGATGTGTGGGCCTTCGAGTTCTGGAAACAAAAAACGAAGGGGAAACACCTCTGGCTTCGAAACAACGCCAGCACCATCGTTAGCCAGTTGATCGACACCACGGTATTCATGTTCCTAGCCTTCTACAAGATCAACCCTAAGTTTACGGTAGGCTTTCTCGTTACCTTGATCCTTCCCTACTGGCTCTTTAAAGTGGTGTTCGCCCTCCTTGATACCCCTTTCTGCTATTTAGGGGTACGATGGCTACGGGGTGCATCAGGGCGAAAAGAGGCGTCTGTTGCGGAACCCTCTTCTAAAGGATCCCTCTCGCCTTCCGTTGAGTCTCTCAACCCACATCCCGGAGTAACCGATGCACCCTAATCTATATCAGCCCCGTGTACAGGACGAGCATAGAGCCGAACAATCCATTGAACAACCCCTGTTTCAACCTGCCTACGACCCAAAGAAGAACCGCACCTCACCGCCCTCGGACCTTCCCGAAGGCTACTGGTTCTTATTTCATCAGAACAATCTTCTGCTTCGAGTGGGAAGTCCGTTGGTACCCGAATCGAGTTCCATCAAAAACCCCAGCGATCTTTCCTGGGCCCCGCCTCGCATTCAACGAATCTACTACTTCGGCACTCTAAAGGGAAAACCCTGCTGGGCCGCTCACCTTGATTCTAGACCCTTGGCCAAACCGGACGGTTCAGTTCTAACCCCATCTCCTTCCGATTCTTCATCTCAAGGACCTTCTCTATTACCTTCAGGCTGGGAGGCCGTGAACCTTCGAATGGCCTATGGTCGATTGAGCGCCGAAGAACTACAAGCGGCGCGGTTCGCTTCCCATCTTCTGTTTTGGGACCGAAACACCCGGTTCTGCGGGGTGTGCGGAGCTCCCACTACGGACAAGCCAGACGAACGGGCCAAACTCTGCACGGATCCCTCCTGTAACGCTGTGTTCTACCCCAAAATTTCACCCGCCGTTATAGTGGCCATCCTCGACAAGGACCGAATCCTTTTAGCCCATAACCGCAGGTTCGTGTCTAAGTTCTACAGTCTTATCGCGGGGTTCGTGGAAATCGGGGAAAGCTTAGAGGATTGCGTGCACCGGGAAGTTCGGGAAGAAGTGGGGGTGGAGGTAACGAATATCCGGTATTTCGGCAGTCAACCCTGGCCTACCCCCGATTCCCTCATGATCGGCTTTCTATCCGACTACGCGGGAGGGGAAGTCCGGATCCAAGATGACGAACTCCACGACGCTCGCTGGTTCAGCCCTCCAGACATGCCCCAACTGCCCCCCAGTGATAGCATCGCCCGGAAAATCCTCCGCTGGTACGAAACAGAATATGTACCCATGATCCGGGGCAAGGGACGCTGAGAAAAGCGCCGCCCGTTTAATTTCAGAAAAAAAGCCCCATGCTTGAATCAATCTTATTGAAAGAGTAGTATTATAACGCATGCGGGAAGAAAAAAGGAAATCTCCTGTTTCCTCTACTAAAATAGATCGCCTCGTAGACTCCGTGATCCAACTGGTCGAATTCCAACAACAGTTCATCCACCAGTTGGAGCCTGTTTTACAACTCCATCGAAGCATGGAAAATAATTTCCAACTTCTAACCGCCGCAGAACGGCGCACTGAAGATCGGTTGGATCGTGTGGCCCAAAATTTAGAAAAGCTGGCAGCAGCTCAGGCACGGACAGAAGCTCGATTGGAAGAACTAGCAGCAGCCCAGGCACGAACAGAGGTACGAATAGAAGAACTCGCCGCCGCCCAGGCTCGCACGGAAGCGCGACTGGAAGAACTGGCTGCTGCCCAGGCTCGCACTGATAAGCGCATAGAAGAGCTAGCGGAAGCCCAGAAGCGCACGGAACAGCAACTACACCTATTGACCCTTCGAGTAGACCAACTGGCAGAGGCTCAAAAGATTACCGAACAAAAGCTCGCGGAATTAGCGGAAGCCCAAAAACGCACGGAAAACAGGTTGGATCGGACCAGCCAGCTCCTGGGCAATCTCTCCATGAGCTTCGGATACTTTTTGGAGAATGAGTCTTACAAATATCTCCCTAAACTACTAGCCCGGGATTATGGGATTGAAGTAAAAACCGAATTGATTCGTTCTTATATTCAGGACGCGAAGGGGGATTACCTGGAAGTAAACATCCTGGGGGAAGGAGTGAAGAACGGGGATTCCTTCCTTATCGTGGGGGAAAGCAAAGCGCAGCTTTCGGTGAATGCCATCGATAAATTCATCTACAAGAAGCTCGAACGACTAACCCCGCCTCCCGGAAAGAAACTCTTTCCCGTACTCGTGTGCCACATGGTAAGCGAACCCGACGTTCCGGAATACGTCAAACGTCGGGGTATTGCCCTGTACTATTCGTACCAGTTCAAATAAGGATTGAAGGTTTTTAATAGAGCGGCTCACGAGTTCCCGAAATACCTTAGGTACTATGAACCAGTACCATTACCAAAAATTAAAAGCTCCCGCTTCTTTTCTTGCGGGAGCTTGGTCTCGAGATTCTTGTTGCGTCTTTTATTGAGAGCTTACTATTTAACCGCCTTATCGCTTGACGGCGAGCTTTAGTTCAGTACTCAGCATCACTCCTTAGAACCCCACTGTCACTTCGAAGTACATCCCACCCTGTTTCAACGCGGAACCGCCGTTTCCAATCCGGGTGAGGTCCATGTTGATCCAGGAAGAGTACCCTTCCTCTCCCAGGTACAGGTACCCGAGGCGGACCTTCGTGGCTCCCAGCATGACGAACCCGCTGATATCCAGTTCGTTCAGGGTGCTAGAGTTTCCCGTGGTTCCGCTCACGTACATGTCCTTATCCAGGTTGAAAACAGCACCAATATCGATTCCCGCCATCTTCACGGGAGTGAGGAGTAACCGCGCTTCCGCCCGATTCGCTTCCGAGCCATCCATCCCCACGAATCCCGCGCTTAGGGCGGCAAGATCCTTGTATCCTACCTTAGCCGCTAGCGCGTAGGAGTACTGCGCAAGCGCGTCGGAATCTAACGCGTACAGGTACTGGGGAACGATGGCGAAAGAAACATCTCCCGAACTCATCTCGTACTTGGCCGCCAGCACGATGTTCCCTTTATCCGCGGGAACTCCGTTATTTGCAGAGAACACCACTTCCGGGTATAGGGTCCCCGGCCCCACGGGTAAAGATCCATCAAAAGACACGAACCATCCACCGGCACCGGCGCTGAAATCGTTCGGCGCGATGGCGAAGCGAAGGTTCCACGCGTCCGCGATGGTGAGGACGTTGGAAAATACCGCCTGTTTACCGCCTCCCATGGCCACGAAGTTGTCGCTATCCAAATCCGCCACTTCGAAGGGGGAAATCCCATCCGTCAGGTCCGCCGTGGACACGTAGGCGAATCCGCTGGTAAGTACACTTTTTACTCCGCCCTTGATCCCCAGCGCTCCGGTTAAATCGGTAGTGAGGTAGGCCCGATCCACGAAAGGAGCGTCGGAGGAAAGAAGCCACCGGGAGGTCCAGTTCAGATCCGTCGCCAGTGCCGAAGAAGCGTCATAGTTCCGCATCCGCAACCGCAGGGTAGCGGTGTTGAACGGGTCGATCTTGTGGGTGAAAACAAGCTGGTTGTCCCACCCAACACCGGGCGCGTCCTCGAAATTGGTAAGCGCGCCATACTGGAATTGACCAGAAACGGAAAGTTGGGCAAACGCGACACCTGCCAGGAACACTCCCAGCACCAACATCAAGGAACGTTTCATCATATGCTCACTCCTTGTAGGAAGAATTGTATAGTGATTGCATTATTCCGGGGGAAGGGGTATCTGTCAATGAGGGGGCGCTTTTTTAAGATGATGGTTTGAAATCTTTAACGCATACAAAACAATATTTGAGGCTGCTCCTTAGACCAGAGTCCGATTCCTTTTAGACAGTGTGCGCCTCTTTACCAATAAAAAAGGCCCCCTTTTAGGGGGCCTTACAAAGGCAGTTTCTGCGTTAGCTTACCAGCTCACGAGGGTTTCGAAGTACATACCACCCTGTTTCAGGGAGGAAGCACCGCGGCCCACTTCGGAGAGGTCATGGTTCAGAGGATCGCTGAAACCTTCCTTACCCAAGGAGATGTACCCAACTTTAAACCGGGTCTTTCCAGCCATGATGTACGCTCCAATGTCAATGACCTGAAGAGCGCTCTTCTCACCGGCTACAGCATACTCATCCTGATCGAGGTTGAGGATAGTTCCGACTTCCACGCCGAACTTGGGATCCGGGGTCAGACAAAGGCCAGCTTCCAGCCGGTTGGCGGGTGAGCCATCATACCCGAGGAACCCGAACTTGAAGGTAGCCAGTTTCGCGTATTGTACCGCGCCGGAAAGGGCATAGTAATACTGGATCTTATCGCCATCCGCATTTACGTATTTCGCTTGAGGAGCAGCCAAGTTACCACCGTTCACATCCGCATCCAGGTTGTAGCGGAACGCGGGAACGAGGGTTAGGCCAATATCACCCATTGGCTGGGTGTATTTCGCCGCCACGATGATGGTCCCTTCACCCGCTTTTACGCCGTTCGGAGCGCCATAGGTGAATTGCGGATACAGTTTCCCAGCACCCACGGGAACGTTGGCACCAGCCACGACTTTCCAACCACCCTTTCCGGCGCTGAAATCGTTCGGAGCAACGGAGAAGCGAACATCCAACATCTTGGCAAAGTTCATATTAAGATCAAATACGGCTTGTTTACCGCCCGTACCAAGATCCATCTGGGTCAGGTCAGCAACTTCGAAGGGAGTTACACCATCGCTCAAGTCGTCGAGGTACACCCAGTAGAATCCGCTATTCAATATAATGGAAGCTTCATCCGCCTTTAGCCCGAGAGCGCCGCCAATATTGGTGGTGAGGAACGCGCGATCAATGAAGGGCGCATCAGAAGAAAGGAGCCAGAAATCCGCCCATTCGTTTTGAACACCAGCGGTACCAGCAGTTAACGCAGTTGAGGTACCAAAATTCCTCATCCGAATCCGGGTCTGAGCCGTGTTGAAATCGTCGATCTTGGCCGTGAAGATCGCCCGCAGATCCCATCCCATTCCAGGAGCATCGTCGAAATTCGTAATCGCTCCGTAGTAGACCTTTCCACCGTAGGTCAGCTGCGCGAATGCCATGCCGCTGGCCACTAGCGCGATGAGTGATAGTAGGATAATAAGTTTTTTCATGTTAACCTATCCTCCGTTATAGATTTTGGGAGAGCCAACGGCTCCCGTGCTATTTGATTTCAGTATAGCAACCCCCATTTTTGCTGTCAAGCTTTTTTAATTGAATACTTTATGGGCTCGTCGCTCCCCGAAATCCTGAATTTATCGAAAGTTATATCGGCAACTCCCCTGTTAAATTTGAATGAGAAGGGGGTTAGAAATCGGTTAAGGAGTTCAGAGCGCGTACGGCTCTCTCTGTTATTCATTTGGTACATGCCATGGTTTCCATCCATTCACCGCCAGTACCCCCGGTTCGATCCAGTAGGGGGAACGGGTAAGGCAGGCCACGTACCCGGTTCCCACGCTTTCCGCCCCATAGAACTCCCGGAACTTGCGGATCCCCTTTAGGTCCCGTTCATCGGGCTTCTCTTTGGCTTTGCATTCCACCGGATACAAGCGGCCATCCTTTTCGATTACCAAGTCCACTTCATTCTTGGTACGGTCCTGCCAGAACCATAGACCCAGAGAAGGATCCTCCCACTCTTTCTTCCGTATCCACTGCCCGATCACGTGGTTTTCCCAAAATGCCCCGGACAGGGGTGAATCCCGCAAGGCTTTAGAGGATGAGAACCCGAGAAGATAGGCCGCGAGACCTGTATCGATTAAGTACAGTTTTGGGCTTTTCGTGATTCTTTTTCCCAGAGAGCGGTGATAAGGTTCCAGCAGGAAGAACACTCCTGAGGCATGGAGGATGTTGAACCATTGCCGTGCGGTAGTCGGAGAAATACCCACATCCCTCCCTGTTTCAGATAGGTTGATCAAATTCCCTATCCGAACCGCGGCTGAGCGTAAGAATCGCTCGTAGTCTCGGAGATTCAATACCCGTAGAAGGTTACGCACATCCCGTTCTAAGTAAGTGGCGAGGTAGCCCTGGTACCACCGGTCACGGTTCGGAGACACCCGTTCATTCCACAAAAAAGGGAATCCGCCTCGCCATAGAAACTCCCACGGATCCATAACCCCATCCGCCCCCGTCCCGTTCTCTTCTTGCCGGCGAACATTTTGGATAGCCGCATCCGCGACTGTCACCTCCCGGCCTGCGGTGAGGCGCTCAGGGGTTGATGCTTTGATAGGTGCGGAGACAACCCGGCTTCGAGGCCGGTGTTCCCATTCCTCGAAGGATAAACTCAAGAGGGTGAAAATGGCGGCTCGTCCGGCTAGGGACTCGGAAAGAGACGCCATCAGGGGGAAACTTTGTGAACCCGTTAGGATGAATTGACCGCTTTTGCCCCGATGGGTGTCTACCCATACTTTCATGGCCCGGAAAAGGGAGGGGGCATACTGGACCTCATCGATCACTACAGGAGGAGGATGATTCCTGAGAAAAAGATCCGGCATGGTTTCTGCTGTTTCCGCTTCCTGAGCTGAGTCGAGGGAGACGTAGGAATAATCTGGGAACAAGCGTTCTAGGAGGGAGGTTTTTCCCACTTGCCTTGGACCTGTAACCACTAAAATGGGAAACTCACGCGCCGCTTGTACCAGATGCGGCTCCACCGTCCGGGGAATCCAGGGGAAATTAGACGAAGTAGCTGTATCCATAGCATCAATCATTTCTTGACAAATCTAAAGTTCAAAAGCGAAATTGTCAATATTTATGCTATATTTCGTAAGAATGGAAAAGGGTTACAGATTTTTCGCGGGCATAGGCTTCTACATCGGGACGGATTAAGTAAGAGATCATGAAGGGAAACACATCCCCCGTGACAGCCCCTAACGATTGGAGCCGCTGGATCTGGTTCAAAAACCGATCGATATGTTTGATTGATAGGTGGGTTTTCGCCTCTCCCAGTAAGGTTACGGGCTTTCCCTCCCGTTCGGCCATCCCGTAAATATTAACTTCCTCGCTTCCCCCCATGTAGGGAATATACTTTCGGCAAAGCGGCCCCTGGATCCGGAAACCATGCCTCTGTTCCAGAAGGGGAGCGAGGTTCTTGACGGCCCGGTCTTCCAATCCGTACCCCACCGAGTCGGAAAGGCCCGCCACCATCTTTCGAGTATCCTCCAGGGATTCGTCTAACTTCTCCACCCTGCGTTCCAGCCGTTCCTGCACCGCCACCAGCTGCTGGATCTGCTCCTGCGTCTGTCGCTGCGCCTCGGCCAGTTCTTCGACTTTAACCGTTAAAGAGTCAAGACGCTGTTCCGTGCGCTTCTGCGCTTCCGCCAGTTCCTCCACCCGCTGTTCCGTGCGCTTCTGCGCCTCGGCAAGTTCCTGCACCACCTGTTTGAGTTCGTTGAAATCTTCCCGGCGGACAGACTCCCCCAACTCTTCTTTCAGGGCAGTGAAGGCTTTGATCAAAGGCAATTGGAGTTCTTTTGGCAGTTCCCCTAGAACCTCAAATAACATCGACATCCTCCTTAATAATACATGAATACATACGGATGAACAACACTGGTTTGCTTTAAAACACCTTACCCTAACCTATCAAGATCGGTATATTACTGCTGATGTAACGCGGAAACCCAAAGGCACTGAGGTTGGCATGGAAACAGGCAAAGCAGAAAACGGGGTAAAAAAATACCTTCCCCACATCGTGGTATTTCTTTCCAGCATGGGAGTCATGATTATCGAACTGGCGGCGAGCCGGATTATCTCCAAATATTTCGGTAACTCTCTGTTCACCTGGACGGGGGTGATCGGAGTGGTACTATCGGGAATCAGCGCCGGGAACTGGGTTGGGGGAAAGTGGGCCGACAGGTACGAACTGAAACGAATCATGCCCCTCCAACTGTTCGGTGCTTCGGTGCTGGTGTTCGGGATCCTTCTCCTGGATCTTCTGATCGGCTGGTTCATGAGCGGGAGCGGAGGTTCGGGGGTTTCCTTCTGGCTCGTGATTCAATCCCTCCTGGTAACGGGTTTCCTCTTCTTCCTCCCCGCCGCCTCCTTGGGGACTATCTCTCCCGTGATGGCCAAGTACGCCCTATCCCAAAGCGACCGAGTGGGAGGCACGGTGGGAACCATCTACGCCCTTTCTTCGGTGGGTAGTATCCTGGGAACCTTCCTCTCGGGGTATGTACTGATCCCTCTGCTTGGGGTTCGAGCTATCGTGTTCGTGGTTGCCCTGGTAATCGCCCTTCTGGGTGTGTGGGTTTCCCGGGAGGTCTCTTTTCGGATCGGAACCTCCGCCGGGATGGGATGGACAGCGGCGATTCTCATCGGACTATTCCTCTGGGGCATCGTTCCCGCGGAAGCGAAGGGGAAGGGACCGGAAAGCCGGGAAGACGGGGTACTGTACATGACCGATTCCCCCTATAGCCATATCACGGTGAAGAACACCGAGGGGGGGACGAAACGAATCCTCATCATGGACGGGTTGATCCACAACATGCACGACCTCACCAACCCGGACAACCTCCTGTACGAGTACGAGCGGATCTTTCTCGCGGCGAGCGAAGCGTTTCTAAAGGACAAGGAACGAGAGGGGATCGATCCGCGGAGCCGAGTTCGCACCATTACCCTAGGTGGGGGAGCCATGACCTTTCCCGCGTACCTTTCCCGGAACCTTCCCAAGGGGACACACACGGTGGTGGAAATCGATCCCCGGGTGGTAGAAGTGGCGTACCGGTACTTCGACGTCCCTAAGAGCGAAGCCCTCCGGATCCATACGGTGGATGCCCGACTCTTCGTGCATGGGAACCAAAAGCGGAAGGATCCCTGGGACATCGTGTACCTCGACGCGTTCAACAGTTTCAGCATACCCTACCACCTCACCACGAAAGAGTTTACCCAAGGGGTGAGCGCCCTCGTGCATCCGGAGGGGATCCTTCTGGCCAACGCGATCGACATCCCAAAATACGGAAAGTTCCTTGGCGCGTACTATTCGACCCTCGCCTCCGTGTTCCCTCACGTGGCGATCTACGGAAGTCCCGTGGTGGATCGAACCCGTAGAAGCACCTTTGTCTTGGCCGCGGCCCGGTTTCCGATTGTCCACGAAGAGCTTCGGGACTCTGCGGGAAATCTGATCGCGAAGAAACTCGAACCTCAGATCCTCGAAGAGATCCTAAAACGGAACGGGGATCGTCCCCTGACGGACGATTACGCGCCCGTGGAAAACCTGATGATTCCCGTGTTCCTCGACATGATTCGATAGTATCTTTTACTCCATGGGAAACAGACAATCGTTTACCTCGCATAAACAACACAGCCGGCGGATAAAGGTACCTTCTATCCAACTAAGATGGACGTTTGGGCCGCTTCGGTTTTGGGTGGCTTTGGTAATTAGTTTCTTCTTCATGTTTATGGGTCAAGTTGTCCCGTCTATCCAGGCGTGGGGAATTCGGGAAATTCGAGAACCCAGAATTGAGGAGGCGCCTCCCCGATCCGACACGCCCTTGCCAAAGGATCCCCTTCTAGTACAGGGTACTCTACCCAATGGACTATCCTACTTCATCCGGCGGAACGTTAAGCCCGAAAACCGGGCGGAATTGCGCCTGGTGGTGAATGCGGGTTCAGTCCTAGAAGAGGATGATCAACAGGGATTGGCCCACTTCGTGGAACACATGGCCTTTAATGGAACTGCCCGTTTCCCCAAGAACTCCCTCGTGAACTGGCTGGAATCCATCGGGATGCGGTTCGGACCGGAAACCAACGCCTACACTAGTTTCGATGAAACAGTGTACCAACTGGAAGTGCCCTTGGATGATCCCAAGATCCTCGATACCGCCCTCGATATCCTCTTTGATTGGGCTTTTGGAATGACGTTGGCAGAGGAAGAGATCGAAAAGGAACGGGGTGTGATCCTCGAGGAATGGAGACTGGGCCGGGGCGCTTCTTCGAGAGTTCGGGACAGGCAGTACCCCGTGTTGTGGCAGGGATCCCGGTACGCGGAACGGCTTCCCATCGGGAAACCAGAGGTGATCCGGGGAGCTCCCCCTGAGGCGCTCCGCCGGTTCTATACTCAGTGGTACCGACCCGATTTAATGGCTGTAGTGGCAGTGGGAGATTTCCATCCGGCCGAGGTGGAAAAGCAAATCCTGGAAAAGTTCGCAGCAACGAACGCGGGGGAACAGGCTTCCATAAAGACGAATGCGCGTCCGAGACCCGCGTTCGCGGTACCTGATCACCCTCAAACATTGGTGTCTATCGCCACGGACCCGGAACTACCTTACTCTTCAGTAGGAATCTACCAGAAGCAGGATCCATCGGTTCCTAGCACCTTTGCCGAATACAGAGAGGAACTAATAAAAGATCTATTTTTTTCTGTTCTAAATGCTCGATTTTCCGAGTTATCCCGTAAGCCAGGTGCTCCTTTCCAGTTCGCGGGCGCGGGTTCGGTCCATCCCATCCGATCCAAACAACTCCTGTACGTATCCGCCTCCGCGGAAGAGGGGGGTATCCAGAAAGCCCTGGAAGGAATTGTTACCGAAGTTCGACGCGTGCAGCTATACGGCGTGACCTCCCAAGAGGTGGATCGCGCGAAAGCGGAGATCCTAAGGCAAGCGGAACAGAGAGCAAAGGAGCAACATACCCTTTCTTCCTCGAGTTTCGTGCGATCCTACGTGGATGCCTACCTAAGGGGTACACCCACGATGGGGCCCGAGTACGCGTTCCGAGTCATTCGTTATCTTCTGAAAGATATTTCTCCCGTCGAGGTGGCTCCACTAGCCCACTCCTTTTTGCAACCCGCGAGCCGGGTGATTCTGGTGAGCGCTCCAGAAAAAGAAAAACCTCACCTCCCATCAGAAGAGGAGCTTCTGGCGTTGGTAGAGAAAGTTGCCAAATCGACCCCTCCTTCCTACCGGGAAGAAACCGCCATCGCGAACCTTCTCGAATCTAAGGCTCCAAAGGGAGAGGGTACGCTGGAACGAGTGAAGGGCTCTGTGTCGGAACGGTATGGCGCCGTGGAATGGAGACTGGGAAACGGAGCGCGAGTGGTATTGAAATCCACTGATTTCAAGGCAGATGAAGTCCTGTTTTCCGCCTTTTCCTTGGGGGGCACCTCTCTTGCGGAGGACAAGGATTTTCTTTCCGCCACCTTTGCTCCGGATGTGATCGAACAATCGGGGCTTTCGACCTTTACGAGTACACAAATCGAAAAATACCTTAGTGGCAAGCTCATCTCCCTTTCTCCCAGTGTCGATGAGGTGGCTTTCCGGTTCAACGGTTCCACCTCTAAAAAGGATCTGGAACCTTTCTTCCAACTCCTGTACCTGTATTTCACCTCGCCCCGCTACGATGAGGCCGCGATACTTCGATACCTGGAACAGGCGCGCACCTCTCTTCGCACCCAGGAAAACTCCCCCGAAGAACGGTATAGTCGGATGATACAGGAAACCCTAAAGGGGGGACATCCCCGTTCCCTTCCTCTCACGGTGGAGAGACTTTCCCAGGTGGACCCAAAGAAAGCGTATGATTTCTATCGAGCCTTCGTGTCCCGGCCAGATACCTTTACCTTCGTGTTCGTGGGAAGCGTACGCCCTGAGGAACTCGAACCCTACCTGAAGCGATACCTTGCCTCTGTGCCCCGCCGGAGCGTGGAGGAAAATGGGAAGGTAGTTAAAGGACAAGGGTCCATCATCGATCGGGGGGTTCGGTTTCATGAAGAACCCATGCAGAAAACTCTTAAGGCAGGGAAAGAGCCAAAGAGCCTCGTATCTCTGTACTTTACGGGTGTCTGGGACTGGTCTTTAGAGGAAATGGCGTATCTGAATCTGCTGGAAGATTACTTAGACATTCGCCTCCGCGAAGTGCTCCGGGAAGACAAGGGGGGTACCTACGGGGTGAATGTGTCCATTACTCCTCGAAGGGCACCTGTACCGGAATACAGTATCGAAATTTCTTTCGGAACCAGTCCATCCCGCGTGGAAGAGTTGGTTCGCCTCCTGCAGGAAGAACTCAATAGGCTTAAAACCACGCCACCTTCAGAGCCGGACGTGGCGAAGGTACGGGAACAAAGGTTACGCCTTGTGGAGCGAGGTCGAAAGGAGAATGGATTCTGGCGCTACTTCCTGTCACAGGAACTTTACTACAGCGCGGTAGACCAGGTACAGGGAAAGACCTCCGAGGCGCGGGGCCAAGGCCCTATCCAGGGAACTCTATTCGACCTGTGGGATCGCACCGCCCGATCTGTGACACCTCAAATGCTACAGGAACGGATCCGGAAATACTTCGTGGAATCCCGGATGCTGCGATTCACATTGGAGCCAGAGCAAGGTACGGGGGATTAAGAGGGGAGCAAGCCCGATTCGCGCAATCTTCAATCCATGCGGATAGGGACATACACCCCTAACAGGAGGTAAAAGCCTCCGAAAGTGGTGTCCTTGTCCTTCAGAACTAGACTGATCGTGTGGGTGTACCGAGCTTCGAGCTGAACCGAAAACGTGGTAATGGGGAACGCGAATCCAACTCCCAAAAGGGCTCCGACCACTACCCCATAGTAGGGAGTGTTGGAGCCTTCTTCCACCCCATTCGGAGATTCGAATCGATAATCGATTCCCGTTAGAAACAGATTCAGGGAAGGTCCCACAAACCCGTACAACGCTCCGAGCCGAAGGGGGTACCAACCTTCGAGCAACAGGGGGAAATGAAGCACTTTGGCTAAGACCTCCAGATTCTCTGTTGGGGAGGAGCCCGATCCCCGGGGTGTCATGATCTGAACCTCTGGCCGCAGTTGGAATCGCACTTCTCCCCATTGGAACAGGGATGTCCGCAGAAAGATCCCATAGAGGAAATCGGTTGAATGACTGTCGTGTAAACCCGCATCGGAAAGATCGTTCTTCCAATCCTTGCCATCGATCCATTCCACTCCAGGACCGAACACGAACCCTGCCTCCAGGCCCTGGGCGGTACAAGGAAGCAGCACTGCGAAAAAGATTCCGCTCAGGATAAGGAACTTCACTCGCTGCGATCGAACCTGCCGCCTGTTTTTAGATCCTTTCACTATATGCCCCCCATCACACCCATTGTAGTATCCCTTCCACGGTAGTGCAATGGGAAGAGGGGGGATGCAAAGGGCGTTTAGATCGGCAGGGCAATAAACTCTCTATTTTTTTCTTCCCAGCGGCCAGCACCGATCCCTAAACACGCCCCAGTAGAAAAGCCTTACCGTGTCCCCTGTTTGTGTACTCGTCCCTGTACTCCAATCGACAATCCGTAAAGGGTGAGGAAACCCGTGGCATCCTTGTGGTCGTACGTGCTCTCCCCAAAGGACGCGAGGTCCATGCTATAGAGGGAGTACGGAGATTTTCGCCCAGCCACGATGATATTCCCCTTATAGAGAACAAGACGAACGGTTCCGGTCACGTACTGGGAAGCCTTTTCCATGAAAGCCTCGAGGGATTCCCGGTACTGGGTAAACCATTTCCCTGAGTACACAGCTTGAGCGTACAGTTGGGCCAGATGATGCTTTAGCGCCAGGGTCTCCGCGTCGAGAGTAATCATCTCTAGTTCCCGCAACGCATTGTACAGGATCGTTCCAGCCGGAGTTTCATACACTCCCCGGCTCTTCATTCCCACTACCCGGTTCTCCACCAGATCCATCCGACCAATCCCGTTCTCCGCTCCCAGCTTGTTCAGTTCCTGGAGGAGATCCACCGGATTCGGTTTCTTTCCATTCAGTCCAACGGGGAATCCTTTTTCGAAGTCGAGGGTAATTTCTGTTTCTTTGTCTGGGGCCTCCTTGGGACTCTTTGTTAGGAGGAACACTTCTTCCTTGGGGCGGTTCCAGGGATCTTCCAGATCACCCCCCTCGTGGCTCATGTGCCAGATGTTCCAGTCCCGGGAGTAGATGTTCTTCTTTGAAATATTCCCCAGGGGAATCCCATGTTTTTCCGCATACTCGATCGCCTGTTCTCGGCTACGGATGTTCCATTCCCGCCAGGGCGCGATCACCTTCAATTGGGGCGCCAGAGCCCGGTAGGTTAGTTCGAACCGCACCTGATCGTTCCCCTTTCCCGTGCAGCCGTGGGCTACCGCGTCACAGCCTTCCTTTAGGGCGATTCGCACTTGACGAGAAGCCTGAAGGGGCCGGGCAATGGAGGTCCCTAATAGGTACTTTCCCTCATAGATGGCGCCCGATCGCAGGAGAGGCCAAAGGTACTGGGTTACGAACTCTTCTCGCACATCTAGGATATAGATCTTGGAAGCCCCGGAGGCGATAGCCTTCTTTTCGATGGCTTTCCAATCTTCCTGTTGCCCCACGTCGCAGGAAACGCACACCACCTCTGCCCCCGGGTAGTTTTCCTTTAACCAGGGGATGATGATGGAAGTGTCCAACCCTCCCGAGTAGGCAAGAGCAATCTTTTTTACCTGTTTCTTTTTTCCTTCTTCTGCCATAGGTTTACTCCTGTGTTTTTATGTGCTCCCTTTAGAGTTTTGCTTACCGGCACGCGTCTTTTGTAACCCATTCAATTAAGCCGAAAGGGACTTCAATGCTCGCTTCAATTTTTCGATCCCTTCCTCGATCTCCGTTCGACTGATCACCAGGGGGGGCGCGATTCGGATCACATTCTTTCCCGACCGCAGTACCAGGATCCCTTCCTTCCGCGCCACCTGGAGAATCCGCTTCATCCAGTCACCCAGATCCCCCTTCTCCACCTCTACCTCCAGGCCTCGGAGTAAGCCCATTCCCCGTACCCTTGTGAGTCGGATAGGGCCGGAAGAACACTCTTTCTGTACGTCTTCCAGCGCTTCTCCAAGGAACTTTCCTTTCTCTCGCACTTCCTTGAGGAAATTAGGGTTACTCACCGTATCCCAAAGGTAGGAAGCTACGGCGGTAGTCACCGGCCCTCCCCCAAAGGTGGTTCCATGGTCGCCCACCCGCAATAGGGCATTGATCTTTTCCGGAATGAGAGTAGCCGATAGGGGTAATCCTCCTGCCAGGGGTTTGGCTAATGTGATGATGTCTGGTTTTAGCCCGACTGCCTCTGAAGCGTACAGGTACCCGGTTCGACCTAACCCTGTCTGCACTTCATCGGCAATGAGGATCAGGTCGTACTCATCCCGAAGCTCATTGAGGGCTCTGGCGAACTCAGGCCTCATGACCTCTAGTCCGCCCTCCCCCTGCACCACCTCCACGATGATTCCCGCGAATCGCTCGTTCACGATTTTCTTCAACGCCTCCACATCGTTGAAGGGGCAGACCTCCACCCCGGGTAACAGGGGCTCAAAGGGCTCCCGGTAGGCTTCCGTGGGAGTAACCGAAAGAGCCCCCAGCGTTCGTCCATGGAAGGCGTGGGTAAAGGTGAGGAGGGTGTGATGTCCTTCTCCTCGTTTCCGTTTGGAATAGAGACGCGCGTACTTCAACGCCGTTTCATTCGCTTCCGTGCCACTGTTGCCAAAGTGCACAGCCTGGAAGGGGCCGGAAGCGATGAGTTTCTTCGCTAGGGTAAGGGTTGGCTCTGTGGTATAGAGATTGGAAGTGTGAACGATCTTACGGATCTGATCTGCCGCGATGCGGGCGATTTCTTCCACTCCATACCCCATCGCGTTCACGGCTATTCCGGATCCGAAATCCAGGTACTTGTTTCCCTGTACATCCCAGAGAAACACCCCTTTCCCTTCCTTGAGAACAAGGAGTTCCGTTCCATACTGTTTGGGTAGAGGCGGTTCGTGCGCGATTCCTTCGGCGTCGATCGGGATACCAACGGCGTCTATGGAGGCGTGCGACTGCTTCCTGTTCGAAGATTGATGATTCGATTTCATACGATTTTCGTCCCCTTCTTTCCTGAGATAAGTGCTTCTAGATCCCCTTTCGAGCGATACTCTCCAATACTTACGAATCCTACCCCTCGTTTCACGGCTTCCAGGGATGAAGTTACTTTGGGAATCATCCCTCCCGTGATCCCTCCCCCATTGATCTCCCGTTGGGCAATCTCTTGATCGATCCGCTCCAGTACCGTACCCTCTTTCAAAACACCCGGAATATCGGAGAGGTAGATAAGCCCAGCTGCCCGTAACCCTTCCGCTAGTTCGAGGGCAACCTCGTCCGCGTTGATGTTGAGGCCTCCGCCGCTGGTGTCCCGGGAAACGGAAGCCACTATGGGGAAGTATCCATGATCCAAGAGCAGGGTAAGCACTTCTGGTTTCACCGCCACGATCCTTCCGGTTCGGCTACCCTCCTCAATCGGTTGAGCTAAGAAAAGATCCCCATCTACTCCGGAAAGCCCGATAGCCTGTATCCCCCGGGAAGCGAATAGGCGAACGAGGGACTTGTTCATTTTGCCAGCCAGCACCATGTCCACGATGTCCATCTCCGCTTCACTGGTTTGACGTACCCCGTTCCGGAACACGGGCTTGATGCCGAACACTTCGGACACCTTCGTAACCTCCGCCCCCCCGCCATGCACAAAGACGAATTGGGAAGACTGCTTCAATTCTCCCAGTTCTTCGATCAAATCCAGAAGGGTTTCCTTGGAGGAAGCCGCCTTTCCTCCCATTTTTAACACATACAGCTTCTTCATGTAGTTAGAACTCTCCGTGCACCGGAAGGCCCGCAGTTTCCGGTAATCCAAATCTAATGTTCATGTTCTGTACCGCTTGCCCCGAGGCCCCTTTTACCAGATTGTCCAGGACAGAGAACAGGATCAGTCTTTTCCCTTCCCGATGCCAGCCAATGTCGCACCGGTTGGAGTTCCGGACCTCTTTCGTTTCAGGGATACGGGTTCCCCGAATCCGGACAAAGGGCCTCCCATCGTAGGCTTCCTGGTAGAGGGAGAACAACTCCTCATTGGACAGTTCTTGTTCCATTTCCACCACTGTAGTGACTGCCATGCCCTGTTTCAGAGGTACCAGATGGGGAGTGAAGAAAAGATCCCCAATCCCCCCTACTCTTTCCAAAATCTGACGGATCTCTGCCGCATGTCGATGGGTGGTGCCGGGGGAATAGGCGTTGGTGTTTTCCGAACGCTCGCAGAACAAGTTATTGAGTTTAGCGCTACGGCCGGCCCCCGAGATTCCCGATAGGGCGTTCACCACGATGAAACCCCGAACTAGGTTTCGCTTCACCAACGGCACGAGGGGAAGGAGAGTAGCCGTAGGGTAACAGCCGGGATTGGCGATCAAATCGGAGGAACGAATCTCATCGGTGAACACCTCGGCTAACCCGTACACGGCCTTTCCGAGAAGATCCGGTCTAGGATGGGCCTCCTTGTATACTTTCTGGAACACAGCCGGATCCCGGAATCGGAAATCCGCCGATAGATCTATAATCACCGAAGAACCGAAGAAAGGTTCCAGCACGGAAGCCGATGTGAGATGGGGCAAAGCGGCGAACACTGCATCCGGTTTCGCCTCCGCTACCTCCTCGATGGAAAGCAATTTCCCTTCCCTGTCCATCTTGTCCAGTATCGTGGGACTTACCCCACCGTCCATCTCCAGAACGGGAGTTCCTGCCTGGGAAGAAGACCCTGGAAGGATCCGACTTACCGCTTTGTGTTGAGACAGAAGCCTCAACAGCAGCATCCCCGTGTATCCCGTAGTTCCCAACACCGCTACTTTCACTCTACTCCTCCAGATCAGGAATCTTTTCCCTCAGTTTCGTTAAAAATTCTTCCCCTGTCACCCCTTCCCGGAGGACCAGCATCACGGTATCGTCCCCCGCGATGGTTCCAAGGATCTCTTCCATATTCATGTTGTCTAGCGCCAAGGCCACACTGTCCGCATGTCCCGACAGGGTACGCACTACTCCCACGTTCCCGCTGAACTCGATCGATACGTACCCCCTCTGGAAATCCTGAATATAGCCGCGTTCCGATTCTTTCCGTTCCTCCTCTCCGGGCAGGGTGTAGTAATACCCGCTTTCCCCCTGCGAGACCTTTCCCACCTTTAATAGCTTCAGATCCCGGGAAAGGGTGGCCTGGGTCACGTTGAACCCCTCTTCCTGTAGGTATCCCAACAGGGCTTCCTGACTAGAGATACGGTTATTGCGGATGATCCGCTTAATCGCCTTCAATCGAATGTGTCGTTCCTTCATAGGAGACCTACCTGAATAAATATGCCGATAATTTGTATAAAATTACACTAAACTTCGGACTTTTGCAAGTTGGCTCGGATACCGATAACAATACTGGAGCCCATGAAACGAGACGGATACGCGGAACTCCATCCCTCAGAAGATGGATTGACCCTCCGGTGCACCTTCTATCCACCCATGGAAGGGGGGCAACTTCTCACAGTGGAATACATGGAAACCCTTCTCCAACAGGCTGGAATAACCAATGGAATCCTATGGGACGTAATTTCCGAAACGATCTTCGTTTGTAACACAGAGGGTCGAATCCAGAAAGAAGTTCTTATCGCTCAAGGGACCTCTCCCATAGAGGCAGTCCCCGAACACATTGCCCTGAAAAGCCGGCTTCTTCATCGTAAAACAGCGGATGATCTAGACAAGGGAGGGAGGGCAGATTACAAGGAATTAAAATCCTACATTACTGTCCAGAAAGATGAACCGCTAGGAAAAATAATCCCAGAGAAAGAAGGAAAACCCGGTATCACGATCTACGGGAAATCCCTAAATCCTGGAAAGAAACAGATGAGGATCCTAAAACCGGGGAAAAACATCACCATTCGAGATGGCATTGCGTACGCAGAACACGATGGGCTTTTCGTCCTAGAGGGAGAAACCTTCTGGGTTGAGGAAGTTCTGGAAATCAAAGGGGATGTGGATTACTCGGTAGGTCACATCGAGTTTCCGGGAGATGTGTTGATCCACGGGGAAATCCATGACGGGTTCAACATTTCCGCCTCCGGTACGGTCACCTGCATGAGCACGGTGGACGCCTCGGAAATCTTCACCAAGAAGGATTTCATCGCCAAACAAGGCATCATCGGCAGGGGAAAGGGGATCGTACGGGCGGCGGGTTCCATCACGGCAAAGTTCATCGAAAACTGTACCGTCGAATCTCTGGAAAACATAACCCTTCAGGGAGGGCTCTTTCACTGCCAGACGGCCGCTCTAGGCGAGATCGATCTAGCGGATAAAGGGCGAATCGTTGGCGGATCGGCGCGAGCGTACCGAAACATACGGTGCGGCAGTGCCGGAAACCAAGCCCAAGCTCCCACCTCCCTCTATGGGGGAATCAACTTCGTGGTGGAACGCCGGCTGCGGTTCGTGGAAGAAAAGCAGCTGTCCGCCACGAAATCCCTCCAGGAAGTGGAGAAAGACCTGCGACACAAACCTACGGAAAAGCTCTTTCAGTTAAGAGAGGAATTGAAACAAACCATCGAAAAACTCCAGAAGATCGTCTCCGAGCTCCTCGCATCCCTCCACAATCCGGAGGATATGACCATCACCGTGTTCGGCAAGGTGTATCCCGGGGTAATGGTCTTCATGGGAGGAGCCTCCTACTTAGTGGAACAGGAAGCCACGGGAGTGGTATTCCGATTCGATCGGGTAGCTACCAAGATCCGGATGGAACCTCTCCAACCAAAAACCCCACCCAAGTAGCCTCCGAAAACCTCTCCTTCGAGCACTTAAAACCAACTTCATGAAAGAAGCTCCGCCCCTCGTGCGTTTTTATCAAACGCTTTCCATAACTCTACGGTAAAGGGGATCGGAAATGGGTATATCCACCTGTTCCAGAAGGATGGTCCCATCCGATGGGAACTTCAGGGGTTTCGCGAGGATTTCCTCGGTTCCAAATCGAGCCTCTCCCATCCCCTCGGAATCAATCTTCAGTACAAGGGGTTGATCAGAATCACGGAACCGGAATACCACCTCTATCCTTTCCCCCTGTTTCAGGGAACAGGGGATTTTCTTGCCCTCCTCTTCTAGAACCGCGCAAACCCATGCAAAATAGTACCAAAGGGATAATTCAGAGGGACCCGTTATCTCGAGGGAGGTGACATGGGGAAGGAGATCTAGGAGTGATTTTTGGTCGAATACCTGCGCAGTAAAGATCCTAAGCGGACGTATTCGTTCCCAAGGAAAATCCGTAACTTGCGCTCCTGCATCGATTAACTGTTTCTTTATCCCTCGTAGATGGTTATTCAAGGGTACCCCTTTGGAGAGAATAAACTCCCCATCCAGAAGGAACTTGTCCGCTTGTTCCCGGGCAAAGGCTAAGGGACCTTGGGAATCCTCTTCGGAAAGGTGAGTGTACCATAGAACATACACCGGTAAATCCCGAATGAGAAAAGCGGACCAGGAGCCTGGAGCCACGCCGGCGTTATCCGCACCATTCTCGATGAGGATCTCCTGAAAACATACCCCCTTGTCCTCCCTGTCCGGCGCGCAGCGGGCCGACACGGAAACGCTCGTTTCTCCCGCGTGTCCCAGAGAAACCCGAATGATCCGAGCCGCCCGTTTGCCTAGAAGGGGTACTAGGAGATTTTCTTCTATCTTGGGCATCTCTTCTTTACTCGCAAAAATCACCAGGTTGAACAGGACCGTGCGTGTCTCGGTGAGGGAGTATTCCCGTTCTAGGAGGCGGAGATCCCGTTCGATTCGTTCAGGGTCGAAAAGAGCCTTCATAACTTCCTCCAACGGGTATTGGGTTCCAACAGATTCTTCGCTTCCTCGGGGCCGGATCCGCCTGGAACATACTGGGGTATGGGAGACGTATCCTCTTCCCACCCCTTCAGGATCCGGGTGATGAAGGTCCACGAAGCTTCGATTTCGTCCCTACGGGTGTAGAGGGTGGAATCTCCAACCAGGGCATCTAAGAGTAACCGTTCGTACGCTTCTGGTGGGCTTTCACCGAATGCAGAGCCATAGGAAAAGTCCATGTTCACCGGCCGCATGTTGAGAGTGTAGCCGGGGATCTTCGCGTTCATGATGAGGGAAATCCCTTCGTTCGGTTGGATCCGGATGATGAGGGCATTCCGACCACTGTATGCCCATGCCCGGGGGAATAGCTCCAGGGGAGGGGCTTTGAACCGTACGGCAATTTCACTCGTCCGCCGGGCAAGGCGTTTACCCGTTCGGAGGTAGATGGGGACACCGGACCATCTCCAGGTGTCAAGGAATACCTTTAGCGCCACGAAGGTTTCTGTTCGGGAATCGGGTGCCACGCCAGGCTCTTCCCGGTATGCGGGAACAGGTTTCCCATCCATGTATCCCGCTCCGTACTGCCCCCGCACCGTGTAAAGGGGAGTTTCTCGGAAAGAGATGGGACGTAAGGATTTGAGGATCTTCACCTTTTCCGTGCGGATCGTATCGGGATTCAAATCGTTGGGAGGTTCCATCGTGGTGAGACAGAGGAGCTGGAACATGTGATTCTGTACCATGTCCCGCAGAGCTCCCGCTGTTTCATAGTAGTTCCCCCGTCCTTCCACACCGATCTTTTCCGCTACCGTGATCTGGATGTGATGAATGTACCGGTGATTCCAAACCGGTTCAAAGATCCCATTCCCAAACCGTAGGAGAATCAAGTTTTGTACCGTCTCTTTTCCCAGATAATGATCGATCCGATAGATCTGATCTTCCCGAAAATACTGGGAAAGTTGATCGTTCAGTTTGCGGGCCGTGGAAAGGTCCCGGCCAAACGGTTTTTCCACCACGATCCGAGTATGTCCGCCCCGCTCTCTAGCCAACCCATTCTCACCCAAATGCTGGATGATGACGCTATAGCTTTCTGGAGGAGTGGCTAGATAGTAGATCCGATGAGAAAACCCTTCGCATACGGAATCGATCTTCCGATATCCAGCCGCGTCTTCGAAGGGAGATTGAAGGTACTCCAGAGATTTTAAGAACGCTTCGAGGGTTTCCTTCCCATAGGCTAACAACTCCGGCTTCTGGAGCATCTTCTCAACTTCGGTTCGGAAGAACTCCTGGGTCCAAGGCCGGCGGGCAAATCCCACGATTTTGAACCGGCTAAGGTGCCCTTTCGCGTATAGGGAGAACAATGCGGGCATCAACTTCTTTTTAGTCAAGTCTCCCGTTACTCCAAAGATTACGAACACGAAGGATTGGGCTTCCCGACTAACGGATAAACCTGAGCGAAAAGGATTGAAATCCATAGTTACAATATCAGTGTCTCCGGTTGAAAAATCAAGGGTAACCGGTTAGTATCCCTCCCATGCTGGAACTAAAGTTGTCTACTCCATTTAAAAACGCGCCGATCTTTTACAAACCGGAAACAGAATCCACCATGATCGATGCCCGGAACCTTGTCTCTCAAGGGTTTCCTTCAGGCACGTTGATCGTCACATCCTATCAGATTGCGGGTCGCGGGAGATTCCCCGACCGGAAGTGGGAATCCCCCCCCGGCGAGAGTCTTCTTTGCACGTTAATCTTACGAACTTCGGATTTGCCTACCCCTTTGGGCCCTCTTTCCTTAAAAACTGCCCTCTCCATAGCAACTTTATTGGAGGAAGAGTTCGAACTGAAACCTGCCATCAAGTGGCCCAACGATGTGCTCCTGAAGGATCGAAAAGTCGCGGGCATACTGGTGGAAATGAAGGAACAAGCGATCTTAGTCGGTATGGGAATCAACTGTCTACAGAAGTCCTTCCCCAAAGAACTCCGGAAAACCGCCACATCCATCCGAAAAGTTTCGGGCAAGAAGTTCGAGATCCAGGACCTGATTTCACCCCTGCTTACCCATCTGTATCGATGGATCATTCCTCCGGCCGACGAAGGAAAAGCTCCAACTCTATCACATAACATCGCAGCGGCTATCCCATCGAACCTCTGGAAGACGGAGATAGAGAATCGACTCTATCGGAAGAATGAGTCCGTTTGGTTCCAACCCGGCATTCCAGGCATGGAAGAACCTTTCGCGGGAGTGATCCTTGGCATTTCGGAAGAGGGACTTTTGTTGATAAAACCCGAGGGATCTGCCGAAACACGGGAATTTGCCGCTGGAGAGATCCTCTTTCTTTCAAAAAGATGAAAATTTTACTTGGCGATTTATAAAAAGATTTGTATCTTTTTTTACAGATCACATATCAACCCTATATCACATCACATACTGTCAAAGTGAGGGAGTAGAATATGGCTAAGCAGTTGAAATTCGAAGAAGAAGCACGCCGCGCGCTTCTCCGAGGTGTGGAGAAAATGTCCAACGCGGTCAAGGTAACCCTGGGTCCAAAGGGAAGGAACGTTCTGCTGGACAAGAAGTTCGGAGCGCCCACGGTTACAAAGGACGGAGTCTCCGTCGCAAAGGAAGTCGAATTGGAAGACCCCTATGAGAACATGGGGGCGCAGCTTCTAAAAGAGGTAGCCACAAAGACGAACGATGTGGCGGGGGACGGAACGACTACCGCGACCGTGCTGGCCTACAGTATCATCAAGGAAGGTTTGAAAGCTGTGGCAGCTGGGATCAACCCCATGGGCATCAAACGGGGAATCGACAAGGCAGTAGAAATCGCCGTCGAGGAAATCAAGAAAGCTTCCAAGGAAATCAAGGAAAAAGAAGAGATCGCTCAGGTTGCCGCTATCTCTGCCAACAACGACATGGAGATCGGTAAAGAGATTGCCGACGCCATGGAAAAGGTGGGGAAGGACGGAGTGATCACCGTAGAGGAATCCAAGACGATCGAAACCACCACCGAGTACGTGGAAGGAATGCAGTTCGATCGTGGATACATCTCTCCGTACTTCGCAACCAACCGCGACACGATGACCACCGTGCTGGAGAACCCCTACATCCTGATCCATGACAAGAAGATCTCCAACATGAAAGAACTTCTCCCCGTACTGGAGAAGGTAGCTCAAGCGGGTAAGCCCCTCCTGATCATCGCGGAGGACGTGGAAGGGGAAGCTCTGGCCACCCTCGTGGTGAACAATCTCCGGGGAACCCTCAACGCGTGCGCGGTGAAGGCTCCTGGCTTCGGAGATCGCCGAAAAGCGATGCTGGAAGACATTGCCATCCTAACGGGCGGGCAGGTCATTTCCGAAGAACTCGGACTCAAGCTAGAGAATACTGAACTGAGTCAGATGGGCCGCGCCAAGATGGTGAAGGTGGATAAAGAGAACACCACCATCGTGAGCGGGGAAGGAAAGCCCCAGGACATCAAGGATCGGATCGCCCAGATCAAGGCTCAGATCGAGGAAACCACTTCCGACTATGATCGGGAGAAACTCCAGGAACGGTTGGCGAAACTAGCGGGTGGAGTTGCGGTAATCAACGTAGGCGCCGCCACCGAAACAGAATTGAAGGAAAAGAAGCACCGGGTGGAAGACGCTCTTTCGGCAACCCGCGCTGCGATCGAGGAAGGAATCATACCGGGCGGTGGCGTGACCTTGGCGCAGATCGTTCCCGTACTGGAAAAACAGGATATTTCTTCCTATACGGAAGAGGAAAAAGTAGGATTCCGGATCGTGATGCGAGCGTTGGAAGAACCGATCCGCCAGATCGCCGAGAACGCGGGAGTGGATGGATCCATCGTTGCCGAGAAGGCAAAGAACGAAAAGAAGGGCGTTGGGTTCGATGCTCAGAAGATGGAATGGACCAACATGATGAAAGCGGGAATCATCGACCCGGCGAAGGTCACCCGAAGCGCTCTTCAGAACGCGGCTTCCATCGCGGGACTGCTACTCACCACTGAATGTGCCATCACCGAGATCCCGGAGAAAGAAAAGACTCCTCCGGCTCAACATCCGCCGATGGATTATTAAGGTTCGGATAGGATTACAACTAATAGGATTCAAAAGCCGTTCCCAAAAGGAACGGCTTTTTTATGGATTTGTCTTGATTCTAGAAGGACATGAGACCATAACTTAAGACCACAACTGAGGCCTATCCAATAGAGTAGGCCCCTTGATCCCTTCGTTTCTTCTTCCTACAATGCTCGGAAGGGGTGAGCAATGAAACGGGAAGACTTCATCTTCATTATTGGTTACCAAGGGAATGTAGCGATAGTCGACGGTAAGGCCAAAAGAAAGTACAGCTCTTACACGACTCGACAGCTAGTGGAAGCAGGACTTTTCAAACCCGCCTTTTGCTCTGCCCTTTATTCAGAAGATCCCAAAGAAATGGAAGAGTTTCTAACCCTGTTCAACGCTGTCCATCCGGGTCCTCCCTACACGAAAGAGCAGTTGAGTCGCTTATTCGGTGTATTCGAAGTACCCAAAGAACCCATCCGGTACAAGATTCTTTAGAAGAAATTCATTGACGCCTTAAAACTTCTCGGTTACAATGTTTCTGAATATTGCAATATAAGCAATTTGACTATGCATAATTCACAACACAAACGAGGTCGTGTATGGAACTGATCCACAACGAGATACCCCTGGAGTTCCTTAGCGCTCTTCCCGAAGGCATCAAATACGTGGTGCGGCATGGAAAAGACTTTCTGGTGGTGGAGGAAGTAACCTGTCCCAATGGGCATTCGCTCATGAGCGAAAACGTCCGTATTCACGGCGAACCTTCAATCAAAATAGGTGTGGAAATTGCTAATGAAAAGGGACATTTCTTCATCGATTCCTATTGGGGAAGTCATAAAAAATTATTCGATTTCATTCCATCCCTAGGGCACGCTCCCGTGATCGTTCAGTCTTTCTGCCCTACCTGCGGAGCCAGCCTCATGGTAGAGGATCAGTGTTCCATCCCGGGTTGTAAAACCAAGGAACACATTCTCATGTTACTCCCGGGAAGAAAGAATCGGATCCTCGTATGTGCCCGTTTAGGGTGTCCCGGACATCGGTTGGATATCCAGGAACTTCCTCATGAAGTTACGGAGAAGATCAGCGGAATCAACTTCTTTGGTACAGGAATAGACGACTACTTTGGAGGGATCTAATGCAGGAGAACTATATCGAAATAGAAATCGAGCAATGCAAAGGATGCCGTCTCTGCGTGGAGACCTGCCCCCATCACTGCATTGTGCAGGGATCGGATATAAACAAAATGGGATACCAGTACATTCGCTTCGTGCAGAACGGTTGTACCGCCTGTGGATTCTGCTATTACATCTGCCCAGAACCGGGTGCCATCACGGTGATCAAAGCGGATAAACGGGAGGCTATCCATGGCTAAGCAGTTGATCAAAGGAAACGAAGCGGTTGTGTATGGAGCCCTCTTGGGGGGTGCCACCCACTTTTTCGGGTATCCTATTACCCCTGCCAGTGAAATTGCCCACGCAGCGGCGGAATACTTCGTTTCCACCGGCAGGTGCTTTCTCCAAGCAGAGGATGAAGTGAATGCCATCAACATGCTCTATGGAGCCGCATCCGCGGGAGGAAGGGTAATGACCGCATCCTCTGGCCCGGGGATCGCCCTCATGTCTGAAGGCTTGTCCTACCTAGCGGGAGCCGAATTACCAGCCGTAGTGGTAGACGTCCAGCGCGCGGGCCCTGGATTGGGGAACATTTGGCCCGAACAAGCGGACTACAACATGGTAGTGAAGGGAGGAGGCCATGGGAACTACCGGAACATCGTGCTCGCCCCTTTCTCAGCGCAAGAGATGTGCGATTTCGCCTACCGAGCCTTCGAACTGGCAGATCAGTACCGGATGACTGTGTTCATTCTGGCGGACGCGTACATAGGTCAGATCATGGAAGCGGTGGAAGTTCCTACCAAAGTTCTCCATTCTCCTAGAAAAGAATGGGCCTTGTACGCGGACCGGGAGAGCCGACACAACCTTATTACCTCTATTCTAATGAACACGGAACTTCTCTACCACCACAATAAAAAGCTCCAGGAGAAGTACGCCAAAGTGGAAAGGGAACTAGTGGAGTGGGAGGAGTACGATACCGAGGATGCCGACTTCCTCTTCGTAGCCTATGGAATCAGCGCCCGGATCAGTCTATCGGTGGTCCGAGAACTTCGAAGGTTGAACCAAAAGGCGGGCCTTCTACGGCCCAAGACCCTCTACCCCTTCCCCAGCGCACGGATCGCGGAGCTGTCCCGGCAAGCACGTCAGATAGCCGTTGTAGAACTGAGCAACGGGCAGATGGCGGTGGATGTGGAACTGGCAGCTCGGCGACCGGTTCTGAAATACAACTGGATGGGAGGCAAGGTACCTTCAATACAGGAAGTGTTAGAGCTGGCCAAACAGGACATGAAACAAACTACCACCGTAAGGGGATAATCTATGGTAAAACACGCGAAACCAAAAACTTTCTATGACACGTTCGAACGTCGGGGACCGGGTGAGAAGAACACCACCTACTGCCCTGGTTGCGGTCATGGAAATGCCCATAAACTGATTGCCGAAGTGATTGCCGAACTGGGAATCCAGGACCGGGTGATCTTCTGTTCTCCGGTAGGCTGTAGCGTATTCGCATACTACTACTTCGATACGGGCAACGTTCAGTGTTCCCATGGCCGGGCTCCGGCAGTGGCAACGGGACTTTCACGAGCGCGGGACAACGCCATCGTCATTTCCTACCAGGGGGATGGAGACCTGGCAGGCATTGGGATGGGTGCCATCATGCACGCCGCTAACCGGGGAGAACACATGGCCGTGTTTTTCATCAACAACGCTATCTATGGGATGACGGGTGGGCAGATGGCTCCTACCACTCTGGTAGGGCAAAAAACCACCACAACTCCATTCGGCCGATCCCCAGGACGGGAAGGGTTTCCCATCCGGATGTGCGAACTGATCAATGAACTTCAAGCCCCCGTATACATCGAACGGGTCTCCTTGGGGGATGCAGCCCGAATCATGCGCGCCAAACGGGCGGTAAAACAAGCCCTTCTCAATCAGGTGAACAAGAAAGGCTTCTCCTTCGTGGAACTCCTATCCCCCTGCCCCATCAATTGGAAGATGACTCCTATTGAAGCTCGAAAATGGCTGATCGACACGATGGAACCTCTGTTCCCGGTAAAGGTGTTCCGGAACATCGAGGAACCTCCCGTGAAATACGAACCTCCAAAGGTACTTTCCGATGCTGAACTGATAGATCTCTTCGCCGCGACTTCGGAAATCGAAATCCCCGTGTCTCCCCGGGAAGTGGAAGACCAATACATAAAAATCGCCGGCTTTGGAGGTCAGGGCGTCATGTCGGCAGGCGTGTTTTTAGCGAATTGCGCCATCAAGGAAGGGTTCAATGCCACATGGCTTCCATCTTACGGTCCGGAAATGCGAGGGGGAACAGCCAATGCCAGCGTCATTATCTCCAACAACCAAATCGGGACGCCTCTCGTGAGTAGCCCCAACGTACTGATCGCCATGAACGCCCCTTCCCTCGACACGTTCGAAGAAACGGTAGTCCCCAATGGTCTCGTGATCGTGAACTCCTCGCTGGTATCCTGCAAACTTCGACGGGAAGACGTGCGGGCGATCTACGCCCCCGTAACAGAGATTGCCAAGGATGTTGGATTGATCGCGGCCGCTTCAGTTGTGGCCCTCACCCTCTACGCTTGCATATCCGGGGCTGTACAAATCGAAACGATCAAGAAGGTAATTCCTCTTTCCCTCAAAAAGAAAGCCTTGGTAGACGTAAACCTGAAGGCAGTGGAAGCTGCTGTAGAGTACTACCAGAAGAACATCAAGGAGGCGTATTCCTACACGACTGTTAAATAGGGTAGCCAGACAAGAGGGAGTCCTCTTGTCTATTTCTATAGGTGGGTCGCATTGGTAACTTAGTACCCTACCTAGCGCACCCCTCCATCTCCTGCGGCTTGGGCATCTAGTCCAAGCCGTATTTTTTTATCTTGTATTGCAAGGTTCTTCGGCTGATTCCTAGAGCCTTAGCCGCTTTTGTTCGGTTTCCTTTCTGTTTTCGAAGACCTTCTTCGATGGCAATCCGCTCCAGATCCTCTAGCCTAGCAACCTCGGCCAACACGGTCTCTTTCGGCTCTTCCTCTATGTTCGATTCCTTCAACTCAAGATGGTCGGGAAGTATTTCCCACCCATCGCTCAGGATGACCGCTCGTTCGAGGATATTTTCCAATTCCCTCACATTTCCAGGATACTCGTAGGAAAGAAGCTTCGCCAAGCTCTGGGAACTTAACCGTTTGGCTCCTACATTCAACCTTTTACAGATTCGTCCCAATAGGTACTCTGCAATTAAAGGGATATCCGATTTTCGCTCCCGTAACGGAGGGATATCGATCCGGATCACGTTCAACCGATAGAATAGATCTTCCCGGAACTCGCCCTGTCGAACGCGATCCTCCAGATTCCGATTCGTAGCCGAAAGGATTCGCGCCCGGATAGGGATGTCCCGGTTTCCACCGATTCGACGGATCTTCCTATCCTGGAAAACTCGAAGCAGTTTCACCTGAAGGGAAAGGTTCATTTCCGCTATCTCGTCCAGGAACAGGGTTCCGGCCCCTGATAGTTCGAATAGACCGATCTTCCGGCAATCTGCCCCGGTAAAAGCTCCCCTTTCATGTCCGAACAATTCACTTTCGATGAGGGTATGAGGCAAAGCGCCCATGTTCACGCCGATAAAGGGTTCCTCCTTCCGTGAAGAGGCCGCGTGGATCTGCCGAGCCACGATTTCTTTCCCGGTTCCTGTCTCCCCCGTAATGAGAACCGTGGAATCGGTACCGCCTACCTTCCGGATGAGGGATCGGATTTCTTCAATTTTCGGATGCTTCCCGATTAAAGGATACTCCTTCGGTTCTATCCTACGATTTGCTTCCCATACCTGCTTCCTTCGTTCCTCTTCCACCAGGGTGCGCATTTTCTGCAGCAGCAAATCGGTATCTAACGGCTTTTCCAGGAAATCCCGGGCTCCACTCTTTAAGGCCTGAACCGCGTCCGGAATCTCCCCATGGGCGGAGATCATCACAATAGGAACCAACACCCCCTCTTCTAGAGTCCACTCCAACACTTTCTGGCCGGACATCCCAGGCATTTTCAGATCCAGGATCGCCACGTCAAACCGCTCCTCTGCTAGAAGATCCCGCGCCGTGATACCGTCCGGTGCCGTTACCGCCTCGATTCCCTCTAGTAGAAAGATTCTTTTAAGGGTTTCCCGAATATTTCGCTCATCGTCCGCGATAAGAACCCGCATCTTCGGCCTCCGGTAAAGTTATCCGCGCGATCGTCCCGCCCCCGTCTCTTGGTTCTACCTTCAAGGTCCCCCCTGCGGCTTCCACGAATCGTTTCGAAAGGAAAAGTCCAATCCCAAAGCCCTTCGTTTTCGTCGTATAGAAGGGATCGAACAACCGATTGAGTTCTTTGCCCGAAAGACCTTCTCCCCGGTCCCACACCTCGATCACGATCTTCTTACCGATAGAAGAAGCCCGGACTTTCACGGGTTCTACAGCTTCTATATTACTGATACTTTCCCACGCGTTCTGGATCAGGTTCTCCAGAGCGGACCGGAATCGATCCGTATCCATCCGCACCCGTTTCCTCAAGAGAGTCTCGGCGATTTCTATCCTTACCTCCGGGAATCGCTTCTTTACCACTCTTTCAACCATTTCCCGCGCATCCCAAACCGTAGGTTGGCCAAGAGGTTCCCGGATGAGATCGCCAATTCGGTCTACCATTCGCCTCATCCGATTCACTTCTTCCCGAATCACTGATAGTTCCTCCGAGACTGTACCTGAACATACCCGTTGAAGGAGATCCGCTTGAAGGGCAATGGCGCTCAAGGGATTCTTGAACTCATGGGCTAACGCCCGGGAAGCAGAGCCCAATAGGACCAATTCCTCCTGTTCCCTGAGTTTCGTTCGATATTCCCAGTTCCGGAGAACTAACCCTCTCCCTATATACAACCCCAGAAGGAAAATACCTTCCAGCACAGAAAAAGCCACATAATACACTGTCCGTTGAACCCAATAGTTTGGATTGTACAACTCCAGGTAGAGAAATTGGTTGGGAGCCTCGTTCGGATGGAGCCGTACCCTGCGAAAGTCGACCAAGGGCTGGAGAATGACGAGACTTCGATTCTTTGGGTTGAACAGGTAGTGTCGGTAGGGAAAGTCCATGGCAGACCGTTCGGGGGACGGCATGCTGAACAAAGGAGGCACGCTTCCGAATCGAACCAGAGCATCCCCGTTCGCTTTATACAAACCC
>Ga0067045_1027482_pt1 | contig 114806 bp, 104 predicted proteins | sample TerdegcTABiofilm_FD_59184 | JGI IMG/M metagenome (GOLD analysis project Ga0067045, IMG submission 59184) | Combined Assembly of (Gp0054472, Gp0054536) Wastewater bioreactor microbial communities from Singapore -Terephthalate degrading...
TCTGCATATAGCTTTAAATGTTGTAGGGTGCCCATTATAAGCAGGATGAGGAAGGGTGGGTTTCAGGGGGTTCTTCGGAACGGTTATAACCACAAACTCCGCGAAAACCGAACTGCATAAAATCACCAAAAGCGAAAATAAACATAATAAACCCTTCACGAAAGATTTATTCATAAAATCCCCCTCATAATTTAGATTTTAGATTTATTTATATTTAACGGCATATTTTCTAAACTTATAAAACCCCTAATATTAATTTTAACTTATGATTCAATCACTTTCAAGATACCCCAAAAAAAATTTTTCACTAAATTTTGTATTATTGATTTATTCCAAACTTAAAAATTGTTATGATATAAAAATAATTTAAAAATATTTTTTTCTTTTTAAGTTTTCATGAAATCCGGCAGAATTTTCAATATACATATAATTACCAAATATTAATTAAATATACCTTAATTTACTATGGTTTTAAAAAAAATACATGTTTTACAGGTTTTGCACACATTGGAAATTGGCGGAGCTGAGAAATTAGCTTACGATATATCTACGAATTTTGACCCATCTTTTAAATTTTCTTTCTGCTGTCTTGATTCTTTAGGATATATCAGCGATTTGATTTTAAGAGAAGGCGGCGATGTGTTTTGCCTCAAACGAAAAGAAGGAATTGATTTTAACTCAGCGAAACAGTTTGCAAATCTAATATTTGAAAAAGAAATAGATATAATACACGCGCATCAGTATACTCCATACTTTTATTCGGCTCTTGCTAAAATTCTAAGCAAAAGGAAACCACGCCTTATTTTTACGGAACACGGCAGGCATCAACCGGATAAAGTAAGATGGAAACGAGTGGTTTTTAATAATATTTTCAGGTTTCAGACAGATTATTATACAGGAGTTTCAGAATTTAGTAAAGAAAGCCTGATCAAATTTGAGAAAATACCCCGTTCGCGAATTGAAGTTATATATAATGGTATTGATATCCACAGATTTCCAAAGACATACGATAAAAATGAAGTGCGAAAAAAACTGGGGTTCGGCATTGCTGAAAAAATAGTCGGAATTATCGCACGGCTTGATCCGATCAAAGACCACAAAACCCTTATCGAAGCGATAAATATTGTAAAAACCAAAATCAAGGATGTTGTTTTATACATTGTAGGCGAGGGACCGGTTTATAATGATCTTATCCAACGTGTTAATGAATTAAAACTTGATAAATACGTAAAGTTTACGGGTACAAGAACCGATATTCCTGAAATATTGATGGCTATTGATTTATTTGTTCTTCCTTCAATAATGGAAGCAACATCTGTAACTTTACTTGAAGCTATGGGTGCATCAAAACCATCCATAGCTACCAATGTCGGCGGCAACAAGGAAATTGTAGTCGATAACATAACCGGAGAATTAGTGCCCGTAGGCAACAGTAAAATTCTTGCCGATAAAATAATCGGAATCTTATCAAACAGTGAAAAAATGGCAACATATGGTAAAAACGCGCGAAAGAGAATCGAAGATTGTTTTACATTCGATAAAATGGTAAATAACTATCAAAGAATATATCTTGATACAATTTCAGGAAAACTATGAAAAGTATCGTCAAAAATTTTATTAATTTCATTTGTATTATTATAGTTATTCCATTTTTCCTGATATACAAAATCGGAAAACTTTTTAATTCGTCCGAACAGCCTTTTCAAAGCATGAGCCAACTTGTATCACTGTTACCAGGTTTAACAGGCAATTATATCCGAAGGGCATTTTATTATCTTGCACTGAAAAAATGTTCGCTAGATTGCTGTATAAGTTTCGGAACTATTTTTTCCAGCGAAAAAGCGACTATCGGAAAAAACGTGTATATCGGTACAAATTGTACAATCGGAGATGTCGATATCGAAGATGACGTACTGCTTGGAAGCAATGTCGATATCATCAACGGATCAAAACAGCACTACATAAACCGTATAGATATCCCCATCCGGGAACAAGGAGGAGAATACCCTAAAATCACTATCGGAAAAGACACATGGATCGGCAACGGTTCGCTGGTAATGGCGAATGTAGGTTCGAAATGCGTTATCGGAGCAGCGAGCAACGTGATTAAAGATATTGAAGATTATTCTATCGCTGTAGGTAATCCCGCCAAAATAATCAGAAAAAGGGTTTGAATTTATGTGCGGAATCGCAGGAATACTGAACATTGATACGCAGAATGCTGATAAGGCTATATTAAAGAAAATGAATTCCACCATGCACCATCGCGGCCCGGATGCTCAAGGTTACTACACCGATAGGTTTCTTGGATTTGCCCATAGCAGGTTAAGCATAATCGACTTAAGCGGAGGCAATCAGCCATTATCCAATGAAAACCAGACTGTGTGGATCATATTCAACGGAGAAATATACAATTTCCTTGAAATGAAAAAACTGCTTGAATCTAAAGGACATATTTTCTCTACTCATTCGGATACGGAAACTATTGTTCACTTATATGAAGAATACGGTGAAAAATGCGTGCAAATGCTTCAGGGAATGTTTGTGTTCGCTATATGGGATAAAAACGAATCCAGTTTGTTCGTTGCGCGCGACAGGTTAGGCATAAAACCGTTATACTATTTTTTCGACGGCAATAAATTAATTTTCGCTTCGGAAATAAAAGCGATTCTCGAATATGGAATGTATATACCGAGATTGCTTGACTATGAAGCTGTTTACGATTACCTCACATTCGGTTTTATCCCCGCTCCGAAAACAATATTCAAACATATTAAAAAACTAGATTCAGCTCATTTTATTAAACTAAATATGAATAACCCATGCCTTAAAATCAGCCAGTACTGGGATATCTCATTCGCCGAAAAAATAAACCGGCCTGAAAATTATTTTAAGGAGAAGATAATAGAATCGCTCACCGATTCGGTATCTTCCCATCTTATCAGCGATGTTCCTTTAGGAGCGTTCTTAAGCGGAGGAATAGATTCAAGCGCGATTGTGGCTACCATGTCAAAAATTATTAAAGAACCCGTAAAAACTTGTTCCATCGGTTTTGAGAACAAAAATTTTTCAGAATTGCCGTATGCGGAATTAACCGCCAGATTATTTAATACCGATCATTCTGAATATGTAGTCAAACCTGACGCAATAGATATTATAGATAAACTGCTCAATTATTTTGATGAACCGTTCGCCGACTCATCGGCTTTGCCAAGTTATTATTTATGCAAAATGACGCGTCAGAAAGTTACTGTCGCCCTATCCGGCGACGGAGGCGATGAGAATTTCGCAGGTTACCGCCGTTACATTTTCGAAGATGTAGAGAACCGGATACGGCATTTATTACCTGCTTTTATACGCAAACCTTTTTTTTCAGTGCTCGGATCAATTTATCCGAAAGCCGACTGGCTTCCACAAATGTTAAGGGCAAAAACATTATTCACAAACCTCGCAAAAGATCCTTTTGACGCTTATTTCAACACCGTTTCGGTAAACGGAGAAAAACTGCTATCTGCAATAATTGAAGATGAATTCAGGAAAAAACTTAACGGTTACCAATCCAAATCCGTATTGCGCAAACATTATGATAAATCCGATTCCGACCATTATCTGGATAAAGTGCTCTATACGGAGATAAAAACTTTTCTGCCGGACGATTATCTCGTAAAAACCGACAGAGCGAGCATGGCAAATTCGCTTGAAGTCAGAGTACCTCTACTTGACCATAAGTTCATGGAATTTGCCGCAAAAATTCCGGCGGAACTCAAATTAAAAAATCTCGTTACAAAATATATATTCAAAAAATCTTTGGAAAACATTCTCCCCCGTGAAATTCTATACCGCAAAAAACAAGGGTTTGAAATCCCTGTAAGCTCATGGATTCGGTCGGATCTGAAAAATATATTTCAGGAAACCATATTTTCAAAGAATTCCTTATTGTCCAGTATCGTCAAAAAAGTATATTTGGAAAAAATATGGAATCAGCACCAGACAGGCATAAAAGATTACGGAAACAATTTGTGGTTATTTTTTATTCTCGAAACATGGCATAAAAAATACATCAACAATTAAGTTGACAATTTTAGCTAATTGTTATTAAACTTATAACCGGCAATTATTTAGAGAAAATATATTTCTTTTTTACTTTAACATGCAAAAAGAGGAGAAAACAGAATGAAAAACGTTTTTAAACTTGTAACGGGATTTTTTATTTTGATTTTCGCAGTATCTATTTATTGCGCAACCGCATACAGCCAGGCAGGCGATCATACGGCGACAGGTACTGTTGAAGCTATCGAAGCGGATACATTAACCATAAAACTCCCTGACAATACTACTTTGACTCTACAAACACCGGATTACTCGTCTTATTCTCTTGACGGGAATAAGACCGAAAAAGACCAGATTAAGCCGGGCATGGCAGTGGATGTTAGATATTATGTCATGGAGGACGATAATTCACTAACTCATCTAAACGCCACTTCAAATACGCAGGAATAATTTTTATATTTTTATTAAAAAAAACCGTATTATTTATCTTCTATTTTTAGGAAATAGTAATACGGTTTTTTATTGCGCTTTTTAATAATTTTTGAAAACATATTTTTGTAATATGTCATCCATAAACTGCTATAGAAAGGAGACTGTATGAATTTATTAAAAAAAAGTGAATGGAATCCTTATTTTGCAGGAGCATTAGCTGGAATCCTGGCTATATTGTCCGTATGGATAACAGGTGAATTCATTGGAGCATCAAGTTCTTTTGTAAGAACTGCGGCAATGATTGAGAAAATGTTTATTCCTAATCATGTTTCAAAAGTTGAATATTTCAACAAAAATCAACCAAAAATAGACTGGCAATGGATGTTTGTTTTAGGAATAATGATCGGTTCTTTTATATCCGCCATTATTTCAGGAACTTTCAAATTGCAGACGGTGCCGGATATGTGGCAGGACAAATTTGGTAAAAGTGTCGCAAAACGAGCTGTATTCGCATTCTCAGGGGGTTTTTTGGCAATTATCGGCGCAAGATTAGCCGGAGGTTGCCCCAGCGGGCATGGACTAAGCGGACTAATGCAATTAGCAGTAAGCGGGTTTATTGCTCTGATCTGTTTTTTTACGGCAGGAATAATTTCCGCTAACCTATTGTATAAAGGAGGCATAAATAAATGAAAGATCTCTTTGCCGGGCTGATTACCGGAATAATATTCGGATTTTTGTTACAGAAATCTAAAGTAATACGATACAACCAACAAATAGGCGCTTTGCGTTTTCTTGACATGACAATTATAAAATTCATGTTATCAAGTATAATTGTTGGAATGATAGGTATTTATCTTCTAAAGGACTTGAATGTCATATCTCTTAATATAAAATCAGCAAATATCGGCGCCAATATTATCGGAGGATTATTATTTGGATTAGGATGGGGGATACTTGGTTATTGTCCGGGAACACAACTTGGCGCTGTCGGTGAAGGAAGGTTGGATGCTGTATGGGGCATATTAGGCGCCATTCTAGGAGCTGGATTATTTGCGGAATTAAATCCGTTTCTCAAAAAAATTATTCTTACATGGGGTGATTTCGGCAAAATAACAATACCGGATATCCTAAACGTAAATCACTGGATAATAATACCAATTTTTATATTTCTTTGTTTAATGCTGTTTATATTTTTTGAGAAAAAAAGAATATAAACTCAAAACTTAAACAGCACTTTCAGCGATTCTTTCCGGAGAGCGGTTTCAAAAGCGGTTTCCCATTGTTCAAGAGGGTATATTGCAGTTATCATGTCCGAAAGACGTATCTTTTTCGCGCAAAGCATATTTATAGCCGGATAAAACTTTCCGCACCTTGATCCGATCAGGTTAATTTCGTTTATTACTATCGGCGCAAGATTAAAATCCGACAATCCGGCGACAGTGCTTTTTAATATCAATGTTCCCTGCGGTTTCAGTAACTTTAGCGCCTGCACAAAACCTTCGCGCGATCCCGTAGCCTCAATGATATAATCAAACGAATAGAACAGATTCTCTTCGACGGTTAGATATTTTTCAGTATTTGTATCATCAATCAAATCGAGTTTATTTTTATGATGTCCAAAAATCGCGAATTTGTAATAACCGCATGATTGGATGACTCTGGCAATCAACAATGCGAGTTTCCCATCCCCTAAAATCCCGATTTTACCTGCCGGCTTAAAACTGACCTGGTCAAATATCCGTATTGCCGCCGCAAGAGGTTCTATGAAAACAGCTTCCTCATCAGTTACCGTATCGGGAACGACAAAAAGATTGTTTACCGGTAACGATATATATTCGGCGAAACAACCGTCCTTGTTCAGTATTCCCAAAACCGACCTTTCGGGACAATGTTCCTTATTACCAGCCAGACAATACCCGCATTTTCCGCATCCGATATTTATTTCGCCGGCAACTCTTTTTCCCACAAGGTTTCTAACGCTCGATTTCACAACTTCGCCGACAAACTCATGCCCTGCAATACCGGAAAAATTCATGTATCCTTTTAAAATCTCAATGTCAGTATTGCAAATACCAGCCATATTAACTTTTATAAGGCATTCCTGAGGTTTCGGCACAGGAATGTCAACGTCCACAAGCGACAACTTTGAATTGGATAGAACAAGAGATTTCATAAAACAAATATTCGATTTTATTAATTACGGATTTTATAGTTATTCGCGTTTTAAATTATAGCCAGCCGGAATGCGTATCGTTCCGAAAAAATTTTCGGTTCTTTTTTTAAAAAGAATGAAGTATTTATTTATCTTTTGCAGTATAAATTCTAAAGCAAAACGCGAACTTGCATTATTTCTTGTATATTTTATCAGGATCGAAAACTTTATCGCCGACTAAGGTAACTTTTCCATCAGGTTCGACCTTCGAGTAAAAACATGAACGGTATCCGTTATGGCATGCTCCTCCATACTGTTTCACTTTAATCAAAAGCGTATCGCCGTCGCAGTCGAAATAAATTTCTTTAACTTCCTGGACATGTCCCGAAGACTCGCCCTTTATCCAGTATTTTTGCCGTGACCTGCTCCAGAAATTTGTTTTGCCGGTATTGAGTGTTGCGAGAATGGCGTCTTTATTCATATACGCCATCATAAGAACAGTTCCATCCTCAACATCCTGAATGATAGCCGGAACAAGGCCGTTTGAATCGAATTTGATATTCTCCATAAATTTCATAATCGTACAGGTACTCCTTTCGAAGCAAGATATTCTTTACATTGCCTGATATTGTATTTTCCAAAATGAAAAATCGAAGCCGCGAGTACGGCATCGGCTTTTCCAAACTCAAGAGCTTCAAACAAATGCGCCAGTTCGCCCGCGCCGCCGGAAGCGATGACAGGTATTTTGACCGCTTCGGATATTGCCGCAGTTATCTCGACATCATAACCGGCTTTAGTTCCATCGGCATCCATACTTGTCAGAAGAATCTCGCCAGCTCCGTATTTTTCAACTTTTTTTGCCCATTTTACCGCTTCAATGCCGGTAGGTGTTCTTCCTCCATGAATAAAGACTTCATAATGATCTTCGGTTTTTTTGACGTCAATGGCAACTACTATACATTGCGACCCGAACTTTTTTGCGGATTGTTTGACCAGATCGATATTTTGAACCGCGGCAGTATTGATAGATATTTTATCCGCACCGGCATTGAGAAGATTCCGTATATCTTTTATATCCCTGATACCGCCACCGACAGTGAGAGGTATAAACAATTTTTCCGCAGTTTTTTCGACAACATGAATTATTATGTCCCTGTTATCCGACGATGCGGTTATATCAAGAAAAACAAGTTCGTCGGCTCCCATTTCATCGTATTTACATGCCGCCTCAACAGGATCACCGGCATCAGTCAAATTTAAAAAATTTACTCCTTTAACAACACGCCCGTTATCCACATCAAGGCAAGGGATTATTCGTTTTGCCAGCATTTTATCATTTCTCCTAAATCTATATCTCCGGTATATAAAGCTTTACCAACAATTACGCCTTCAAGCCCTTCGTTTTTAAGGGAACTCAATTTTCTGATATCGTCAATCGTGCTTATCCCGCCTGAAGATATTACAGGTATATCCACAACAGACAAAATTTTGCGCAAACTTGATATGTTTGGCCCCTGAAGCATACCGTCGCGCATAATATCGGTAAAAATAATCTCCCCGATTCCCAGCTCCTGCATTTTTTTAGCAAGGCTGACGGCTTTAAGTTCAGTGGTTTCAACCCATCCTTTTATAGCAACCATTCCATTTTTGGCGTCAATGCCGGCGATAAATATATTGCCGAATTTTTCCAAACACTGGCACACAAAATTATCCGACTGATACGCCATTGTCCCGAGCACAATCTTATCTACTCCATAATCTAACAATACCCGTATGTCGTTTTCCGTCCGTACTCCGCCACCGAATTCGATTATTCCTTTGAACCGTTCCCTGATTTTACGCAAGCCTTCAAGGTTTTGCGGCGATCCATTAAAAGCACCATCAAGGTCAACCACATGCAACCTCATAGCTCCGGCGCTATACCATTTGAATGCTGTTTCACCCGGATCGTCGCTGAATACGGTTACGTCTTGCGCTTTACCTTGAACAAGGCGCACGCATTTCCCATCTTTCAAATCTATTGCGGGAATGATCATTCAGATAAAACCTTTCATTCAAATAATTCGCAGAAGTTTTTGAGTAATGCAAGACCTGCATTCTGGCTTTTTTCCGGATGAAACTGAACGGAAAAAAGTTTTGCCCCGTCCCAAATCATTGAAGTAAAATTTAATCCGTAATCCGTCCTTGTAGCGACTATTCTGCTGTCTATTGGTTCAGTATAAAAAGAATGCACAAAATAAAAAGATTCTCCATCCTCTATTCCTCTTAATAAAGGGCATTTTTTGCGGTAAATTTTTATCTGATTCCATCCGATATGAGGAACTTTAAGGTTCTGCGGAAACTTCCTTACGGTACCGGGGAAAATGCCTAATCCCATAAAGTTCTTTCTGCTTTCCTCATTCACCTCAAACAGTATCTGATGGCCAAGACAAATGCCGAGATACGGTCTTCCTTTAAAAATATGTTTTCTGATTGCGGTATCGAGATTTTTTTTCTTCAAATTGATCATGCAATCATCAAATGCGCCCACTCCCGGAACCACCAGCGAATGAGCTTTTTCAACCTGAGAACTGCTGGAAGTCAACTCAACCTGAGCGCCAACATGTTCGAGAGCTTTAACTACGCTCTTTAAATTTCCCATACCATAATCTACTACCGTGATCATAACACTCCTTTAGTTGATGGAATCGTTCCCAAGGTTCTCTGATCAATACCGGATGCATGATCCAATGCCCGCGCAAAACTTTTAAACATCGATTCTACAATATGATGCGGATTCACGCCGGAAATATACTTTATATGAATATTCATCTTTGAAGAATTGGAAAACCCTCTGAAGAATTCCTCAAACAATTGAACTGGAATATCTTTTATGCATCTATCAAGATGCTGTACATCATAAATCACAAAAGGCCTCCCGCCAATATCTATCGCCACTTCAATCCGCGATTCGTCCATAGGCACGGAAGCAAACCCATACCGGCGGATACCTTCACGCCCGGCAAGAGCTTTATCAAAGGCCGATCCAAGTGTTATACCGATATCCTCAACAGTATGATGATAATCCACATATATATCTCCTTCTGCCGATAACTCTATATCAAACAAACCGTGTTTGGAGAATAAAATAAGCATGTGATCCATAAACGGGATACCGGAATTTATTTTATTATATCCTGTTCCGTCAACAGCGATATTCACATAAATATCTGTTTCCTTTGTAGTTCTTTTTATTTCCGCTTCTCTTTTATTCATTTTGTTAAATAAATCTCCAGAATATTTTGCATATTTTTTATCATGAAATTCATCTCTTCTTCAGTTCCTATAGTAATTCTTAAATAATTATTTACCCGTTGCTGATTAAAGAATCTGACCAATATTTTACGTTCCAATAATTTTTCATACATATATTTTGCTTCAATATATGGAGGTTTAACAAACAAAAAATTCGTCTGCGACGGCAAAACATGGAACTGCATTTTCTTCAGTATAGAACTATATTTATCTCTTCTCTGCTTAATAACCGATATCTGACGCATTATTGCCTCTATATCGTCCAAAGCGGATTCAGCGGCAATAGCGCTTAAACGGTTTACGTTGTATGAGTCCTTAATTTTCATTAAATTTTTAATTATCTCTTTTGAGGCAATCGCAAATCCGATCCTCATTCCAGCGAGAGAAAACGATTTTGAAAAACTTCGGGTTATAATTATGTTGTTATATTTATCGAGCAAATCGAGCGAATTTTCTTCCGAGAAATCTACATACGCCTCATCGACAACAAGAATACCTTCAATATTGCCGGCAAGCCGTTCGATATCTATTTTAGGTATAGTATTGCCCGCCGGAACATTAGGATTCGGCACATAACATAGCTTGCATTTTTGAAAATAAAACGGTTCAGGGATGTTAAAATACTCGTCAAGCTCAAATTCGATTATTTTCGCCGATGCTTCTCGTGCAAGCACATTATATAAAGTATATGTCGGATACAACAGCAATACCGGATCGTTTGCAGAGATAACACCTCTCATAATTAAAGCAAGGATCTCATCCGATCCGTTGCCGACAATAATCCGTTCTTTGTCTACATTATAAACAGAACTTATTTTTTCCCGCAGGCTGTCGCAATTTGGATCGGGATACAGACGCAGTTTACCGTCAATCCCTTTTGCAAGCGCTTCAATTACTTTAATTGTTGGCGGATAAGGATTTTCATTAGTATTAAGTTTTATGAAACCGGATTCTTTAGGTTGAATTCCTGGTACATACGAATCCATAAGAATTATGTTCTGCTTGAAATATTGGTTCATTCTTCTTTTGTCCTGATTTCTACAGATTTTAAATGCGCATCCAACCCTTCACATTGAGCAATGTTGATTATATGTTTAGCCACACTGTTTAATTTTTCTTTTGTGTATGATATATAACTCATTTTCTTTAAAAAATGGTATATTGACAACCCGTAAAAAAACCTTGATTTTCCGCCCGTCGGAAGCACATGAGAAGGACCTGCCACATAATCGCCTACCGCTTCTGGAGTATATCCCCCGATAAAAACAACACCCGCATTAGTAATTTTATCCATAACAACCTTTGGTTCTTGAAGCATGATTTCCAAATGTTCGGGCCCTATATGATTGACAATATCAACCATCTGGCTGATTTTATCCACTTTGATCAGGATTATTCCTTTTTTTAGGGAAACGTTTATTATTTCTTTTCGCGATAATTTTGTCGATTGCTTTACAATTTCGGTTTCCAATTTTTCCAGAACTTTTTTGTTTGTGGAAACACAAATCCCCTTGCTGTCCGTACCATGCTCAATTTGAGATAACAAATCCATTGCGGCGAACTCGATATTGGTGTTTTCATCGGCAAGAACCAATACTTCACTCGGGCCGGCAACCATATCAAGCCCTACAACACCGTAAACCTGACGTTTGGCCTCGGTAACGTAAGGGTTTCCGGGTCCGACAATAATATCGACTTTCGGTACAGATTGCGTACCGTAAGCGAGCGCCGCTATAGCCTGAGCGCCTCCGATTTTGTACACTGCATCAACCTCACACATGGCGCATGCCGCCAGAATTCCATCGTTTACCATACCGTTTTTCTGCGGCGGAGTAACCACATATATTTCCTTAACTCCCGCTACTTTAGCAGGCAAAACAGACATCAGCACGCTCGATACCAGCGGAGCGGTACCGCCAGGCACATACACGCCGACTTTATTTACAGCGATGCTTACTTCACGTATATATGAACCGTAACCTATCTCAAACTGCCAGTTAGGGCGTTTCTGATGTTCATGGTACCTGACAATATTTGTTTTGGCAATTATGAGCGATTCGATAAGTTCGGCATTAAGTTTGCTCAGGGAATCGCCAAGTTCATTCTGGCCAACTTTAAATCCGCAGGACGAAAGATCTACCGAATCAAGTTCGCTAGTCAATTCAATGAGCGCTTTATCTCCCGATCTTTTTACCCTGTCGATTATTGCAGAAACTCGCAAAGATATGGTGTTTTCCATAACTTCATCGCGCAGGAACGCATCTATTTCCTTAAAAGACGGATTATCAAAAAATTTCATACTCTCAACTTTCCGCCTTTTCTATTCCATAAAATTTCTTTTTCATTGAAATGAACCGCTCGGTATCGCTGTTAATATCGTTTAGCGCAATGCTTGCGTCGCTTAAATCTATCTGATTTTTTCTAATCGCTTCGTTGAGTTTCCTTATCTTATCAGAAATCATCTCAACTTTACTTATGTCTTCCGCGAAAAATGCTTTCATTTTTTCAGAAGTCTGGTTTAAATCGTCAGCAATATCATTGAGCAGGTCGTTTTTGCGAAGTTTTGTCCGTATGGATAAATCACCTTCCTTCATGCTCTGGATATGTTTGCGAAACCTGTAAATAGGGCCTGCTATTTTGTGCGTGGAGAATATGCCGATATAAGTAATTACAAGTGCGTTTATTACCATTCCGACAATAATGGTTATTCCCTGCATTCTATCGTTTTTTTCCAGTTTTTCTTTCAGTTTCGGATTATCTTCCAAATTGGCGAGTAAAAGTTTAGTGCCTGTTTTATAGTTAGTATAAAACGAGTATCCAAGGCTTGAAGAATAAACTATTATAAGAGCTAATAAAAGCAAGGTATAACGCAACTGGACAGCTTTATCTATTAAAATTTTCCGTCTTCGGTTTTTCTTAGGATTTTCTTCAGCCATATAAATACTCCATGTTTAAATTTTAAATTAAACTATATATATACTCCAATGCCATATCAAGTTTTTCAACATCTTTAGCCCCAGCCTGAGCCATATCCGGCCGCCCGCCTCCGTTGCCTCCGGCAACCTGTGCAATTTGTTTAGCAAGATTACCGGCATGATATCCTTGTTTTACCAAATCTTGGCTCACCATTACCAGAAAAATTATTTGGCCGCCGTTTTTTGCTCCCAAACATATTATCGCGCTCGGCAACTTATTTTTTATCATATCGCCCATATTTCGCAAGTACTCTTTGTCGCAATCCCCGAAATTTTTAACAAGAACATTAACTCCGTTGACGGTTTTTAACTCTCCAATGATTCTTTCGATACTTTCGGAACCCTGTTTTGCTTTAAGATTCTGGAAATCTTTTTCCAGCTTTTTTTTCTCTTCAACCAGTTTTTCCACTTTGTCTTTTATTTCTTCCGGGCAGGTACGCAAATAACCGCATAAATCTTTAATTATTCGTTCTCTGCAAAAAAAATAATCCTGAGCGGACTTGCCGCATACAGCCTCAATACGCCGGACTCCAGAAGCAATGGACGATTCCGAACAGACAGCCATAAACCCTATCTCTCCAGCCGCCTTAACATGGGTACCGCCACACAATTCTTTACTTATATTTCCAAAACTTACCACACGCACTTTCTGCTCGTATTTTTCACCAAACAATGCCATAGCGCCTTCTTCGCGAGCCTGTTTTATATCCTTAAGTTCGGTTTTTTGTTCTATGTTTTTCTGTATTAATTCGTTAACCAGCCTTGAAATTTCTTCGATTTCCCTGTCGGACAAAGCCTGAAAATGAGTGAAATCAAACCTGAACCTGTCGGGTTCAACCAGAGACCCCGCCTGACGTACATGTTCACCCAACACTTTACGCAATGAATAATGAAGTAAATGCGTAGCAGAATGATGTTTTTTGATTTCAGCTCTTCGCTGACTGTCGACAATTGCCTTTACAGTATCGTTTGTCTGAATTTGACCTTTAATTATTTTCCCTTCATGAATGATCAGGCCGGAAACCGGAGAAAAGGTATTTATTACATCGATTTCACAACAGGAAGACGTTATTCTGCCTTTATCGCCAACCTGACCGCCGGATTCGGCGTAAAATGGAGTAGTCTGTAAAACAATCTCTATGTTATCTCCTTCAGAAGCAAAATCGGATACATCATTTTCCCTGATTATACATACAACCGTTGTTATGGATTCGTCAGAATCGTAAGCCTCAAAAACAACCGGAGATTTCATTTGCCGGGCAATAGTGCAGTACAATTCATCTTTCTTTTTTACACCTGCATCTTTCTTAGCCGATTTAGCCAGCGACCTTTGTTTTTCCATCATCTGCTCAAACGAAGGCATATCTACATTCAGATGTTCTTCCCGAGCAACATCTTCTATTATATCCACAGGGATGCCGTACGTATCATAAAGTTTGAATATTTGTTCACCGGGAATATAATCTATGCCTTTATCTTTTATGCCGGAAAGAACTTCATTAATGCGTTTCATTCCGTCAGATAACGTTTCCTTAAACCTTACTTCCTCATTGTATATGATTCCTTCAATTTCTTTCTGTTTTGCCACTATTTCCGGATACGCGTATCCCATAATCTGCGCAACTTTTTCGACAAGTTTATGAATAAACGGTTCCTCAAGACCGATTTTGAGCCCAAACCGGGCGCCCCTGCGCAAAATTTTGCGCAACACATAACCTCTTCCTTCATTTGACGGATATGCGCCGTCGGCTAATGCGAATGACAGACACCGGGCATGATCGGCGATAACCCTGAACGAAGCTCCCTGTTCATCAATTGTGTATTTTTTGCCGGATATGTCTTCTAAGGAATTTATTATAGGCAAAATCAGGTCTGTTTCAAAATTTGAATGAACACCCTGAAGAATAGCGGTTATTCTTTCCAGCCCCATACCTGTATCGATGCTCGGTTTCGGCAGAGGCGCTATTCCGCTGTCTTCACTGCGGTTAAACTGCATAAAAACAAGATTCCAGAGTTCAAGAAACCGGTCGCAGTCGCATGAACCGATACCGCAATCGGGCGAACAACTGAATTGAGCACCCTGATCAATAATTATTTCAGAACAAGGGCCACAGGGTCCCGTTTCGCCCATACTCCAGAAATTATCCTTTGCTCCCATTTTTAAAATTCTCGATTCAGGCAACCCACTGACCCGTTTCCATATTTTAATCGCTTCATCGTCGTCTTTAAATACAGTAACCCACAACCTGTCTTTTGGAAGTTTCATTATATTGTGCATCAAATCCCAGCAGAAAAATATAGCGTCTTCCTTAAAATAGTCTCCAAACGAAAAATTGCCGAGCATTTCAAAAAAAGTATGATGGCGTGCCGTAAACCCTACATTATCGAGATCGTTATGTTTCCCGCCTGCACGAATACATTTTTGCGAACTGACAGCTCTTTTGTAAGGACGTTCTTCCTTACCGAGAAACACATCTTTAAACTGATTCATACCGGCATTTGTAAAAAGCAAAGTTGGATCCGCCATAGGAACTACCGGCGAACTCGAAACATACTGATGCGAGTTATCGCTAAAATACTTTATAAACAAATCCCTTATTTCTTTTGACTGCATAAAATTTAATATTATCTCCTTTAACCGGTTTGCAAAAATAATATTTTATCGGCGATAGACTCGCACACATTTTCAGTAAACCCTCTGCAGGCCAGATAATTAATCAATATGGACTTTATTTTATCCCTATTTTCGCCAAGATCAACAAATTTTCGTTTGAGCCGCCTGAATTTTTCAGTTGCGGTTTTTTCAGCAAGTTCGTATTCAACATTACCGTTAAAAACACAGGATATTGTTTTACTGATGATCTCATCAGGATACTTTTTCTCAAAAAGGAGTTTTGAAATATATTGAGGGCCGAAACATCCTTTTCTTATTTTTGAACCGGCAAGTTCAATAGCCGATTTTGTTTCATCATACCAGTTATTATATATCAGGTACTCTAAAGTTTTCTCAATGACACAGGGTTCAAACCCTTTTTTAACCAGATTATCGGTTATTTCGATTTTACTGCAATCTTTTCGGGCAATAATTTTTGTAGCTGTCTTGATCGATTTAGCCAAACCTGAATCCATTTATTCCCTGATTATAATATAACCGTGATTGAAAGTATGTATAAGTATATCTCCTTTCAGCCCTGCTGTTACAGTGGAAAAATCCCGTGCGTTTCTGATAGGTTTGCGGTTGATTTCATCTATAACATCGCCTACTTTCAACCCTGACATATCTGCCGGCGAACCGGGTTCTACAGCCAGAATCAGGACTCCTTCGGTTTCCTCGATTTCAAACTGTTTTTGTAACAGCGGTGTTATGGTATCCACCTGCATTCCGCGCCACACCGGAGAAACCTGCGGAGCCTGTTGTTGCGGCGCCTGCTGTTCCTGCGCAACTTGCGCCACTTGGCTTTCGCCTATGGTGATAGGCAAAACAATGTTTTTACCGTTACGGATAATTTCTATATCCACTTTCTTGCCTACTTCCGACTGAGTAACGGTATAAAGCAAATCGTCGACGGAATTAATTTTTTTCCCGTTGAATTTTATTATTATATCGCCTTGCTTAATACCCGCTTTATCCGCCGGAGCGCCGGGAAATATTCTTCCGACAAGAACTCCTTGTTTATTTTTAAGACCAAAATTTCTTATCAATTCAGGTGAAAGATCCTGAACGGCAACACCAATCCAGCCATATTGAATGTTTTTTCCGGCAATCAGCTTGTTGAGTATTCGTTTTGCCTGATTTACCGGAAGAGCAAAACCGATTCCGGCACTTTCTCCAGTACGGCTCAATATAGCGACATTAATACCGATTACTTTTCCGTTAATATCAAGTAACGGACCGCCGGAATTACCCGGATTAATCGCCGCGTCAGTCTGAATCAAATCGCCGTAATACCTGTCGCTGGTATCTGAAGTCGGCAAACTTCTATGGACAGCGCTTACAATGCCCAAAGTCATTGTCGGTTGCGGATTATTTTCAAAAATAGCGAACGGGTTGCCCACAGCAATTGCCCATTGACCGGTTTGAACTTTATCGGAATCACCCATTTCCACATAATATAAATTATCGGCATCGATTTTTATCATGGCAAGATCAGATTTAACATCAGAACCAGCTAACTTGCCTTTGAATTTCCGTCCGTCGGGTAAAATTACCTCTATATCGTCAGCCTTATGGATAACGTGTTCATTGGTTAATATATACCCTTTTTTATCAACTAAAAACCCGGACCCCATACCTCTCTGGCGATACTGGCGTTCCGGCAGACCGAAAAAAAACCTGAAAAAATCGTCCTGATATGGAGACGGCAGATATAACCCTTTAACAACAGAAGACACGGATATTCCGACAACAGCTTTTGCCGTTTGTTCCGCTATACTTATGAATCTATCCTGAAGTTCATATATATCAGCGGACAATTCGGTATGATCCGCGCCTTTTTTGAAAAACCCGGCAATACTATTGAAATTTGAACCTAATATTATACCCAGAAGAAGAATTATGATAGACTTATAAAATACTGTTTTGAATTTCATTTTATTCCTCCTTAACATCACCTTTATCAGATTTTAGCTGACCGCTTTTTGCGAAATTTGACTCCGCTTTGCGTTTTTTTAGTTCATTAAGTAATTTTTCAAATAGTTCGGGTTTATTTTTAAACTCAAGACGGGCGGCTTCTTTGCCCTGTCCCAACCGTATGTCGCCGAAACTGAACCATGCTCCTTTTTTGTCGATAACCTTTTTCTCGATAGCCGCATCTATAACCGTTGACTCATAAGATATACCTTCATTGAATATAATATCGAAACTTCCTGTGCAAAACGGCGGTGCAACTTTATTTTTAACTACTTTTGCATTAACATGATCGCCAATGATCTGCCCCTGAGTATCTTTGATACTTCCTCCTTTGCGTACCTCGACTCGGATAGACGCATAAAATTTTAGCGCGCGCCCACCGGTTGTTGTTTCAGGGTTACCATAAACAACGCCGATTTTTTCACGAACCTGATTGATAAAAATACAGCAGGTTTTGGATTTACTTACACTCGAAGTAATCTTTCTAAGCGCCTGCGACATCAGCCTGGCCTGCAACCCCATAAACGAATCGCCTATATCGCCTTCTATTTCAGCGCGGGGCACAAGAGCTGCAACCGAATCAATCACTATCACATCAATGGCATTGCTTTTAATAAGCATTTCCACAATATTCAAAGCGTCTTCACCGCAATCCGGCTGGGAAATTAGTAAATTATCTATATCTACGCCGATTCTCCGCGAATAAGCAGGATCAATGGCGTGTTCGGCGTCAATATACGCCGCCATACCTCCGTTTCTCTGTGCATTTGCCACGATATGAAGCGCTAAAGTGGTTTTTCCCGAAGATTCCGGTCCGTAAATCTCCACTATTCTTCCTCTTGGCACTCCGCCTACTCCAAGAGCTTCATCGAGAGTGTATGCGCCGGTTTTAATCACCGGAATATCCACAACAGGCGTAGCACCCATTTTCATTATGGTCCCTTTACCGAATTGTTTTTCGATCTGAGCCATAGTATTTTCTATGATTTTATCTTTGCTTATTTCCTTAATTTCCAACTCTTCGTTTTTTGCCATCGACAGCTCCTTTTGCAGATATTATTCATCTAATTTATTTGTGATTAAAATAATATAATTCATTCATTTCAATCAAGTCAAACTTAAAAACTTATTTTAGCATTGATTTAAAAAGGGTTGTATAAACGGGCCCGGTTGTTGTCAATACGCTTTTTATAAGAGATATGTTCGTTACGCTGAACTCGCCGAAAAAAATGTCTTTATCATCTGTTAGAAACTTTTGAAATGTTTCTGTCAGCCTTGCTCTTCGGTCTTTAAACCGGCTTATGGTAACATGAGGAGTAAATTCCCTGTCATCTTTTAAAAAACCAAGTTTAGAAAGGTGTTCCTCAATATACCCCGCGATAAGTTTCAGTGAATCTGCCCCATTTGATGCGCCTACCCAGATCACATTCGCTTTTTTTATATTAGGAAAACATCCTACCCCCTTCAAGGAGTATAAAAACGGCGATATCTTACTTGAAATTTCAATCAATATCCGTTCTAAAGAAGAAACCTGTCCTGATTCCACATTACCAAGAAACCTGAGCGTAAGATGTAAATTCTCAATGGCAGTCCACCGTACTTTATCCGGCAAGCTTTTGTATTTATTCGTATATTTAGAAATATTTTCCCGAATTCCAGCAGGCAATTCAACTGCATAAAACAATCTGAGCAATTCTTTTTTTTCATTCATCTGGATTTATAATTATCGTTAATGAAATTATATAATAAATTCAACGCTTGTACAGCACTCTGATATTTTATATCCTGCCTTAAACCGGAAAAATTGAACCTTTCGCAAACCGCATTTATATTCGATTCAACCGCAATATATACTAATCCGACAGGCTTATGTTCCGATCCGCCTTCCGGGCCTGCTATACCCGTTACGGAACAAGCAATATCGGCGTTAAACTTATTAATAATGCCTTTTGCCATCTGATTAGCAACCTGAGCACTCACAGCGCCGAATTTTTCCAAAGTATAGGCTTTAACCCCAAGCATTTCGGTTTTTATTTTATTGCTATATGCAATGACAGCGCCCATAAAATAACCTGAAGCACCCGGAACCTGAGTTATTATGTGCGACAACAGCCCGCCGGTACACGATTCCGCAACTGCTAATCTAAGATTGTATTCAAGAAGTAATTTTCCGATATTTTGCGAAAGTTCACCATTTTGATTTAATAATTTATCCTCCATTTGTTATCTCCTCATAAACCGTTTTCAGGGCATAACGAATTTATGCTCAGGATGTTTTACGGTTAAAACAGGGCATTGAGCTTTTCTGACAACTTTCTCGGCAGTACTTCCGAAAATCACATGATTCAATCCTGAACGCCCGTGTGTCCCCATAACAATAAGGTCGGTTTCATTATCTCTGGCGAACTTGATAATTTCAATAAACGGTTTTCCGCCAACAATGGATGTTTGAATATCGATTCCTTCTAAAATTTTCATAGTTTTCATTTCCTTCATCTTTTTTTCCGATTCGGCCTGAAAATCTTCGTAGATTTTACTTATATCGCTGTAAATTCCAAGATAATCGGGATCGGGCAGAAAGATCTCTACAACATGCAGAATAAAAAGTTTTGATTTAAATTTTTCAGCAAATGAAACCGCGTAAGGCATCGCAACATCCGAATACGGAGAAAAATCCGTTGGAAATAAAATCTTTTTGAATTTCATAACCCCTCCCTCTTTAAATATCGAAAAGAATATTTACAGTTAAATTTCCCTGATCTTTTTTTATATTTAAATCATGATACGAGGCCGCTTTTATTTCACCTGAAAAACCGCAGGGTTCTTGCCGGATTCCATTTAGTTTCGCGCAAATCTCGTTTTCATTGAGTTTTTCTATTTCCAACCCGCAAAATAGCGCCCTATTCTCTTCCATAAGAAAGATAACCTCGTTTAAAAAAACAATCAAAAGGTCATCCCAGCAATCTTCTTTCAGTTTTATTTCACATGTAACGTCAAATTCCAAATCCCGCCCGTTAAATACATATTTGTCAGAATAATAATATGTTATTGCCATCAGAGCACCGCAGAAAATTTCGTTCATATTTCTGCCGGTAACTTTTACATAATAATCGGAAATATGGTCAATTACCTCCAATTTCGGATACTGCATAAGTCAATGCCTTTTTCGCCTGGTTTAATACCTTCGATATAGCCTCGTCAAGCGGACAGAAGATTGTCGCACCCGCCGCCCTGCAGTGCCCGCCGCCGGAAAAAAAAGAAGCCAGCCGCTGAACGTCCACCATTTGTTTTGAGCGGAAAGTAGCCCTTACTTTATCATCCTCAATTTCCCTGAATAAAATACTTATTTCCACACCGTCTATGGTTCTGAGCATATCTACAAATCCTTCGCTGTCTTCCTGAGTAGCCTTAGCAACAGCAATCATATCGCGGGTAATTTTAATCCAGGCGATTTTGCCTCCGGCTTCTTTTGTCAAAGTACCGAGAGCCTTGTGCATCAGCCTGAACCTGCTCCATGAGTTATGCTCATAAATACATTGACAAATATAAGAATGATCAATACCTTGCTCAAGCAGTTCCCCCGCAACTTTATATGCCTGCGCATTGGTATTGGAATACTTAAAATTGCCGGTATCTGTAAGTATCGACGTATATATGTTTTGCGCGATAACACCGTCAATCATGTCCCGCGAATAACTTTTAATCAGATCGTAAATTAAAATTCCAGTTGAAGAAGCCTGAGTATTTATCACCGTATAATCGCCTATTGGCTGGTCTGACCTATGGTGATCGATGCAGTAAACCGGTTTACCGGCATTTTGTATAAGTGTAGCGGTATTTCCCAAATGGTCCCAGTTGCTAACATCAACCACAAAAACAGCTTCGCAATTATACATGGCATATTCCGCCTGATTATTGTCAGCCCGCAATATTTTTTCGTCATTGAGCAAAAACCGAAGGTATTGAGGTATATCGTCATGATTTATTATTACGGTTTCTTTACCAAGTTTGCGCAAAAAACTCGCTAAAGCCAACGCTGACCCTACCGCATCGCCCTCCAAATTGACATGAGAAGTTATCACAAACTTTTTATAATTGCAGATAGCGTCAATAATGCATGACCAATCCATTTCATCTCCTTTTATTTCTTATATAATAATAGACAATAAAATAACCAACTGAAATAAAAATAACAATCAAAAATTTAAATTCTGGACTGAGATTAAATTTATCAAGAACGAATAATCGTGTGAATATTAAAATCACTACCATCGGCGCCACCATCCTTATAAACTTGCTGAAATTCGAGGATTTATCGACTTCGACGTTTCTTTCTTCTTCTTTTAACTCAATATCCATTCTGGAAACAAGCGATTTTATTTTGTTTTTTAAAGGCAAATAATCCGATTCCTGCCCGATCAATACCTGATCTTCTTCAAAATCCAGATAAATATTATACATAAGCACTCTTTCCTGAGTTACCACACTCTCAATAGTAAGCGATTTTAGTCTGTCGATAGGATATATTGTTTCCTGCAGAATAAGGTTTTTCACGGATATGATTCCTTTTTCAAAATCAAATTCGGATTCTCCGGCATTATAATATTTACGAGCAATTACTATAAATGCCAACACCAAAATGCCCAGGCAAAAAATCGACGCCGGAATAATTTTTTCTCCTTCAAGAGAAAAAAATACCATCGCGCAACCTGTAGTAAACATAATCAGGGAAAAATACAAGATAAATTTCAGGATAATCAATCCCAGATTAAGTTTGAATTGGATTTTGTTTTTATTGGGTTTGTCCATTAAGTAAACTTAAATCAAATCTTCAACCAACGATACAATGTCATCTATTTTGAAAGGTTTTCTAAGAATAGCATAGACGGGGGGTTTTAGCAATTCATTATCTATATTTTTTTCCTGACAGCCGGTAATAATTATAATTTTTGTTTTACGGGTTGTTTTGTTTATTTTGTCAATAAGCTCTTTCGCTGTTGTACCCGGCAACAGGTAATCGCAAATAACAATTTTATAATTTTTTTCCATAAACTTATCAAAACCTTCTTTAATGCTTAGCGCATAATCGATATGATGTTCTCCGTCATCAAAAATCGACATTATCAAATCGCAAATCAGCTTCTCATCGTCTATCACCAGTATGCTTGAAGTCTTTTTTCTATCTACTGATGCTATTGCAGGCGGTTTGCACACTGTTTTTCCGGCAGAAGCTTGTTCTATTCCTGCAAACAGATTCACCGGAAGACTCAAACTCAATTCATAATACTGGGAATTCACGTCTTTTTTCTCTGCGGATATCCCAATGGGATTAACCCCTATTTTCGCCAGATAAGAATTACATGAATCGAGATGCTCACTCAACCTGCGCGCCAAAGGAGAATCAAAACCGCTCAGTTTATTGTGCGAATCGACTTTCAGCTGAGAGTTTATGCAGTCTCTGGACATTACAAAGTTCAAACAATCGTCATTTTCGCGAACATTAATTTTTATCGCGCTTTCCGAAGATGAAATTTCGATAAGATAAAACAGCATGGTTATAAAAATATAATTCACAAATGGAGTCGGTATTCCAAACTTATAAGGGCTATCGACATTGATTTCGCATTTAATATTTCTCTCGCTAAATTTATACCTAAACAGGCTGATTATCCTATTTAATAAACTGGATATCTGATTTGAATCCCCATTTAAATCCCTGTTAAGTATATAGAGAAAATTCCTTGTATGATTGTTTGTTTCCAGGATTTTATCGAATACTTTACTGAGGCGCGCATGGTCTGAACTCAAACCATCGCCAAACAAATGAATGTCCTTGTAATTATCTACAATTCCCATTAAATTATTCAGGTCATGAATAAACCCGGGAGAAAGATCTATTAAAAGATGAGCCATAGACCTTTCTATTTCTTCCAAATCAAGATAATTGGTATAATCCGATAAATCAATATACATTGTTTCAGATTTATAACCACCTGATGTATTCAAGGCGGCGTTCTCCATATTGATTTTGAAAAAAATTTTTTATAAACTTAACGCATATTATACAAAAAAAAAATTAATTTACAAAATATTTTATAAGTCTTTTATTTATAGATATCATATATTTTATACGGCTACCAGTTTCAGTGCGCGAAAATTTTAAACATACCGGAGCCTTGCAATGAACAGGAACATTGTATTTTATATTTCCGGCCACGGATTCGGCCACGCAACACGTATGTGCGCAATCATTAACGCATTATATGGCAATTACCCTGATATAAACATATTCATACGGTCAAACGCCCCCGAATGGATATTCAGGGACACCCTCGAGCGCAACTTTCATTACCAATACCTCTTAACGGATACAGGAACTCATCAGATAGATTTTATACATCTGGATAAAAAAGAATCGTTTTTGAGATATGATTCCCTTATAAAACAAAGAACCGCTTATATGAAAGATGAAATTAGCTTTATCAGAACCAATAACATCGATATTATCGTAGGCGATATCCCACCTTCCGCTTTTTATATAGCCCACAGTTGCGGAATAAAAAGTATCGCTATATCAAACTTTTCATGGGACTGGATTTTTACCCCGTATTTACATGAATACCCTGAATTCGAATATATTATAGAAGATATGATCACAGGTTACTCATACGCGGATATACTTCTTAAACTACCTTTTTCCGGTGATTTTTCCGCTTTTAAAAAAACAATTGATATACCACTTGTTGTGCGAACGCCAAAAATGGAACCGGACGAACTAAAGTATAAGCTTGGCCTGCAAAATGAATCGAGGCCTGTCTTATTATGTTCATTTGGAGGATTCAATATAAATAATTTTGATTTTGCCGCTATGGCAAAAAAAAATCCCAATTATTTCTTTATAAGTTTCGGTTCCAGTTTGCGCAGGGAATCGAATTTTTTGATTCTTCCGTTTAGAAGCGAATTCGATCATCCGAGTTTGGTTTTGATGTCGGATATTACGGTTTCAAAACTCGGTTACGGAACGGTAGCAGAATGTGTAGCCGCATCAACTCCGATTATTTACATTTCAAGGGGCGATTTCAAAGAATATCCTGTACTTGAAGAAGGCGTAAAAAACAATATTCCGTCATACCTTATGCCGGATGAAGATTTTTTTAACGGCAGATGGAACCGTCATATCATTAAATTGCTCGATAAAATATCAGATAAACGTTTGTTTGCGCCAATGGACACTTCGGGAAGCATAAAATCCGCTGAAATTATATATCATTTCGGCAACAATAATCTTGACTTTATACTTAAATAAAATTAATTTGAAATTATAATTTTAAAAAGCGCTACTATACTATCTATGAGAATACAGGTAATAATTTACATTTCTTTTTATTTTTTCAGTATACAGGGATGTGCCCAAAGCAAAGAATTCCGTATCGAAAAGTATCCGCCCGTATCTGCCGAGATAATAGAGAAACTCGAGAAAAAATTAGTCTCAAACCCAAAAAATACCGCTGTAAGAAACGACCTTATTGTTGCATACATAAAAAACCGGTTTTATGAGAAAGCCAGAAACCTTCTTGCGCAAAGCCTTAATGAGAACCCGGATAATATAAACTCAAATTATTTGATGGGCCTTGTCTGTATGCGCCAAAGTTTACCGGATGAAGCTAAAATGTATTACGAAAAAGTTCTATCTCTCAATCCAAATCATTCTGAATCTATTTTTAATCTCGCGGCTATAGCGCAATACAACAGTAACTACGAGAAAGCAAAAAATCTTTACCAGAAAGCGCTTGAAATTAATCCCAACGATGGAGACGCTCATTATAATTTAGCTATTCTTTACGACAAACGATTCTTTGATTATAAAAACGCAATGTACCATTACCGCAGATGCGTTGATATTTACCGTAACAAAAATTTGAAACAACAATTAGTGCAGTTAGTCAAAAATAGGATTGAAGAATTAAAATCTATTGAGGAATCAGGGTGATATGAAAAACAATATGCGTTTGAACGTTAAGATTATAGTATTTGCGGCATTTTTTGTCATTGCGGATAAATCATTTTCTTTTTGCGGTTTAGCGCAACCCGGATTTATGAATTTAACAAGTTTGATAAACATGCCCCTGGGTTTTTTCGGTATATTCAATCAGGACGCTCAATTTAAGAAAAAATATAGCGCCCTGTTATCCGATCCTGACTGGAAGAAAAGGTATCAGTCGGTAAAAGCAATTGGATTGGAAAAAAACGACCTAAAGTTTTCGTATCTCATTAACAGCTTGTCTGATAATAATGTTGCCGTATCGCTTGAGGCTTTCAGGCAGTTAAATAAATCCGGCAAAACAAAAGTATTGCCTTATCTTATTAAGGGTCTCGATTCAAGAGATCCATGGACACGAAAATTGTGTATTGAACTCCTATCTGATTACAAAACCCCGGAAGTATCCAGACAGCTTGTTTTTATGGCAAACGATAGTAATAGGGACGTAAAACTCGCGGCAATAACCGCTCTGGAAAAAATATCAGGAGAGACACTTCTATTTGAGTATTTCCCTCAGGCAGACAGAGAAGAACCTTCTGGCAACATCCTCAACTGGTGGTATATGAGAGGCAAAATAATTAAACAATCCGATAAAGACCGTTAATCCTGCATGGATAATTTAGAGCAACTTACTGAGATCCTTAAATACAGTTTTAACGAGATTAGCCTTCTTGACAGCGCTCTGACGCATAAATCCTACTCATTTGAGTTTAATAATGGAGTAGGCGACAATGAAAGGCTTGAATTTCTTGGCGATTCTATTATCGGGTTATGCGTATCTGAAATTTTGTTCCACAAATATCCCGATTACCCGGAAGGCAAACTGACGCTTATGAAATCATATCTTGTGAGTAAAAAATTTCTCGCGGAATTGGCGGTACAGCTTGATATAGGTAAATTTATTAAACTCGGTACCGGAGAGGAAAAAACCGGCGGGCGCAAAAGAATGACTATTCTGGGTAACACCTTTGAAGCGATAGCCGGGGCAATTTTTGTTGACGGAGGATATTGTTGCGCATCCGAATTTATAAATCGGTTCATCGAACCTAAACTCGAAATTATGGAAATCAGCGCGCTAATTTATAATTATAAAAATTTACTGCAAATTTATTTTCAAAAAGAGTACGGTAAACTGCCCCATTATAAAATCCATGAAGAATCGGGGCCACAACATGAAAAGATATATACAATCGCCGTAACTATCGATGACCGTATTCTTGGAATAGGTAGTGACTCAAGCAAAAAAAAGGCGGGACAGAAAGCTGCGCAAAACGCTTTATCGAAACTAAATTTAATATAATTTGCCGGCAAACCGCATTTTTAAATACTAGGTCTGAATAAAGTAAGATTTTGCGACAAATATGCCGTAAAAAATATTAAGATATATTTTCTTGGAGCTTAATATGAATAAAAAAATCGTTATCGCCAACAGAAGATATTTCAAATCTTCCGGCCCTGAGAGGTATATGTTCGGCATAATGAAACTTCTTCAATCCGAAGGGTTTGATATGATCCCTTTTACTGTAAAAAGGAAACAAAATACCGTATCGGAATTTGAAGACTATTTCGTCAAACCTATGTACGGCGAATCCACCCTTTTTTTCTACGAATCACGCACAACCCTTATTCAGAAATTAAGAATTTTTCTCAATTGTATCTATTCTATCGACGCAAGAGCAAAAATGAGCAGGCTAATAAAAGATAAAAATGTTGATCTGGTATATATTCTCGGAATCGCTAACGATATATCGCCGAGCATAATAGATTCCTGCAAAAAAGCTAAAGTTCCTGTAGTAATGAGGCTTTCCGATTTCAATCTAATTTGCGGTAATTATCATTTTTTACGAAATAACGCATTGTGTGATTTATGCGTAAAAAAAGGATCTCTTCAGTGCACCATCCACAAGTGTGTAAAAAACCAGTTTCTTCCCAGTTTCACGCGCACACTGGCAATGTCTATACACAATTTACTAAATATATATGATTATGTCGACGCGTTTATATGCCCGTGTACATTTATGAAAAAATCAATGCAAAAAGCCGGTTATCCTAATGATAAATTACATCATATCAACACATTTGTCGACCCGAGCGAATATGTTCCGTCTTTGGAAAACGACAATTATATTCTGTATTTCAGCAGGTTATCCCAGGAAAAAGGAGTACAGTACTTACTTGAAGCAAAAAAACTGCTCAAGTTCAAGATGCCTCTCTACATTATTGGCGAATCCAATGAACCTTCATATTTACAGTCGTTAAAAAATTTCGTAAAATCAGAAAATCTTGAGGACGTCCATTTTGTCGGGTTTAAAGAAGGACCTGAATTGAAAGAATATATCAGAAGATCTAAATTTGTTGTAATACCTTCTATCTGCCCAGACAACAGCCCTATAACAGGGATAGAAGCGATGGCTTGCGCAAAACCAGTGGTCGGAAGTAATATCGGAGGCATAACAGACCAGATAGTAGACGGAACAGGCTATCTTGTGGAACCGGCGAATGCTCAAGACCTTGCCGAAAAAATCGAGATGTTGTGGAAGGATAGCAATAAAGTTGTACAAATGGGTAGAAAAGCAAGGACGCATATTGAAAATAATTTTTCACCGGAGCAACATTTGAAAAAATTGGAATCCATATTCAATAAATGTATTGATAAAAAATCATAATAAAGTATACGGACATTTAAAATGGCAAAAGAAAACAACAATGCAAGATCAAAAAAAGATTTTATAATCGAATCGATAAAAATTATAAAATCACGGTATATTCTCATAATAATATTTTGTATTATATCGCTAAGTACAACAGCTTTTTTCTGCGCTATACAGGACCCCCTATACAAAGCTTCCGTGAAAATAAGCATACTTCCCCGTATAAGATCGCTTAAAGTAGCTATGCCTATGAAATATTCGCCGATGTTTTTAAAACATTTTTACTATAACCAATATATAATGATGTATAGCCGCAATATTATAACACAAGTGGCAAAAGACCTTGATCTAAGAAAGCGAATGTCTCCGTACAGGAACTATACTCTTCCTGAAGACACCACAATATCATGGCTCCTTTCCTCACTGAGAATCAGTTTCTTTGATGAAGTAAACATTATGGAAATAGCTTTTATAATGAAAGACAGGTTTCTAGCCGCGGAAATTGCCAATCATTATGTAGAAGTTTTTAAAAATCAGCGATTTGAAGAGAAAAAAAGGCGTATCGGCGAAACACTCGACGAACTTCAGATAAAATTAGCCGAAGCAAAATCTAAACTGGAACGATCTGAAGATAACCTTGAAAAAATAAAGCGCGAACAAAACCTCGTATATATACGGGGCAGAAATATAGATAAGGAAAAACTCCTTTCTTTTAACAAAGATTATCTGGATACTAAAATTGAGCGCATTACCAAGGAAATTGAACTCGATAGAATCCGTAAACTACCAGATGAAGAAGGCAAAGCAAACATTTTAATGCTTGAGGAAAAGTATAGCAATCTTCTAGAATTAAAGCGAATTAAAGCCGAAGAGGAAATTAAACTGGCTTACCTGAGCACCTCTTTCGGCAATAAATATCCCGATTTGATTGAATCAAAAAGAAAACTCGATAAAGTTAATGAAAATATCAATACCGAAATTCAGGGACTGATCAACGGGCTGGAAATTCAATACAAAATTATAAAGGAAAAAGAAAGTTATCTTTTAAAAATTTTGGATGAAGAAAAAGAATATTTTAAGGAACAGGAATCAACTGAAATCAACTATATTCAGGCAGAACGCGAAATGCTTATGGATAAAGAAATATATATAATGCTCAAAAAAGAATATATAAAACAATTGTCGCTTTATGACATGCCCGAAAGATCGGTAGAGATAATAGCAAAAGCGACTCCGCCTCTCGAGGACCAATATGTCCGCCCAAATTACATAAAAAGTTTATCTATTGGCGCAAGTACAAGTTTCATATTAGGAATAATATTCGTTCTTATCTACGGTTTTTTTGAAGTTTTCTTTTATAATCAGGCACGGTCAAGAGCGTATTCGTTACTGGGTATCATCCCAACCGATGTTGACGGAATTGTTAAAGTCAGCAAAAATAATCCGCAATATGAAGCTTTCAAAGTACTCGCCACCGACATAATTCACAGAAGAAGCAAATATAAAATTATTCTCATAACCAGCGGTTGTGCGAGCGAAGGGAAAACAACCGTTACCGCAAACCTTGCCGTAACGCTCGCGGCTATGGGAAAAAGAATACTGGTTATCGACGCCAACCTAAAAAAACCTGAATTACACAATATTTTAGGAATTCAGAATACCGATCAGGGATTATATGATATCGACAAATTCAAAACCGATTTCAAACAATTGATTATCCCTATGGTATATCCGAATTTAGATTTAATCCCTGCCGGCAAATATGAGTTGCGTTACTCAAACGGGATATTGACTTTCAACAATATCAAGCTTCTTATTCAAAATTTAAAACCGCTTTATGACTTTATCTTGTTTGACAGCCCACCGGTCATAGGATTCTCAGATACCCTAATCCTAGCGAATTCAGCTGACGGAATACTTATCGTGGAAGGTTATAAAATGTACCCGAACGAATCGCCCGGTTTTATCGAGGATCATCTTAAGCTCACCGGAGGCAAGGTTATCGGAACGGTACTAAACAATGTAGCAATTTCAGACAATACCTACAAACCATATTATCAGGTAATGGAATACAAATAATCATAAATCCAAAAATATGCCTAAGAAAACCTTATTATTTTCCGATATTTATTATATGATAATATAAAGGAAAATGAGTTGGAAAATATCCCAGAAGCGTTCAGTTCAAAAAACACATTGATAAGATGGCAGCCAAAGATTTTTAAAACCGACGGGTCGGTAATGTTTATCTATAATATTCCGCCTGAAGATCAGAGTTCGGCGTTCTTGACCATCGCCGATATAAATTTCGCGTTATCAAAAAAAATCACCAATATCGGCAGAAACTATAACAACAATTTCTGCATTCGCGGAGATATGTATATATCGAATTTCCACGCCAAAATAATATGCAGGGATAACCATTATTATATACTTGATGAGGCTTCAACCAACGGAACGTACCTCAATAGAAATCCTGTATTTAAAGGAAGGGTAAAAGAAATTCAAAATGGGGATATAATTCAATTCGGCGTCAACACTGTAGCGGTATTTACTTTGTTCTCTATCTAAATCTTAAGTGCCGAGGGCCGGACTTGAACCGGCACGGTATAAAATACCGAGGGATTTTAAGTCCCTTGCGTCTGCCTATTCCGCCACCCCGGCACTAAATATACTTTCAATTAAGGCGGCGATCGGAATTGAACCGATGAATAAAGGTTTTGCAGACCTCTCCCTTACCACTTGGGTACGCCGCCGTATATTAACCAGTATCCGGAATTATGCGGATACTGAGAAAAAACAGCATACATTATCATTATCAAACTTCTTTTAGTCAAGAATAAAAACACATCGTATCTAAAAAAGAAAGTTCATGAATAATTTTATTGACTTTCCATGTAATAAATATATAATTTAGCAATTTTAAAAATTAAATTAATTTTTGATATATTAACACTTGGAGGAATCAGATATTATGTTCGCAGTGATTGAAGCAAAAGGCAAACAATATAAAGTTTCGGAAGGACAAATTGTCCTTATCGATCTGATAGACGAACCCGCCGTAAAAAATATCGTTTTCGATAATGTTCTTCTGATAAATAGCGATGATGCCGTATTAATAGGCCAACCTACGGTAAAAGGCGCTTCTGTCGAGGGAGAACTCGTTTCTGTTGAAAAAGGGAAAAAAGTTGTTGTTTTTAAAATGAAACGCCGAAAAAGCTCCATGAAAAAAACCGGGCATCGTCAAAAATACTCAAAAATAAAGATATTGAAAATAAATACTTCAGCCCAAAAAGCCGATGATGCAGTTGCGAAACCTGAAGTTACCGTTGATGAGAATGATTAATATTATATTTTTTTAGGAGGATATATTAATGGCGCATAAAAAAGGAATGGGAAGTTCGAGAAACGGCAGAGATAGCAATTCCCAGCGTCTCGGGGTTAAACGATATGAAGGACAGATTGTCAGCGCGGGGAGTATTCTTGTCCGTCAGCGTGGCACAAAATTCTTTCCGGGCAATAACGTAAAGCGCGCCAAAGACGACACATTATTTTCACTGGTTGACGGTATTGTAAAATTCAGCAGTAACCGTAAAATCAGCGTTTATCCGATTCAGTAACGGAATTTTCCCAGACAAGGAATGTTTACAGACCGAGCAAAAATATATGTAAAAGCCGGTGATGGCGGTAATGGATGTATAAGTTTCAGGAGGGAAAAATACATTCCTAAAGGAGGACCGGACGGTGGAGACGGCGGAAAAGGCGGCGATATCATATTCCAGGCAGACCAAAATATGGCCACTCTTCAGGATTTTTATTACCGTCCTTTAATAAAAGCCGATTCAGGCAAAAACGGTAAAGGCTCGAATAAAACAGGAAAATCAGGCAAAAATCTTGTTGTGAAAGTACCTTTAGGCACACAGGTTGTCGATCCGCAAACTTCTCTGCTGATACATGATTTTGTTGTCCCTAACGAAAAACATGTTATTGCAAAAGGAGGCCGTGGCGGTAAAGGCAATGCTCAATTCCTGTCTCAGAACAACAGGGCTCCGCGAGAAGCTGAATCCGGCCATCCTGGTGAAGAGAGAAATTTATTGCTTGAGCTTAAACTTATAGCAGACGTAGGATTAGTCGGATTTCCCAATGCCGGAAAATCCACATTGCTGACAAAAATTTCCTCGGCAAGACCGAAAATAGGAAATTATCCTTTCACCACATTAAAACCTGTATTAGGCACAGTAAAATATGATGTTTACAAAGATTTTGTCGTAGCCGATATACCGGGAATAATTGAAGGGGCACACAACAATATCGGGCTCGGACATGAATTTCTAAGGCATATCGAGCGTACAAAAGTGCTTGTTTTTTTGCTTGAAATCGGGCATTTAGAAGATCGCGACCCTGTAAAGGAATATCATATTCTCGAACAGGAACTGCGTTTGCACAAACCTGACTTGATTACAAAACCCAGAATCGTTGCGGCAAATAAAATAGATCTGCCTGGTTCCGATAAAAATTTGAAAATTTTTCTCGATTCAGGTATAATCGATAAAGATTTGGTTTACCCTATTTCCGCCGTTACGGGAAAAGGAATAAAAGAACTATTATCTAAAATTATACAAATGGTTGAACAATCACGTCTTGAAGAATGAGAGAACTTATAAAATACTCAAAACGAATAGTAATAAAACTCGGCACAGGCCTGCTGACAAAAGATGCTGGAATTATCGATAACGAAATAATTAATTCACTTGTCAGACAAATCTGCCGGCTTATACACGAAGGGCGCGAAATTGTAATCGTCAGTTCAGGAGCCATTGGAGCCGGATTCCCCTATCTGAATCTTACCAAGCGCCCCACTACTTTGCCTTTGCTTCAGGCTTCAGCTTCTATAGGCCAGGCAAAACTTATGCGGATTTATGACGACCTCTTTTCAAAAGAAAATATTTATATCGCGCAAATACTTCTCACGCGCGATGACCTGAAAGTCCGCAAAAGGCACTTGAACGTGCGTAATACACTAAATAGTCTACTTCAAAATAAAGTTATACCGATAATTAACGAGAACGATACGGTTTCCGTAGATGAAATCAAATTCGGCGATAACGATTTGTTATCGGCGCTTGTTACGAATCTGATACAGGGTGATTTGCTTATAAATCTCACATCCGTCGATGGACTGATGAGAAAATCATCGGATGGAAAGTCGCTTGATAATATTGTAATACATGAAGTAAAAGGTGTTTCGGAAACGGTCAAATCCGAATCTTTGTCTGTGAAAACCGCTTTAGGCACAGGAGGTATGAAATCTAAACTTCAGGCGGCAAAAATAGTCAATACCGCCGGCGAATTTATGGTTATAGCCAACGGCAGAAAGGAAAATATCCTTCTGCGGATTCTGAACGGCGAAGAAATCGGCACATTGTTTATTCCAGACAATGATAAAATGGATTGCAGAAAAAGATGGATCGCTTTTTTTGATCAGCCAAAAGGTAAAATAATAATTGATTCCGGTGCGCGCGAAGCAATACTTGAAAAAGGGAAAAGCCTTCTGCCGAGCGGAATAAAAGATATTGAGGGCAAATTCGGTACCGGCGATGTAGTATTAATTTGTGGTGAGGATAGCAAAGAAATCGCCAGAGGGCTTGTAAATTTTAGCAGTAATGAAGTTACTCTGATTTCCGGGTTCCACACAAAAGAAATTGAGCGGATTCTTGGTTCGCGCCCATACGATGAAGTCGTTCATAGAAATAACCTTGTCGTAACATTTGATAAAGATTAACATGGCGCACGGAGGATTATATAATGAATGATATAAAGAGTTACGTTTTAGGCATTGCTAAAAATGCACGAAATGCGGCTTTAAAACTCAACCGTATTGATTCGGGTTTAAAAAATTCCGCAATTGAGAATATGGCGCAACTGCTGAATTTGCGCAGGAATGAAATAAAAGAAAAAAATTATATTGATCTTGAAGACGGTAAAAAAGCCGGTCTTTCCAAAGCGATGCTCGATAGACTTGAGTTAAACGATAAAAGAATCGATTCCATGATTGATTCACTGCACAATCTCATTTCCCTGCCTGATCCGGTAGGAAAAACAATAGCGCAATGGGACCGCCCCAACGGCATGAGCATAACAAAAATCAGTGTACCGATAGGCGTTATCGGCATAATTTATGAATCAAGACCGAATGTAACCGTCGATTCGGCATCTTTATGTCTCAAATCGGGAAATGTAACCATTCTTCGCGGAGGCAAAGAATCAATAAACTCAAACATCGTGCTTACCGATATTTTGAAAGACGCTCTTATAAATGCAAAAATACCGGAAGATGCTATTCAGCTTTTAGCGACAACCGACAGAACCGCCGTTGCCGAACTTTTAAAATTAAACGAATACGTCGATCTTATTATTCCACGCGGCGGCGAAGGGTTAATAAAATTCGTTGCGCAAAATTCCACAATACCGGTAATCAAACATTATAAAGGAGTGTGCCATTTATACGCGGATAAAGATATTGATCAATCTATGGCCATGAAAATAATAATAAACGCCAAAGTCCAGCGGCCGGGCGTATGCAACGCAATAGAGAAACTTCTTGTTCATAAAGATATCGCGCAAAGTTTCATACCGCTGATATGCGGTGAGCTTGATAAAAATAAAGTTGAGATCAGGGGCGATGAACTCACTCAAAAATTTTATCCGAAAACAATACCCGCCAATGAAGACGACTGGTATGAAGAATATCTTGATCTTATTCTCGCAGTTAAAGTTGTAAATAATATCGAAGAAGCGGTAGACCATATTGAGAAATACGGTTCTCATCATTCCGACGGAATACTGACAACAAATGGTGCTACAGCTAAATTCTTTCTTGATTCTGTCGATTCGGCTGTGGTTTATCATAATGTCTCCACCAGATTTACCGACGGAGGAGAATTCGGTATGGGAGCCGAAATCGGCATCAGTACCGATAAACTGCATGCCAGAGGCCCCATGGGATTAGATGAACTGACCAGTTATAAATATATCGTTACTGGAAATGGACAAATAAGAGAATAACCATGACAGAAAATATCGGAATTTTCGGCGGTACATTTAATCCCATACATATAGGCCATTTGATTCCGGCTCAGGAAATTGTTTTTCGCAAAAAGCTCCAAAAACTTATCTTTGTACCGAATTCCAATCCTCCACACAAAAAGAATGAGAAACTGCTTGAAGCTGATCTGCGCTATAAAATGGTTGAACTTGCAATAGAGGATACCGGCTATTTCGCTATAGATAATATTGAGCTTAAACGGCCGGGATATTCATATACTATTGACACAATGAACCATTATGTAGAAAAATATAAAAATTCGAATTTGTTTTTTATAATCGGCGCGGACAGCTTGTTTGAGATTCATTTGTGGAAAGACGCCGATATTTTGCTCAGTAGTTTCTCTATTTTAGTCGCAAAAAGAACGGGATTTGAGCTTTCGCCCGAAATTCTTGAGAAATTGCCCTTCGGCCGACCGGTTATAGAAAAAATAAAGACTAATATTGTAGAAACTCCATTTATTGATGTTTCATCTTCGGCTATAAGGGAAAAAAGAAAACGTAATGAATCGATAAAATATCTCGTACCGGATAAAGTGTATGATTTTATAATCCGCAACAACCTGTATGCTAACTAACATTAAGGAGGGAATGGCCATAGAACCTTTAGATATCGCCAAAAAAGCCGTTTCAATATCGCTTGATAAAAAATCAATGGAACCTAAAATACTTGACATAAGCGAAATATCGTCTATCGCCGATTTTTTTGTAATCTGCGGCGGTAATTCCGACCGTCATGTAAAAGCCTTATTAAACGAAATTGAACTAAAGCTTAAAGAATATGGCATTCGTTCATACCGCAGGGAAATTGATCCGCTTTATCAATGGTGTATTCTTGATTACGGTTCGGTGATAATCCATATTTTTTATTATAAAACCAGGGATTATTACAAACTTGAAAGCCTATGGGGCGACGCCAAAGAGGTTACTGTATGATCGATTTAATCGAAAAACTATCCATATCCATCAAAAGAAATATATTGGAATTAGCGCAATCCAACGCGGTTTGCATAGACGAATCCGTTATTTCGCCTGTTCTTGAAACACCGAAAGAGAAAAATCATGGGGATTTCTCCACTGCTGCGGCTATGAAGTTATCCAAATTTTTCAGAAAACCGCCCCGCGATATAGCAAACAATCTTATTGATAAATTTAAGTCCGACAACGATATAAGCAAACTGGTAAAACGAATAGAGATCGCAGGGTCCGGATTTATTAACTTTTTTTTATCGCAAGACTCAATTTTGAATATATTGCGTTGCGTAATTGAAAAAGACACTGATTATGGAAGCTCTAATATACGGTATAATGAAAATATCATACTTGAATTCGTAAGCGCTAATCCTACAGGGCCTCTTAACGCCGTAAGTGCAAGAGCAGCGGCAGTTGGGGACATTCAGGCAAACATACTGATTAAATCCGGAGCGAAAGTCCACAGGGAATTTTACATAAATGATGTGGGAAATCAGGTCAACCTTCTCGGGGCATCTGTCAAAGCGCGCTATGATGAATTATTCGGAAAACCAGCACAAATACCCGATGAAGGTTATCAGGGAGACTACATTATCGATATTGCCAAAAAGATTGCAGATAAACACGGAGATTCTCTTTTAGAATCCGAAGATATTTTATTTTTCGCTGAATTTGCCATGAATCATAATGTAGCCAGACAAAAAATTGATCTTGAGAAATATGGGGTTATTTTTGATACATGGTTTTCCGAAAAAACCATTCACGACAAAAATCTTCTTAACGAGTGTTTTAACATTCTTCTGGATAAAGGTTTTCTTTACAAACAGGAAGAAAAATGGTGGTTTCAGTCAACCGCTTTCGGCGATGATAACGACAGGGTAATCATCAGGGAAAACGGTATTCCCACATATTTTATGGCAGATATTGCGTACCATTATCATAAATACCAGCGTAACTTCAATAAACTGATCGACATCTGGGGGCCTGACCATCACGGTTATATTGCGAGGCTCAAAGGTGCAATACAGGCGCTCGGCTTCCCTGAAGACAGTTTTACGGTGCTGATCGTTCAGCAGGTCAACCTTATAAAAGACGGTAAACCGGTGAAAATGTCAAAACGTGCGGGCAGGTTTATCATGATGGAAGATGTTATTGATGAAGTCGGTAAAGATGCTGCCCGGTTTTTTTTCACCATGCGGACATCGGACAGCCAACTTGATTTTGATCTTGATCTGGCGAAAAAACATACTCCCGACAACCCTTGTTTTTATGTCCAGTACGCACATGCGAGAATATATAGCATTTACCGCAAATTTGAACAAGAAGGCGGTGATATAAAATCTGTGAATTTCAATTCCGCAGATTTAAGTTTATTGACTTCAGATGAAGAACTTAACTTAATAAAGAAAATCGGACAGTTTCCTCAGGTTATCGAGATTTGTTCAAGAACGCTGGATATTCATCATCTTCCTTATTATTTATATGAATTGTCGTCTGTATTTCATAATTATTATAATCTCGGCAAGGAAAACCCACAGTTCAGGATTGTAACAGGCGATAAAAATAAAACATACGCAAAGCTTGCTCTCGTCGAAGCGGTAAGAATTGTTATTCAGGAAGGATTGCGCATACTTGGGGTTTTTGCTCCTCAAACAATGTAATTTAATTCCATTTCGCCAGTTTCAACCCGATTTTGCTGTCAGGAATAGCCATTATCCACAGATAATAGTTATTTTCATAAAAAACCAGCGATTTTACCTTCTTATACCCCCTGCGGATAGAATCTTCATAAATTTTTTGTTCCCAGCTAAGACGCGCAATAAAAACGTCTGGAGACGAAGAAATCAGAACAACTACGTCCGGATCTTTAGCGAATACATAAGCCGGATCATGGTTCCATGTTCTTGCGATAAAAGGGTCATTAAGACCAAAGGTATCGATAACCATCCACATCGAGTAATAAGGTATTGCTCCGGCATCGCCTACAGCGACAACATTTGCAAAATCCGCATCGGATATAGAGTTTAAAACTTTGCCCAGAATTATATGCGCATTATTCAACCCTTTAGTATAATCACTGGCAAAAATTAAGTTTTGCGGTAACGGCCTGACAAATCCCGCACCAATAATACCGGTAACCAAAATTACCGGAACCAATCTCAGGTTCAGTGATTTTATAAAACATGACGATTCGTTGAACGCCAAAGATACCCCGCCGATTAACAGTATTATCAAAAGCGGAGATATCGGATACAAAAACCTCCACTGAAACCCCATAATGTGTTGGGGTATTGTAAAAAAAGCAATAATTGAACACAAAGCGATAAATAAAGGGAGTGTTTTTCTCAAATTAATTACAACCCCCAATATAACCAATATCAGTGTTACCGAAAAATAACGCAAAAACCCCCAAACCTCTTCCGCTCCTGCAAAATAAGTTCTTTTTTCCGTAACCTTTACATAAAAAGGTAATGGCAAAAAACTTTTGTAATACCATAACCTCCATAAGAAATAAATTGACCCCGGCAATAAATAAAATAAGATAAATTTTTTGATAAATTTTATTCTTAATTCTTTAGGCAATAAAATATAAGTAAATAGCGCCGTTATTATAACAAACAAGTTACCTTCAGGCCGCGTAATCCCTATAAGAAACCCCGATATAAACAGAATATTGAGCTTGTTTAATTGAAGTTGCTCTAAAAAACGGATATTGACGTATGAGAAGAAAACCAGCAAAAAAGTAAACTGCATTGTTTCCATGCCGGTAACGGTATGGAACAATGACCCGTTGAATAGCACTATCAGCAAAACCGCGAGACTTCCGAAAATATTTCTCAAATCATCGCGGATAAACAACGTTAAATTTTTTGCCAGCATAAACGCAAAATAAAGAGTCAATAATAAAAAAATAATTCCGGCAATTTTAGAAAACATTACCACATCAATATTTAACAAATGCGGGATAACCATAATCAGCATCCACAAAAAAGAAGTGTATCCTTCCGCCGGTGAACCTGCCGGATTGAATCTCGGGCCATATCCGAGAGCCGTTAATCTGGAATATCTGAAGGTAATAAAAGAATCGTCGAATGTAAAGTGCCTGAATTTATAAAGTAGAATACTCAATATTACCGCTGATATTATGATAATAAAAAATGAAATAACGTGAAATCGGTTAAATCTGGTTTTCATAATATGTTTTAAAACTTACTCCCGAATCGTCAAAAAATATGCCTGTATAATAATTCCGGTTAATAATATCATAAGTTAATTTTGATTTAGCAACTTAAAATTCGATCATTATCTTGACGAGGCGTAATTTTTATTGTATTTAGTTGAATGTTTACTCTGTTACGATTATAAAATATTCACAATATTAAAAATATAACTAATTCGCCGTATGAACATTTACTGCAAATTTCATCATCACCACAAAGATATACTTGTCTGCAAGCTTATTTGTCCGCGGGAAACATATTGCCGCGAATTTCAGGAACTCTGTGAGAAAAAAGACAGGGAAATCCGATGGGTTTTGTATCAATATATGCAGAAATATCCAGATAAAAACTATCACATATATTTAGTGCCAAAGAAAGGGAGGAAACCGGTAATGAAACAGTTTGTATGCATTCGCGAAGGCCAGATTCAGATTCTAAACGAGGAAGAGATCGTAGAAAGGGTTAAAAAAGGCGAGTTTTTCCAGACTTATTTTGAGATCGGAAGAGAGATGGAACTGGTAATCAAACTCGCGCCAAAAACAGGTGCTGTTCAGGAAACCGCAAAAAAAAGACCTGTTCAGAAGAAAAAAATGGAAGACCAGCAACCTGAAAACGTATAATTATCAGTGCGATAATAAAAATCCGCACCATTCGGAATCGGAAAACGAGTCGATTACCTTAAATCCGCATTGAAGGTATTCTTGACAGACAATATCCTTTTTCCAAATGGTAATTCCTGTTATAGCAAGATACCCTGTATCGGATACATAAGATTCAATCTTGTCGCGGTATTGAATCAGAACCTCAGCAAACAGATTAGCCGTAACAAAATCGAATTTTGTATCCGGTTTATAGCGATCCAGATCATGCGTAAAAAAAGACGTTAGCATATCCGTTTGGTTTTGAGCACTCATCTGGCGGGCATGATCTATGGCTACAGGGTCATTATCAAAACCGACAGCAGATTCGGCGCCTAATTTCGCCGCGGCAATACATAGAATCCCTGAACCGCATCCGATATCAAGAACACTGCTGTATTTTCCAGCATATTTTTCAAGCATTGCCAGGCAAAATCTGGTAGTCGGATGCTGGCCTGTCCCAAACGCCATACCGGGATCGCATTCAAGCAATATTTCGCCTTCGGATATATTCCATTGTTCCCAGGAAGGTTTTATTACTAACTTATCCCCTATCTTGAACGTTGTGAAATTTTTTTTCCATGAATTTTGCCAGTCCTGTTCATCAAATACCCCGAACTTTATTTCTTTTTTACCCGTTTTTATGCCGAGTTTCTCATATTGTGCGAAAAGGGAATTAATTTCTTCACTAAACTTAACCTCATCGGGCATATATTCAAAGTAAATATTGAAATTAATGTCTGAAGAACCTGTTTTATTCTCTACAGAAACTCCTGCCGTATTGATATTTTCAAAATAAGCGGATAATGGTTCCTCGCATTCGGGAGAAACTAAAATTTCTATAACATAATATTTTTTAAAACTCATTTCTTGCCTGCAATCCTTTTTTGTATTTTATCGCATTGAAGTTCACGCAAAGCGTTAGACGCTATCCACTTCGCAGAGCGGGAATCTGTGTTTAAAATCGCGGTCGCTGTTTCAATAGCGCATCTGTTCAGATTGAGATTCCGTTTACCGATCTGGCGCAAAGCCCAATTGACAGCTTTTTTGACAAAATTCCTGTTATCGTTTGATTTTTCCGCTATTGTGCCGAGAAATTTAATAAATATAGCGTCTTCGGCTTTCTTATCATGTACAGCCAGAGATGCCATCAGCACAAAACCGGCTCTTTTTATAAATTCGCACTCGCTTTCACACCATTGACTTATTTTTTTATTGGCGAATATGGTTTTGTCAAACAGATGCATGCAGGTGCTATCGCATATATCCCATGAATTAAAATCGCATACCCAGCAATCAATCTGGCTTTCGGTAACCATAGAAGCGATATCAATCAATCCCGCAAGTATCCGCGCTTCCCGTACTTCAGTGTTCCACAATTCAAGAGCCAGAGAATGATTTTTTCCGGTTTCTCTGGCGATTTGTTTTATCACAGGCATGGAAACGCCTAATGCGTTATCGGTATTTATTGCGTATCTTCGCATACCCGCGATATTTGCCGGATCAGCCGATAATTTCAGTTTATCAATAATATTTTTGCAGTCCATAATGAAATATACATATAACTTTAAGCGGTTAATAATAATCTAAAAAAGGGAAGAATTTAATATTTTTCTTTTAAAATTTGCTCTTGTGTAGTATATCTATTAATTTACAGTAAGGCTACATTAAACTTTGAAATAAGATCATAAAAGTGGGAGGCTGTGTTTTTTGATGAATCAGAATCCGGCTCATTTCGATAAAATCGAAGACGTTCTTGAAGATATTAGATGCGGCAAAATGGTTATTGTAACCGATGATGCCAACAGGGAAAACGAAGGTGATCTTATTATGGCCGCCTCGTTCGTAAAACCGGCCGACGTAAATTTTATGGTCAAACACGCCAGAGGTTTAGTGTGTGTCCCCATGACCGGCGAACGCCTTGATTATCTGGGCTTAAACCCGATGGTACCGAAATACCTTGATCATTACTCAACCGCTTTCAGCGTATCAGTTGATGCGAAAGAAGGGATAACAACGGGAATATCCGCTATGGACAGGGCGAAAACGATTCAACTGCTGGTAAACCCATATGTATCAATAAAAGATTTTGTTACTCCCGGCCATATTTTTCCACTCCGGGCAATAAACGGAGGCGTATTGAAACGGGCAGGGCATACTGAAGCGGCGGTTGATCTCGCTAAACTTGCCGGGCTTTATCCTGCGGGTGTGATCTGTGAAATAATGAACGATGACGGCACAATGTCAAGACTACCTGAATTGATCATATTTAAAGAAAAACATAAATTAAAAATGTGTTCTATCGCCCAGATAATTGAGTATAGAAGAAGAACCGAAATATTAATCAGGAGAGTAGTGGAAACCATACTTCCTACAAAGTTCGGTGAGTTTAAGCTGTTTGCCTATCATTCGGAAGTGGATAACAGCGAACATCTTGCTATTGTTATGGGTGAAATAAAGGCTGAGGATAACGTGCTTGTAAGAGTACATTCGGAATGCCTTACAGGCGATGTATTCGGATCCCTGCGTTGCGATTGCGGGCAACAGCTTGAAAAAGCCATGGAAATAATTGCCCATAAAGGGCAAGGCATTATTTTATATATGCGCCAGGAAGGGCGCGGAATAGGCCTTATAAATAAACTGAAAGCCTATGAACTGCAGGACAAAGGGCTCGATACGGTTGAGGCCAATGAACATCTGGGGTTTCAGCCGGATTTAAGAGAATACGGAATCGGAGCGCAAATTCTTGTCGATCTGGGAGTCAAGAATATTATATTATTGACCAATAATCCAAAAAAACTTGTCGGATTACAGGGATACGACCTGAATTTAGTTGACCGGCTGGAGATAGCCGCTCAGCCTACAAAACATAACAGGAAATATCTTCAGGCAAAAAAAGAAAAATTAGGGCATCTGTTTCAGGCAATATAAAATAACCCGGAGGCAATTGTGAAAATATTTGAAGGGAAACTGGTATCCGAAAAAAAGACTTACGCGATTATAGCAAGCAGGTTTAACAATTTCATTACATCGCGTCTTGTCGACGGCGCTGTCGACTCTTTAAAGCGCCATAATGTCAGAGAAGATGAAATAAGTATATTCTGGGTACCGGGTTCTTTTGAAATACCGGTATTGGCGCAAAAACTTGCATCATCGGCTAAATTCGACGGCATAATTTGTCTTGGAGTTTTAATCAGGGGTATGACTCCTCATTTCGAGTATATCAGCAGTGAAGTAACGAAAGGGATTGCACAGGTTTCGCTCCAATTCGGTATTCCCATATCATTCGGAGTAATTACTGCGGATTCTCTGGAACAGGCGATTGAGCGAGCGGGAACTAAATCAGGCAATAAAGGCGCTGACGCGGCATTATCGGCGATAGAAATGGTCAATTTATTTTCACAGGAATTTTAATTTTTCTAATGGAGACAAAATGGGCAAAAGAAGGCTGAGCAGAGAGTTCGCGCTACAATATCTGTACTCGTGCGATTTGAAAAACGAATATGACTCAAAAGACCTGCACAAATCTTGGGAAACTGTTTGCGATCATAACAAAATCGATATAGACAGCCCACAGTATGAATTTGCGGAAAAACTTATACGCGGAATCGTTGAAAACAAAGATAAAATCGACACTATTATTCAGCAACATTCCACCAACTGGTCTTTTTCAAGAATCGCGATTATCGACAGAAACCTTTTAAGAATAGCTGTTTATGAAATTATGTTTCTTGATGATATTCCCGCGGTTGTATCTATAGATGAAGCGGTTGATATCGCGAAAAAATATAGCACACCCGATTCGGGCAAATTTGTGAACGGAGTTCTTGACAAAATCAAACAAGAGTTTGCGGATAAAAAACTCCATTAATTTTATATTCCGTATACTTCTTCCGGTTTATTAAATAAAATAAAGTCGACCGCTTCTTTGCCCTGCATTGCGCAATGATCCATATTGGAAACTTCATATTTCCAGCCGCCAAACCGCCCTCTTGAAATGATATCGCTATTTATTAGAAAAGATTGTATCTTATTCAAGGTTATATCCCTATCCAAAGTCGGAACGGGATAGGCTTTGGGAATCATATATGAATATTCACTTTCTATTTTCATGGTATCTGAGTGAATAATAAACCCGCATTTTTCAAACGATTGCACCGAATAAAGCAATTCTTTTTCGATATCGGGATTCGCGTCTGAGGAAAAACTTATCTCCCCCATAAGTGAAAAGTAACCCGAACATGGTACATTATAAGGAGAATAATTTGAAAAATACGTTACCCTGTACCATGGAAACTTTTCTTCAGGAAAATATATCCATGAACGTTCGGGTTTGTTTTCTCTTTTTATTCCCAACCCGACAACCATTACTTTATTAAATACTAATTTTTCGGATTCCTTCAAATATTTATCTATCTGCTCATTTCCACAAACGCAGTTTAAAAGGCCGTCTATGGGCATTGATGAAATCAGATAATCATAAGTATCTGTCAATCCAGACTTAAAAAAAACTTTTTTGTTTTTTACATCTACTTTATATAATTCAGAATCAAAATGCAGGTAATCTCTAACAAGCGAACCGACCGGATTAAAAATAGCCTGCGTCCCGCCCTTTTTAGGAAACACGAATTTATTGTTAGGCCCCCATTGGATATCATCCTGTTTCAATATTATATTTTGAAGCGTTTTTTTTAAATCAATAACGCTCACGCGTTCGCCGATCCAGTTAAACCCCATTTTATCAAGTTCGGTTTTCCAGACTTTGCGGTTATAGGGTATCATGAAACATTGGGCTAACCCTTTCCCGAAAATATTGTAAATCCATTGCTCAAAATTGCGAGGGTTGCGTTCATTTTTCCTGTCTATCAATCCAAACAGGCAATCCAGAATGATATTTTTCGGAAGGTACCTTATATTATTCTGTACAGGATATGGAACCAGACGATCAAACATATAAGCGAAAGCACAACGGTTATGGGCATACATATCTTTGCCGCAAGAAAAATCCATTATTTCGTCGAAGAATTTGTAATGCGAAAAAGTTACATGGCCTCCATGATCCCAAGTAAAGCCTTTATTGTCGACTATGCTTGACGATAACCCGCCGACATGGTTTTCCTTTTCGTAGATAGCCCAGTTCCGGTATCCGAGTTTATGCAAATAGTACGCGGCGCCAAGCCCTGTGGGCCCGGCGCCGATTATAATAATACGAGGATTAGTTTTTGCCATTATAAATTTTTGTACATGAAACCTTTATTGAGAGCTTCCTCTTTGGAGTAAAAACTTTTTATATCGATAAGAATAGGTTTGCTGTTCATTTTCGATTTCAAATCATCAAGAGAAATTTTTTTAAACGCGTCATGGGAATTAATCAGGACAACACAGTCAAATTTATCTATGTTTTCAAACCGTTTATTTTCAACTTTCTGATGTTCTCCTTCGACTATTCCTTCATTAAGCAGAGGCTCGCAGGCTACTATGTTTATGGAATATTCTTTCAGGTAACGGATAACATCGAATGATCTGCTGTTTCTTATATCGGGTACGTTTTCTTTGAACGTCAACCCCATAACTAAAACAGTAGCGTTTTTCAGTACAAACCCTGCTTTGTTTAATTCTTTCATAACCATTTCAGCCACATATTTCGACATTCCGTCGTTAGTATCTCTTCCTGCTAAAATCACTTTCGGATTAATCCCCAAATGTAGTGCCAAATGCGTCAGGTAATACGGATCAACGCCTATGCAATGGCCTCCTACCAATCCGGGGAAATATTTATGAAAATTCCATTTCGTAGCGGCCGCTTCGATAACGCTTCTTGTATTAAGCCCGATTTTGCTGAATATTATAGCGAGTTCATTCATCAAGGCAATATTTAAGTCGCGCTGTATGTTTTCAATGACTTTTGCCGCTTCCGCCGTCATTATATTTTCCGCTTTATATATCCCCTTTTTTATTATTGAACCATATACTTGCGCTACAATTTCAAGTGTCTCGTTATCCATACCGGATACAATTTTAACTATCTGGTCAATAGTATGTTCTTTATCACCCGGATTCACTCTTTCCGGACTGTATCCGATTTTAAAATCCACGCCGCATTTAAGGCCGGACTGACGTTCAATAATAGGTTTGCATATTTTTTCCGTAACGCCCGGATAAACAGTGCTTTCAAAAACCACTACCGACCCTTTCGCGAGATTCTTGCCTACAATTGCCGATGCAGATTCAACAGCAGTTAAATCAGGCACTTTCGCTTCATTTACAGGTGTAGGAACCGCTACAATTATGAAATCGCATTCCGTTATCTTTTTCGGGTCCGATGTATAAAACACTTTTGATGAGCGCAAATCTTTTTCTGAAGTTTCGTTTGTTAAATCGTGGTAATTTTGCAGTGCCCGCACTCTATTTTCGTTTATATCAAACCCGACTACGGATTGTATCTTGCCGAATTCAACAGCAAGAGGCAAACCAACATAACCTAACCCGACAACACAAATTTTACGGTTATTCATAGAAAAACTCCCTGTTTTGATGTCGATTTTTCATATAAACTTATAAGAAAAATCGACTTTATGCAAAAAAACTTTATGTGAAGATGATATTAAAAAGTTTTTTTCTTATTTTGTCAAAATTTTTAGTTTAAAATTTGCAATTGCTTTGATAGAATTTGCCGAATCACAAGGAGAATTATATTATGAATAATTTATTAATTACTGGCGGTGCGGGTTTTATAGGCTCAAATTTTGTGCATTACATACTTGATAAATACAAAAATTACAATGTTGTCAATCTTGATAATCTGACTTATGCAGGAAATTTATTAAACCTTGCGGATATTGAGAATAATCCGAGATACCGGTTTATCAAAGGCAACATTACTAATTATGATCTTGCAGAGTTTATATTAAAAGAATATAAAATCGACGCCATAATTAATTTCGCCGCTGAATCGCATGTTGACAGAAGCATTCTCGGTGCAGAAATATTTATAGAGACCAACGTAACCGGCACCCTTGTTTTGCTTGAAGCGGCAAAAAATTGCGGAATTGAAAGATTTGTACAAATATCCACCGACGAAGTTTACGGTTCTCTCGGTATGGAAGGCAAATTCAGCGAATCTACTCACATTTCTCCAAATAGTCCGTATTCCGCAAGCAAGGCAAGTGCGGATATGATTTCAAAATCATACTACAAGACATTTGGATTACCGGTACTTATAACCCGGTGTTCGAATAATTACGGGCCTTATCAGTTTCCCGAAAAACTTATACCTCTTATGATTTATAACGCCCTGCAAGACAGGAAACTACCTGTTTACGGAACAGGTAAAAACGTGCGCGACTGGATTCATGTAAAAGATCATTGCGCCGCTATTGATACTGTTTTGCACAAGGGCAAACTGGGAGAAATTTATAATGTCGGGGGTAATAATGAATGGGAAAACATCAATATTGTAAAAGAGATTCTCAGGCTACTCAACAAACCTGAAACTCTTATCCAGTTTGTCAAAGACAGGCTCGGCCACGATTTCAGATACGCCATTGATTCAAGCAAAATCCAAAATGAACTTGGCTGGAAACCATTGTATAATTTTAAAGACGGATTGGATGAAACTGTCAAATGGTACCTCAGCAACAGCGAATGGGTACATGAATGTACCAGCGGGGAATATCAGCAATACTACACTAAAATGTATAAAGGCAGAGAAATCTGAAATTATTTACTCAAGTACTGAATAATAGAATTCTTCCGTCTGGCAGGCAATAGTATCCCAGTTGTAATTGGAATTAGCGTATTGCCTTGAATTACAGCTTATAGTGTTTACTTTATCCGGATTATTAATAAGAAACTCAAGTTTTTGTTTCAAATCCATGACATTTTTTGTTTTGAAACTAAATCCGTATTCATCGGTTCCGTTAGGTGCTATAACTTCCATGTTTTCGGATATATCGCTTGCGAGAACGCATTTTCCAAAACTCAGCGCCTCAAGTATGACTATGGGCAATCCTTCCAACTCTGACGGCAAAACAAAAATATAAGCGTTTGAGAACAGTTCATTTAATTCTTTTCCATATACGTTTCCGGTAAATATGATTCTCTTGTCCATTGAAGCCATGTTTTTTATTTTTTCCACGTATTTATCGGAATGGCTTGAACCGCCTACTATAACCAATTTTTTTTCAGTTTTTATATTTTTATAAGCATCAATCAGATAATGACATCCTTTTTCAGGAACAAGCCTGCTTATGAAAACAATATATGAGTTTTTATCCAAATTATATTTACTTTTTATGATATCGGCGCAACTGATTTCAGGCAGGTTTATTCCGTTAGGTATATACGATACGTTTGCATGATATTTGGCGTCATAATATTTTTTCAATGTTTTTGATACAACAATTGTTCCGGCAGGGAAAAAATAGGAGGCTCTTTCCCCGAACTGCAAAAACAAAGAAGCGAATTTATTCCATTTTTTCCTTTGCCAATCGAGTCCATGAACAGTAACAATTGATTTTTTATTCCGTATTCTTGGTATAAACGATAATGTGGCTGGCCCGATAGCATGATAATGGACAATATCATAGTTTCTAAATAATGAATCCATTGAAGAGGCAAAACAATGTACTATCGCGTCTAAATGCTTGCTTTTTATTGTAGGAACGGTTTTAATTTTAATATTATTGTATGTATTGCCGTAATATTGGTTTTCCTTCATGTAATACGGACGACAATACACAGTAACATCATGCCCTTTGATAGCCAGCCTGCTTGATATTTCTTCAACATGCCTTTCGACACCGCCATATATTGCGGGAATACCTTTCTGACCAATCATGGCGATTTTCAGATTTTTTTCTTTCATTTAAACCTTTTAAAATCAGAATGATGATCTTTTATTTTGAAGTATATCGCTTATTTTTTTACGCTCAACTCTATATGCTTCATTAGTTGGTTCCTGAGCGATCGCGGCATCGATAATATCTAAAGCTTCTTTGAATTTTTGTTCACGCTTAAGAAGAAGAGCTTTTTTAAACATATAATCGCTCTCGTAAGGATTATATTTCAAGGCAGTATCATAATAATTTATTGCTTCGTGCGCATCGATTTTTACACGGAAAAGGTTTTTTGCAGCCGTAACTTCAGCCAGTTTTCCATAGATATTGGGGTTCTTGTAATCATATTCTTGTGCCAGCTCATATTTTTTCAGGGCTTCATCCCAGAAAATCTGTGACTGAAGGATTTTACCCTGCTGGAAATATATTTCAGACAACAATAACCGCCTACCATGCATAATACCTCCTGCAACAATTCCGGCAAGGATTAAGCCGATAAGAAATAAAAACAGAAAATTACCGTTTATTTTTTCAAATTTCCAGTAATTCTCCTCGTCAGTATCAACATTGGCGGTTACGCTAACGAAAATACCGCACACAACAATAAATAACAAAGCGTTACTGTAAATATGATTATTAAAATCAAACAAGGCATGAATTAAAACGCCTATAACTGATGATAGACAACCTACCATAATAGCTTGAGTATCGGGATGCTCAAATAATGTTGGAATCTTTCTTGCTTTCATGAATAAAAGAATAATGAAAAACAATATAATCACGGTTCCTATCAAACCATAATCGGCAAGCGCATTTAAATAATCGTTGTGCGTATAAGTAACTTTTCTGTTGGTTTCCTGATGCTTGTATCTCGGATAATGCCATTCAAAACCGGCGGGGCCATGGCCTAAAATCAATTTATCGCTGATCATCGGAATAGTATCCGCCCAAATTCGTATTCTGGTAGATGCGCTGGTATCACCTGTAGGGCTAATCTCAAGCAGTCGCATCTGAATAGGCTTAACAAAAATTCCCAGAGACACAAGAGCAATAATTATAATCACAAGAGGCAGTACCCATCTGTTTTCACTTCGTGTTTCGCCTCTCAGATATGAAAATACAGAGAATGCGATTATCATTATTATTCCTGAGACCCATCCACCCCGTGAGTAAGTCAATACCCAGCCTGCCATAATTAGTACTGTTGAGTAAGCGGTAAGCATTCGAAAACCGAAAACAAATCTTGTGAGCATACTCATTGCCAGCCCGAATGGAATAATTATCTCAAGATATCCTGCCAGATGGTTTGGACAAACAAAGGTTCCGCTTGCTCTGAATCCATATTGTTCCGGTTTTTGTTTGGTTATCATTCCGAAAAATGACCGGACATCCTGTTGCTGATGCCCATCAACCGGTATAGATACTATTTCATTAGACAACCCCACACCATAGACTTTATTCGCTTCTTTAAAATATTGAATTACTCCAAGTGAAGACAAGAATAACCCTATAAGGATTGTTATAAATATGATAGCATAAAAATATTTTTTCCTCTGGAAATTATTAATGACAACCAGATAAATCAAGGCGTAATCAATTACTTTTAATAACTCTATTCTTGAATGAAACGGTATATCCGAAAAAAAACAGCGAATTGCAGTATATGCCACAAACAAAAAAACAGGCACGAGAGTAAACGATTTTATTAATTTTAATTTTCGTAATGAGACCATTTTTAAAATAGTTACAAAGACCATTGCCAATATGGAAATGTGAGAGATATAAAGCGAAGCTTCACTTACCGTACCAAAACTTAGCGGAGTAAAAACAAGCACAAACCCCATAAGAAAAAGCAATATAATGTTAAATACTTTTTCCGGTTTGGATTCTGACCGAAAATTTTTCGCATAATTTCTGAACAAGGGTTTATTTTGCATAACGGATAAAAAACCAATCATGGAGCGTTTAAATTTTAAAACATACTTTGAGGCACATTGACAACATCGCCAGCCTGTAACATGACATCGCCGCTAGTATCGCCGCTTTTTATTATCTTGTCAACATTAACGGCAATAGATTTTTTCGAATTACCAACGTTTCTTATTACCTTAACATTATTTTTTGCGGCATAATCCGTAAATCCGCCTGCTTGTGTTATTGCCGTTAAGACGGTAACATTTCCTACTAAAGGATATGCGCCCGGAGACTTAACTTCGCCCAACACATAATATCTTCTTGACAATACGGAAACTGTAATATACGGATTTTTCAGATAGTCCTTTGAATATATACCTATCAGTTTTCTCTCAAGTTCGCTGGTAGTTATACCGGATGCTTTTACCTCTCCGATCAACGGCATAAATATTGTTCCCGTAGGAGTAACTTCTATTTGTTCCTGATCAAGATCCTTATGCCTGTAAAATTTAACGGAAAGTACATCTTTTGATTTTATCACATATCCTGCGTCAAGCTCTTGAATTTTTTCCTGATCGGAACTTTGCGCATAACATAAATAAACTGTGATTACCATCAGAATCAGGATAGATATTAAAATTTTCCATTTCATGGAATGTTACTCCTATTTTTTTCAGAATTTGTCATACAATGCTTTTAATCTGTTCTTCAACCCCATCTGAAGTACCGGCGCTGTTAGAATTGCTTTCATCCTCTTTAGATGGTTTTCTGGCTGTAGCCGTCTGATGATATCCTGTTCCCTGATAATATTTATAATAGTTGTGCCTGTAATAAAAGAAATCTTCTCTTTTCAAGTTCACTTCATTGAGCACCGCTCCGATTATTTTCCCTTCAGCTGTCTCAACCGCTTTTACTGCCCTGTAGGCAACTTCTTTTGGAAATTTCCGATACCCTAATACAAGAAGTATTCCATCAACTGCAGTCGCGAGAATCGAGCTGTCGCTTATTCCCATAATAGGCGGCGAATCAAAAATTATCAGATCGAATTTTTCGGATAAAACTTTTATCATTTTCTGAATGCTTTTTATATCAAAAAAAGTATTAATATCCACATCGCCTCTTCCGCAGGGCAGATAATACATATTTTTTGTATCGGTTTCCATAACAACATCAAGATACGATTCAGTCTTACCTGCCAAAACATCAATTATTCCATGGTCAGGAGGTTCCACATCCAGCATCCGGTAAATGTTTGGCCTCCTTAGGTCGGATTCTACCAGCAGTACTTTATCGCCGCTATTAGCAATGGTTACCCCGAGATTAACCACCGTTGTGGTTTTCCCTTCACCGACTCCCCCGCTGGTAACCATCAAAGATTTAAGACGCTTTTTCTGGCGGTAAAATTCTATATTGGTCCTCAGTATTCTATATGCTTCATAGTTTGCCGAGAACGGGCCTTCTTTTGAGATCAAATTGACTTTCTGCGGAATCACACCTAAAATAGGAAGCTGGAGGTATTGCTCCACATCGTTAATTGTTTTTACCGAAATATCAAGGTATTCCATAAAAAACGCAAGACCAAACCCAACAACCAGCCCTGCAACAATGCTCATAAGAAGATTAATAAATTTATTCGGTTTGGCATAATCGCCTTCCAGTGCCGGCACGGCTTTTTCAATTATCTCCACACTTGTTACAGGAAGGTTTTCAACAACGTCCTGCTCTTTAAGGTTTTGTTTTAACGTCATATACATCTGTTTATTAGTTTCAACTTCCCGTTCAAGCCGTATATATTCAAGTTCTTTGTCATCAAGATCTTTAAGTTCTTCTTTAGCACTGTCAAGCACCTTAAACAAAGTTTCTTCCCTAACTTTTGCAACTTCATATTCGGTTTCCAGCCCATTCATGATACCTTTTATTTCGGAAGCGAGTTTTCGTTTTGCTTCATCTACTCTGGAAATTGCTTCCTGAATGAGAGGGTGTTTGCTAAGATACTGCTCCCGCAAAGCAGATAACTCAATCTCTGCTCCCGCAAGAGTATTTTTCAAAAGGGACAGGTTAGGATACGTATCTCCTACGGCAATTGCGTGTAATTTTTCAGTATCGGACAATTTTTTAAGTTCATTTAGCCTGACTTCTTTCTCAAGCCGTTCGGTTTTGGCTTTAAGATAATCGGCGTTAAATTCGGCAAGCTGCTGTTTGTCGATGTTAAATCCCTGTACGAAACTCAGGTTTTTCTCTTTCTTTATTTTATCGAGAGCCACTTCGGATTCCTGAAGTTTGTTGCGAATGTCTTCAAGTTCCTGCCGGAGTTTATCTACAGCGTTGGTAACTTCCTTTTTCCTGACGGTCAAGCGCTGATTATGGTACACGGAAGCGATTTTATTGGCTATCTCCGCCGCAAGAAACCGGTTTTTATTATACACTATCACTTCAAGGATATTTGTATTCCGGTATTGTTGGACTGCGATATTCGATCTTAGGATTTTAAGAGTTTTTTCCATAGGGAGATTTTCATTTTCTCTCGGCGACAACTTATTTTGCAGATCAAGATCCGTAATTACTTCTTCAAGAACAGATTTTCCCTGAATAATTTCATACTGCGTTTGATAATAATACGGATCGTAAGTTTCAACCATCTGCTGGTTGCTGAAAATGTTAATTTCCGGTTTTTGTTTTTCCACCAGAAGTTTTGTCGACGACATATAAACCGGTGTTTGAACAAATGTCCAGACTGCCGTAGTAACCACAATTATAAAAAACGCCGCAGAAACGACATCTTTTCTTTTCTTAATTATTTTCCAATAATCCAAAAAATGAAGTTCTTTGACATTTTCCTTCAGGTTAATCTGCATAATAATTCTCCATAAACCAGATTATAATTGTCGGTAACGTGTATCTTTTCTTTTTTTATATTTTCGTCAACACCCGATAAAAAGTTTAAACTTATATTATTAAATGAATTAATACTGATATATGGATTCATATAAAGGTAGAAAAGATTAAACAAAGATACGCCTAAAGAACCGTAAAAAAAATTATAACCTGATAAAATGCAACTTTTGAGGAATTCCATTCCAGAAAATTCCGTTGCCGGCACGCTATTAAATCCGAATGTATTGGCGCTCAAATTATTAAAAAATAGCATTTATTCCCGTAAATAACTGATTCCGCTCCCATGTGGAATTATCGAAATCCGAATCAAAATCCGTCCTGCGGTATCCTAATTCGTAAAACAGCCATGGCGTAACCTGATAACTCACTACCGCGCCCATAATAAATCCTTTTGTCTCAGGATTTTTCTGGCGCACAAATTTTGCCACATCGCCATTAAAAGAATCCGCTACTTCTACCACATACGCTCTGCCCCGATACTTATCGACACTGTACCCCGCAGTAAAATCGAGATTGACTTTAGGCATAATCTTATAAGTAACCTGGACTGCGGCAGACTGAGTATCGGTATCGATAAATGCTTCCTGTTCCGTTGTCTGAACGATGTACATATAATTCAACGCTATAATCATGTCTTTAAAATAGTTTGTGGTCAGCTTAACATTTATATACGGGTTTTCTTCCCAACCCTCAGTTGATCCCACACGGATTGGCACAAAAGCGGCATTTACCGGAACGCCTGGATTCGGGCCTTCAGGTATTCCTTTTAAATAAAAACCTCTTCGCCTTGTAGGAGCTTCATGCCTTCTGAATTCAACACCGGTTAGGGCGTCAAGCGAAAAATATTTACCCATACGGTAATTTGTTCCGCCATAAAACAGGTGCGAATCATAATCGGCGTTTTCGCGCAAATCATATTGGCGGTCGCGAAAATCATATCCGGCAAGCAAAGTAATGTCTTTGTTCAGGATATAATCGCCTTCAACACCAAGCCTGTTTTCAAGGTAATCAAAAGTCTGCTTTTCGCTGAAATTTTGAAAATTCAGCCAATCATTTGTGTATTTTCCGATAACGTAAAACATTCGCGAGATATCATACCGTACTGCACAATCGACTGTATTTCTCTCAAAATCACCGTTATCTCTAACAATAATATTATGGCTTTTTATTGTTCCAACCTGCTGGCGAACATAAACTTCCTTCATATCAACATTCAACCGTTCGGAGAATTTATGTATGAATCTCGCGTTAATATCGTGCGCGTAATCTTCGTTATCAGGCTGTCTATGAGAGAAATACGCAAAACTGTATTTGTAGTCGACACCCAGATAAGTTTGTTCAAGAGGAATACGGACAGATGCTTTCGGCTCGGCGTAATAAACAAAACTTTTTACCCTACGGTTTGCCTGAGGATTAACCCTTGTTGACAAAGGTACTCTTGCTGACCCTTTTTTTGCAGATACATTATCGTTCCATTCACTTCTTAACCGTATAGACGGCGTAAAAAATTTACCTTTCTGTCTTTGAGGAATCAGCTGATCGAAAGCGGCAAAAACACTGCTTTGTGAAAGAAATACTGAAACAACAAGAAAAAGCAATACACAAACTGAAAACCTGATCTGTCTCATAATCTTCCCCCTGAAGAATATTAGATTTTTATTTTTACTGTAAATAATATCCTGATATAAATATCTCTAATAAGTATAAAATGATATTATGATTTATTCTATTAGTAAACAATTTTTATTGCGTTTTATGATTAATTTTTTACTGTTGAATATTTTTACAGCAATATGTAAATTTTTTAAACCGGAATTACACCACACAGAGATATGAGAACTAAAATTGAAAACTGTCTGGAGAAGATATTTTCGGAAACAGGTCGACAATAAATTTTTCTAATCTTTTTAAAGCAACATTCGTGCCAACTGAAGTTGAATTTGTAGAAACCCTGAGCATTGCCCATTGAAAATTCTTTCTTAAAATACATCTGTCAAATCCGATCAACAAGATTCGTTTCAGATAAGAATTCGTAATGCGTTTGTTTCCCATAAACCAATATAAAAAAATCTCATTATGTTTTCTTTCATCTTTGCCGAATGATACGTCAATTCTCGCAGTTATCAGATTTCCTATTGAGTTATCGACTTTTACAGGGTATTTGCTTTTTTTATTGATTACCCATCCTTGGGCGGGAAGACATGCTTCAGGTTGATGAATGCTTCGCCTGTCCTGCCCACTAAGCACCACCTGCAGGAATATTTCGCCGTAATCCGGTTGTGAATATACTCTTTTGACAAACTGAGTATCCGCCGGCAGAAATTCCTTTTCCACGTCAGATACAGGAATTTCTTTAGATACCCATCCGTCAAAAGCAACCGGAAACCGGTCGGGAGTCAAGTTCGGCGATTCCGTAACCGGCAACGTATCGTTCAGTTTCAGAATCACAAAAAACAAAATAAAAATGAAGATTACCGTCAGATATTTATGAAATCTTCTTTTTTCCATGATAAAATTCTCCCTATACCCGCCAAAGCAAATAACGCAAACCCGAAAAGAAAAAAACCGGAAAACGAATGAAAAAATCCTAACGCGGCTTTTTCGCCGAAAGAAATCGCGATCAGCCCTATAAGCACTATTCGGACTATATTAGCAAAAATTGCTATCGGAACTGATGAGATAATAATTATCAACCGCTTCCAATTTGATTTTTCCGATAAATAAGCGAACGCAAGTCCCAACGCGATAAGGGAAACCAGCGATTTCAGCCCGCTACACGGCGCCGCCACGTCTAACGCAAACATTCCGGCAAACTGAAGTTGAGTTCCGACTCTTATAATATCAAACCCCATTAAATTCAGAATAACCGCAGCCCAGTTTGAAGCTATCATTCTTAAAGGTATGCCGACCATAGTATCAAGAAACCCCATCGGTATCATAAAGAAAAGAAAACCTAACGCAAACAGTATCTCGTAAGTAAAGTCCCATCCTCTAAGAAATATGGACAACCCTGCTAAAATACATACAAAACAAAAAATGGAAATTTGCTGTAAATCGCCTATTTGACCGATAATATGCAACAATAAAAAAGGAACTATTATCGCAAGCCCCCAGAGAGTAGGTTTTGGAGGAAGCGTTTTTAATAGATCCTTTTTTTTCCATATAATATACCCTGATACTATTGGAGCGAAAGGACCTGGTGAATAACTGGAGTCAAATTCCGTTATCCACTTATTCACCATAAACTTAAAAGGCGTATAGAATAACAGAGCGCATAAACCTGCAATTATAAAAAGAAATATTTTGTCGTCAACTACACGATTCGGTCCAGAGTTTTTTTGATCCATTACTGTACTTCGCCCGTCAATTGAAGTTTTTCTTTAAAACAGAAGATATCGCCTCTGCGATATCGCGTAGACCATTTCCATCCGAATTTATTATCGGCAGGTAAAGATTCATAATTTATCAAATAGGAGTAAATTTTGAGCCATACTTTTATTTCATCCTGAGGGTATCTTAAAATCATCGGTGAAAAGAATGCTCCATCGAGGGTGCCGATATCTTTTGAAATCTGCGCAAAATCAGGTTCATCCCATGGCAGCCATACAGAAACAAAATTCCCGTACCATGCTGTTGCCCAGGGTATATCCGAAACAATAACCGAGTCTTTAGGAGCCATCTTGGCGACATCGACAATATTTTCTTCCCAATACTGTTTCGGCTGGCGATACATTTGATCGCTAAAAATTCTAGGCATAAACATAAACATAACCGGCAACATGTTTATTATGATAAAAAGAGTTAAAATTCCAAACCTTACAAACGGATCGATATTCCGTTTGTCAAGCAGGTCGATAAATAAATATACCGCTACCAGAATAACATACGGTAAAAACGGGAAAAGAACGCTTGCGCCGGGCCTGAATATCGAAGATACGGTTATCATTATCGCGAAGAGGATTAATGTAAACCACAAAAACTTATTCTGTTTTGTTTTAAACCCGAGGTAAAAAAAAGCTACCACAAAAAAACAAACAAGAAAATTTCCGGTAAGGTTCAGCAGTTCCACATAGTTGCTTTTTAATCCCATTCCGAATTTACGCACTATAAGAAACAAATTGGTTTGTTTTTGAAAAATTTCTTCTACATACGCTCTCCAGTAAATATTACCCGGCAAAAGTTCGGTAAACATTTTATATTTATACCATTCCAGAGTAAAAAACGGGTTTCCTGTAATCCTGAAATTTCTTACCAGCCATGGAGCAATCACGGCAAGAAACGTTACCAGAAACATCAAACTATGAAATAACTTATACTTTTTCGCCTTTACGTAAAAATATATAACCAGAGGTATGGAAAACAATCCATAACTATACCTTGTCAGATAACACAACCCGAGTAAAGCGCCTATTAGAGCCGGTTTGAAGATATTTTCCCCGTCATAATACGAGAAGGCAATAAGAAACAGCATAAATATAAAAGTTAAAAACATATCCGGCAATCCCGATACCGCCGACCGCAATACAATAACGTTTGTAATGAAGAAAAATAACGATAAATAAGCGACATTGCTTTTCGTCAATTTATGGCCAAGCCATATAAAAAAAGGAACGCAAAGGATAAAGAATAAACCCGACCCGAACTGGATTACTTTTCTGTCAAGATCAGGTTTTTCCGCATAAGGAACATCAAACAATTTCATCACTGAACTTAAATAAACCGGATACAATGGAGGGCTTGTCAATTCAGGATGATTCTGGTACCGATTCGCAAACCGCAGGCTGATCGGACGTATAAATTTGGTTGTCAGCCCCTCTCCTCTACTGAAATTCCTCGCAATCTGGGCATAATCGATTGCATCAATATGCACCAACCTTATGGGGTTTGATGTCGTTAAAGAAAAACTCAAAAAAAGCATAACCACCGATAACACCATCCAGAGAACAAATTTAATGATTTTAGGACTGACCTTGTCTATACCCACAACTAAATCCGTAACATGTTTTTCCACTTCGGGCATAGGTAACTCCTTTTCTTTAGATTTTTATTTTAATTATCTTTTAAGAGTAAATACTATTCCGTCAACCCGTGAGAAATTATCATCGCTTATCCGCAATCCTACCGAAACATGTGTCTTTTTGCCTGTGTCCAATTCAACCACAAAAACGTGTTCGCCTTTTTTAATATCAAAAGGATGGTATACGCAGTCGTTAACCCGATCCTTACCGTAATCCAACAAAAGTTGTTTATCAAGATAAATTTTAGCAGAACAAGCCGATATAAACCTTAAAACAGCTTTTGTATCTTCGTCGGCATTTATTGTAAATAAACCGAAGTAAGATTGGTTATCATTTTTTTTATTCGCCTTTATATCCAGATTGTTGGATACAGGGTCTTTTTTTACTAACTTCCAATTATACGGTTTGCCGTTTATAAAAACCGATTCCGCGCTATAACAGTCGGTTATTGTTTCAATTAATTCCATATTATTTTTGTTGAAATCGCTATCCACCGGCCCCAAAATTTTCCAAACAGGAACAAAAGTTAAATTGTTTTTCAGCTTCATCCTGTTTGCGTTCCATAAATCATTTAAATGCGTTCCCGGCTTGAGCCTGCCTTTTTTAAACTCATATTTTTTATTAAAAAGCTGAAACAATTTTTCCTCGTCTTCAACCGCTTTAACGTATACATTTTGGGCAGACTTATACTTTGACATCCATGCCCTAAAAAAATCTTTATTATAATATTTAAAAACACTTACGCCAAAAATTTTATCGACAAACGACAGCATGTAAATTTCAGTGAGCAGATTTTTAGCCTGATTAATAAATATCATATTGTCTTTTTCAGATCTTTCTTTGTCGAGATAATTCTCAAGATAATCTTCGGCATTGGTGAAACTTAGGTCTTCCAATGACAACAAACTGTTTTTTACGGCTTTATAAAAACTTTCATCTTCTTCTTTCACCTCAAATCTTGCATAAAAAAGAGGGTCTCCGATATAAATCAGTTTCCACGGTTTAGCGGCTTGGGGAGGAAGTTTTTCTTTTTGCTCAAGTGCCTGCGAAAACGGTTTTCCCGAACACCATGAATCCAGCACATCCTGTGATAGGTTAAAAGCAATGGAATATGGTTCCGATACCGATCCGTAATAAACGAATGCCCCGTTTTGGAGCCATCTTCCCGCAATTGTGTTATAATCCGTCGGATCAGCGGCAGAACTGCTATGGGAAAAATTGACCGCTACAGGAACGGAATCGGGGATATCGTCAAGCGTTCCCCCGCTCCACTGGTCGGGATTGCCTGCGGCATTGACGAAAACAAGGTCATAAACATTATATTTCCCGACTGCATCTCTCCATTTATTCAGGTCGTCATAAATGGATACGCATGGTATTTCTTTCCGCAAATCCCATGCGCCGACTTCAAGTGATCGCATCCATTCTCTTGGCCATCGGTCGAAAAAAAGAGCTTTTGAAGTTTTTAAAAACATACTGCACATAGCCTGATACAGGGCTAATCCTTTATCAAGGTCCATCAATCTGCCGGTAAAAGCATAAGGAGTTAAAGAATCCGCTGTTTCTCTATTTATCGCATCATCAAGCGAAAAATTATCGTCATACTTATATGGTATATCCATAGCGATGGTGATAGTATCAACACCTTCTCCAATTCCTTTATAGGGCATTCCCCATTCGTTTAAAATCAAAATTATCTCTTTTCTGATAGTTTCTTTGGCATCACGTGTATAGTTGCCTAAAATCGGTTTTACTGGGGGTTCATAGAATTCAAGCATCTGCCTGTGAAAAGCAGTCAAAGCTACACCGGCAATGAATTCTTTCGAATTAAGGTTTGTAAGCACAATTCCTTTTGGTTTAATATTGTTTTCGTTATAATATCGTTTTAGTTCCCATTTATTGCCTTCGGAATTTATTGATATCAAATCCTGATCATTGAATGAAGATAGAATCGCTTTATAAGCAAGAGTTTTGTTGACTTTCAATTTTTGCGGAGTCTCAATTTCAATCAATTTGTTATTTCCATTGTTATAAACGGAAGCGAATTTTTCAAGATATTTGCTTTTGCCAATAAAAATCGGGTACTTTTCATCCGCCGACCATTTTGACAGATAAAAAAGGAACGTGGCATTGTCCGGAACAATATAAATCGGTTTTGCAGTAGTATTTGATTCGGCATGAATCATAACAGCAATAAAAATTTGAGTTAATATTAATAAAAATAACAAATATAATATACGCCGCATAGTTTTTATTTATCTCTATATGCAACAAATTTCGCGATATTTTCAAGAAACCATTTTCTTTCGCCAAAAATATCAAGATGTGAAATAGCGTTATCAACTGCGTCTTTCAATTTTGATTTTGAGTTTTCAAGCCCAAAAACAGATGGATACGTGGCTTTGCGAAGTTTTTCATCCTGCCCCGCTTTTTTTCCCAGTTTTTGAGTTGAACCGGTAACATCAAGGATATCATCGCTTATCTGAAAAGCCAGTCCCAGATATCGACCATATTCAGATATTTCTTTAATATCTGTTTCACAAGCCCTTGAGCAAATTCCACCTAATTTTGCGCAAACTTGTATTAATTTTCCGGTTTTGTGTTCATGTATATAAAGTAAAGATTTTTCATCGGTCATTTTGCCCTCGCTCAATATATCCATTACCTGCCCGCCTATCAAGCCTCTACTTCCGCAAGCGTCTGCAATGCACGATACTATATCGGATACAATATCTTTATCAGAAAAGGAGGATATCAATGCAAACGCTTCGGTTAAAAGTGCGTCACCGGCTAAAACAGCTATGGCTTCGCTGAATTTCTTATGGCATGTAGGGAGTCCCCTGCGGAAATCATCATTATCCATGCATGGAAGATCGTCATGGATAAGCGAATAAGTATGAACCAGTTCCAGAGCGCAGGCAACCGGCATAATTTTTTCGATATCATTATCAAACAGCCCATAAACCGACATACACAAAATAGGCCTGAGCCGTTTGCCGCCGGCATTAATACTATAATTCATCGCTTCGTGTATCAAGCAGGGATACGTTTCGCTCGCGGGAAGATAAAAACTTAGCTTCTCATTAACTTTCTTCAGGTATTGGTTATATTTTTCCTCAAAAATTTTCTGCACAAAACCTTCCTTCACATTAGATAAAATAAAAACCGAAAGCGGTTTTCGATGAGGCAATAAACACATATTCCCGATGTTTCAGTATATTGGCAAATAAAATTTCCCATAGCAATAAATATTTATCAAACATTTAAAATTTTACATTCTAATAAATAAAATTAAAATGTTTTTTATTTATGTACGAAATATTATGAACTATTTGGAAATTTAATTGTCAATATGTGTTGAACCTTAAAAAATGAGCTTAACTGGTATTTTATCTGCCGTTATGTGCGGGTTTAAAAATATTTTAATAAAAAATTTCATTGAAATTTAAAAACTTATGAGTATATTATGATCAGGATTGGATAATCCGAAAAACTATTAAACCTTACAACTTCTTATATATAAGAGATTTATTTAGTTTTTGCCAGAATCCTGAAAAAAGATAATATTAAAATACCGTTTGATAAGGAGAAAAATGATGTTAAAGGAAAATGATATTTTAGAAGAATTTATCAGAGAACGCGAAAAAACCGATCATTATTATATAGACGAATATCCTGCGATAGAACCATACGCCAAAAAAGATGATGATACTGATGAGGATACCGAAGACGACGATATCGATTTCGATGATGAGGACGATATGGATGAACCTGACGAAGATGAGGAAGATATAGATCTTGACGAAGATATCGATATTGATCTCGACGAAGATTTCGGCGATGATCTTATAGATGATGATATCGACAAGGAATTAGGAGTCGAATTCGGCGACGACTATGAATACGATGAAGGCGATGATTTTGAAGAAACTCTTGACGACGATTTCGATGATATTGACGAGGATGCCGATGACGACGATATCGATCTTGATAAAGACGACATTGACGATGATTATGACGATGATTATGATGATGACTTTGACGATTTCGATGACGATGACGAGGATTTTGATGATGATGATGAAGATGAAGATGACTTCGACGATTTTGACGACGATGATTATAGCGACGACGATTATAAGTATAATTAATAAATAAAATAATGCTTCATAAACCTCACAAAGGGGTTAGCAATGTCGTCAGATGAATACAAAATAAAGAGTAATTTTTTTGATATATTGCCGTATTGTTTTGACATAAAAATGATATTGCTTCAGATGTGTGGGCTTATATTATCGGGAATTATAATAACTTTTTTTTCGGCAATTGGTTCAAAAATAGAACTGATACAGATATTTATAAATACAGTAGGCAATATGTTTGCTTATGTTCCTGTGATAATAGCTATGTCCGCTTCGACTTTGATTTTTCTGTTTCAAAACCAGCAGAATGAATCCATAAGTATAGCAAGATCGTTATCTCTTGTTAAAGATCGCCTGTATCCGATGGCGATAGCTATTGTTGAAATTTTTATAGTAATTTTCTCGTTCTATTTTTTGATACTTTTATGCAATATTTTTGTTAAAATACCGTATCTTGGCGAACTTTTATGGCCTGTTTTTTATATTCCGAACTTTTTGCTGGCATTATCGGTTCTGGCTTTAGTTTTAGCATTGGTTTTGACAATCCATTTCCTTCCCGTATCTATTCTTGTGTTTCCTGAAGACCACATTATTTTCCGGAGAATCTACAATATTTTAAGCGCTAACTATCGAGAATGGCTCCCCTTTTTCTCACTGTCTGCCATAACGGGATTTTTAATCATGGCGGTTCATTATTTGGCGTTTACTCTTCAGGCTCAATATTCAAAACTCATATTGGATGAAAAGTTTTACAAACTTTTTAGTTCAATCCCAACATACCCGGGGTATCTTTTAAAACCATGGACGGTAAAATTTATTCCTTTCGATTATGTGTTTGAACCGAACTTCACTTTTAAATTCGGTTCGTTTTTCTGGGGTATTATAATGTACCTTGTTATATGTTTTTTTGCATCTGTTGTATTCAATATATGGAACTGTGTTGGAGGCTACTACATTTTATCAAAACAACCCTCGTCAATCTGATTCGGCCGTAGCCTACCCTGCAATTTATTTTTTCGTTGTTGTTAAGATCTTTTTTATTTTATCCGGCACTTAATTTTTAATGAGGTTATATTATGGTCAAATGCCCTACTTGCGGTGAACAGAACAGGCCCGGAGCAGTATATTGCAGAAACTGTGGTGGAAGACTGATAAATCCTGAACTTATTACAAAAGAAGAAGAAAAACGGATTCGCGCAACAAGAGATAAATTAAAAAAAAATAGCGGTATTTTCGGTAAAATTATTCAAATTTCCATACCTGCAACATTACTTATATTGACTGCATATATGATTTTAAGCCCCATAAAAATGCCTCGTCAATTGAATGTGTCATGGCGATATGCGGCAAAATGCAAAACGAAATTAACTGAATTGCGGGATTATTTTAACAATGCAAAAAAACACAGGGTCGGCATCACCGAAGACGAATTAAATTCGTACCTAAAAAAAAATTTTCCAGCCGCTCAAAATGCCGAATCTATAGATTTGTTTCTTGATGACGGGCTTGTTTTATATATATCGAAACAATTTTTCAATAGAAAAATCACTCTGCGGTTATATTCGGGACTGCTTATTGAGAACATGCAGTTTAAACCCGAAATCCTTCAAGTACGCTTAGGCAAACTCCCCATTCCTTCCCTCCTTGTTAATTATATAATTGATAAATATTTTCTAAAAAAATTTTCCGAAGATATTGTCTGCCCTCCTTTCATAACCGGAATTGAATTCAGCGAAAATATCATGTATATAAAATACGATCCCGAAGAAAAAAGCGATTCCGCATACACTGAGACAGAAAAAAGAAATGTGGATCAACTGCTGATGCAGGGGAATAATCTTTTTAAGAATAAGGAGTACCAATCCGCTTTAGAGATATACGAAAAAATCATAAAACATTATCCTAAAGACTCGCGCGTTCCGGCCTTAAAAGAATGGTGCGACGAGATAAACAAAAAATATATAAATAAATTATGAGAACCGTTATTCAAAGAGTCGGATGCGCTTCGGTAGCAGTTGAAGGAAAACTCATATCCGAAATAAAAAGCGGACTGCTTATTCTGCTGGGCATATCCTGCGATGATTCGGAAAAAGACGCTCAATATCTCGTAGATAAAATAGTAAATCTTAGAATATTTGAAGATGAAAACGGGAAAATGAATTTATCTGCCTGCGATCTCAAAAAAGAGATCATGGTAATATCGCAGTTCACATTGTACGGCGACTGCCGAAAAGGACGGCGTCCGAGCTTCACGCAATCTATGGATCCCGAAAAAGCGGAACAGCTTTATGAATTTTTTATTAATCAGTTAATATTAAAAGGTTTTGAAGTTAAAAAAGGAATTTTCGGCGCAAAAATGCACATTTCACTTATCAACGAGGGTCCTGTTACCTTTGTAATAGACAGTATTATTGTATGAACAAAAAAGGAATTTTAAATTTTGTATTAGTAATTTCAGTTTTGTGTTTCTCGCAAAAACCTGTATTTTGCGCAGAAGCAGTAGCTATATCTTCACAATTCCCGTTAATCGCCAGCGGTAAATCTCATAATTATGTAAACCAGACTTTATATTTCTGCCAGAATTACCTTTCTTTTCTTCAGACAGAGTGGAAGATCAAACCTGACAAAATTACACCCATAAGAATACGTCTTGATCAGAAAAAAAATAGATTTACTTACGAACCGGGAGTAATTGCTCAGATATTTATAAAACCCGATGACCGTTTTGCGAAATTAAAATTGGCTCATGTACTGACAGAGTTTTTTATTAAAGATTATCTTACGTTTAACAAAAAAATCACAAAAAAAATAAAAATACCAAAATTTATAACGCATGGTTTGAGCGCAATATATTTCAATACCAAAATCGAGCCTGAATTTTTAAGCGTGCACAATAAGATTGCTGATAATGAATATATTCCGCTCGATTTACTGGTTTCAATTGATAAAATATTATCTCCTGCGATGAACAAATTATTTATTCTTGAATCGGTTTATCTGCTTGAATACATAAAAGATTCCGCATTTGGCGAAATAAAAATACATAAGTTTTTGATTGAGTACCAGAAAGGCGCGGATCTTGGGCTGGTTTATCTTGCGCAATCCATGCGATTTCAAAGTATAAATGAACTTGAAGCTAATTTTTTGAGCAAAATCTCCGCTAAAAATATCATATACAACACTGCCTCGCTGGATTCAGAGGTTGCCGGCGATAAAAATATTCCGATTATTGTTGAAGAAATTCTAATTTTCAGTTATCCTGATCCATCATATAAAGACAATGGAATAAAGATTAATATCAGCGCGTTTGATTTAAAAATTGAAGATTTGCCTTATATTTCAAAATCGCAAATCAGGGAAAAGATAATCAGGCTTGAACTGATTAAAGGTTTTTATCCCGATAAAAATAAGATAGATAATTATATTTTAGCCTTCAAATCGCTTGAAGAAGGTAATTTTGAAAAATATTTCGATTTTCTTTATTTAGCCGGTAAACAACCATGAAAAAACCTCTTATACTGCTAACCAATGACGACGGGATCCATTCTCTCGGATTACTCGCGATATACACCGAATTAAAAACATTCGCCGATGTTGCGGTGATAGCCCCTCTTACAGAACAAAGCGCTGTAGGGCATGCTATAACCGTATCCGATCCGTTGCGGGTGATAGAAATTAAAAACCATGATTATGATAATTTATACGGTATTAAAGGAACTCCTGCAGATTGCGTAAAAATTGCTGTCAGAGCGCTTCTTGACCGCAAACCCGATGCGGTTATTTCAGGGATAAATATCGGGGAAAACACCGGCCTGAATGTTTTATATTCAGGTACTGTGTCTGCGGCTACGGAAGGCACCATTCTTGGAATTCAGTCTGCGGCACTGTCTTTAGCGACAAACAATATGTACGGCGATTTTTCTGTCGCCGCCAAATTCGGGGGGAAAATCGCCCGCCTTTTGCTTGAACAAGAACTTCCGCCCGATACACTGCTTAACGTGAATATACCTTCTGTACCGCAAGAAAAAATTTCCGGTGTAAAAATTACCCGGCAAGGCCTTGCCAGATTCAAAGAAATATATGAAAAACAAATTGACCCGCGCAAGCGGATCTATTATTGGCTCAAAGGAGAATTGGCATTGTCTGACATAATCGACCCTGAAATAGATTCGCTGGCGGTGAAACAAAACTTCATCTCAGTTACGCCTATCAAGTTTCAGTTGACAGATGAAGAATTCAGGGAAACTTTAACGAAATGGGATTTTAAAATATAATTTAATAAATCAGCGAATTTTGAGGTATCTTGATGAAGAATTATTTTTTGTGGTCTGTGTTTTTTGTTATTCTCATTTTTATAATTAAAGATTTAATTTCTCTAATAAAATCACCGAAAGAAAAATATGAACATGCAGACCCTCAGGACTTAATCCCCGATGAACGTTTCTGCCCGCAATGCGGAAAGAGTTTCAAGAAAGAAGTAGCTATATGCCCGCAATGCAGTGTTACGACATCGGATTTTGAGGAAATCGAATATTCCGGCGATTTCACGCCGCAGGAACCCGATCCTGATATTCAGTTCGTAAAAATTTTTTTTCCTCGTTCGTTGGCGGAATCCAGAGTGATATTGATGAAACTGAAGGAAGAAAATATCGATTGCGTTATTGAGGAAAGCGGTGATTCCATACTCCCTCTTGGAGAAACATCCAGAACACCGAATGCCATATTAGTTCCACAAAACCAACAACAACAGGCAAAACAAATCATAACCGATTTTTTAAATAATTATAATGAAGAACAATGACAGGTTTTATTGTCAATCGGAGTGAAAATGAGACTTGCGGCTTTAGATTTCGGTACAAATTCACTAAGATTGCTTATTGCTGAGGTTTACCGAAACAAATCCGGAATCGTTATAGTTCCTGAGGTCAATTTAGCTTGCGTCACACAGCTGGGCGCCCTTCTTCATAATGAGAAAATCATTACCGGAAAATCTTTTCAAGATAGCGCAACTGTGCTGAAAAAATACATATCCGTAATAAAAGAGCATAACGTAAAATCGTCTTTTGCGCTGGCAACAAGTGTATTTCGCGATTCAAAAAACGCTCTTGAAATTAAACGCGAATTTGAGAAAATACTGGGTTTCCCTATTGAAATAATATCCGGTCAAGAAGAAGCTAAACTTATGTTTAAGGGAATATCAGTAAACAGAACCTTTGACGACCGCAAGAGATATCTATGTATCGATATCGGAGGCGGAAGCACTGAGATCCTGTTATCTATGGGCAGTTCGATACTGAATTTTACCAGTTTCCCTATAGGCTGTTTAAGAACGCGGAATGAATTTTTACATCATGATCCGCCCAAGAAACAGGAAATAGAAGCCATGTATTCTCATATAGACAATTTACTACGCGGTAAATTTGCCTCGAGTGAAAATATAGAAAATTTTTTCGCGTTCGGGGGCACAGTAACTACTTTTGCCAAAATAATATCGGGCAAAGGAACCGTAAATATAATGGAAACTGAAGATATTGTGGTTACAAAAGAAAATGTTTCGGATTTTCTAAACAGATCGCATGATTTAAATAATGCGCAAATCGGGGATAAATACCGAATTTACATTGATACCCAGAGAGAGACTGTTTTCAGGACAGGGATATTAATTTTGAATAAACTTATGAATTGTTTTTCCAAAAAAGAAATAACCGTAACTAATCAGGGCATACTATACGGGATATTATGTAATAAATTTGAGCAATTACTTAACTATTAATTCATTTAAGAAGGAGCTACAACATGAATTTTATAGGTTTGATCGGCGGTTTAGGGTTTAGTGAACTATTAATAATTCTGGTAATACTTTTATTATTATTCGGCGCAAGACGCCTTCCTGAAATAGCAAAATCTATCGGGGAAGGATTAAGAGAATTAAAAAAATCTCTGCAGGATACTTCTCAAAATAACGATAATAACAAACCAGATAAAAAAGAGTAACAATGTTTCATACTCCCGACAATGTAAACAATTCCGCAAATAAAAATTTTATCGGTCATCTTGAAGATTTAAGGATAACCATTTTAAAGATTGCTGTTGTTATTCTTGCCAGCACGGTAATTTGTTTTTATTTTACCCCGTTAATATTGCATATTTTAAAATTGCCTCTTGATAAAATTATTTCTGTTTATTATCCCGATAAAGTTACGGGTGAACTGCTTAGAAGCCTCAACCCGACAGGTTCTTTTATTACAGCGACAAAAATTTCTTTTTTTTCAGGCCTTACAGTGGCATTCCCGTTTGTTTTTTACTTCATTGCGTCTTTTTTATTGCCGGCGTTATCAAAACACGAGAAAAAATACATAATGCCGATTTTTGTTACCGCCACGCTTCTTTTTATCTGCGGATTAATATTTTGTTATTTCATTGTATTGCCTCTGATGCTGAAATTTTTATGGGGTTTTTCCCACTGGATAGGAATTATCAACGATTGGACACTTGAATATTACGTCGGATTTGTAAGCCGCACACTTATTATGTTCGGGCTGGTTTTTGAGACTCCGGTATTTATAGGAGGTTTGGTTCTGATGAATATTTTGTCATACAACGGTTTAAAATCAAAACGGCGCTACGCAATTGTCATAATTTTCATTGTCGCCGCTTTAATAACGCCTCCAGATGCGGTCTCTCAGCTTCTGGTAGCCGTACCTCTGGTAATTCTATATGAAATAAGCATCTGGGAAGCGTATTTTATATACCGCAAAAGGCTCGGTTCTTTGGCCGGATAAATATTTGACACAGAAATTAATTATTTAGAGTTGACTTATTGTTTTATGGATTGTAAATTTATATTTCTTTCACAAAGTCTTTATAAAACTAAACAGAATTAAAAAATTAATTAATTATGGGCGATATAATAGACCTTCATATTCATACAAACAAATCCGACGGATTATTTGCGCCAAAAGAAATAATCAAGCTGGCAAAAGAAAACGGCATCAAAGCTATATCCATAACCGACCACGATACGATAGACGGTTATTATGAAGCGTTAGATAATGCAAAATCTGATGGAATAGAACTTGTTCCGGGAATAGAATTAAGCTGTGAAGCGGAAGAAAGAGATATTCATATTTTGGGTTATTTCATAGACGGTAAAAACGAAGAATTCGTCAATTATCTCCATGATATGCGCCACCACAGGAAGCTTAGAATCTACAAAATTACTGAAAAGTTAAACGCGCTCCATATAGAGATATCCGCCGATTCAATATTAAACGATCTCAATAACGCCTCACCGGGAAGGCTTCATGTAGCGCGCAAAATGCTCGAAAAAGGAAAAGTCCATTCGATTTATGAGGCGTTTGCCAAATATATTGGCGAAAACAGCCCTGCTTATGTTAAGAAGAAAAAAATATCCGTTCAGGACTGTATTAAACTAATTCACAATATAGGTGGAATAGCAGTTCTCGCGCATCCGGGCACATATCGCAAAGATCATTTGATCAAAGAGTTTAAAGATTTTGGTTTAGATGGTATAGAAGTATATCACTCCGAACACCAATTCAGCGATATCAAAAGGTATCGGGAAACCGCAAAATCATTAAACCTCCTTATTACCGGTGGATCGGATTTTCATGGTTTACCGGAAGATAAAAGAGAGTTTGGGAAAATGAACGTCCCGTTCAGCCTTCTTGAAAATTTAAGAAAAAGCCTGATAAAATCTATTTGAGGGAATATGCCTGTAAACAAAATTACTCAGCGTCTAAAAAAAACTCGAGACCGGATTACATCGGTTTTGAAATCCATTTTCAATTTCAGGGGCGAAATTGCCGGAGAGTTATATGAGGAGTTGGAAGAACTCCTGATTCAAACCGATATGGGTGCCGATACCGCTCATAAACTCGTTTCAAAAATTGAACTGCACTTATCTAAAAAAGAGAAAAAAGATCCGGAAATCGTTTATGAGGCATTGAAAAAAGAAATCAGGCTAAATCTTACCCGAATTCCGACGGATTTAAAAAAAGCTGAAAGCGGATTGCCGGCAGTTATTTTTGTAATAGGAGTAAATGGTTCTGGTAAAACAACATCCGTAGCCAAACTCGCGAATCTGTTTACCAATAACAAAAAAAAAGTTATACTTGCCGCTTGCGATACATTCAGAGGAGCGGCCATAGAACAGCTCGAAATCTGGGCAAATAGGACATCTACGCAATTAGTGAAACATCAGCATAATTCCGATGCCGCCGCCGTAGCTTTTGATGCGGCTCAAGCGGCGATTTCCAGAAAATCGGATTTTCTCATCATCGATACCGCCGGAAGACTCCATACCAATAAAAACCTTATGGAAGAATTAAAAAAAATAAAAAGGACTTTGGCAAAACTGATTCCCGGCGCGCCTCATGAGATTCTTCTTACCATTGACGCTACTACAGGCCAGAACGCAATACAGCAAGCTAAAATTTTCCACAGTGAATTAAATGTTACAGGTATTATATTGACCAAATTAGACGGTACCGCGAAAGGCGCAGTTGTAATAAGAATACAAAACGAACTGAATATCCCTGTAAAGTATATCGGTTTAGGTGAAGGAATGGATGATTTGATCCCGTTTAACGCAACTGATTTTGTAGATGCACTATTTGAGAAATAATCTAACTATGAGCAATAAAGACGATTTTTTCATGCGCAAGGCAATTTATTGCGCAAAACAAGCCACACGAGCTGTTATTCCAAACCCAAAAGTCGGGGCGGTGATAGTAAAAAACGGGCATATAATATCAACCGGATACCATCGCAAATCAGGCCAACATCATGCAGAGATAATCGCGCTTCTAAAAGCCGGTAAAAACGCCCGAAATTCTACATTGTATGTAACCCTTGAACCGTGTTCAAGTTTCGGTAAAACACCTCCATGTGTAAACGAAATAATCAAATCAGGCATAAAAAAAGTTGTTATTGGGTCTGCCGATCCGAATCCGGTTAATCATGAAAAAAGCACAGCAATACTCCGCCAATCCGGCATAGAAGTAGTATCCGGCGTATTAAAAGATAAGTGTGACGAACTGATTGAGGATTTTCGAAAATATATCGTTACGGGTTTACCGTTTGTTACCGCAAAAGTGGCGCAATCCGCCGATGGGAAAATATCCACCACGACCGGTGATTCCAAATGGATTTCAAATGAAGCGTCGCGCAAAAAAGTTCAGTTCCTACGCGCTAATTCCGATGCGGTTATGGTTGGAGTAAACACGGTAATTAAAGATAACCCATCTCTTACCATCCGGATTTCCAGTTTGAAATTCATTCAGCCATGGAGAATAATTATCGATCCTTTTCTAATTATTCCTGAAACCGCAAATGTCCTGAATGACATTTTTTTTGAAAAAACCGTGCTGGTCGTAAAAAATGAAATCGCCAGCCAATCCAAAGCCCGCAACCTTTCAGAAAAAGGGATTAAAATTATCGGTATTGAATCCGATTCCGATATTATCGATCCAAAATCAATTCTGTCTAAATTAGCTCAATTCCCTATTATGTCTATATTGATTGAAGGAGGCCCTGCTACGCTTGGATCTTTTCTGGATTGTCAATCCATCGATAAAATCCATATATTTATTGCCCCGATGATAATCGGCGGAGCAAACGCGCCCGGTTCTTTCGCCGGTAAAGGTACGCCATTGATTAAAGACGCAATAAAGCTGGATAAAATTTCATGGAAAAAATATAATACAGACATACTTTTAACCGGCTACCCAATTTACAAACAAACAGGCGGCTGATTATGTTTACCGGCATAATTCATAAGGTTTCCAAAGTCAGGCAGATAATTTTTACGGGGATTTACTGCAAACTGACTGTTGAATCTCCTTTTTTACCATCTGAGGTTACGCCCGGCGACAGTATTTGCGTAAATGGAGTATGCCTCACTGCAACTGCAATCGAAAATAATACAATCTCTTTTGATGTTCAATCGGAAACGCTCAACCGTACATATTTTAGCGAGCTAAAACCCGGCGATGCACTCAATCTTGAGCTTGCGATACCGTTAAACGGGCGACTCGGCGGCCACATAGTTCAGGGACACGTGGATGAAATAGGGATTGTAGAGAAAAACGAAAAATCCGGCGATGACTGGATACTGCAAATAAAAGCAGGAAAAAATTTCATTAGCCGGCTTATACAAAAATGTTCTGTTGCGATTGACGGAATAAGTTTAACTGTAGTTAACGTAGGTGAATCTTTTTTTACGGCGCATATCGTGCCGCATACTATTGAAAATACTAACTTAAAATTCAAGAAAAAAAATGATAAAGTAAATCTGGAATCGGATATTATCGGCAAATATATTTATAATTATCTGTCTAATCTCGATTTTGATAAGAATCAATCTCTTTTGAACAAACTAAAGGAAGGCGGTTTTATTTGAAAGTTACTTTATTAAAATATACCTACGAACCGGAACGAACAATAACTCTGGCGGCTAAAATATGCTATTCAGATAAAAGCCTGGATGAAATTTGCGCATCTATAGATACCGAATCCGCATTTAAATTTGTCAGAATGCTTAAATCGCTGGGGCATGAATCCGCTCTTGAGCATGTTTGTTTTACATTCGGCGCAGAAGGAATTTCAAGAGCCGCTACCCATCAGCTTGTGCGCCATAGAATAGCTTCGTATTCTCAGCAAAGCCAGAGATACGTCTCAATGCATAATGCTGAATTCATTATGCCGGATTCGATATTAAACAATAACAAAGCAAAAAGCATTTTCGAAAATTGTATAGAACAGATAAAAACCTCTTATAAAAAACTGATAGCCGAAAATATCCCCGCTGAAGACGCGAGGTATTTACTTCCTAATGCCTGCGAGTCGAATATAGTATTTACTATGAACGCGCGAGAACTGCTCCATTTTTTTAGTTTAAGATGCTGTAGCCGAGCGCAATGGGAAATACGGAACTTATCTGAGAAAATGCTTGAACTGGTAAAAAAGGTTGCTCCGGTAATATTTGAAGATGCCGGCCCCGAATGTATCCGTACATCATGCTCCGAAGGGAAAATGAGTTGCGGTAAATCACTGGATATGAAACGAAAATACAAAAGTACCTGATCACTCCGCCAATCTTTTTTTACCAAAAACCAAACAAATAATTCCTGATAAAAAGAAAAATAGTGCCGATGGTTCCGGCACGGAATTAATATTCATTTCTATTTTTGAAATAGACACGCTTGATTTTGCCGACGACGTATTATCGCCAAAAAACAAAAAATTCGGTATATCATAAGGTTTGTGGCCGCCGTCTAAAGGATTAACCCAGGAGGAATAATTCCTTAAATCGCCGGTTAGCGCCAAAACATTATCTACATATAAACTATACGCGCCGTTAAGAACCTCAAGGGTATATTCGTTCATTAAATACGCAGATATATTCGCGCTTTCAGCATGGGTAAACAGCGGATTATCCGATTGCGCCCAGACTTCATTTTCCCAAAACCCCAGTTCAATTCCCATCAAATCAGCGGTAATCACTAAAAAACTAAAACCTGCCCTATCGTTATATGAATGGGATTCGGAATTTATTTTTACTGAAAAATCCAGCGAAAATCCCGTCTGCCGGTCTAAAACAATCCCGCTCATCGCCGGATGGATATAACCGGATAATCCTGAAGGATCCTGATTAAAATACCCCGCCATAATACTTGCGTAAGTCATAGTATTTAATGTTGTAACTCCACCGGATGCGTTTTGCGAGGCGAAGGATCCGAATATCGGATCGGCTATATAAAGCCACCCCTGAGCAGATGGAGTTTCAATCCCCTCATTTAACGACCCGTCATATAAAACAATACTTTCAGCGCCCTCCGAGCATGAACAGACAACAAAACATAATGATAAGACCATTAATAGTTTACGCATATTTTACCCCGCAATATAATAGGTTAACGAATATACTCTTTATGTTGATTTAGCAATATAAAAACTTAAAATTTTCTTTTTGGAAAAAAATATGCAAAACCTTTTTCGCAATGCTTTGCATTCCGCTATATTATAATATAACACAAAATTTGAAATTAATAAAATTCAGCCGTATAAATTTTTATAAACTTGATTCCACAAGGCGCAATCCGGCAGGATTAATATCTTTAAAAGATTCCGGCTGAATGGATTTTATGCCAGGTGTTATATCCGCTACTACAAGGTGATATGCCCTTACGAACTCAGCTATCAGCTCATTTTCTCCACCGAAAATATCCACATAATCATCTTCTGTGATGGTTTGATCAGCCAGTAAACCTGTCATATGCCAGTTAAACCCACCTGAAGCGGAAATTCTGACAACCTGCGCCTGTAACCTTAATAATTCCGCAAGAGGTTTTATGGGAGCTCCATTGGATATTGCTAAATATGCTTTATAAAGAGCGCTTTCAGAAACAAAAATGTTAGTTCCGTACCCTCTTTTGATATTTTCGCCCTGAATTTCTATATAATCCTTTACTCTAAATAAAAACGGTACCGGATCGTCCAGTTGCAGATCGGTTTGCGTTACGAGCCATATACCGACATAATTTATATCGTCAACAGCCTGCGCATCGCCCGCATGAGTAAAATATTCAATCAGTTTTTCTCCAAGTTTATGGCCCCAGGTATAATCTTCAAGCGATTTTATCTGGTACTTATCTGTTCTCCTGTTAATCGCATCTTGAATTATCCGAGTATGTTTTGCGTTTTCCTGTTCTTCCCATTTTTTTATTATAGATTCGCTCATGCTATCAAGTATTGCAAGAATCTGGCCTGCCATGTGGTCATATTTATTTTTAGGCAGTGAAAGCAGAAACCCTGATATTACCGGCGGAATAAACTCATCTACAAGAGTCAATTTATCCGTTATCGACGGAACCGCTGAGACAATGGTTCGGTACTGGTTTTTGTCCCAAACCAGAATACGGTCTGCGTTATTAAGATAAGCAAGCATCGCAGTATCCTGCGCCAGCTTGGATTTATACGGAACCTTATCATCGGGAGTAATTACAACCACATAATTTTCCGACGGCAATGCGTTCGGGGAATGGAATCCGAAATAAACGGGTATTTTCAAACTTTGATATGATGAATTTCCCGGATGATATGTCAAGTCTATTCTCATATCCGACAACAGCCGGGATGCTGATTGCACATCGTATTTGAGAAATTCATCAAGGCCTTCAATTCCCCATCGGGCAAAACTTGCGGTTAACCCGATATGCAGTTTAGAAGGCGGTTGCCGGGGATTTGTCTGGTAAGGATCATATATTGTACGTGCATAAACATCGTCTTTACGCTTTACCCTGTATAAATTCTCCGGTTTAGGGGTATCCGGCCTTATTCTTTTCGAGATAACATAACTGAGCATTTCATCATAAGCCTTGCTCACCGTTGCCGGGTCGTTCTGAATAGGCGTTGAGGCAAGAAAATTAAGATATGTCTCAATACCCGACCGATTGGCAACCATATTGACAAACGAACTTTTCGACGTTCTCAAATCATGTCTTACGTAAATATTTAAGGTAAAATCATTTGCTAAAAATTCGTTGTATCCCAGATAATGGTACTCGGTCAATCTAACGCCGGGCACTCCTCTTGCCAAAGGTATATCGAGCGCGCCCGAATTTGTCCCGGTAGCAAAAGAAGCGCGTTCCAGTATCGCTGCCTGCTGGGATAATGTAAATGTCTTCTTAAATTTATTGTCTTTTAGCTTCCAGACATTAGTGAAATCAATAAGGTTCGGGTCGCTGTCAATTATCATCTGAAGTTGTTGCGCGGTATTAATAAGGTCAAAAGTCAAAGAACGGATTCTGTCGAGATACGCTTCATCATCGGTCAGCTTCTCCATTCGTCCCAGTTCTTCAAGAAGCTGGTCTGCAAAAGTAGAAGGCGAATTACCGAAGAAGATAATTTTCGGCGGTTTGTTTGTCAGTGAAATTACTTTTGTCTGGAGCATTTTTATAAATTTTATCGTATCATACAGATTGGTATTGCGTATAGCATCGGTTAAAGTCATATCTATCCGCAAACTGTATGCGATTACAATTTCTTCATCAGGATTGAATCCGAGTTTTTCGTAAAAATCGTCGGCGACTTTTATATCATCGTCGCTAACTTTTATCTCAGCAGGCTTATCTGTCTCAAAAAATGCCGAAGCATAAACTGTAGTCTGTTCCTTTTTCAAATCAGGATGATGTTGAGAAAAATCATATTCCTGAATAAACAGTTCAAACGGGTATGACTTGATAATAGACGGGTCCTGATCAATCATCTGCTGAATCAATATTTCCCATAATACTCTATGAGCATCTTTTATACGGTAATGGTTAAAAACGCTCGAAGCGCCTTCTCCCAAAAGAGGTTTTTTCGGATCAATCCATATTATTTCATCTACTGCACCTCTAACCTGTTGCGCGGTAAACTCCCTATTTTGAGGTATATCGAATAATATAATAGACAGATATTCATCGGGATTTTTTTCTCTTATGCCTTTAATCGCGTGAATCCATCTGATTGACGATCCGACTCCATCGGCGAAAAACGGGAGTAATGCCACATTATTCCTTATTCGTTTTGATAACCTTTGAGTTGAAGTTATTCCTTTAAGTTCGGTTTTGTTTACGGCGAGAATTTCGTTTGTTTTGTCCATATTTTCTACTATGATAAGGTCATTCTGATCAAGAATAGCAAAATTCGATTCGGTATTTGAGCCTGTTCTTCTGAATGTATATTCCCGATAGTTCTGGCCGGTTACGAAAGCGCGGGCGCCTTTCCAGAATATTCTGAGATTGCGATATTCGTTGCCGGCAGGTATAGTACACAGAGTGCTGTTTATGTTAAGAGCGTCTCTGAATAAAACTCTCCTGAACCTTTTTATCGTTTCATTACTCGATAATGCGTAATCAATTGTTTTTAGACCGAAATACACGATATTCGCCCCTGCGATAGGGCGCAGTAAATTATCTTCGGCAGGCACAAATTCTGTCTCATTGCCCTGATCCAAAACGATCATATACTTATCGGCTATTTCCTGGGAATTTTTGGAAAACGCCAGATTTTCTTTTATCAGTTTAAAACCGGCATAAATTCTTTTAATCAGCTGTTCGCCGGGGGGACTTCTCAGTCTCCTTGCAAGCGATTCGATTATATCATCAGATACGCCTTCAATATCTTTTGTCAGAGCAACGGCAATTTCATCAGGCGAACCGCTGAAAATATCGTCCAGATTCGCCGATTGGATATCTTTTATCGCCACTGCTTTGCCGCTTTTTACCGCACGTTCCAATTGCGGCAATAAATAATTTTCTGACATCGCAGAATTTCTGAGTTCCGTGGCAAGCTGAGCCTCAATCTGCGTGCCTCTTGTGGCTTGCAAATCCAGATAAGAATTTTTTAGATTAAATACATTTAGATAATCACAGGTCGCTTCATGAGTATTAAATTTAGGAGATATTACCGCATAATTAACGGCTGATTTTTGAAAATGTCTTATAAACCTGTCTTTATGAAACCCTCCGGTTACTACAATCGCTTTGTTCTCGCGGTAATCCCGCAACAAATTTATGGCGTTTTCCAATAGGTATTCATCGCGCTTAACCGCCAGATTATAAAAATTGTCGATTTTACCCAGCAGATCAAAGGTAATAAAACCGGTATCGGGCAATTTTACTGTGATAAGCTGATTTTCAGATATGGTTTTTAATTTATTCACCCATGTTTCAGGCTGGAATTTATCAATATTTAACTTATACTGGGCGAATTCTTCTTTCGATAGTTTCAGCTCAATTAGTTTTCGGAAAATATCGGCAGACTCGGATATTTCGTTGATTTCTTTTAAATCTTTCTCTTTAAGATATACTTCTACTAATTCGGCTTCCAGATTTTTTATCTGATTGTATACTGTTTCAATACTGAGTTTTTTAAATTCGCCGTATTTTGCTACGACAATATTGATATACTCAAACTCTGTTATGTCAACCTGAGTATTTCCGGTTAATTCCTGAATTTTTCCGATAATGGAATCTATCGACTCGTATTTAACAGCGGCATATAACTTTTTAAAAGATCTGTTATTTGGCGGATTATTTGAGATAACCTTGTTCAGGTACTCATTTATTTCTTTTCTGAGTTTAATTTCATCGATTTTTGAAAAAAACGCGATAAAACCGGCAAACTTATTAAATTCCTCATATTTCTCAAGATCAATTAATTCCGATTTGCAGAAATCGCTTAAAGAGATAACGTAGTTTTCCAGCGCAATCGAATCCCGGGCAAACTTTCTGCGCAACTCCTCAATCTCGAGAAATTTCTTCGGGAAAAGGTTGTTTTTTAGTTCAGAGAGCGTATTTTCCATTTCACAAAGGAAAACATCAAACTTATTCCTGACATCGATGGTCTCAAAGAATGCTTTTACGTTTTCGCTGTATAAATCCTGATTCTCTATACCCTCAATTATAAAATCGTAATCCGAAACTATATTCAAATACTCTTCGCCGGAAATAAGTCCGTTTTTTAGATATTTAGCGCATATCTTTTCCGTTATTTCTTTCGGGGCAAAACATCTCAGGTGAGAAAGGTTTAGATTGCCGGAACCGCCTTCTGTTAAAACAAGCCGGTATCCCTTGTCTTTGACCAAATATTCTATTACGCGCGCTATACTGTCTTGAGCCTGATAGTTGTAATGAAAATCGTTAATCAAAACAAATGTGACTTCAGCTTTCTCACTGTGCTTTTCAGAATCGATTTTTCCGTATATGGCAGGAATTTCAAATCGCGAAGCGGAATTCTCCGAAGCGTAGGAAAAAGAGAACAAACCGGATAATATTAATATAATCGGTATGATTGCTAACCTGATTTTTATCATCGGCATTATTTTCATCATTTTAGAAGTTATTTGTTATATTAATAATACATTATTTTGAGTACAAAATCAATTTGATTATGTTTCCTGCAAACAGCATTTTTTGTTTTTCGCATCGAATCATGTAATTTTTAAATATATTAAGGAAATAAATCTTCTAATTATATTCTGCTTTTGATATTATCCACAAGAAAACCCGCAGGGACTCGTAATAAATGAAAAAACCCGTTATTTTTTTAACATCAGCTATTTTATTAACAGCATTGTATGTATTTATCCCTTTTGAATCAATAATCAAACTATTTTCGATATTCAGCTATGACGGAAAAATAGATATTCCAAACATTGTGATTCTCGAACTTTTGTACCGTGCAATTGCGCTTACGGCAATAGGAATCCTGTTTATTTGCCGATACAGGTTGAGCACTATAAAAAAATGCCTGCTGTTAATTGTTCAAAAAATAGAAACGACTTCGTCAGGCAAATGGTTATTTTATATGATTCTTGTTGCTGTCCTTATAAGAGTTGTACTGTTGAGTTTGTTTGATAACCGTCAGGTAAGCGATTTTATGGAATATCACGAATACGCAAAAAATATCGCTGAAGGAAAAGGTTATATCCGTCAGGGTAATCCGACGGCATGGTTCCCTATAGGTTACCCGTTAGCGCTTTCGGTTTTATACAGTATATTCGGAGCAAATGAACTATATGGAAAATTATTTAACATATTAATCAGTCTGATGATCGTAACTCTGATTTTTAAATTATCCTGTATGATATTCAATGAAACCACAGCAAAACTCGCTTCTTTTTTCTTTGCTTTATGGCCAAATTTTTGCGCGTATACTCTTTTGCTGAATACTGATTTGTTTTTTACTTTTTTGCTGACGGTTCTTTTGTATTTGCTTGTTCTTTTACATAATCCCCGTTTTAAGATATTGAAAGTGTTTTTTTGCGGTATTATTTTTGCCTGCGCAACCCTTACGAGGTCTCTGCTTGTACTATTTTCCGGCGTTATATTAGTTTATATCGCGTCTTTTGCGGGAAAACTGTTTACAATTCGATTTTTAAAACTATCGGTTATATTTTTTGCCGGAGCGATTATCATTTTTTTACCGTGGTGGATAAGAAATTACAATCAATTCGGCAAATTTATTCCATTATCTACCAACGGCGGTTTTAATTTCTGGCTTGCCAATGTTCAACTGCAAAAAGGAAACGACCCGACAATCGATCCCGCGAAATGGCCGGAAACCGAATATGATATCAACCGGTTCGGATACCAATCAGGATTAATGGAAATCAAAAACAACCCCTTTCATTTTGTCAGACAAATACCTGTTAAAATACTGAACCTTTTTATAAAAGATATATCCGGCTTTATCTGGATATCGGAAGGCATAAACAACAGTAACTTAAAAAAAACTATCCTGAAAATATTTATAATCATTTCACAACTTTATTACCTAATAATGATTACTTTGTTTTTACCGGCAATATATTTTTTTTATAAAACCCATAAACCCACAAAAGAGAATGTCCTGTTAATAGGAACAGTTCTTTATTGGATAATTTTTCACAGCATTTATTTCGGTAAAGACAGGTTTCATTTGCCTCTCATACCGGTAATTGCCGTTTTTTCTTCTTACGGTGTATATTATCTGATTACTAAAAATATAACAAACAAGGAGACCGATTAATTATGGAGAATCTTATAATCATCGGGTCAGGCCCTGCGGGACTAACAGCCGCTATATACAGCGCCCGTGCAAACTTTTCACCTCTTGTTATAGAAGGATTGGGTTCCGGAGGACAACTTATGACAACAACCGAGGTAGAGAATTTTCCCGGTTACAAAGACCCAATACTCGGACCGGATCTGATAGAAAATATGCGCATCCAAGCGCAAAGATTCGGCGCTCGGTTTGAAACAGGAGATATTATAGAAGTAGATTTCAATAAAGAACCTTTTACTTTAAAAACAGAAGATAAAACATTCCATTCTCATGCGATAATAATCGCTACCGGCGCGGCGCCGCGCCGGTTAAATATCGAATCGGAAACCCGTCTATGGGGACATGGCGTCTCGTCCTGCGCGACATGCGACGGCGCGTTTTTCAGAGGTAAAGAAGTTGTAGTTGTCGGCGGTGGCGACTCGGCGTTGGAAGAAGCTATTTTCCTGACTCGTTTTGCGGTTAAAGTAACCGTTGTTCATCGGCGCAATCAGCTTAGAGCTTCCAAAATTATGCAGGATAGAGCGTTTTCAAATAAAAAAATTCACTTCTTATGGGACAGCGTAATAGAAGAAATTCTTTCGGATGGAAAAAATATTGTGCGGGGATTGAGAGTTCTAAACTTAAAATCCAATGAGGTATTCGAATATCCATGCGATGGAGTATTTCTGGCTATAGGTCATATCCCAAACACAAAAATATTTGAAAACCAAATAAATATGGATAACGGTTATATAATTGTAAAAGAGCCGTCAACCCAAACAAATATTGAAGGTATTTTTGCCGCCGGAGACGCAGTTGACTATATTTATCGTCAGGCAATTACCGCCGCAGGTATGGGATGCAAGGCGGCTCTTGATGTTGAAAAATATTTATCCGAGAAAAATATCTGATTTCACATAGATATTAATTTGAAAAAATCTTCTTCTTTATTTGAGGTGCAATATTTCACAAACCGCCGTGTAAGCATGTTTTCGAGTTTTCTCTTCATCTGGTCGTCAAAAACATCGAGCCATTCGATTTTACCGCCCGCCATCGTATCATGCCCGCCAGCTTTGCCGAGAGATCCCACAAGTTTGCGGGCAAGCAAACCTGCTTTTGCCCTCTGATTGGTTGCCCGTAAAGACATATAAAGCGAATTGTTATTCCAGCCGGTACACATTGACCACCTGATATTTTCACAGGTAAGAAGCAAATCGGCAATCTGATGAATATAATCCGCCGCCGAAATTTCACCGAGATGAACATAAGCGATATTGTTATCGGTATAAGCATTGTTTAGCCCTCTTGCAAGCACAGAAAAATATTCCCTGTTATTTTTCGGATGCATTATCCATGACAATATTTTTTTGCTCGCTTTAGGGAATAAATTGATACAAGCTTCTTGATCTTCTTCGGAAGCCTCCCGTCCAAGATCCTGCGTTTCAGAACTTATGCCGTAATACATGGCTGTCGCCAGAAATTTAGGTATTGAAATTTTATCCGTAACAAAATATTCATGAAGAATAGTTACCGTAGCGCCTATTTCCGTCCGAACATCAAGAAAAGGTATTTCTGCGGGAATTTCTTTTGTTTTTAAAGGGTGATGATCAATTATTATATGGGGTTTGATATCCGATGGAAACGAATTGTTGCCCCCAGGCTGTGTATCCACAAGCGCGAATATGGAATCTTTATTTATCGTTATCTTGGAAAGGTGTACTAGATCGATTTTAAGATGTTTCACCATAGCTTTATTTTCAGCCCTTGCTATGATGCCTCCATAAACAATTACGGAATTAACATTAAACTTTTTTTTCACAAAATGCTGTAATGCCCATCCGCTTGCAATAGCGTCAGGATCAGGGTTGTCATGCAGAAATATTATCAGCTCTTTCTTTCTGCCGAATAATTTTGAAGATATACCTGATTTCTCTTGAAATAATTCGTCCATTGACTATTTTATTTTTTCCGTATCAAATCCGGCACGCGCAACAATTCATTGGCGTCGGCAATATCTCTTATAGGCACAACAGCGGATGAAATATTTTTATTTGTTAAAGCCCATTCCAACGCACCCCGTATTGTTCCTTTATGAGGTGATGGTATATCCAGCAATCCAGCGTCGATATACTGAGCTATTATTCCTATATTTTTTTTGGCTCCTTCTTCTAAAAGAGGATTCATCAATTTATGGTTTCTGTAATTATACGCTACCATCATTGTGTCATACTTGCCGCAATTTATGATTTCTTTGGTTACTTCGGTTTCGTTCAGATGGCAGGTTATTCCCAGATATTTAACTTTTCCCGCTTTTTTCAGTTTATTGAACGCGTTGAAAGTAGGTTCATAAACAACCTGAGTTTTTCTTCTGGCGCCCCATACCTGAATTATTTCTATGGTTTCAATACCTAACCGTTTGAGGCTTTCCTCAACCGATTTTACCAGATCGGTTTCATTGATTGTTTCGTTTACTTCCCATTTTGTCGCTACAATCAGCTCATTTTTGCGGTATTTGAGCACTTTTGCGATAAGTTCCTCGCTGTTTCCGTACATCGGTGCGGTATCTATGAAATTCAGGCCGAGATCCATAGCGTAACTTAATACCGCAGGGTCTTCAAGCAATCCTCCGTTAAACCCCACCTCGGAAAGGACAAGATCGGTTTTACCGAGTTTGCGGTAATACATTTTTCCTTTTTTTTCAGCTTTGACATCGGCTAACTGGGCAAATAACTGCGAAGAAAACAAATCAAAACCCGATAAACATAATCCCGCGCCAAATATACCCAGAGACGCCTTTTTTATAAATTCCCGTCTGTTTATATGTTCATATAAAAATCTATCATCCATTTCTCCAACCTTTTTTTTATAATCGATTTTAAGGTTTAATCATCTTCAAGAAAGATTGATTTGTCAATTATAATTTATCGATATTTATATAAAACAATTTAATTAATCCCGCTATTTATTCATAATTGTATATTTTTATAATTACCAGGCAAAGCAAAATTAAATCTATACCGTACAAAACGCATATCACGGGAACTGTCCTCCTGCAGAATTTCAAAAACTCACACGTGAAAATCAGCGCGGGAATATACAAATGAATCATAAACAAGGCTTTTGTATGACAAAAATATGGATACTTCAAATTATAGAAACAATAAATAATAACCGATATAATTGCCGGAATTACAGCCGGCAGGTATAAAACATTATTTAAACATTTCCGAGCCGATAAGAAAAAACCGATAATAATTCCCGCAAAGGGAACCAAACCGAGAAAAAGAAGAACTTGTGACATAAAAAAATCATTTTTTTTAAAACCGATAAACAATCCGTGATTCTCAAGCCATAAGGTTGCGTACGTCCCTGCCGGGACAGAGTTATATGCGTTATTATAATTTGAGTATTTTGTATTGTAAAACTTATTAAAATCCCCATCTTCGGCAAGAAAAGGCTGAACAAATATTTTTGGATTAAATATAATGAAATCCTTTAAATTTCGCGAACAGGGAGGTTGCGAATTGTAAATACCTGAAAAAATTTTCAGGTCATTCGATTTTATAAAAGGATCCCCGTAAACAATCAGGTTTCTCGCATACCACCATCCCGATATGACTAAAATAACCGTACTGAATACAAGAATAAATCCAGCTATTTTTTTGAAATTGCATATCCCTTTTAAATAAGCAACAGCGCAAATTAAAAAAACTGTTATTACGAGTATAAAACCGGTATATTTTGAAAGAACCGCAAAACCCGTCAATACCCCTAACGCCAGAGCGGATTTGAAAGTATAGCTGTGATTTAATGTAATGTTTATAAAATAAATCAGGCCGAAACTAATAAATAGGCCGGATAACAACTCATTACCGATCATCGAAGCCGCATATATATTCACAGGCATATACATCGCCAGAGCGCATACGAAAACCAACTCCGTCCGGTTTTTAGTAAAATATTTATAACATGCTCCAATCGAAATTAAAGCAAGTATAACCGACATAACCGCAGACAACATTTTCAATCCGACAGCTACAGCGTTTGCGCCTGTTTTTGACATAATATTAAATATTGCGCCGGCAAAAAAATAGTATAACGGAGGCTGATAAAATTCAAAACTGGTTTCCGGCAAAGGAAATTTAGCGTATTGAGCAACAGAAATAATATAAATAAAATGCCAATTTGCATCATATCCTTTCATGATGGGGAATTCCAGCGCATTCGATACACGCAGAAAAACCGAAGGGATCAATATACATCCCAAAACGATTAAAAATACAATACCTCTGTATTTGCGCAAATAATGCGTAATGCCTTCTTGCATAAAATATCCGGTTTTGCTATTATTGAAGATTCATATCAGCCAATTGATATAGATACTACTAATCAATGGGCAACACAACATAATTTTATTATATAAAGGGATTTAATTTGGGCATTCTTGAACAGCCTGACATTAAAAGAGTTGTGGAACTTGCTCTTAGTGAGGATATCGGGCAGGGCGATATCACTTCTATTATAAGCGTTGATGAAAATCTAATTGCCGAAGGCAATTTTATCACGAAAGAAAACATCGTAACAGCTGGTTTGCCTGTAGTAACGGAAATATACCGCCAGATCGGCCCTGAAATATCGCTTGAATTTTTCTGCCATGACGGAGATAAAGTACAAAAAGGCAAACCGATTATGAAAATCAAAGGGTATGCGAGAAAAATATTGGCCGGCGAACGTGTAGCTTTAAATTTTCTACAGCGGATGTCGGGAATAGCTACCCTGACCTCAAAATTCGCCGATAAAATTAAAGGTACGGGAGCGATTCTGCTCGATACCCGCAAAACCACTCCGCTTCTGAGAAACTTTGAGAAATACGCCGTTACCGTAGGAGGCGGCAAAAATCACCGGTTCGGCCTTTACGACCAGTTCCTGATCAAAGACAATCATATTTCAGCGGGCGCTTCATACGATTTCGGCGAAGATATAAAAAAGATTGTGCAGAAAGCCCGCCAATACCGGCCGTATTGCAAAGTAGAGGTTGAAGTAGACAATATTGAACAGCTCCAGATGGTTTTAGAAGCCAAACCCGATATCATTCTTCTGGATAACTTTTCCATAGAAAACCTCAGAAAAGCCGTATCTCTCGCAAAAGACAAAGTTTTTCTCGAAGCGTCAGGCGGCATAACTTTAGACACAATCAGAGAAATCGCCCAAACAGGAGTGGACGGAATTTCTGTAGGAGCGATTACTCATTCCGCCCGTGCAGTAGATATATCGCTGGACCTGGAAATATGCCCCGCAGAGAAATAATTATTCATTATCTGATCAAACACGATTGGGTTTCCGGTTCGCAACTGGCGCAGAAATTATCCATATCGAGAACAGGAGTTTGGAATCATATATCCGATTTAAAACAAAAAGGATACAAAATCGAATCCCATCCGAAATCAGGGTACAGGCTTGTAGAAATCCCCGACGTTTTATATCCTGAACTTGTCAGGTTTGAACTTTATACCGAGATTATCGGGAAAAAAGTTGTGCATTTTCCGCTTACAGTATCTACCAATGACAGCCTTCTTGATCTCGGCGCTCAAGGGTATCCTGAAGGGACAATCGTTATAGCCGAACATCAAACCGGCGGAAAAGGCAGATACGGCAGGAAATGGGAATCTACGCAAAAAAAAAGCATTCTGTTCTCGATTCTTTTGAGGCCTTATGCGGTAAAATTGATGGATTCATATCAGTTCACAATCCTTGCGGCTGTTAGTATTGCAGAGACAATAACCGAACTCACCGGATTTGAGTTTAGAATAAAATGGCCTAACGATATATACTATAACGATAAAAAAATTGCCGGAATATTAACCGAACTGCGCGGCGAAATGGAGTTGATCAATTATATCGTTATCGGTATTGGAATCAATCTCAATCAGGACTTTAGCGATTTCCCCGATCATCTGCCTTCGGCAGGATCCGTTTACCTTGTCACCGGAATATGCCTTGACCGTTTAAAATTCATCAAATGCCTGTTAAAAAAAATCGACCTGTATTATATTATTCTAAACAAAGGCGGTTTTGAAGATATATTCACTAAATGGAAACGGCACTGCGATACAATCGGAAAAAGAATCTCGTTTTCATCAGGCAATGTTTCGGGCACTGGTATTGTAGCCGACATAAATTCAGACGGCGCGCTGGCAGTGCAAAAAGAAGACAACACGCAAATCAAACTCTATTCGGGAGACATACGCATATTATGAAGGTATTCGCAGTCGATATCGGAAACACAAATATACATATCGGCATATATGCTAAAGGCGAAATTTTAGATAAACTCGTGCTTAAACATAATAAATTTCACGATTTTTCCGGTTTGCGGGAAAAAATAGAGCATTGGATAAAATCGAAAAAGGAATATGCAATAAAAGGGGTATCTATTTGTTCCGTATTCGGGCCGGCGAAACCGGTCATCGATGAGATATTTTGCAAATACAACCGGCTGTGGGTTACACCGGATATGCGAGTTTGCGATTTAAATCTGAATTATTCTGCGGATTCCGTTTTCGGAGCGGATAGGTTCGCTAATCTCGTAGCGTTCAGGACAAGGTTCAAAAAAGCCGGCGCCGTAATCGATATCGGTTCGGCGTTGACGTTCGATATAATCGATAAAACCGGTGATTTCAGAGGCGGGATTATCATACCCGGGCCGGAGTTGTCATCCAAATCGCTTCAGATTGAGACGGATAAACTTCCGCAGATCAGGATTAATCCGCCGGCTAAAGAATGGGGGTTTTCCACTGAGGAATGCATAAATTGCGGTATCTGGTACGGTTACAAAACCATAATAGCCGATCTAATAGCCCGGGCGAAAATATCCGCCGGTTCGTCCGATTTTTTTACCGTAGCCGCAGGCGGATTCGATTTGTTCTGGAAATCGGAATTTGGTTTTATTGATTTATACGATCCAAATTTTACTTTAAAAGGCGCAGGCGATATTTACTTCTCAACAAAAGAGTAAGCTCAGGTAATTAAAGGAAGATAAATGACCTTTTACTTAACCTTTTTGAATAGAAAAATCAAACCAAATCCAAGCAAAATCATTAATGAAGGTTCAGGCACAGAAGAACTTTCAGCAACCGTTTTACCGTAAGCTGAAGATTGACCTGCGCTTACCCCCCAAGCATTGTTAGTATCCAAATTTGTTTTTTGAGTATAAGAATTATTTTCGTCTCCCCAATAAATAATTGATTCAGTTCCTTCTCCAGAAGCATCGGAACTAAATATTATATCCAGTTTTCCATCGCCATTCAAATCAGCTATAGCGTTTTCGATAGAACCAATAGTGGGTAATTCGAGCCTATTTTCTGCTGAATAACCAGATGAACTTCCCAAATAAATGTATGAATTTATTAAATAATCTGGATTCCCTGCATTGTCAGTATTGAAATAGTTGCTAAAAACAATATCGAGATATCCATCTTTATTTACATCCGCAATAGAGTTACCCCATGCTCCAAGAGTAGGTAGTTCTTGTTTGTTAGTTTCTGAATAACCGCTTTCACTACCAAAAAAAAATCACTGAATTTAGTCTGGAATCGTATCCATTATTGTTATTACTGAATAAAATATCAAAATAACTATCACCATTTAAATCGGCGATTGAACCGCCACGAGCGCCGATTGTTGGTAATGATGTTCGATAATTTGTAGAAAATCCGTTCGGTGATCCATAATAAATATATGACGATGTAGCTCTTGAACTATTATCTCTATAATTACTGAATACTAAATCATTAAATCCATCAAAATTCAGATCGGCTACCGCACATCCCATTGCGCCAGAGGTAGGAATATTTTCCAAATTGTAACCTTTAAATCCAGAGGAATTTCCATAATAAATATACGAAAATAATTCATATGAGCTACCATCAGTATAATTACAGAAAATTATATCATCATATCCATCTTTATTTATGTCGGCAACCGTGTTTCCATGTGGGCCAATAGCAGGTAATTTTATTTTATTGTTTTCTGAATATCCTAAATCACTGCCAAAATAAATAAATGAATCTGTATAATAAGAACCGTTTAAGCGATTATTACTGAATACAATATCCTCATACCCATCTTTATTAAAATCAAAAGAAAAAGCTAAATCATAAAAAAAGATACTGAAAAATAAAAAAAGATTTAATATATTCTTTTGCATGTCATGCCCTTTTCTGTAATTTATTATTTTTTTACAAATATTATAAAAATTTATGATCGTTATTTTTTTGTAACAAATATTATTTTTTTAAAGTTTTATTTCCATTGAACCCGCTTTTTGTAAATCGAATCCTGTAATAATTTTATTTGAAATTTCGATACCCTTAAGATAGAAAATTTTATATCCATCATTTATAAATTTATTGTATTCATTCTCATTTGGAAGACTGTAAATAAATTTTATACTTTCTTTTATTTTTTCTTCAATGCCGACTTTAATAATTGGTAAATATGCGCCTGAAACGATAATAGATTTTCCTTCTAATTTATGTATTATTTGTATTGATTTATTAATAAACTCATTTTGTTTTTTTCTGCTTTCATAGTCTTTTATAATCATTCCAGGCTCAATGCCTCTTGCGCCGAAATCGATAAAAGAAGAAAAAAGAACAAGCACACAAAAAATATATAATAATTGTTTTTTAAATAGATTACCTAAAATAAAAATTATAAAAGGAATAGTAGAAATTAAGTATGCTGACTCATGAGGTAATTTAACAAAAAGAACAAAGTATGCGAGAATTATTAAAATCCAGAAAATATCATAAGATTTAATGGTTTGCTTTAAAGATAATTTAAATCTTTTCTCTTTAAAGAGGATAAACAAATTTGCAAAAAATATTATTATAAAAGACAAAAAACCAACCTTCCCCCAAACATGAATCGTTGCTTTAGCAATAATCTTACTTAAAGATGGAGTTGCTGTTGTATAGCATTTAAAAAAATCAATTCCGTAAGAATTTATTACAGGGAGATAAATTAATATTGTGACAGCAATTGTAGTGATAAGTAATTTTGAAACCTCACAAAAAGACCTGTTGTTTTTGTAAACAATTATCGGAAAAATTAAAAACATAATAAAATAAGTCAATCTACAACCTATCGAACATCCTAACAAAATTCCCGACAGAAGTATTCGTTCCTTTAAAATAAAATACAGACTCCCCAACATAAAAGTCAAACCCCACACATAATCCATAGAATTAGTACTGTTTACATAAATTATTGGAGTAAAAATAAAACATAAACTTGGAATAATAAAACTTTGTTGATAGAGTTTTTTCCAAATTTGAGCAAAGAAGAAGAATGAAACTGCGCTTAAAAAAGCGGTAAAGAAATTAAATAGAAAGTATCCCTTATTAGATATCAGCGAATAAGTTAATTCTACGAATGGATAACCTGGAAATCTTGAAACAATATATTGTCCCGTATGTGCAATGTGTTTAGCTGATAAAACTATTCTCCATGCATCGGGATCAAGTCCGTATCCATTATTTAAGAAATATAGTCTTGAGATCAAAACTATAAAGGAATAAATGATTGCTGTTGTTGTTTCGTCTAAAAGAAATTTGTTGCGATAATTCATTGCTTATGTTAATTTCTTTTTTAGAAATACTTGATGAATTTTGAAACCGAAAATTCGATACACTTTAATTTTAATTCATATATATTATTCATTATAACACCTAAATTCGATTTTTACAACAAACTTATTTTAAAATAGTTATAATTTTTGTGAGTTTAAAAGAAAAAGATAAATTGACATACAGTAAAAATGACATAAGACACTGTTTTGCTTAAAAATCAATTATTTAAACTTTCTTTACATAGAAAATTTGGTATACCCTTGCCTAATTACCAAATTATACAAAAATGTGGGGACAATTCTTTATCTCTCACAAATAAGCGCGGGCTCAAATAATGTCGGTTAAGGAATCGAGCCCTTCCGGCAAAGGGAGACAGTACCGTATAGCCTGAATCGAGCCGTCTTTTTTCACAATCCGCTCGATCCGTTTGCGTTTCAAAATAGAATGTTCTATTTCTACGTCTTTCTCGATATAAGAGCCGAAAATATATGTTGTCCCTTTTATAAGCACATTTTCCTCGATATAAACCGGATAATCGTCGTTCCCGGTAATTCTTACGCCAGATTCGATTCTGACATAATCCTCAAAAGTAACATTGCCTCTTATGACGGTTCCCGTTAAAAGCTGGCAATGACGGCCGATAGATATTTTCTGGCCGGTATAATTGTCCATGGAACACCCCGACCCGATAAAAGAGTATTCGCCGATAAACACCGTTCCTTCGATATAAGTGTTTTTTTCTATTTTAACGCCTTTTTTTATATGAACGTTTTTTCCTAAATGAACGCCTTTGCCGATAACTATATCAACCGCTTCGCCGATTTTATCCAGTTGGAGTATTCGTTCAACTACGTCGTCATCGATAAAAAAATCGTCTTCATCTTCGACGGAAATTATATCTTTGAGTTTGGCATACACCATTTTACGGGCGATACTTTCCATTTCTTTGAGCACGCTTTTTATATTGAACCCGAGAATCGCCTCATTGCTTTGCGCGGTGGAAATACCTATTTTATACCCGTTTTTGTTTAATATGCTCACAAGGTCGGTAAGATAAATTTCACCCTGAACGTTATCTGTGCTGATGCGGTTGATGTTATTGATGATCGCCTCAGCCTTAAACCCATATACGCCGGCATTGAATTCGGGTATTTCTAAAAGTTCTTTTTTTGAGAAATGGTATTTCCGCCCGACATGTTCGGCGTAATATCCTTTTGAATCGTCGATATTTAAAATATCCTTAAATTCCATTATCCCGATTACTTCTCCGGCATTGCCGGATTCTTTGCCGTCGATATCGTTTTGAGGCACACGCACAACTCTGCCGTAATAATTCTCTAACGGGTCGCCGTGATATATGCCTGTCATGATGATCATATCGTAGTTGGAATTGAAAAAATCGTTTTTTATTTTTTTTACGGCTTCTGCGGTAATCAGCCCCATATCGCCGGGAAACAAAAAAATCGCTTCGACTCTGTCAATTGCGCCTTTTATTGCGTCAAGAGCTATTTGAGCCGCATGCCCCGTGCCTCTTTGTTCTTCCTGATAAGCGTATATTGTATTTTCCTGTTTGCCGATAGTTTCTATAACTTCTCCGGCTTTTATTCCGACAACAATCACCTGATTGCAATTATCAAGCCCGTTTTTTACCGCCAGAGACACCCGCATCACGGATGGTTTACCCCAAATAGTATGAAGCATTTTTGAACGTTCGGATTTTATTCGTTTTCCATGCCCCGCGGCGAGAATCACAGATACAATCCGCGAATCTTCGTTTACGGGAGAACTATATTTATCCAAATATTCTTTGATTATGCTGTCCATAGATTTATCCTTTTGAAATATACAATTTTTTTGTTTTGAATAATCTTATTTTCAATATATTATTTTATTATGCTACTTTACAAGACAACCACATACAGTTTTTTTAATAATCTTTTTCCCGATATTGCCGCCGGCAATAATTTTATCGGAATTCTGGAAACCGCGTCTGAGAAATTCAAATGCGTAATACATTCGTTTTCCCTGATGCCGAATAATTACAATCTGCTTATCGAATCGGACAAAAACACATTAAACGAGTTTCTCAGATATATCAACAGATTATACAGTATCAAGCATCCAATCAAACCCCACCATAACTTTTCAGAGAACAAATTGAAAACGGATATCGCCGTAATAGAAAAAAATTACGCGGCAGTGAAAACCTCTTTCCTTATCCACGCAATACCTGTTTTATCAGGAATTACCGAATATCCAACCGATTATGAATTAAGTAGTTTACCAAATTTTATCAGCTTAAAAAAGAAATTTAATTGGGTTGCAACCGATTACATCTTAAGCCAAGCCAGTAACCGGTTTTTTTTAGCGTATCTCGATTATAAAAAGAATTTTTATCATTTTCTTCAAAGAAACAATATTTATTTTGTTACTATGCCGGCAAAACGCATTACAAATACCGGACAGATTATTTCGGCTGTCAAACAATAAAAAATTCTATCGGAATAGCAAACCGTATAACTTTATTTCAGGATAATTTCCAAATCCGGTGATATTTTTTTGAATTTATCGATATATTTTTCCAATTTGTCGTCAGGCAATCCGGAGTTTTGATAAAAGTTTTTCAAATTCAGATAGAATTCTTTACGAAGCGGCTGAATCTCTATCGCTTTGATAAACGACACTTCCGCCTTATCCGGCATTGAACAACCGGCATAAGCTATTCCCAGAGCGGAATACGCCTGGGCATAATCGGGGAAATTTTGCACGGATTTTTCAAGAAACTCTTTCGCGGTATGAAAATCTTCCCGGTCAAGGTAAATCACCGCAAGATTATATAGAGTGAAAGGGTTATCCTTATTTAGTTTCAGAGAATATAAAAAGGTATTTTCCGCATTTTTTCTGTCGTTTAATTTATAATAGCAAAATCCAAGCCCGTTAAGCGCGCCCACTTCATTCGGAAATTCAGAAAGTATTTTTTGATACAGTTGTTTTGCTTTATGATAATCTTCTTTTACGGCATAAGATTTGGCAAGATTCCCTATTGTTTTACTGTTAACGCGCATATTTTTTGAAGTGTAGCTCCATAATACCGTATCGTTTTTCCATACCGTATTTCTCGCAATAGATAAGGATACAAACGAAACAACAATACAAATAACAGAGACGAGTGTAATTTTCAGGTATTGTTTGCTCAATGTGTTTAAAACAAATCCTGCGGCAATGGCGGCTCCAATCATAGAATTATACATAAATCGATCCGCCATTAGGGCTGTTATGGGAAATATATTGCTTACCGGCAAAAGATACAGAAGAAAAAATATCAAACCGAGAATTATTTCTTTCCTATTCCTAAAAGCGAAAATCAGACGTATGAAAATCATTAAAATCACAATTGATACAAGCGTTTTTGAATTAAACATCGAATTCGGGACTGCGATATCATATTCTACCGACAGATTGACCGGAAGAAAGGTATTGAAAATATACCTAACATAGACTTTCACCATTGCCGCAAAATTAGTGTATATTGCTCCACCCCAATAATTTGTCTGCGCTATTTGCCCAATTATCTTGTTTCTGATTACAAAATACGCCGATGCCAAAATAATATGCGGGATAACCATAATCAAGGTCGTCTTAAACGGCTTGGATTTCATGAAAAAAAACGAAACCATCAACATCACAGCAGGAATTATAACGGATACTTCTTTGCTCAACAGAGCAGGTACAAATAAAATTATCGAGCTTAGATAAAACAACCTGTTGTTTATGCCTTTAACAAAACAGATTAATGTTAAAACGCCAAAAAACGATGACAAAAGGTCGCTTTGAGCGGAAATCCAGTTTACGGTTTCAGTTTGCACAGGATGAACGGTGAAAATCAAGCTCGCGATAAAAGCGATTCGATAGTTGCAAAGAAGCAAATATATCAGCCAGAACACAATCATGGTATTAATTATATGCAATTTGAGGCTGAGCAGATGGTATCCGTAAGGCGATAACGAAAATATTTTGTATTCGATTGAATATAGCAGAGTCCTCAGAGGCCGGTAAATATGAAATTTTGCTTCCGTATCCTGCGCCTTCGGGCTGTCTGTAAAAAAGAGTTTCCAGTTGCCTATATCTCTTATGGCAGGGTTATTCAGGACAAAGGAATGGTCGTCGTATACGAAGGTATTATTAATTGAATTTGCGTAGTTAATTAGCGCAATAAAAACCAGAACGCAAATTCCCATAATAATTTTAAAATTAATCTGATTGGCGCTTATATGTTATCAATCCTCAGGCTCAATATGTATGGTAACATCAATTACATCTTCAAATTTAGCCAGCAAATCGCTCGATACTTTTTCCGCTATATCATGCCCTTCTTTGACAGTAATATCTGAATTAACATTGACGTGTATATCAAGGAAAATGGAACTGCTGTAATAGCGTGCTCTTAAATTATGAACCCCTTTCACTCCCTCGATTTTATTTATCTCGTCAATAATCTCTTTCTGTAAAGACAGCGACGGCGACGTATCAATAATATCCTTAAACGATTTAAATGCGATTGAAAAACCGACCTGCACAACAAAAACAGCTATGATCAATCCCATGTATTGATCCATAATATGCAGATTCGGATAAAAATAAGCGCATCCAACGCCAAATAAAGCCGCAACGGATGAAAATGCGTCCGATCTGTGATGCCATGCATTCGCTATCATGCTCTGGCTTTTTATTTTTTTACCGGTAAAAACTGTAATCCGATAAAGATATTCTTTTGCCATAATGGAAACAACTGCCGCAATAATGGCGATTAACCCGACCTTCGGGTGTTCAATATGAACATAAATTGTTTTTACGGCGCTAAACCCCATCCATACGGCAAGAATAACCAGTAAAACGCCTATAACATGGGCTACATAATTTTCTATTTTGCCGTGCCCGTATAAATGATTCACGTCTCTGGGTTTTGCGGCTATTTTCAGCCCGAAAACCAGCAGAACGTCAGTAACCAGATCAGACATGGAATGAATTGCATCAGCTACGAGTGCAAAACTGTTTCCTATTATTCCGGCTATTAATTTTAGGACTATCAACGCACAATTTATAACAATACTGAATATTGTTACATCCAAACCTTTTTTCAGGTTTTGCTGTTGGAACTGCAAATTATTTTCAAAAGTTTCGTTGATTAATACCATGATTTTAACCCTTAGCAGATTAAGATATAAATTTATTCGGGTTTTAATCCGATTATTATATTAAAAAAGAAAATATACTAAAATAAAAAATGAAAAACTACTATAAACTCTTACAAATAGATCCGTCCGCAGAACCGGCGATTATCAAATCGGCATACAGAACCATCATGCTTAACCTTAAGAACCACCCCGACTGCGGTGGCGATACCGCTTGCGCTCAGGAAATTAACGAAGCATACAGCATATTGAAAGATCCGGTTAAGCGCAAAGAATACGATAAGAAAAATTTTTATATAATGCAGAACGAATCCTGTCCGAAAGAAAGCAGGCGGTTTTATTATATGCGATGTTATTTCTGCTCAACCATAAACCGGATTGATTTCAATTCCACAAAAACACATTTAAAAACGATAAAATGCGGAAAATGCCATTCCCCTTTTTTCTCCGATACTGCCGATATTCATAAACTGCGCACCCACAAACGAAAATATGAACGGTTCAAATGCAATTTCGATATCTCAATCCAGTTGAAATTCAAAGGAGAAATATACAAAGGAACCTGCATAGATATTTCTTCCAACGGATTACGGTTTTATACCGAAACGGAACTCAAGGTTGATCAGATAATAAAAATTCAGTTTAAGCATAATGGGTTTCACGCTATTGCAAAAATTATCCGCGTAAAGAACCTGATCGACGATCACAAACAAATAACAGAATGCGCCGCAACATATATAGAAGCAAGATACGATAATAAACCCCTGAAAAACTGAGCTAAATTTGCACTTCTTTAACAAAAGCGAGGTTATGTTCCAGTTTGCTGAGTTCGTGGGTCAGTTCAGACTCTTTATTGCGTTCTTTAGCCACCACATCGGCGGGAGCATTATTGACAAAATTCTGATTGCTCAATTTCTTTTTAACAGACTCGAGAGCGGATTTTATTTTACCGATTTTCAATTCTATACGCTGAATTTCCTTTTCTTTATCAAACCCGCCCTCAAGAGACATATAGATTACACTTGAGCGCACTATAGATGAAGGCAAACCTGATTTTGGCATAAAGTTACAGTCAATATCTATAGATGAAGCGTTCAGAAAACGCGCCATACTTACGGTTTCTTTTTTAAGGAACTCAAGTTGCCTGCCGGTTTCAGGTTTTATGAAAAATTTCATTTTTATACCGGGAGGAATATCGTATTCGCTCCTTATATTTCTTCCGGCGGAAATCAGGTCGTATTTTAGATCGACTTCAGATATCAGTTCGTCATCTATCAGAGTTTTATCCGATTCCGGCCAGACAGAAACCATAATGGATTTATATTCATTAAGTTCGGTATCCTGAGGAAATATCGCATGCATAATCTGCCATAATTCTTCTGTTATAAAAGGCATAAACGGATGAAGGAGTTTTAAGGTATTATTCAAAACCGTAAACAGTACCATAAGAGTATTTGTCTTCTGAGACTCATTATCGCCATAGAGAATAGATTTTGCGGATTCGATATATTTATCGCAATAGCTATGCCAGAAGAAATCATATATTATCTGAGCGGCTTCATTTAGCCTGAATTGCTCCAAAGCGGCAGTAACATTATCAATGGTTTTATTCATTAATCCGAGAATATATTTGTCGTCATAAGTAAGCGTTTTAATATCAGGTTCTGAGAATTTGCATGTTTTATCGCTGAAATTCATCATTAAAAAACGCGATGCGTTCCACAGTTTATTGGCAAAATTGCGCCCTATTTCAAATTTGCTCGGCGACAAATACACATCCTGCCCTTGAGCGGTAATCAGAATTATGGAAAACCTAAGCGCATCCGCGCCGAATTCTTCGATCACATCGAGCGGATCGATAGTATTTCCAAGCGATTTGCTCATCTTGGTACCTGAGGAATCTCTAACCGTACCATGCAGATACACATTGCTAAATGGAATATCGCCCATGAATTCCAAACCGGCCATAATCATTCTCGCAACCCAGAAAAACAAAATTTCCGGCGCTGTTACCAGCGTATTTGTCGGATAGAAAAATTGCAAATCCGGAGTTTTTTCCGGCCAGCCAAATGTAGAAAATGGCCATAGCCATGAAGAGAACCAGGTATCGAGCACATCGTTATCCTGAACAAGCACTTTAGAGTCGCATCTAGGGCATTTTGCCGGTTTAGACCTGTCAACAGCAATTTCACCGCAATCTTTGCAATACCATACCGGTATTCGATGCCCCCACCATATCTGGCGCGATATACACCAGTCACGAATATTTTCCATCCATTCAAGATAAACTTTCTCCCAGCGTTTTGGGATAAACTTAATTTTCCCGTCTTTTACAACCTCAATGGCTTTTTGGGCAAGAGGTTTCATTTTTACAAACCACTGTTTGGATTCCCGCGGTTCTACAACGGAATGGCATCTGTAACAATGCCCTACGGCATGGAAATGTTTTTCTATTTTTTCAATAAGCCCTTGCGCTTTAAGGTCTTCAACAAGTTTTTTTCTGCAGTCGAATCTGTTCATCCCCGCGTATTGACCGGCATTTTCATTCATTGTGCCATCAGGATTCATTACATTAATTGAAGGCAATTCATGGCGTTTACCCATTTCAAAATCATTCGGATCATGGGCGGGAGTAACTTTCACAATACCTGTTCCGAAAGAAGTATCCACATAAAGATCTTCGATGACTTCAAGCATTCTGCCTAAAACAGGCAATTTCACCTGACGCCCTCTAAGGAAATTCAGGCGTTCATCTTTAGGGTTTAAGGCAACAGCGGTATCGCCAAGCATTGTTTCCGGCCGCGTAGTAGCGACAGTGATAAATTTATCCGTACCGTCAACGGGATATTTTATATAATACAACGCGCCTTCTATTTCCCTGTGTTCGGCTTCTTCATCGGATAATGCGGTAGCACATCGCGGGCACCAGTTGATAATATAGTTTCCCTGATAAATCAATCCTTTATTATAAAGGCGCACAAAAACCTCAATAACTGCCTGGCTGAGCCCTTCATCCATAGTAAAACGTTCTCTGTCCCAGTCACAGGAACAACCGAGTTTTTTCAGCTGGTTTATAATTTTTCCGCCATATTCGTTTCTCCAATTCCATACCCGTTCAATGAATTTATCTCTTCCAAGATCCTCGCGTTTCATTCCTTCTTTTGAGATTTGTTTTTCAACCATGTTCTGGGTAGCTATACCCGCATGATCGGTTCCCGGCATCCAGAGAGTATTGTACTTCTGCATTCTTCGCCAGCGGATAATAATGTCCTGAACCGTATTGTTTAGGGCATGCCCCATATGCAAAGCTGCAGTAACATTTGGTGGCGGTATCACTATGGAATACGGTTTCGAGCCTTTTTTGGAACTTGTATGGGCGAACTTGTTTTTAATCCAGAATTCCGACCATTTATCTTCAGTCTCTTTTGGAGAATATTGCTTCGGGATATCCATATTATATATAAATAACTCCTGAATAGGTTTTTATTGTAAATTGCATTGCTCATCTTTTAGTAATTTATATTCAACACTATCCGAAAGCGCCCCCCAACAAGCCTCAATTATGTTTTCAGACACCCCGACTGTACCCCATATTTTCCCGTTGCTTTGCGATTCAATAAGCACCCTCACTTTAGCGGCTGTGCCTTTAGTTCCCTCGATGACCCTTACTTTAAAATCCACAAGTTCCATCGATGATAAGTTCGGATAAAATTGCTCAAGAGCTTTTCGCAAAGCCTGATCCATGGCGTTGACAGGTCCATCACCTTCGGCAACAGTATATTCGATCTTATCTTTGACTTTGATCTTGATAGTGGCTTCGGATGTTAATTTTCCATCCCGTGACTCAACAATTACCCTGAATCCCATGAGATCAAAAAAATTATCGTGTTTAGACATAGTTTTTCTTACAAGAAGCTCAAAAGATCCTTCAGCCGCCTCAAAGTCGTAACCTTCATGTTCGAGTTTTTTTAATTTCGATAAAATATCTTTAACCTCGGGAGTATCTTGCTGGAGGTTTATATTAAGTTCCTTGGCTTTGAGGAAAATATTGCTTCTTCCTGATAACTCCGAAACAAGAACTCTCCTGTAATTGCCAACACGTTCCGGGTTAATATGTTCAAAACTGACAGGGTTCTTTTGAACGGCATTGACATGCATCCCTCCTTTATGGGCAAACGCGGATATGCCGACATAAGGATCGGAACTGTTATGCCTTCTATTGGCAAGCTCATCGACAAACTGAGATACTTCACACAATTTTTTCAACTGCTCGTCAGATATCAGATCGATTCCATATTTTATTTTCAGATTCGGTATAACGGTAATCAAATTTGTGTTTCCGCATCGTTCGCCAAACCCGTTTATGGTACCCTGTATCTGCTCAATGCCATTTTCAACCGCAAGAAGCGAATTTGCTACAGCAAGACCGCTGTCATTATGGCAATGTATACCCAATGGAATACTTATAACTTTTTTTACTTCAGAAATTATATTTACCAGTTCGCCCGGCATAGTTCCGCCATTAGTATCACACAATATTATGCAGTCGGCTCCGGCACTCTGAGCGGATTCAAGAGTTTCGAGAGCGTATTTCGAGTCCGCCTTGAATCCATCAAAGAAATGTTCGGCATCATAGAATGTTGTTCTGCCGTTGGATTTGGTAAAATGAATACTGTCGTAAATCATATCGAGATTTTCATCCAGAGTGGTTTTCAATATTTCAAGCACATGAAGCGTCCAGCTTTTACCGAACATTGTAACCACTTCTGCTTTCGAATCAAGCAGGCTTAATATATTGGCATCCTGTTCCACGTTAATATTAGCCCTTCTTGTTGAACCGAATGCGGCAATTTTAACCGATTTTAATTCATGGTCATGTATTTGGTTAAAAAATTCAATATCTTTTGGATTAGAACCGGGCCAGCCTCCTTCGACATAATGGATTCCCATTTTATCTAATTCAAGAGCTATTCTTATTTTATCTGCAACGGAAAAAGATATCTTTTCACCCTGTGAACCATCGCGTAACGTAGTATCATATATTTTTACATTCATCAGAAAATTCCTTCTCAATCTTATCCGAACAAACCGGATACATTTATATTTTTTCTAATTCAAACTCATCATGCAACACTTGTGCCGCTTTAACCGCGTTTTTCTCATCAATGGTGCATGAAATTTTAATCTCAGATGTACTGATCATTGAAATATTAATATTCGCTCTGGCAAGAGCCGAAAACATGCGCGAAGCGACTCCAGAATGGGACCGCATTCCTATTCCGACTACGGAAATTTTGGCGATATTTTCATCTTTATGTATGCGTGAAGCGCCGACTTCTTTAACAAGCTCGTCGAGCATCGGTTCGATCCGAAACACGTCATTTTTTTCCATTGTAAAAGATATATCTGTATATCCTTCTTCAGCAACATTTTGCACAATCATATCTATATTAATGTTATGATCCGCCACTTTTTTGAAAAGTTTAGCCGCTATTCCCGGCTGGTCCGGCAGATGCGACAACGTTATTTTAGCTTCCGCAGTATTTACGGTAACACCTCTTATAACAGGCTGTTCCATATCGCTTGTCTCCTTAACGATAAAAGTTCCTTCAGAATTATTAAAACTTGATCTTACACATAAAGGCACATTATATTTATTGGCAAATTCCACAGACCGTATCTGGAGAACTTTAGCGCCGAGGCTTGCCATTTCAAGCATTTCCTCATAGTTTATTTCCTTAAGTTTTTTTGCGGTTGGCACAATTCTCGGATCACAGGTATATACACCGTCCACATCGGTATATATCTCACATAAATCAGCTTTTATAACTGCCGCAAGCGCGACTGCGGTAGTATCGGACCCGCCTCTTCCGAGAGTAGTTATATCATTTTTTATATTCATTCCCTGAAACCCTGCGACAACCACAATTCTGTTTCTTGCCAGTTCTTCCTGCATTTTATCGGCTTTTATTTCAAGGATCCGCGCTTTAGTATGAACATTATCGGTCATAATGCCTACCTGAGGGCCGGTTAATGATATGGCGTCTTCTTTGAGTTCGTGAATCGCCATAGCCAAAAGCGCAACCGATATTTGTTCTCCGGTTGATATGAGCATATCCATCTCTCTGTCGGAAGGCCTTTTAGTGATTTGCTTGGCAATATTGATAAGTCCGTCAGTGGTTTTGCCCATCGCGGATACGACAACGACAACATTGTTTCCTTTTCGTTTGGTTTCAACCACTCTTTTGGCTACATTCATTATTTTTTCAGAATCAGCTACTGATGAACCTCCAAATTTTTGAACAATAAGTGCCATAATTTTATTGACTCCTAAATATTTTTATTGCGCCGTAAATATTGACATTAAATTATACCCATCCTGTAAACCATAGGCGCCTTTCTTAACAGACTTCTCATTAAACTCTATAACGTTATCCCGTTCTATTCCGTATCCCATAATTGCAAAAGGAACTGGGTCACCCACATGTTTCTTTACCGCAATAGGAGTAGCATGATCCGGCAAAATCATAATTCGCCATAAAAAATCGTTTCTGGACAATTTGTCGAGAATATATCCTACAACGTCCTCATCAAATCTTTCTATAGCCCTGATTTTTTCTTTAAGAGCTCCACTATGCCCTGCTTCGTCAGGAGCTTCGATATGAACGAAAACAAAATCATGGTTTTCCAGACAGTCAACGGCATATTTTGCTTTTTGCTCATAATTTGTGTCGAAATACCCCGTAGCACCGGGTACATTAATCACATCAAGCCCTGTAAGTTTAGCTATCCCTTTAAGAAGGTCGACTGCGGATACCATTGCGCCAGTCATTTTGTATTTCTCTCTAAAAAGGGGCAACTGTGGTTTTGTACCTTCGCCCCAAAACCAGATTGCGTTTGCCGGGCATTCATTTAAATCAAGTTTTATCTGGTTTATTTCATGACGCTCAAGTAATCTTGAAGCGGTTTCCATTACATTATATAAAAATTCCGCGCCTGGACCCACTGGTAAATTAGCTTCAATACTTTCTCCGACAATATCATGAGGCGCAACACATTTAATTTGATGTAAATTTTTATGAATTATTTTTTCATTTATCACGGCTATATGCCTGTATCCGACGCCCGGATAAAATTTTATTCCTTCAATACCGAGATTACTGTTTAATAACTCAATCAGTGCTCCGGCCTCTATTGTAGAAATATGGCCGGCGCTGTAATCGACCATAATATCTTCCGCTATAGTTACCAGATTGCACCTGAAAGCAACTTCACCGGGTTTTAAGTCGATTCCTTTACTTGCGGCTTCAAACGGCGCTCTTCCGCAATAATACTTTTTAGGATTATATCCTAAAATCGATAAATTTGCAACATCGCTTCCCGCGACCATCCCATGAGGTATAGTCCGTGCAAGTCCACACCTACCGTTAGTGGCGATTTCATCCATATTCGGTGTTCTGGAAAACTGAAGAGGCGTCAATCTGTTAAGGTTTTCAAGCGGGTAATCAGACATACCATCGCAAACACAAACTACATATTTCACTACCCCGACTCCTGATTTTTCAATCTTCCATTCGTATATATAAGGTTTTTTCTTTGATTACATCCAGTTTATCAATTTCAAGCAAAGCCTGGCGCACATCCTTTTCTCTGGCATGATGGGTCAGCATGATCAGCGGCACAACATCACCCACTCTTCTTTCTTTCTGATAAACATCAGATATGCTGATTTGCTGTCTTCCAAGAATACCGGCAATCTGAGCAAGAACACCCGGCTGATCGGTAACCTGAAACCTTATATAATACCTTGTTTCAATATCAATAATATTTTTTACAGGAACTTCGCCTTTCTTTAACGGAAAATCATTTCTTTTTAATAGCGAATTCCCGGCAATTCCTCTCGCGATATCAATAACATCAGCCATGACAGCGCTTGCTGTCGGAAACTGGCCTGCGCCTCTGCCGTAATACAAATTATTACCCACAATATCGCCTTTTACAAAAACAGCGTTATATGAATCCATCACCGATGCCAAAAGGTTTGTATTCGAAATTAATGTCGGATGCACCCTCAATTCAACCGTGCCGTCGATACATTTGAATATAGCCAGAAGTTTTATTATATAACCGAATTCCGCGGCATATTCGATATCCATATCTTTTATCAGGCTTATTCCTTCCGTAAACACATCGTTCATGGAAAAAAAACAGCCTGAAGCGAGCGAACCGAGCAATAATAATTTGTGGGCGGAATCGATTCCTTCCACATCAAAAGTCGGATCCGCTTCCGCATATCCAAGCCTTTGCGCTTCAGCTAAAGCCTCTTGAAAAGAGACTTTATCTCTGGTCATTTTAGTTAAAATATAATTCGCTGTTCCGTTTATAATTCCGTAAATGTTGAGTATCTTATTCGCGGCAAGGCCTTCACGCAATGCCTTTATCACAGGAATACCACCTGCAACGCTTGCTTCAAAACCTATTGCGCCTTGACTTTGGTTTACCTGATTAAAAATATCATCGCCATATTCCGCAAGAAGAGCTTTGTTAGCGGTAACTACCGATTTGCCATTGGCAAGTGCTTTGGCAATAAACTGTTTTGCGGTTGTGCATCCTCCTATAAGTTCAATTACTATGTCTATATCCGGATCGTTGACTATGATATTTGCATCCGTAACCAGTGTACTTTTATCTGCCAGAATATCCCTGTGGCGGTTAATATCAATATCGGCAATCAGTTTCAAATTGATTGGAGCACCTATTTTGGACTCAATCAATTGTTTGTTTTGCTGAAAAGTTTTAACCACTCCGGTACCGACAGTACCTAATCCGATTAACCCTAACTGTATAGTTTTCATATTTTTTCCAAACTAATGGTCGGGGCGAGAGGATTTGAACCTCCGACCACCTGAACCCCATTCAGGTGCGCTCCCGGGCTGCGCTACGCCCCGACACTTTATTTTTGAAGACAATTGAAGCATCCGCTTTATCAAACCATAAAAGAGTGCTTAACAGTTTAACAAAATATAATCATATTTGTTTTAAAGTCAACAATATTCTGTTGTATTTAACAAACAAGGCCGCCAGCAAACATGACGGCCTTAAGATGGATTTTCAATATTTATTTTCTAACAACTAATTATCAAAATATACCGGCACTTACCCCTTTTATTTTGTTTAAAATATCAGAAAAAGATCGATAAAGTCAATACAAATTTTATTATTCGGGATACCGCATCAGCCATAAACATGGTATAGATCATAGGTCTATACAATCTAATGTTTAGGAGATGATTAGCAATCCATATTTTTTACTTCATCGGCGATTTGCGCATTCAGATTGGAAATTGATGACCGCAATTTAGTCAGGAATTCAGATAAACCGGGGTTAAGTTCAATTTTATCGGGTAGTGATTCTAATGCGGGTTTATTGACGGATTTTAATTTTTGTTTGGCACCCTGAATTGTAAAACCTTCGTTGTAAAGAAGCTGTTTTATTTGCAGAATCAGCGCAATATCTTTTTTCTGATATAACCTGCGGCCGGCCTTGTTTTTTTTAGGCTTGATTTCAGCGAATTCGGACTCCCAGAACCGCAAGACATGCGGTTTAACGCCGATAATCTCGCTTGCCTGCTTGATGCTGTAGTATTTTTCAGGTAAATCCCGCATAAACCTGCTCCCTATATTAAATATGGGCGGTACGGGATTTGAACCCATGACCTTTGGTTCCGGAGACCAACGCTCTATCCAGCTGAGCTAACCGCCCATCAATTCTAATTATGGTAATTTTAGAACAGGAAAAAATTCCGGTTCTTTTTGAACTTAATTTTCAGAACGCTTCGTGTTCCGCAGCATTATGGGATATTATAACACATGGATCAATATAATTTATTGTTTTCAGTCGCATTACATAAATATAATGATAAATTATCGAGTCTAAAATTGTCAATTTGAAAACATATTTTGTTTTCTATGATGATTCTTTATGCAACAACGTTATCCACAAATCACAGGGACACTGAATACCGGTTTTATTTATATCTAAACAGAGAATTTTTAGATATGATAGTTTACCTTAAGATTATTTTATCAATCCTAACCGTTGAAGAGGCCAGTATATCATAAATGCGAGCCCTTTAAGATTTGAGGAAGGAACATATCCCCAGAACCTGCTGTCTTTACTGCTTGGGCTGTTATCGCCTAAAACATAATAGGAATTTTCAGGAACGTATATTGTTTTAAACCTTCCGCCGAAAGGCCCTTCATTTAGATACGGTATTCGTTTAAAAATTTCAGGCGTATCAAGAACCTTATCGTTGACAAGCACTACTCCTTCCTTCTCGCCAATTGGGCCGTTTGTAAGAATTTTTCTGCAGGTTGCGCATTCGCCCTGTAAAAATATTTCGCCGTTGGGCTTAAAAATTTTTATCGGGTTTACAATATGTTTAATTTCACCGCAAAAATCGCATTGAACAAACAGGGTTTCTCTTCTTAACCCTAATATTTCTATTTTATCTCCCGGCAAACCGACCAGTCGTTTTATAAAATCTTTTTTCCGTTCATCTTCGTCAAGGAGCGCGATATCTTCAGTAGAAAAAACAATTACGTCACCCCGTTGAGGTTTTCTGAGTTCGCGGAATGTATAATACGGAATTTTAATATCGGTAAAAAGTATGCCTGTGGGAGTTTTAGCGCCATAAATAAACTTATTTACAAGTATTCGGTCACCGACTCCGTAATAGTTGGCTCCATGTAAAGTCGGTTGCATTGATCCTGTAGGTATTTTGAAAGCCTGAACAACAAAATTCCGTATAAGCAAAGCAAGCAGTATAGCGGTAATTATCGCTTCAGCATACTCTCTGAATACAGATTTTTTATATGCCCTTAATACTTTATCCGTCCGATTGGAAAAGTCGATAAATCTGTCTTCAAGCTGTTGCGGTTCACTGCACTGTTTGATAAAACTTTTCAATTCGTCTATTTCGGAATAAATGCTGTCAACCTGTTTGGGATCAATTTTTGAGGAATTTTTGGCAAGAATTTTTTTAATTTCCTTAATATTTGCCCTAGCGTGTTTTTTATATCTGCGTAATTTCATCCACTTAAACAAACTCATCACACACCTTTTTCATTTATATTAGGTTAATCCATTTTAAGGACGCTAAGAAACGCGTTTTGCGGAATACTTACTTTTCCTATTTGTTTCATTCTTTTTTTGCCTTCTTTTTGTTTTTCCCACAATTTTCGTTTTCGTGTAATATCGCCGCCATAACATTTGGCGGTAACATCTTTTTTTACCGCGGAAATCGTTTCACGGGCGATAATTTTTCCGCCTATAGCCGCCTGAATAGCGATCTGAAATAAATGGCGCGGTATAACTTTTCTTAATCTTTCTGCGACTTGCCGTCCTTTATCATACGCTTTTTCTTTATATACGATAAAAGAGAATGCGTCTATTATCTCACCGTTTACCATCATATCTACTTTAACGACATCTGAAGGGCGATATCCGATTATTTCATAATCCATAGACCCGTACCCGCGAGTGATGGATTTAAGTTTATCATAGAAATCGATAACTATTTCCGCAAGGGGCATATCAAAAGTAAGCAAAACCCTCTCTGCGTCAAGAGTTTCGGTATTTTTACATTCTCCTCTTCTATCTCTTGCTAACTGCATGATGTTTCCGATAAACTCATTAGGAGTAATTATTCTCACAACTATATAAGGTTCTTCAATAGCCTCAATTTCATTCGGGCTGGGAAATTTAGTTGGATTATCTATTTCTACTATTTCTCCGTCAGTCATCATCAGGCGATAGACCACGCTTGGCGAAGTAGATACCAGATCTATCTCATATTCTCGCTGGAGCCGTTCCATAATGATTTCCATATGAAGCAATCCCAGAAACCCGCACCGAAATCCGAATCCGAGAGCGGCGGACATTTCCTGTTCATAATAAAATGAGCTGTCGTTCAATTTAAGTTTATCCAGAGCGTCTTTTAATAATTCATAATCATTGGTATCTACAGGATACATTCCGCAAAAAACCATCGGATGAATTTTTTTAAATCCGGGCAACACGGTATCCGCAGGCATTTTGTCATCGGTTATGGTATCACCGATATTAATATCCTGCGGAGTTTTTATATTGGCGATGACATACCCCACTTCGCCTTCGCATAAATAATCCACAGGAATACTTTTAAGTTTAAATGTCCCTACCTCGATAACCTCAAATACCTTATTACTGCTCATCATTCTGATAATCATATTTTTTCTGATCATCCCCGAGAAAACACGTATATAGACAATTACTCCCCTGTAATTGTCGTACACCGAATCAAATATCAATGCTCGTAACCTGTTGTCTTCGGAAAACTTTTTAGGAGGAGGGATTTTATTTACGATAGCTTCCATTACATCAGCTACACCCTGTCCGGTTTTAGCGCTAACGCAAATAGCCTCATCAGCAGGTAACCCGATAACGTCTTCTATTTGTTTTTTTACTTCGGGAACCCTTGCGATAGGAAGATCGATTTTATTGATTATGGGTATAATTTCAAGATTATTTTCCAGAGCCAGGTGTACATTTGCCACAGTCTGCGCTTCAACCCCTTGCGAAGCGTCAACCAGCAGTAACGCGCCTTCGCACGCTGCAAGGCTTCGTGAAACTTCATAAGAAAAATCCACATGGCCGGGAGTATCGATGAGGTTAAGTACATATTCCTGTCCGTCTTTGGCTTTATAAATAAGCCGTACGGCATGAGCTTTAATTGTTATTCCCCGTTCGCGCTCAAGATCCATATCATCAAGAATCTGATCCCTGAATTCCCTGTCGGTTATGGTATTTGTATAAAGCAGTAATCTGTCTGCAAGCGTAGATTTACCGTGATCAATATGGGCGATAATTGAGAAATTTCTTATATTTGCCTTGTTTATATTCATAATCGTTATCGGGTTTTCCTGCACGGTTCGATTTTAAATTTGAGGAGAAAATAATACCTTTTTTTTATTTTAAATCAAAGAAAATATAATTTTTTTCTTATTCCGACGGTATATCGGTTTTGCCGGTCAATCTGGTATATGCTTCCATATACTTGCAGGCGGTTTGTTTGATAATATAGTCGGGCAACTCGGGAACTGGCGGATTTTTATCCCAGTTGATAGATTCAAGATAATCTCTGACAAACTGTTTATCAAAACTTTTCTGTTCTTTGCCGACTATATAATCCTGAACCGGCCAGAACCTTGAAGAATCCGGAGTTAAAATTTCGTCAATAAGAATTATTTTATCATCAATCCATCCGAACTCAAATTTGGTATCTGCGATAATAATTCCGCGATTTAAAGCGAACTCTCTGGCCTGCTCATAAATTTTTATGCTTGATTCGCGCAGATAATTAAAGTTGTCTCTGCCTACAATATTCACCGCTTGTTTTTCGGTTATGTTTTCGTCATGGCCTTCTTCCGCTTTTGTTGCAGGAGTAAATATCGGGTCGGGTAATTTTGATCCTTTCTGTAGTCCCGGCGGCAGTTTTATGCCGCATACCGCCCCGTTCTGTAAATAATCTTTATAACCTGAACCGGCAAGGTATCCTCTTACTACACATTCTATCGGAAACACATTTACTTTGCGAACGATAATGCTTCTTCCCCATAATATACTTTTATATGGCTTTAGAAAATCAGGGAATGTATCGAAATCCATGTTGACAATATGGTTTTCGATAGTGTTTTTAAAATAATCAAACCAGAAACCGGATATTTTAGACAGTATAATACCTTTTTTTGGTATAGGGTTCGGCAAAATATAATCAAACGCCGAAATCCTGTCGGAAGCGACCATTAAAATACGGTTATTATCTATTTTATATAAATCCCTAACTTTCCCCTTTTTTATTAAAGGACATTCTTTTATATTCAGCGGCTTGTATTCGTCAATTTTGAGCATTGAATTACCCCCTTTTTCATTGATAGTAAAAAACAGATTGTCAAACATTACGATACTAGGATCGCTGAAAAAGTCTTTTTTAGTGTCATTGCGAAGCAAAGAAAAAACTGTGGCAATCTCAGCGCTGATGGTTTTGAGATCACAACGTCGTTTTGCTTTCGCAATACTTCTCGTGATGACATAGAAATTTAAGGTTTTTCAGCAATCCCGATACTATATGATTATTCTGAAATAATCAAGATAGAATTCTGCAAATAAAAAGGCCGGCTCACGTTTGCCGCCGGCCTTTTTATATTATTTAAATAAGATTCAATTAAGGTTGTTTTACAGCCGCTTCCGTACCGCCGAAACGCGTTCCTATTATTTCTTTCATATCGCCTTCTTCAAAGGAATTTGTTCCGATTATCTTCGAAGATCCGAAGAAATTAATATACACTGTGCTGGTAGAAGCGCCTATTTTTAAAGTCATGGAAAGCGTCCTGCTCAATACACGATACGGATACGTCGAATCCCTAGAATATGTTATGGTATAATGGTTCGGATACGTTATGGACATCAGATACGATGCATGGATAATTTCCATACCGTTATTGAAGAAGAAGAACCAGTATTCGTACGCCACTCCTCCTTCTGTTATGATGTATTTATCCAGATAGCCGTTGGAATCATAATAATATTCCGTCAGCCTTCCTGAAGGTTCCGTTACTGAAGACAATCTTAAATGTTTATTATTGAACAATTCATACAGGCGTTCTCCGTATACAGGATCGTTAATAGTAACGCTGTATATTTTACCGGCTACTCTGTAATAAGTTGCGACAATACCGTTATCGGTAATGGATTTAGTATATCCGTTAGCGTCGAGTCTCTGTATCACTCCATCGCTTCTGGTTATTTTTGTATCCGATCCTTCAGCAGTAAATGTAAGAACTAACCCGTCGGCGTTTGTTATGGATGTCAAATTACCGCTGGCATCATAATTCTGCACATGACCATGGTCTGTGATATTCCTGAGTACTCCGGACGCATCCATAGTGATATTGGCGTTATTTGCAACTACAATGCTGTAATCCACAATTGAACCGCCGCTCCGATTGACTGTAAAGCTTGATCCATCCTGATCGGTAATAGAATTGATCTGATACACTCCGCCGCCGAGATTTGATCCATAAGTTATTGTTCTTGTTACCGTACCGGAAGAATCGACAAATTTTGTTCTCAGCAATGTTCCTGTGCTTGAGAAATACCTGTTCATGCCGTTCCATCTTATAACAGTCTCACCGTTTTCAGTCCACATATAAGCACTGGTATAACTTACAGTGTTAGTGGGCGTTAAACCGAGGTCGTTAATAGTTACAACCGAACCGCCGGAAGTCTGTATCATATCTGAATCAAGTTGGGTAAAGAAATAATACCATGTTCCGTTCGGAGCGTTGTAATATACCATACAATTATAAGATGTTTCAAGATACTGCTGTAACTGGCTTCCGTTAGGCAGATTCTCAAGAATACCCCCGCCTGCGCTTGTCTGGCTGATAAATGATCCGTTAGACGCCCATCTTGAAACTAAAGACTGCGGAGTAGATCCTCCGAATATCGCCTGCTGTTTCACAACCACATTTGCATAACCGGTGGTGTGATAAGTTTTATAATCGCCTGCGGAACTGATAATCGAATCCGCATATCCATCGCCCGGATCGAACCTCATCACGGTTTTGCCGTTGTCTTTGACATTAAACAATATCCCGCCCGCTGCGTTGACATTATAGAATATCTTGCCTTCATTATCGGTCTGCGAAAGCAAGTTGCCGTTCACATCGCTGTGGTTTATTACTCCTACATAAGCGCCGTTGGCATTATATTCCATATATTGCGTTTGAGCATACCCATACTGAGAATAGTTATAATAACTATTGCCTTCAAAGGTAGTAACGGCAGTCAAATTCCCTTCGTTGTCATAAACCATTATTGTCCCATTATGATTGGTTTGTCTGGTCTGCTGAGTGATACCTTCCGAATCGCGTATATAATCAATCAAGTCTCCGCCGCCATAAGTTTCCGATAACAGGTTGCCGTCATTATCATATACCTGTATTAACCCGCCGTTATGTGTTCTGTAATCAGGTTTACCGGTAAGGCCGGTAGTTGTATCGATACCACTGTCGTATTTGCCGTTTTTATTGACATCGGTATATTTTGTCCACGTACCGGCAGTATCATATACATAAACAAAACTGGTGGATACATTTGCCGGAACATTATAATCAAGCCCTGTTCCAGTTAAGACCATTTGAGCTCTCAATCTGCCATTGTATTTACCGTCTCTGATTTCGATTATATCGCCAGACGGATTAAATATTCTTGTAACTTCTTTAGATGCGTCCTCGCTCCATGTTTCGCGTATGCTATACTGGGTAGTTTCAGTAGCGCTGTCCCATATACCGTTTTTGTTCGTATCGGTATAACCTATCTGACGCCCGTTAGTATCATAATCATATACAATACTCTTTGTAATATAAGCAGGATTCTTATAGCTCATACCCTGAGTAACTTCCATATACCCGCGTGTCCGGTTGGCATCATCGACTATCAACACAGTATCCGGATCGCCGACATTCAAAGCAGGCGTGCGTACAGCTCGCCAACCATTTGCCGGCCAGTTCATTTCGGTTATAGCCCTGTTTTCATTATTATGCTGATAAATAATAGTTTCCGTTAGCAGGTTACCGCTGGTATCGCGTTCATAACGTTTGATAAGCAGGATATTTTGAGTATCGTTTTCTCTCTCAATAACAAGACCGTCAGTCCAGTGTTCTATTTCCACAAGTTCCCAATCCGAACCTCTGCCCAAATAATATCTGTATTCAAAAGTAGTGATTGAATTTATCAGATTCGTATAAGATGTATATGAAGATCCGTCTTCAGAATATACAATTCTATTGCCTAAAGTGTCTTCAATAATATGAACATTACCGTTAGACCAGTATTCATAAGTAGTAACAACTTTTCTCAGATCCGTTACTTCGACTAATTGACCGCTTGCGCTGAACACTTGAACGGTACCGTCATCGAGCGTTACTTTTGTCCGTCCGTCAGGCAATGTTTGTGAAGTGAAGTTGATTACTTCCAATACTTCACCGGTATTCAGATTACGTATAATTCGCTGATACCTTATTCCGCTTGTAGTATAGTAATCTTCATAAATTCTTACCATACTGATATCGTAATGATCTAATCTATAGAGTTTTCCGTCTATATTATAATAATATATCAGATAATCTCCATCCGCCGCTCCCTCTTCAGGTGCTTTGTTTATTCTTACTTGCATAGAGCCGTCGGAATTATAAGTTATTATCCTTGAAGCATCACCCACATAAGGACCTGAACGGAAATATGAAGTATCCGTAAGAATATCGCCGTTTTCGTTAAATAGAGTTCTTGATTCCGACTGATCTATTCCGGCATTATACACTCCGTCATTATTATGATCTATCCAACCACGCCGTTCGGTAGATGAAGGATAAGTGAATATTATATATGTAACTGTTCCGCCGGAAGCATACTCACGTTTTTTAATAAGTTTACCGTCAGGATTTGTTAGTAGTTTTACCATTTCACCTTGAGACGGATAATTATATAATGTCGAAGTTACATAACCCGGATTATATGTACCGAACTCATCATTATACTTATCAACCCTCGATACCGTTACGCCATCATCATCAAAATATGTAGCTTCAGTAACATCGCCGTTACCATCAAATACCACTTTGTTGCTTAACAGGTCTTCACCTGAATCCCTTAACATATTTTTATTGGAATCTACATACCCCCATCTTATATTTCCGCTGTATTCAAACACAGTGCTTTCAATTATAACATTAACATCAGGTGTTCCATTAAGAAGAGTGTCTTTTGTTGTCTGTATAGCCCTGAATCTGCCGTCATTATCAGATAAGAACAGAGTATCTCTGCCTAAAGGACTGTTGATATTTCTCGTTTTAGACCAGCCATCCAGAGGAATATTATACTCCTGTATAAATTGCATAGTCGTTCCATCCGGCTGATATCCCGTTACAGATATAATATCTCCTTCAGTATCATATACGGCTATAGATTCTAACTTGTTCTCTCCGGCATCTCTTAAAGCGTTTTTGTTATCATCAACATATCCGCATCTAAGAGTATTTGTACCGTCATTTGAATACTCGTACACAGTACTTTTATCAACATTAGAAGCTAATTTGTAATCGCTCCATGAAGTTTTTAAAGTCATATATACCGACATCTGATTATCATTATTGATTATCTGTATGGTATCTTTTCCTGCAGGCTCATTTACTATCCTAATGACAGTATAGCCGTCCGCAGGCCAATCGAATTCAGTTACGCTGTAAATCGTAGAACCGTCTTCTTTATATGACGTTATATTGATTATCTTGCCTTCAGAATCCAGCTGCGCCACGGAGTC